>ERZ724505.845-NODE-845-length-18146-cov-5.102924_pt1 | contig 18146 bp, 16 predicted proteins | sample MGYA00376038_ERZ724505 | MGnify/ENA primary metagenome ERZ724505 (study PRJEB28724, sample SAMN07190884) | wastewater metagenome | isolation source: effluent of sewage treatment plant in Hong Hong | place: Hong Kong | collected 2016-03-17 ... | reverse complement strand
AGCTGGGAAGACGATAATCAGATATATAATAAGATTAAGTTCGATAAACCATAGTATATATGGATACTAAGTCCAATACCGTCAAGTCAATTCTTACCGTAATTATATTATTGATCACATTATTAGTAACACAGGGTTATTTCAGATTTAAAAATCTAGGATACTCAAGTTTTAGTGTTGATGAAGTAAATGTAATGCTTCCATTCAAAAATAAAGATGCAATTCTTGATCAAGATTTCCTAGATAAGAATAAAAAGGGTCCCATTCAGTTCTTTATTCCTAAAATGATGGGACTTGCTGGCGCTGGCATTTATGACGAGTACGCGCATAGACTGCCTTTTGCCATAGCAGGAATACTCTCAATTGTTGTACTTTTCTTTATTGTTCTGGAGCTTACTAAATCAGCTGGTGCTGCATTTATATCTGCAAGTTTGTTTGGAGTAAATGGTCTGATTGTAGCGCTTACAAGAATAGTTCAATACCAAAGCTTAAATATGTTGTTTTCTCTTTTGGCACTTTTATTCTTCATTTATTATAGAAAAACACAAAAAGTTAAGTTCGCTATTACAGGGGGCTTTCTCTTCTCAATTTCTTTCTTAACACATTGGGACGCCATTCTTTTCATACCAATACTAGCCTGGCTACTGCTCTGTAAAAAAAATCTAAAACACATAATAACAACAGGACTGACAATCCTGATGCTATGCAGCAGCTACGCAATACCTTTCTATATTCACATGAGGGGAAGTCCTGATAAACAAAGTTATTTTAGTAACAGAATAGGAACATCTACCTCTAACATGGAGGAAAGAATTACAAAGCTGCGATTTACATACGAATTGTATAACCCATTTGTGTCAATTTATGTGCTTTTGATTGTTACTGCGTTATGTATTGTGTTGATAAAAAAATATCCTGAGTACCTACTTTGGCATGTTTTGGTAATTTTATTTTATATTTTTCTTGTTAGAAGCGCAGGTACACATATATACAATGTGCTAATTTCTTCATACATATGTCTGGGACTTTTACTTGGCATGTTCCAAAAAGCATTACCACGTATTTTATCTTTCTTACCTATCATACCCTTCCTACCTGTACTTGTATTTTTTATGCATCAGTCAAACATTTTATTTATCAATAATAAACGTGAATACCCGTGGGAAACAGAAAAGATTACGGAAAAATATATTACAAAGAAGTTTAAAGCAAGTGATATACCTAACTACAAACTAGGGTTTACTTATTTTAGAGACTATGAATTAGTAAGAAGTGAGCTAGAGAAAAGATTTCCTGATTACAATTCATATACATTTGTTACAAATGACTATAAAGGGGTGTTACGATACTATCTTGATTTAAACCATAAAGCTACAAATAAGATGTTTGTTATTGGTGTAAAAAATCCATTTACATTTGTGACTGATTATAGATTTGGTCAATACAGAAAAAGTGCTCTATTTAACGTAAGAAATGATTACGGACATACTGTAATGAAAGTGTATAAAGGTCAATTAAAGGAGAAAAATAAATGACAAGAAAAACAATAATACCAGTTCTATGTTCACTGGCTTTAGTTTTGCTATTAACCATATCCCTATTTATTCAAAGGAAAACAGAAAATAAGCTCAGTATGCAACCACTACAACAAAAGTAAGTGAAAGTACAAAAGGAAGCAAAACTACACAGCTTGTTGTAGAACCCGTTGCAGAAGGATTGTTTGTACCTTGGAGCATAGTATTTACAGGCAAAGATCGTGTACTAGTAACCGAAAGAGACGGCAATATAAGAGTTATTGAAAACGGCAAACTAAGATCAGAGCCTTTGATGAAAGTGGCAGAAGTGACATCAAAAGGTGAAGAGGGTCTGATGGGAATGGCGCTGGATCCGGCATATTCAAGTAATAGGTATATTTATATTTGCTATGCGTATACAGACGGAAACACTCTCAAAGATAAGATAGTTAGGTTAATAGATAACGAAAAAAATATTTCATTTGACAAAGACATATTAACCAACATCCCCGCAGCTACATATCACGCAGGATGTAGACTAAAGTTTGGACCTGATAACAAATTATATGCAACAACAGGAGATGGAGGTGATAAGAATCTTGCTCAAGACTTAAACTCATTAGCGGGAAAGATATTAAGGTTAAACAGCGATGGAACAATCCCTAATGATAATCCTTATCCCAATTCATATGTGTTTTCATACGGCCATAGAAACCCACAGGGAATAGACTGGGATAGTAAAGGTGCCATGTATTCAACAGAACACGGTCCAAGTGGTTTTGACGGCAAACCGGGAGGAGATGAGTTGAATAAAATTATCAAGGGTGCAAATTATGGATGGCCATTAGTCTCTCACGATGGAAAAGAAGAAGGTTCTGTTTCACCACTACTTACTTACACGCCTGCAGTAGCACCAGCGTCACTGCTTAACTATTCAGGTAAATTGTTTGCCGAGTATACTGGTAGCTTGTTTTTCGGAGGATTAAGAGGAGAAGGTTTATTTAGAGTCTTTACTAAAGAAGAAAATTTAACCACTGAAGAGTTAAAGATAGGAGATTTGGGGAGGATCAGAGAGGTCGTAGAGTCCCCAAGCGGGGAAATCTGGTTTAGTACTAGTAATAGAGATGGTAGGGGTAAAACTAGAAACGGCGATGATAAGATATACAGACTAATTCTTAACTGAAGACTTCATTGTCTTTACTACCTCACTATCTATATAATTAATGAGTATGGATAATCTTTTTTATCAACTTGCCCTGGTACTTTCGCTTGCGTCTTTTTTAGGTCTTGTAGTATTTAAGCTGAAACTACCTCTAGTTGTTGCATATTTAATAACAGGCTTGTTGCTTTCCATAATCAGGCTTTTTGACATAGGACATTCTCCAGTTTTTGAAATACTACCTGAGATCGGCATTGCTTTTGTTTTGTTCTTAATAGGCATGGAGCTAAAATTAAGCGAACTGAAGGTTCTTGGAAGGCCAATATTTGTTACAGCATTTGGACAAATTATAGTTACTACCTTCCTTGGATACTTAGTCTCAAACGTTCTTGGCTTTGGGAAAACGGAATCTCTTTATTTAGGACTTGGTCTTGCATTCTCTTCAACAGTTGTTGTTGTAAAAATGCTTCTTGAAACAAGAGATCTAAATTCACTATACGGCAAACTATCTATTGGCATGCTGCTTGTTGAAGACATGGTAGCAATAGTTGTCTTGATGCTTATCTCTCTAAGTAGTTCAACAAAGCTTGGAGGTATTGAGAGCCTTGCTCCTATAGGGATTCTTATTATCAAAGCGATCGGACTTTTCACACTGACATTTGTACTTGCAAAGTTCATCTTAAACAAAGTGTTTGAATACACTGCAAAATCAGTAGAACTATTATTTATTACCTCTATAACTTGGTGTTTTGCATTTACCAGTCTGTCGGTCTTGGCAGGATTTTCAGTAGAGATCGGCGCCTTTCTTGCAGGCGTTGCTCTAGCATCCTCACCGTACCACTTGCAAATCCAGGCAAAAATAAAGCCAATGAGAGACTTCTTTCTTGCTCTTTTCTTTATTTACCTAGGATCAACTGCAGAACTATCAGAACTAAGCGCCACGTTACCTATTATTCTTGTCTTCACTTTGTATGCATTGATAATAAAGCCTGCTATCTATTTAGTAATCTTAAGTAGATTTGGCTTTAAGAAACATACAATTTTTCGAACATCACTTAATCTGTCACAAGTTTCAGAATTTTCACTAATTGTTTTGCTGGTTGGTGTAAATGCAAAACTAATTGATCCAATTACGTTAACAATCATGGCAGCTGTTGCAGTACTTTCAATAACTATTTCATCAGTATTGATCGCAACGTCAAAAGTACTCTATAAACACATGTCGACCACGATAGGTATCTTTGAAAGAAAAGGTTTTTCGCATCATTTTGAACAAAAAGTAAAAAAGGAATTAGATGCTCACGTTATAGTAATAGGGGCTCACAGAGTAGGCACTCCAATTGTAAAATATTTACACGAACATGACATTCCTTTTATTGCCTTAGACTTCAACCCATCGATTGTCGGGGATCTTACCAACCAAGGTATCAATGTTGTATACGGAGACATTGGAGATCCGGAAATACTGGATTACTTGCAAATAGAGCGCGCCAAACTAGTAATTTGCACTGCATCAGATTTACTTGATAACGAATTACTTATAAACCTTGTTAAAGAAAAGAACAGCGATGCAAAAATAGTTGCAAGAGCAGTTGATAACCAGCATGCAAGCACATTAAAAAACCTAGGCGCTGATTACGTTCTATTACCGGAAAAGGTGTCAGGGGATTATATTGTGCATCAAATAAAACATTACTGGCCTGAGGTTAACTTTAAAGACGGCATAGTATTTGGAAATAAAGCAATTAGTACAATTGCTTAAAGTACAAACTCAAGTACTACAAACAGCAAATACACAACCAGCAGTATCAAACCCTCTTTACGCTCTAATTTTGTATTACGAATAAAATATAGAAGTATCCCGGCACCTAGAGGAAGAAGAAGCAGGTTGTATCTGATACCACTTGATAAGTTAATGGTATCTCCGTTTCCCAGAGTTAAAAAGCCTAGAATCAGAGAGTTAATAGTTGCAGATCCCAGATAATCCCCAAGTGCGATATTCTTTTTCTTTAGCAAAGTGGATCTTGCAAGAATTGACAGCTCCGGAAGATTTGTACCAAAAGATAGAAGCACCAGTCCAAGCACAAAGGGGGACAGGTTATATTTACCGGCATAAAGAATGGTAGTATCCACAATAAACTTTGAGGACAACACGATAAGCAATACTCCTACAACAATCTTTAAGAGTTCTTTATAGGTACTAACATTATGCTTTGAAATTGCATTTTCAATTCTGCCAACTAAAGTATTCTTTGTTGAGATCGTGAAAGATAAAAAAGCAAAGGATAAAAGTAAAAAGAAAGCCTCCATAGTTGTAAGTTTTCTATCCAGCACAAAGATAACAGGTAAGGAGATTACTATAAACGACAGTGGAAAATTGATAAGTCCTGCTTTCTCATTAAATGTAATTGTTTTATTAAGTACAGCTAAAAGCGGAATAACTAGTAAAATAAGAATAGCAGAGCCTCCAATTAGATTTCCAACTGATATCTCGGGGGTTTTATCGATCAAAGAGAAAAAGGCAACAGAAATCTCACTCAAAGAAGTAAGAAAACCCAGAGCAAAAAAAGAAACTATAAATGAGGATATATTTATTTTACGAGAAATTTTTTCAACAGACGTGACTGAGATACCTGCTCCGGTCCAAAGTGTGATAAATGAGAGCAGCATCAGAGAGATATCCATTAGCATAAAGTAATTAAAACATAAAGCTACTCTTTACTACAAATACTTGAGAATTTGACTAGGAATTCGCAAAGGAAGCACAGACCTCCAGCAAACCCTTACATTGTCAAGAACACATTCAATAAAAGGTAGTAAAACTTCACTATATTGCGAAGATAAATTTTTTTCTATAGCTTCTTTAAACTTTTGATTTGTTACAAAAGTATGAATTATACTATCAAGAGGAGGCATAAGACATTCTTCAAATTTATCAGATCTAATCCAATTAGTAATGAAGAAGTGAAAAGTCATATTACCTTCAGAATTGTCAATTAACTTAGCAGAGACTGCCTCAAAGCCAATTGTGTTTTCGTCCCAACGCATCTTACCTTTTAGAAAATCACTAGCTGCATTAAATCTCTTGAGTAATCCCCGGTCGTATATTGAAAGAAGATGTCTAGAGGCCTCTTCTTCGCTCTTCTCCACTTTTTGATCGATCTTCTTGTCTCTGTATTTTTCTGTAACTGTAACATCCCTAATAAGTATTTCTGGTATATCGTGTACCCAAAGCATCCTCTCGAGTAATACTTGATTCAGCGCTATTTTGCTAGCTCTTGCTAACCCAATACACTTCAGTGTGTGAGTATATGTATTATCAATGATGACATTCGGTGGATATTCTTTAAATTGAAATCTCTTTACAGCTACAAGACTATTTACTAGCTCACACAAATCAGATGGGATTGTTAAAGACGCATCTTGATATGATTTGGAGTAAAGAGTGTCTATATAGTCAAATAGCATCTAGTTACTTGCTACTTACTTGAAGTAAATAGTTATATTAATGGTCGGGGTGACAGGACTCGAACCTGCGACCTCACGGTCCCAAACCGCGCACTCTACCAAACTGAGCTACACCCCGTCAAACACCACATATTGTAGCAACAAACAGACTTGTTAACAAAGTAGTAAAAAGTGGCATAATAGTAAAATGGACTGGATTAAGAAAAACAAAGACATCCTGTTCGGCCTATTTATATTCGGTATTACACTTTATCTTATTAAACCATATAAGTATAACTTCGCAATTAATGATGATTGGGATTTCTATCTCCATGTTAAATACTTTCTTAACGGCATATATGTAAAAAATGCTTTTATTGATTCTGCCTTTATACTGCAAGGGTTTATAGCAACACTTTGGGCTAAAATATTTGGTCTATCCTTTATTAACTTGAGACTATTAACACTCGTCTTCTTGGCTATCTTTTTATCCGGAGTATACGTTTTTTCCGGCAACTATATATCTGACCAGAAGAAAAAAGTCTTCCTTCTCCTTACAATTGTATTTAATCCACTCATTCTGATCTCTTCACTAAGTTTTATGACTGAAATATACTTTCTAGCTTTCTTTATCTGGTCTTTAGTGTTCTTCTTAAAATATGTAGAAACTAGACGCTTAAGTTCTTTGATTAAATTTTCACTATTAACCGGAGCAAGTCTTCTTGTCAGACAATTTGGTTTTGTACTTCTAGTGTCTTATGCACTTGGATTGATAATTTTGTTCTTCAAAGAACGTAACAAAAAATTACTAATAGACTTGGTCACATTTATTGCAGTCTTTGGAGTATTCTTCTTAGTATTATTAGTCTTTCCTAAAGTGCCATCACGAATTGTAGATGATGTGGGATTTGCAAAACACACATTAAAGCTATTTTCTACATTCGAGGATTTGAGGGAATCCTTATATGTAGTTCCATTTGTAGTTGTATATCTAAGCTACTTCCTATTACCCGTACAGTTTATTCACAGATATTCTCTAAAGCTAAAAGAATCACTACCACTTATACTTGTAGGATTTCTTATAGCCACAATCTTGTATAGATTCGACATATTTCCGATTGGTAATGTTATATATATTGAAAGGCTGTTTTCCAAAACTGACTATATCAGTGTGATGACCTTGTTTGATAACAAAGTCTTCAAGGTTGCATTGAGTGTACTTCTTGGAATTAATTTTTCCTTTTTGTTATATAAAACAATAAAATCAACTAAAGTGTATCAGGGCTTAATTTACAATCCTTTTACGCTTGTGTACGCATCACTTTGTATTCTAATGTTTATAGTGGCATTTGTAGCACAAGGAAGTTTTGAAAGGTACTTTGCTAACTTCTTTGTACTAACTACAATTTTCTATTTTATTAACAATACAAGAGATGACCTCTCATGGAAGGCGTTTTTGCCTGCATTTTCAATACTTTGGATCATAAGCACATTCTTAGTCTGGGATTTTTTTTCCTCAGAGGGCTTGAAATGGAAGCTTGCAGAGAAAATTCAACCCCAGATATCAGATACCGAAAACATACACTTAAGTCCCACATATCTCAGGTTCAGCCATTCTACTAAGCAAAAAGACCCCTATAAACTACAGGTAAATCGCAGAGAGAAAAACTTCAGGTGTCAGATTCAAAGACTTTATAGAGGAGGGGATTCTGACTTTTATAAAACTCTAAGCAGTATAGAAAAAAGCAAACAGATAAGAAAATATTTAAAGAATCCGGATATATATAAAGGCAAAACTTCAGTCGGGTTTAGAGATATTAATTACTATGAATATAGAATAGTGTTACAAGAAGAATACTTCACACCACTAAATATGTTTTTTAACAGAAAATCATACATTGCAGTCTTTTGTTTTAATGAAGGAAAAAATTAAAAGCCTTCAATCTTATCAGATAAAACTATATCAAATGAAGGAGACTCATAAATCAGATTTGAATTCTGGGCAATGTCCATAACATTCAACCTCACTCTATAAGCACACAATTCATCTATTCCACAAGGGGCATAGGGCTTGTCTGTGTCAATGTCACGCATTATTTCAGAGACTACAATTATGTCATCAGAGATAAAAAAAGCACGGTCAACAATACAATTAGCTTTTGTATTGCAAGAAATTAGTTTATTTTCAATTATCCTATCTCCTCTAATACCGAGATACCATACATCTGACGGCAAGTAGGTAGTACTGCTTAATCCAAGTCTATAATCATATTGGTAATTTACAAACTGTTTGCCGTCAGGTGAGAATCTCTTGTCTACAACTTTTTCTTGAGCTTTAAATAGCTCATTATATTTTTTAAGCATGCGCGCATCGTTAAGAGGATAGAGTTTAAGTCTTTGGGTATTATAAACCTCACTTTCTTCCAACAATCTGAAGGCATCAGCTTCAAGTTCAATATCTTTATTCTTATGATTTGTTATCCATTTCTGAAAATTCTTATGATCTTCAACAAACCTTGGGATTTTTGCTCGATCAATTGAGATCTTTTCCACATAGTTCGAATACACTCCCAAACTAATTAGTACCACCAGAGCTAAAACTACAAGAACTTTTTGATATCTCTTCACCTAGTTATTATAGCAATATTCAACTCTCTAACAACTTAAGTAGATTAATTTTTATTTAGCGCTTACAATATACCAATGGCAGTCATAAAAAATACCTATTCAATTGAGGGTATGCACTGTGCATCATGCCAAATCTTAATTCAGAAAGAGCTTGCCAACACTAAAGGTGTAGAAAAAGTATCTGTGTCCCTTACAGAAAGCAAATTAGAGATCGAGGGAGATCATATAAGTATAGAGAGGCTAAACTCTATGTTTAAGAAATTAGGTTACAGATTTAAGGAGTATTCAAGTATCAAACAAAAGAAGCGTAACATTTATGTACTGCCCCTGGTTGCAAGTTTGTTTTTTATTGCTGCGCTAATGATACTTGAAAAGTCTCAGGTTTTTGGATTTAGTTTGCTAGGTAACTCCAGTTCCGCCACTTACTTTATTTTTGGACTAGTTGCAGGGATTTCAACATGTTCTGCTTTGGTTGGAGGACTGCTCTTAAGTGCCGTAAATAGGTGGGCAACTGATTTTGGAAAAAGTCCAATACCACATATCCTTTTTATCGCAGGAAGACTGTCAGCATTCTTTATTCTTGGCGGACTGCTTGGCACGTTAGGATCAGTGATTGCTATCTCAATTAGATCCACTGCACTCATCATGAGCTTTGTATCACTAATAATGCTTTACATAGGAATGCAAATGCTTGAAGTTAAGTTTGCCAAAAGATATCTAGGAGTGCCTAAACTTGCAAACATAATTGCGATGCTTGAAAAAAAACAAGGCAAGCACATTGCTTTTATGCTAGGTGCTATAACTTTCTTTGTACCTTGTGGATTTACTTTGGTAGCTCAAAGCAATGCACTAGCATCAGGAAATTTCATTAGTGCAGGAACAAGACTCTTAGCTTTTGCACTAGGTACAATACCACCGCTCATATTAATAAGTATCACAAGTATTAAACTTTATACTAACTCATTTCGTGCAAGACAGTTTTCAATATTCTCCGGCTTTGTACTAGTCTTTTTGGGACTTGTAACGATAAATTCTCAACTAAATATACTTGGACTTCCAAGTTTAAGTGACATACCAAGAAATGCTGCAATCAGCCTAAATAAACCTAAGCCGACAGGTCAAATATCCGGAGGAGTCCAGTTAATGCAGATGGAAGCAAAGGGATTTGAATACATGCCAAAGGAGTTAAATATTCGAAAAGACATACCTGTTAGGTGGGAAATTTATAACACCAATGCAGTTGGGTGTGCTAATGCAGTTTATGCGCCTGATTTGTACAAAGATATAATATTACTCAAACCGGGGCTTAATGTTGTAAACTTTACTCCGACTAAAACAGGAACATTTAAAATAACATGTTCTATGGGCATGGTAGCTCCTATATACGTTAGTGTAAATTAGTATAAAGTTGTAGAATCTTTCTATCGGGGTGTAGCTCAGCTTGGTAGAGTGCGCGATTCGGGTTCGCGAGGTCGCAGGTTCGATTCCTGTCACCCCGACCATTAAATACCAGAAGACTTCAATGATATCACTAATTACAAACCCTAAAAATAACGACCTTTCAACTCAAGTTGCAACACTGGAGCAAATATTAAGGTTGAATCAAACAGCATGGAGACTATTAGAAATTGCAGAAAAAACAATAAAATACCCGTGGTTCATGGGAGGTGGGGGAATATACCATACCGTTTGGAACTATTACTCGAAAAGACCAATTGAAAGTGATTTAAAAGATTATGATATCTTTTATTTTAACGAAAATCATAATGAAGTGGAACATAGCATTTTTGAGCACACTCTAAACGAAGGAAGAGATAATGAAATGATTGACTTAACTAATGTTGCCACAGTACATATCTGGCTTAAAGAAGTACTGAATAAAATTGTATCTCCCTATAATTCTATAGAGGAGGATATCGACTCGTTCGGAAATACAATTGCATCAATTGGTGTAAGACTGAGAGGAAAAGAATTGCAAGTATATGCCCCATATGGTTTAAGGGATATCTTTTCACTAGAAGTACACCATGTTGGCGGGATCTTTACACAAGACGAATATTTGAAAAAAGCTAAATCATGGCAAAAGCGATGGCCTGAGATATTAATACACAATTAGTAAGATATTTTCTAATGAATATATGTAATCAACCCAATATTTTTTGGACCCTCAAAGTCAAAAATAACTTTGCTATATTTAAGTCTGTGATCATCATAGTATCTCTCTATTTCACTTATTAGAGCGTCTCTGCCTAGCTTTTTAGTTTTATCCCAAAAATTACAACAAGGTATTAAAATAGTATTAGTTGTAACTGCTGAAAAAGCTATTTCTTTGGTAGCTTGATCGGGGTGTAGTCCGACAACGAGATCGTAGTAGGATGCACTAGATGACAAATACTCAGACTCAAGATTAGAGACACCTAGAAGAGGGTACCCACGCGGATCAATAACAGTTGGTTCATAGTTATACTTCTTGGCAAGTATTCTTGATAGCATGCCCTTACCTCCCGCAACATCGGCAATATATTTTATCTCTCTACCAAAAGTTACGAATATAAAATCTGCCACTACTTCAAATCTTGTCGGATCGCCATGAAACATATGTCCTTTGCATTTACCTCCTTTTGTACTCATGCAAGCATTATACGACAGGAGAGTGAAAGGTCTAATTAAAATATCGTATACATTGTGGTAAATTTATATATAATGGGACAATGTCAAACGATCAAACTCAAACACAAAAACAAGAAGTAAAAGACGAAGTACTAAATGAAAAGGATATCCAAGATCTAGCTGAAGAAACTCCAACAGTGGAAGCAGAAGAAGAAATAACACTACCAAAAGTTAATAAAAAAGTAGTATTTGCAGTTCTGCTAGCAATAATTCTAGGTCTTTCAGCTTATTTTATGCGAAATCTAGTAGTTGCAGCAACTATTAACGGAAGACCAATTTTTAGATACCAAGTATTACAAAGGCTTGAAGAACAGCACGGAAAACAAATGATGGAAGCATTAATTAACGAAGCATTGTTAATGCAGGAAGCAGATAAGAAAAATATTACAGTAACTCAAAACGATATCAATGCCGAACTTAAGAAGATTGAAGAAACGCTTTCTAAACAAGGCATTAAGCTTGAAACTGCACTTACAGCTCAAAATATGACAAAAGCAGGACTTGAACGTAATGTAAGGCTTCAACTGCTTGCAAAAAAGATAGTAGAAAAAGATATCAAAATAACTCAAAAGCAAATCGATGACTATACAAAAGAAAATAAAGAATCTTTCCCTGCTACCATGAAACCTGCAGAAGTAAAAGAACAGGTCAAACAGTTCCTAACTGAGCAGGAAACCGGTAAAAAAATACAGGAAATACTTGCTGCAGTAAAAAAAGACGCAAAAATAAAAGAATTTGTGAAGTACTAATACTATTTGAAATAAAGAAAAGACCTCTTGAAAAAGAGGTCTTTTTTTAGATAATTCCGCCTAGGCTTGAGGCTGAACGGGTTTTTCAGGCTGCATTGGTGTAGCAGCTTCAGGAGCTGATTGTTCAGTCTTTTTACCAAGACCCAGCATCTGCTTTAATTTGTCAAATAGACACATACGATCTCCTTTAACCAGTTACTGTAATTATGGTAGCACATGTGTTTTTAAAGTGTTAGCATTTAATCAATGCTTAAAAGACTTCACCCTGAATATTTCAAAAATCTTGTCTTTGGTATCGAAGACAGTGTAGTTTCTACCGTTGGAGTTTTGTTTGGACTTGCAACAGCTGCGATGGACAGAAGTACCATATTTACAACAGGGCTAATTGTTATATCTGTAGAGGCTATTTCAATGGGTATAGGATCTTATCTTTCTGAAGAGTCCACTCAAGAGATAGATGGGCAAAAGCATAAAGATAAACCGGCTATAGAAGGTATTATCATGTTTTGCTCATATTATTTTGCTGGATTCGTCCCGCTTATACCATATATCTTCTTCGATATTGTTTCAGCGAAGTACGTTTCAGTTATAGTGGCGCTCTTTACACTATTTTTGGTAGGATTTATCCCAAGCAAAAAAGCTAAGTCCGGTCTTAAGATGGCCGTACTAGCAGGCTTTGCCATTTTTATAGGATTTACAGTCGGTAAATTTTTAAAACTGTGAGTTATTCCATTTTGACTAAAAAACTGTTACGCTTATAGAGATGGATATTCTGCCCGATACTTCCAAAAAGAAAGCTTTGATAAAGCTATTTCCAGTAATACTACCGGTAGCGTGGCTTCTTACATCAACTCTTTTTATTGTTATTATAAGCTTTACACTCATACTTAATCTGCATAAAGCCAACAACACTGCATATAAATACGCCATATTCTCGTCTAGCCCAAAGGTACTTGGTGCATCAAGCACGCAAATAACAGGAGACGATGCCAGAGCAGAAAGAATCGACAGTATCTTTTCTAAATACAAGTGTCCGATAAAAGGACATGGTAATACTTTTGTCAAAGAAGCAGATAAGAATAATATCCCATATTGGCTTGTCGCAGCTATGGCTTTTCAAGAATCAAGTTGTGGTAAAAACACCCCTGTTGTGAACGGCGACGAAACATACAATCTCTATGGCTGGGGGGTGTGGGGACCGCACGTCTACAAATTTGAGTCTATGGAAGAGGGGATTGCTGTAGTTTCAAAATATATGAGCTCTAGGTTTATTTCAAAAGGTATTACAGAACCCTGTGATATAATGAAAGTCTACACTCCGCCTTCTAACGGCTCGTGGTGTAAGGGAGTTAAGTTTTTTAGAGATGAAATACTAGAATTCGAAACGCCGTAGTACCTTCTGTCCAATTTCTACTTGCCGATTTTTTCTCGATAGGCCATTTGCCCTATACAGTACTATAGGGTATAATACCAGAGAAGCTTAAAATTTCCCTGTAATACAACTACATATGAAAAGTAATATAGCACACATAGCAATAGCTATTCTTTTATCGCTTGTTACAGCCAAAAACGCCCAAGCTGCACAACTCACTTCAAGTGACCTTGAATCACCTTTTTATCTTATTCGAGCTCAGAAGATAGATAGAGTTGAATCATTAAGAGAGTTTTTTAAGTCATTTGAAAGTCCCCTAGAGGATCATGCAAAAATCTTTGTTCAAGTAGCAGACAAATACGGCCTTGATTATAGACTGCTTCCATCAATTGCATGTCTTGAATCCAGCTGTGGTAAATTCTATATTCCGGAGTCAAACAACCCCTTTGGTTGGGGTATTTATGGAAATAAAGTAACTAAGTTTGCCACAATGGAAGAGGGCATCGAGGTTGTCGGTAAGGGTCTATCTGATAATTATATTGAAAAAGGTTATGATACTGTAGAAGAGATCGCTCCTATCTATAATCCTCCTAACCCAATTAAATGGGCCGGAAAAGTTAACTATTTCTATAACAAGATAAACTAATTCCTAATTCTTTGCTAAAATACAAACTACTCATGGGCAAGTGGCGGAATAGGCATACGCGCACGGTTTAGGACCGTGTCCCGCAAGGGGTGAGGGTTCGATTCCCTCCTTGCCCACCAATTTCTAAAATTAAAATACTAAGAGTTTTGCAACTTTAAAAACAGCTTTTTATGCTATGTTGACGCTATTCCTCTCTTGAATATAAAGGTTTTTATACATAGACTTACGGATTGTTAAATAGTTTTAGTGAATTTAATGATTTTAGGTAAGTAAGCTTCATTGCAAGGGGAACACACCTCTTGCTGTAGAAAAAAAAATACAATCATCTCAATCACTGGGGGAGGGGCTTAGCGTGTTATTCTAATATGCTTTGTTATTATTTATTGATGGGGAATATTAGTTCACATAATAAGGCGCAGGTAATATAATGGGTACATGAAAACAGAATTTGAAGCCAGTTTCTTCATTATCAGCAAGTCCGACATGCAAAATTTATTAAAATCTAAAGGTGGCACTTTAGTTAAGAAGGAATTTTTACAAAAAAGAGCTATATTTCGCTTACCAACCGGCCATGAAATACCTGGAGGGCGGCTAAGGGTTAGAGATGAGCAGGACAAAGTAACATTTTCCCTAAAAATAACAAAGAATAATAATAAAATAGAAGATCAGAAAGAAATTGAGTTAATAGTAAGTAATTTTGAAGATGCGTGTGAGTTGCTTGCGGTAATTGGTTGTGAAAAGAAGTCTTACCAAGAGAATTTGAGAGAAAAATGGGAAATTGATGGGGTTGAAGTTACTATTGACGAGTGGCCTTATCTAGAACCATTTATAGAAGTCGAAGGAAGATCAGAGGAAGCTGTGCAGAGGGTAGCTGAAAAATTAGGATTTGATTACACTACAGCTTATGTTGGTTCTGTAGATGGTATGTACTCAAAAAAATACAATATTTCGGAGGATCGAATTAATAATAATACCCCTCAACTATTGTTCAACATGGATAAAAACCCTTTCTTAAACTAATTCATACAAGTGATAAGGTTTAACAGGGAATGAAGATATAGATGTAGCAGGAATATTACATATGGGCTGTGTTATTGGCAATCAATACAGCAAAGTAAGGATTCACATCACATAAGATAGAATAATAATTATATTAGTTTAAATTTCTTAATATACAGAGTAAATTATTGACTTGTATAACGCCAGTAACTACCATTTATACAGTAGCTAATTAGTAAAGTAACATTAATGAACAACACAAATCGTAATCTTAAGATATCTGTTGCATGTGCAAGTTTAATGCTTGTTGTCGGTGCAGCAGTTCAATTATTTTCAGTTCAAACACAAAGACAACAAGCCTCACTGATGAATGCCTTAGAACAGGGCTCGGAGTATGTGATAACTAATACAGGAGATACTCAAGCATGCGCATCTGTTTCTTCAGGACAAGTACTTTGGGACTGTAAAGGGGCAAGCTGTACACGCCAAGAGACAGTGGAGTGTTTAAAGACCACAGAAACACTGTCCGCCTTTGCACAAGAGGACGACGTACAGGGGGATGTGGCCGGTGTTTATGATGTAGTCAGCCCAGATCAATGCACTAGACCAGGAGTAGGCTACACAGGCCAAGGTGGTTGCTGGAGCAAAAGAAAGATAAGTGTTGTTGGATCACCAAGGATATACAGTGCTTTAGACTCTACCGGAACTGCTATCGATGCAGGTCAATTCAATAAAGGAGCACATAACGATTTGAGTGTTACGGCAAGACAATACGATGTAAGTAAAAATGAGGTAGTAAAATGGGCTATAGCACTGAAAAACAACAATAGCAGTTCTGTGAGCGACACATATATGTTTTCCATAGGAAAAATAACCGAAGCACCAAAAGGTACTGCTGCCAACAGCAAAACACCTCTATGCGAAGCACAGCTCAATGAACTGAATAAAACAAATAATTTAGTACAAGTACCAAGAACAATTTTTTCCGGCAGACCATATACACTTGCTGCAGGCCAACAAAAATTAATCCACGGTGAATGGAAACCAACAACCGCAGATTGCGGACTTTATCAGTTAGATCTAGGAGCTTCAGATTTTCAAGGAGCTGCAGGAAAAACCCAATGTTCAAGCCCCTCAGCAGACTCAGTTGTAGCAGCTGCCTTTGTCAGAGTAGTAGGGTGCGAATCAGCCCCACCATTATCATGTTCAAGTGCAGTATTTAAAAACGGGAGCGGAACAGCTACTATATCATCCGCAAAACCAGGAGAAACTGTTTATATCGATATCTCTTTATCAAAATCACCTAAGGAAATAGGCGCTACCGAGCCGGTGTACGTAACACCTCAATTTGGGTCTAATCTAGAATACCAGACGTATGTCTACCCGGTCGAATTTACACAACGCTGTACCAAGACAGGTACTTCTGTGCAATGCACTTTTGATGCAAATTCAACATATAAAACTATTACCCTTGTTGCAAAGGTAAGCCAAAACGCAATTGCTGGAAGTACGATAACTTTACCAATTAAAGTGACTTATAAAGGTGTGGATGTAACTAACCTTAGTAATATGACCAAAGAAGCGTCCAAAGACGCCTGTTCACCGACACTTACAGTCGCGGGAACACAAACGCAGTCGATTTCATGCACTAAAGCATTCGGTATTCCTGTATTACAAAACGATGGAACATACAGAGTACCTTCAACGATGCGAATAACTGCAACAGGGAGCGTGCCTGCAAATCTTAATGTAAAAGATTTTGCAATAATGAGAACTAAGGATGCAACTAAGTACAGTGGAACAATCAAATCGTTGTTGCCTCAGGTAGCTAATTTCGCATGTATAAACTTAGGAAGAACTGAACCCAATGGCCCAAGCAATACAATACAATTTAATTGTCAGGTATCCCCTCAAGCTTTTGTCGGAAGTGCAGGAGTTGTAACCTCAACAGCGACATATAACTACGGTTTTGAAGCCACAAAAGGAAACAGTGATATAGAAACACTCTCAAATACTGTGCAGGTATACTCAGGAAATACAATGTTAACTGACTGTAAGGCAGCTGTGGCTATACCGGCTAAACCGGTAGAAGCCAGCTGTAAATATATTTATTCAGATTGGGTTGAACAATTCCGTGCTGACCACACAAAACCAGAAGATCGAAATTCACCAAAAACTCTATCTACAATTACTGTTCCTCAAGGAGCTAATAATCAGAAGGTTAAAATTATATATGAATACATGCCGGTAAGAGATGTTACCTCATCAACAGCTGCCGGCGTACCTGAGTTTCAAGCCACAGCCAATCCGGCCAGATGCGCCCCACAAGCCAATGAGGAAGCGCTGATGTATTTAGCAACAGAAAACACAGTTACAAGGCAGCTTACCGCAGTCCAGAGATTTGATGACAATAAAATAGCCGATGCTCTATCAGATCCTAGTGCAAAGAGGACAAAGACTTTTGACTTTGGGCTTAATCCTGGAGTGTATTCACTCAATGCAAGATGGGCTGGAGATGGGACCGTATACTGTACAAGAGATTCAGCCATTAACCCAGCAGCGTGCAAGACAAACGGACAAAATATACTTGGCGAATTTATTAAAGATGCTAACTATAAATATAAATCTGATCTGACAAATCCGGCGTCTCCAATGATCACATACAGCACAGCAGTAAACGAAGCTCCAAAGTATGGACCATTGTGCAAGTGGAGTGGATCATACAAGGTACGAGCAGGGTGGTGTCTAGTGGAGACTAAGGAAACTATCCAACCGACAGGACAAGTGCAATCTATAGAAATAACACTTTCTAATGGATCTCTTTTCGTTGGCTCTGCTGTAGAGATCTCCGTTAATGGCGCAAAACAAACTATTGATGGATCCAATTCTGTTGTGATTCCAGCTAGAAATACAAAAGCGGTTAAGTTTAATTATTTAAACAATTACCCACAAAAGACTTTAG
>ERZ724505.843-NODE-843-length-18171-cov-14.737470_pt1 | contig 18171 bp, 18 predicted proteins | sample MGYA00376038_ERZ724505 | MGnify/ENA primary metagenome ERZ724505 (study PRJEB28724, sample SAMN07190884) | wastewater metagenome | isolation source: effluent of sewage treatment plant in Hong Hong | place: Hong Kong | collected 2016-03-17 ... | reverse complement strand
TCCGACACCCCGTATGCGGACCTGTACGAGACGAGCCAAGAGTTGAGCGCGATGGCGCAAGCGGCGGCGTATTGGGCCATCGGGATCATGTGGCAGCGCAAGTGCGACGGGATTCCCTTGGACGACGTGGTGCCGGTGCTGCGGACGGCGATGAAAGTGCGCCGGGCCCAGCGGGCCACGCGGGCCAAGATCCTCGCGGAGTCGTTCAAGCGGGAGATTTCCGATGCCTCCGTCTGACCCCGCCTGCCCGACGTGCGGTACGCGAGTGCGGGCGAACTGCTATTGGGACTACCTGTCCGGCCCGTTTTCGCCGCGAGTCTACTACCCGAAGTCGATCATGGACGACAACCCGGAGATTGCGGGGTCCTTCACGCGATGCGCCGACCCGTTCCACGCGCATCCGTCTGACCCCGCCGCCGCGTGCCCCTGCGGGTCGCATAGCGCCGATTGGGAGGCTGGCGGCAAACTCTTGTGCGCGAGGTGCGCCGCGAACGTCGTGTTTGCAAGCGGGTCGTTTGTGACCCCCGCCGCCGTGCCGCCGCCCGAGTGGGCGGTGAACATCGCTCTTGAGGAGTTCGATGAGGGCCGCATCGACCTCGGGTTCGTGGACCCGCTCGCCCGCCTTCTCGCGTCGGTGCGGGAGGCCGCAATCCGCGATGCGGGCGCCACGTCCGCTGATGTCATGGACATCTACAAGCAGAGGCAGGCCGACACGCGCAAGACGCTCCCGTTCGGGTGGACGATCTTCGCGGGACGCACGCGGGATCGTTGGCGCGAGCAGGTCGGCGCGGGAATCGGCGCGATGGTCTGCCGTGACGCCATCCTCTCCCTCCTCCACACGCCCCCGAGCGGGGGTGGCGCATGACCCCCGCCCTCGACGCGCTGCTCAAGGAGGTGGACCGGGCCGTGAACGACCCGCGCTCGTTCCGCGAGGACGCGATGGATTGGTCGCTCGCGGCGCGGCTTGCGATGTCCGACACCGCCCCCCGCCTCGCGGCCATGCTCCGAGTCGCGGTGGAGCGCATCCACGCGGCCCGCTCCGCGCTGGCCCGGACGGCAAAGACGGAGTTCGGCGGCAAGACGTGCGCGTCGTGCGACGAGAAGTCGTCGTGGGACGCATGGGGCCGTGCGGCGAAGCACCTGGACATGTCGGGCCTCGCGTGCCCCGAGACGTGCGCGACCCGGGGCGCCTTCGTCGAGATGGCCGCCATCGACGCCGCCCTCGCCCGCATCGAGGCGATGGCGAAGGGGGAGGCATAGATGTTCGGACTCATGGACTTCGTCGTTGGACTGATGGGTGGGGAGACATCCAAGGACCGAGAGGCCCGGCGTGCAGCCTTCCGAGCGCACCGCGATTGGGAAGCGTCCATCGCCAAGATGTACGCACTCGTCCCGTGGACCCCGAGCCCCGTCCTGCGTTGCATGGAGCCAGCCGTCCCGTGCGAGTACTGCGGTGGTCGTCGCGGAAAGCGGCGAACCTGCCCTGGGTGTGGGGCATCGTGACCCGCCACGCTCGTCACCTCTTGAGGATGCGCCGCATGAAGCGGGCGAGGCGCCGCCTGCCGTGGCTCGACCAACTAAAGTCCTTTATTTGGGGGATGGACACGGCGATGTCACCCGATTACGGGCCGATGTCACCCGATTACGGGATGTCGGTGACGTACGTCTACCGGAATGGTAGGTGGCACGTTGCGGACATGGAGGCATCGTAGTGCCCAAGCGCAAGGAACTCCGGCGTATGCTCATCAAGATGCTGGACATGGTCCAGACGATCAAGATGTACGCCAGCGAACCCATCAAGCCGTCCAACATCCGGGTGTTCGACATCAAGCCCGAGATTTGGGACTGGCTCTGCCAGCACGAAACGGAACTTGAAGAACTCTTGTACGGCTGGAAGCGTAAGATGCACCCGGACTTACGGACTCCCCTACCCGAAGGACAGATCCATGAACCTGCTCAAGTTGCCCCGGAATCTGATGTTCACGATGGCCGCGTCGGCGCTTGCCCTGCTGACGGCGTGCGGTAGCGGAGGCCGCGTGGACGAGCCGCTGATCCCCGATGATCTCCCCGTCGTCGTCGGGGGAACAGTTAACTGGTGGGACGTGCAGACCACGCCCGACGGCGGCATGGGCGTAGTCAACGGAACTGGCAACGCCATCGTCCATGTCGTGTTCACCGACGACAAGGGCGACGACCACTTCTACCCGAACATCGCGCCCGGGGCTGTGTGGTCCAGCACCGAACACCCGCTGCCACGGGTGTACCTTGTTTCCGCTTACGGGGCGGACGGGCGCGTCTTTCAACGCTACTTCAAGTACGACCCGAGTGTCGGGTGGGAAGCAGCGGTCATCAGCGCGTCCAACTGGAACATCGACCTGTGAGCGACTTCCGATTCAACCCGCCTGACTCCGAAGGTTGGTGGAGGGGGCGTCCGTACGACAACGCGGACGCTCCCTCGACGTGGTATCGCGTCCACCGCGAACCGCGATTCAACGCGCTCGTCGTGACCATCAAGGGTCGCAACGGGCAGGACGAGGATGTTCCCGTCCAAGTGGTCCCGTGCGTTTGGGCGGGGCCCTTCCCGCGAGAGGACGTTTCTTGAAGCCGAACCTTGTGCAGATCAACCTGTTCGTCCACGTAAACCGGCACACGAACGACGACTTCACCCCGCAGCAACTTGGGGCGTTCTTTCGCCACATGATCGAGTCGGGCATCCCCAAGACGATCCCGCTGTCCTCGCCCAAGGCCGTGCGGATCGTGGGGCAGGAGCCCGGCCCCGACGTGACGCTCTCCATCGCGGGCATCGAAGTCGTCGTCGGCACGCCCAAGGGCGACGGCGAGGCGGACGACGGCGCGACGAAAAACGGGCTAGCGGCGACGTAGCGCGAACGGGTTGGGGCGAAGCACGGTGGACGACCGCGACATGAAGCGGTCCCACGAAGCCTTGGTGACTTCGGGCTGCTTGGGGTCGATGATCCCCCGTGCTTCGTCCCGCATGGCGTAGGTGGCGTAGAGCGCGGCCGTCACCGCGTCGTCGGCCACGCCCTTTGGCGCTTCGTACTTGAAGCCTCCCGACGCCATCTTGGTCTTGGCGTACAGGCGGAACTGTTCGCGCTGCGTCTCGTCGTCGATCATCCTCCACGCGCCGCGCTGGAACAGATCAACGCCCTTGAGTACGCACGCCTGCTTGTCGAACTTGCCGCCGTTCGTCCACTTGATGGCGTGGGCGGACTCGCCGTAGCGCAGGCGCAGGGCTTCGCTGATCGTGCTGCCGCCGTCGCGGGCGTCGGCCCAAATCGAGGGCTTGCCCGCCCATTCGATGAAGGCGTGGACGTGGGGGAACTGCGCGTGGTAGTCCATGCGCCGCATCCAGAGGAACCCCAACTGCTCCATTGTGTCCTTGGAGAAGCAATCGACCCAGGTGAAGTCCTCGTCGCGGGCCCAGTCGATGCTGACGATGGTGGACTCGCCCTTGGACGGGGGGCGGAAGATGCAGCGGTACATCGTGGTGTAGTCGTTGACGACGCCCGAGGACTCGCGCTTGGGGAGGACGAACACGGCGTCGAGGTTCTGGAACACGGCGCCGATGTCGGTGACGAACTTGCCGTCGTAGAGGCAGAGTTCTTCGGCGCGGGAGCGGCAGGCGCGGCGACCGTCCTTGATCGTGGCGGGGTCGCCGTAGGGGTTGGACTCCGAGGGGGAGTTGAACGAGATCATCAGCGGCTCGCGCTTGGGGTTGGCGGGGTCGCCAAGCGACCACTCGCGGCCGAACCACTCAAAGCCGATGCCCTCGGGGATGGGCGAGCCCATGAGGACGAGCGTCCCACGGGTCGTGTTGAACATCGGGATGATCGTCTCTTTCAGGGCCCCTTCGGGGAGGTGGGAACACTCGTCGAGGATGGCGAAGTGCAGGGCCTCGCCTTGGCATCGTTGGTGGGCGTCGGGGTCGCCGGACCAATAGAAGATCCGGGCCCCCTCCCCGGCGATGTCCCGTCCGTACTTGGCGTGGGCGGGGTGGTTGCAGGAGGGGTTGGTGCAGCGGACGCCCTTGAGGTCGATGTAGCGGAGTTGGTCTTTGTTCTTGTCCCCGACGACCATCCCGGCCTTGGAGAAGTCGTCCAAGTCCTTGGAGAAGGCGGATTCGGCGGGCATGTGGCCGTGGCTCATGTAGGCCATCTGGATGAACCCGGGGGTGTGGTTCATCTTGTCGAGGTAGAAGAACCGGCGGGAGGAGGACTTCCCGGCCTGACGCCCGACGGCGATCATCACCCGGCGGTAGTACCGGGCGGCGTAGACCCACTTGGCCTGTTCGGGGTGGGGTTCGTTGGTGAGGAGTAGTTCGGGGAGAGCCTTGGTCTTGACAGAGGGGGCCATGACCCGCATTATACCTAGCCACGCTTGGTATCCAACCCGGAGATCCCGATGTCAGACGAGGCTGTTGCGGCGCCCGTGGCGCCTGCGGTGGACGTGGCGGCGGCCAAGAAGGCCGCGCAGTCCGAAAAGATGAAGGCGTGGCACGCGGAGCGCAAGGCAAAGGAGGCCAGCAAGGCAAAGGAGGCCAAGGAAGGCCCCTCCCCTGCGTCGGACGTGCCTCACCCGGCCGTTGCCGCATCCCTTGTGGAAACGCGGCCCCTGATGGACCCGGTGCAGTTCCTCATGGTGTTCTTCTCCACCAACCCGGGGCTGATCCAGGTGCTTGAGGCGTACCCCAACAAGACCGCCGCCGCCGAGGGGCTGTATCGCAACGCTTACACGGCCTACCTTGAGATCGCGGCCCCCGGTCGCAACGCTGCCCTATGGGACCTGTTCAACAAGACGCAGTCGGCCCTGACGGGGAAGTAACCAATGGAAACCGCCACCGATCCGAGGGACGCGACCGCGTGGTGGGCCCGCATTCAGGAGGCCGAGCGGGTTTGGAAAACCGAGAAGGTCGTTTGGGACCAACTTGAGGATGCGGTAGACGGGATCTACCCCGACCTTGAGGGCGACGGGTCGGACAACGGCATCCCCACGTCCGTCGTCTCCCCCGGGTCGGCAACGTCGTGGCTGCGGACGGGCAGCCAACTCGACGTGAATCTAATGGGGCAGGTGCGGGATTACCTGCTGGCGTTGGCGTTCGACCGATTCCCGTCTTACAAGTTCTCCGTCCCCCCGGTAGACGACTCGGAGGCGGTGGACGCGCTGTTGCAGTTGGTTCGCCGGTTGGCCGAGGAGGGTGGGGCAGCGGACGCGGGTCGTCGGGCGATGGAATGCGCCATGACCCGGGGGCAGTTCGTCCTGTGGCCGACGGTGATTCGTACGTCCATCGGGGAGGCGGAACTGTTGGCCCGCCAAATCCCCCCGGCGTCGTGGGTGGTCAAGGCGCTGTCGGGCCAATGGGACGGGAAACTGCCCATCGGGACGGACTACGCGGCGGTCGCCAAGGCGGCGGCTGCGGTGGTCATGGACGCGACTTCGCTGTCTTTCACGCCCGAGCAGGTGGACGCGGTGTGGGCGCTCAAGACCGCCGCCGAGGTGGCGGACGAGAAGGCCCGCAAGGGCCCGTTCCGCCCCGGCCTGCGGGCCCGGGTGTGGTGGGAGCCCCTGCCCTACGGCCCGTGGTTCCTCGTGGACCCCACGGTGACGGACTACCGCCGCGCCGCGTGGGTGCAGCGCAAGCACGTATTTCTGCTTGAGGAGTTCAAGAAGGACCCTGCGTGGACGCAGGACGCCAAGGACAACGTGGTCGCCATCGCGCAGGCCACGGCGCCCAACGGCGGCATTCCCATCTCGGGGCAAAACTCCGAGGACATTCGGCTTGCCGACGAGCAGGGCCGGGTGGTCGTCCGCGAGATCATCGACCGGGTCCACATGAAGCGGATCTGGCTGGCGGACGGGTACCACAAGACCATCGGCAAGGACGACTCCCTGCCGTGGGTGGACGCCAACGGGGAACCCCTGTTCCCCGACGTGTTCCCCGTCACGTTCCGGGTGCCCATCTCGCGGTCCAAGGAGGACCCCCGGCGCGTCCTCGGCAAGCCCATGCTTGAGCCGGGGTACGGGACGCAGATCGCGTTCATCAAGAACATCTCCGCCTACGTCCGGGCGTGTGAGGCGACCAACCGGGTCTACTTCGCGGGACCGGGGGTCACGGACAACAGCCTCAAGGAACTTGAGCGTTCCAAGGACATGACGATCATCCGGCTTGAGGATGACTACAACGCGGGGATCGCGGGCCCCCCGGGTGAGCAGTTCACGATGCTGCCGATGCCCCCGGCGCCCATCGACTTCCTCAAAGCCGCGCAGTTGCTCAAGGCGCAGTTCGCCAGCCTCGTCCGGGTGTCGGTGTCGGCTCTGACGAGCGAGCCCATCGCGGACACGGTGGGGCAGGAGGAGATCGCGCTTCGCGGCGTTTCCACGTCGCAGGCGGACATGGTCAAGACCTTTGAGGACGGGTTCGCGGAATCGTCGTGGAAGGGTCTGCTGATGTTCCTGTCCAGCGCGAACGAACTGGAATTCCAGGCGTTCCTTGGGCCGGACGTGATGGCGCCCCGCCCCGGCAAGCCGCCGATCTTTGAGGTCTTGAAGGGCATCGACTTCACGGGCGTCAAGTTGGAGTGCCGGTTCGACTCCACGACGCAGGCGCAGAATGCCGCCCGCCTCAAGTTGCGCTCCGACCTGCTGGCGATGGCGAACAACATCCGTGACCCGATGGGGTTCCCCTATGCGGACATCGAGACGCAGATGCGGCAGTTGTTCCGCGAGGCGGACATCGAGTTCGTGCCCTACGTCCCCGACCCGGCCATGATCGAAGCGATGATGGCGCAGCGGCAGGGCGGGCAGGGTGGCCCTCCGGGGCAGGACCCGAATCAGCGGCAGGACGGGCGTCGGGCCAACGGGGAGCGCGGGGCGCCTCCGTCCCCCGGTCGTCAGTCGCGCCACCGCTCCGAGGGACAGATGGCCGGGGACCGCTCGGGGGCCAACGCCCGCCGGGCTCACGGCACGTCGTAACACTTACCCCCAAGTAGAGCGTTGACAGGGCATACCTAGCCACGCTATGCTTGCGGGTGATCCGACCGGGTGGTCCGGTTGGTGCAGTTGGTCGCTTCAACTATTGAGGTGGTTGTGCCCGAGACGACTCCCGTCATGGACGAGACGGCTAAGGTGTTGGCGGAACTCGCGGCCTTTGAGGCTGCGCGGGAACCCGCTGCGAAGGAGGCCCCCCCGGCTGCCGGGGAGAAGGCTCCTGCCAAGGCTGTTTCTGACAAGGCGGAGAACGGTACGTCGGGTGTGGCTGCCCCGGTTTCTACCGAGGACAGTCCTGCGAAGGAAACGGCGGAGACGCCCCCTGTCGCGGAGACGACGGTAGACCTTTCGGGCTTGCCTGATGATCTCCGAAAGGTGATCGAGGAGTCGGCGCTTCCGACCGAGGTCAAGAAGAAGGTCAACGAGGGGTTCCTTCGTCGCAAGGACTACACCCAAAAGACCCAGGCGCTTGCCTCGGATCGTGACGCTGCCGCCAAGTACAAGCAGATCGTCTCCGACGAACGGATTGCGAAGAAGGTCGCGGAACTTCTGATGGGGAAGGGGGACGCCGATGAGGCGCCCGCTGCTCCTGCGGAGCCCGAGGCCGAGATCGACCCCGTTCTTGACCCGAAGGGGTACGCGGAGGCCGTCGCCAAGAAGGCGGAGGCCAAGGCGGCGGCAACGATGGAGCGTATTTGGCGGGAGCGTGTCGAGGCTCCGATGGAGAACCGCAACGCGCTCAATGCCGCGTTCCAGCGGTTCGCTGACGAGCATGAGGTCCCCAAGGACGTGATGCTGTCGGCTGTCAAGGCCGTCGTCGCGGAAGCGAACGAGGCGGGCATTCCTCTTTCACCTGCCATGATCCCGGTTCTCGTCAAGCCTCACGTCGAGTTGGCCCGTCTCAAGACGGCGCCGCCCGTGAAGGCTTCCGAGAAGAACGGGGCGAGTGGCAACGGACGAGCGGGCGGGCTGGCGGAAGTGGCGTCCCCCAATGGCCGTGTCGGCGCATCTGGCGGGTCCACGATCCCGGTTCCCAAGCACATCCGTGAGGGCAGGGTTGCCACCACGGAGGCGGAACTGACCGAGGAAGTGGAGTACGCCATCCGGCGCAGGTACGGCCCCGACGCTGTGTAGGGCCGTCTTTGACGGCTCCTACCCCGGGAGCCTTTCATGCCCACGTACCCCTCGGTGACGCTCTCGCTCACCGACAAGTTGAACCTCCACTACACCGAGTACGGCGACCGCCGTCTCGCTGCCCAGGCTTGGCCGCGCAACCCGCTGGTCAACTGGTTCCTCTCCAAGGCGAAGCCCTATCAGGGCGGCGTCTACATCAGCGAGGCCATCGAGGACGGATACACCCCGACGGGTGGCGCCATCGTCGAGGGTTCGACGCTGACCCGCACGCAGCAGAACTACTCCTACGCGGCGCAGTACCTCATCAAGGTGGTGTACGAGGGCGTGTACCTCGACCGCTTCCGTCTGATGCAGGTGGACACGAAGGGCCCGATGGGTCCCATCGTGATGCTGTCGGAGGCCGCGCAGAAGTCCACGATCAACAAGATCCGCGAGAACCTCGCGCTGATGCTGTGCGCGCAGACGACGAGCGGCAACAACGTCACGTCGCTGTTCGACATCATCAAGACCTCGGGCACGCTCGGTGGCGTGGACCCGACGCAGTTCTCGTACTGGGCGTCGAGCGGCGACTACAACGTCGGCGCTTGGTCGTCCAACGGCGTGAGCAAGACCCGCACGATGCTCCGCGAGACGCGGCGCTACACGGGCTTCTCGGGCCCGGACGCGATGTTCGCCTCCAAGACGACCATCGACGCCATGAAGGCGGGTGGCTACACCAAGACGACGTTCTTCCGCGACCCGAACAAGGCCGTGGGGTACGACGTGGGTGACGGCCCGAAGTTCATGCCGGACGAGCCGGACTGCGAGTTCGACAAGATCCCGGTGTGGTACGACCCGCACCTCGACGCGCTTGAGGCGGCGGGCGTGGACGCGAGCCACCCGGGCGGTGTCCTCGTGGGCATCAACTCGGAAGCGGTCTACTTCAAGATCACCGGCACTCCGTTCGCCCTCGACACGGAGAACGGCGGTCCCTGGAAGCCGGACCCGACGAAGTGGGGCATCTACGCCGATGCCTTCTTCAAGGGCAACCTCGTTGCGAAGAACCGCAACTCCTGCTTCGTCCTCGGCGGCATCACCTAGTCCGCCGCCTAGGCCACACAACCCAAGAGAACAGGAGAACAACCCATGCCCGCGACTGTTACGCAGACTCTCCCGCTGACGGGGTACGAGTCTACTGCTTCCTGCCCCGTCGGGACCGAGTACACCGACGGCATCGGCAACACGTACATGTACGTCCAGTTCAAGGACGCCGTGACGTATGCCGCCAACCAGGTTCTCACCTGGCGTTCGCGCTCGGCCTACTCCGTGACGAACGACATCAGCAACTCGCTGATCTCGTATCTCATGGCGGGCCTCGCGCTGGCCGTGGTTCCCGAGAACTACTACGGCTGGATGCAGACGGGCGGCTACAACTCGGCCGTCAAGAAGGACCCGAACGAGGACACTTGGGCTGCGGGTGACGCTGTCACCCCGGACGCCTCGGTGGACGGTGTGGCGAGCGTGCTTGCCTACGCCGGTACTCTCGCCGGGTTCAAGACGGTCATCGGCTGCGGCGCTGTGGCCGTGGCGGCTTCGGTGGACGGCTCGACCGACACCGTGGCCTGCCATGTGTTCTGCCGCCGGTAGTCACGCCTAGCGCCGCCTTCCACGGCGCTCGCTGTCCGGGGGATGGCATCTGCCACCCCCGGGCGGCCCCCCAAGATTCAAGGAGCCGCCGACATGGGCTACGAGCATCCGATCTTCAACCCGCCGCTTGGTGCGCCGTATACCCGCAAAGAGGTGACGGTGACGGGCGCGGCGACGGACACGGTCCTTTGGGCGGCGCCTACGAGCCCCAACTGCATCTATCTCGTCGGCGTGTGGGGGTCCGTTTCTGCGGCCTGCACGCTGTCGATCACGGTCGGCAACGATGGGTCGGGCAACCGCCTGTACTACGTTGACCTTCCCGGCGCTGGCACGTTCAGCGTCGTGTTCACCGAGAACAAGCCCTACCGTCTGACGGCGGCGACCGCGCTCAAGATCACGAACAGCGCGGGCAACGTCAAGGCGCAGGCGTACGGGTTTGAGACGACGCCCCCGGGCGCGTAAGGAGCCAGCATGGACGCCAAGTTTCAAGGCAGCGGCGGTGGTGCGGGGCTTCCCACGGGCTCGGCTGGTTTCATCGGCCGGACGGTCCTTACCTCGGCGTCGGCCAACTTCACGACGGGCGCGAACACGACCCGCATCGTGATCTGTGGCTACGGTGGCGGAGGCGGCGGTGGTGGCGTGTCCAGCGTTGCATCGCAGGCCGCGTACGGCGGTGGCGGTGGTTCGGGTGGGTACGCCGAAAAGCAGTTCACCGTGACTGCGAATACGGCCTACGCCTACACCTGCGGCGCGGCGGGCACGGCGGGCGCCAACACGGGCGGTGACGGCGGCGCGGGCGGCGACAGCACATTCGTCGTCGGCGCGACCACGGTTACGGCCAAGGGTGGCGTTGGTGGCAAGGGCATGGCTGCGGGTACGACGCAAAACACCGTGGCTGGCGGGGCTGGTGGTGCGGTTTCCACCAACGGCGACTTGAACCTAGGCGGAATGCCTGGGCAGTTTGCTTACCGTATTTCTGGCCTTCTCAACGGCAACAGCGGTGGCGGCGGTGGCTACGGCGGTGGGGTCGGAGTAAACGGCGGTGGTGCTGGCGTGAGTGCTGTTGGCTACGGGGCTGGCGGTTCGGGCGGCGCGTGCGTCAACGGCAGCGGGGCGCAGACGGGTGGAGCGGGTGCGCAGGGCTGTTGGATCGTGGACGAGTTCGCTACCTAACCGGAGGCGACCGTGGCGCAACTGACGCGGGCCCAACTCCGTTCGACCATCGCCGCGATGCTCGACTACCCCGACGATGCGGGGACGGACTATCGTACCAACCTCGACCGTTGGCTCGACCTCGGGCAGCGGTACGTTTGGGAGCAGCATCCTTGGTACGAGCGGGCCGCGCAGTACGTCCTGTCCACCATCGCGCCGTATGACACGGGGACGGTGGATTTGACCAAGGGCAGCACGTCCATCGCGGGGACGGGGACGACGTGGACGGCGGGCATGACGGGCCGCAAGATCACGACGGCCTACGGCAACCCTTGGTACGTGTTCACGCGCACGGGCGCGGGGACGGGGACGCTCGCGCAGGCGTACGCCGAGGAGGACGTGACGGGGTCGGGGTACGCGATCTTCTGCGACGAGTACGACCTTCCGATGGACTGCGAGATCGTGACGGACGTGTCGTGTTTCTCGTCGTTTTACTCGGGCATCCTGCGGGCGATGACGGGCGCGGACCTTGACGAAGCGGCGTTCGTCCACGGGGCCATCGGGCAGCCGCTCATCTACGGAATGACGCCCCCGACGACGGCGGGCGTGCGCCGGGTGCGGATCTACCCGATCCCCGACGACGTGTACCGCATCCGGTTCTCCTACCTCAAGGCTTGCACGGACTTCGCCAACGACGCTGCGGTGTCGGTGCTGGACGTTCGCAAGGAGCGGGCGCTGATCCTTGCGGCCTGCCTTGAGGCGCAGCGGGCGGGGGACGCACGGATGGTCACGTCTCAAAAGGACGTGGACGAGGCGGTGCTGAATGCGTGGCGTCAGGAGGCGCAGCAGCAGCCGTTGGCGGTGCGCCGTGGCGGCAACCGTTCGCGCCGTGGGTGGACGCTGTGGGGGCAGAACTCGTTGGGGAGCCCGTAACCGATGGGCACCACGATCCCGCGTCAGTTCAACTTCGCCCGTGGCGCGAACACGACGGCTCTCGGGCGCACGTCCGCGTTCCCCGTCTACCCGGTGCTGGACGAGATCGACCTGAACCGCGTGGCCGCGCAGCGGCGCAAGGGGAAGGTTGCGATCTACACGTTCACGGCGACCTCGGACCTGATCGAGTTCGACGGGGTGAACGACGTGGTGACGCCGTACATCGACTCGCGGGTGATCCCGCTCGGGGTGCGGTGGACGGCGGAGACGTTGTTCGTGACGACGACGGTGGTGGCGGACCACTACATCGTCGGGCGCGGGGGCGCTTCGGCGTCGTGGTTGAAGATCCTGCACAACACGTCGAGCGAAGTCGTGGTGACGCTGACGGACTCGGCGGGCAACACGGCGACGATGACGTGGACGGGGATTGCGGCGGCGACCGTCTGTATGTTGCAGATCACGCGCAACGGGACGGCGGTGACGGGGTATCTCAACGGCACGTCCAAGACGGCGACGTTGGCGTCCGCGACGAACCTGATGGCGAGCAACGCTTGGGTGTTCGGTGCGGACAACGCGGGGTCGTACCACCTCGGGCGGATCGACTATTTCCGGGTGTTCTCGTCGGTCAAGACGACGATCCGTGACCTGCGGTTCCGGTTGCTCGACCCCCGGGCGCCGTCGGTCCTGATGGACTACATCCTGACCAACGACGCGAACAACAAGGTCATCGACCGTGGGCCGTACGAGGCGCACGCGGCGACGACGGGTAGCCCGACGACGGCGGGTGCGGCGTTGGCGGCGAACCCTGACCCGGTGCGGTTCATCGCTTCCAACCTCGACACGGACAACGCGCAGCAGGGCTACGCGATGGTGGGAAAAAAGGTCTACCCCATGAGGTTCTACTAATGGGGATCGGCGTTATCGACATTCAGACTACGGGCAGCATCACGGCGCCTTCGGCGCTGTCGCCGTCGGTGTCGGCGGCGCTGTCCACGGTCTATTCGGGGATCGGGGGCGGGAGCGCGATCCTGTTCCCGTCGCTCAAGGCGGTGGCGGTCTGCAACGGCATCGACTTTCAGTATCACTACCGGGACGCGGCGCAGTATCTCACGGGCCCGCTGGCGCCGTACACGGCCCCGACGGTGGCGTCCACGGCGACCCGGGCGACTAGGGTGTTGACGTTTACTGGCGCCAGTAGTGCGGCGGCGAAGCCTGCTAACAACGACATCATCCAGATCGGCGCCCCGGGTCAGGTGTTCAACGGCGCGATCACATTCAAAACGACGCTCGATCCGACGGCGTACGTGGATCAGGTGTTGATCGGCGCGAACGTGGACGCGACGATCTCCAACCTGACGAAGTTCCTGAACAACACGGGGACGCAGGGGTCGGAATACTTCTCGGCGCGTCAGGCCAACGGCTTGATCGAGCCGGGGACGACCGGGTGGAGTCAGTACAACGGGATCGAGGTCAGCACGTCGCAGGCGTACGGAGTGCCGAGCGCGACGACGGCGACGATCACGTTCCGAGCGGTCGCGGCGGGCACGGTCGGCAACTCGTACATCTCGGTGGAAGTCATCGACTCGGGCGCGGTCATGTCGTTCGCGTCCGCGACGTTCACGGGCGGCACGGTGGGTTCGGGCACGGCGCCCGCCGCCGGGACGTACAAGTACGCTTACGCGGCGCAGCGGTCTGGCGACTTTGCGGAGACGGCGGTGTCGAATCAGGCGGAGTTGGAGACGTTGGTGAACGCCAACGTGACCGTCTCCACCTACGACGCCTCGCCCACGCGGGACGGGATGACTTCGTACCGGATCTTCCGCACGACCACGGACGGGTCGCAGTTGTATCAGGACGTGGACACCGTCTCGTCGCCCGCGACGGACGATCAGACGGACGCGGACATTCAGGGCGACTTCCGCGAGGTGTACGACGAGACGATCACCCGTCCGTACGGGGCGGGCTATCCCACGCGCTACCGCGCCCACGCGATGTTCAAGGGCAGCGTGTTCGGGGTGGGTGCGATCATCGCGGCGGAGCAGACCCGGGGCAACGCGACGGTGGTGGCGGACTCGCGGACGGTCACGATGTCCGCGCTCTACTGCACCTCGCGCCTGATCGGGCGTACGTTCTCCATCACGTCGTCCGAGGCGACAAAGCAGGACAAGTACGTCATCGTGGACGCGAGCGAGTCGGCGGGGACGATCACGCTGAATCGTCCCTACGAGGGCACGGGCGCGACGACGACGTACTCGATCCTCGACGACCGCAACTCGTACGCGGTGTACTACTGCGAGCCGGAGTTGCTGAACAACTGGCCCGCGACGTACAGCATCGAGGGCATCGTCGGCAAGGACGGGGTCGGCTGCACGGCGATCCGTGCGTTCATGGACCGCTTGGTGGTGTGGACGCGGACGGGGACGTGGCTGATCCTGGGCAGCATCGACTCTGGGTTCCGGTTCGTCCCGCTCGGGCAGGGCAACGGTTGTTGGGGCCCGGAGGCGGTGGTGGAGGCGGACGGGGTCCTCTTGTGGTGGGGCCCGGACGGGATCTTCTGGTGGGCGGGCTCGGGCGAGCCGTCGAAGTTGAGCGAGCCTGATTGGGACGGGCAGGACATCCCGCTTGGGTTGCAGGCCACGGTGGAGTCGGTCAACCCCGAAGCGGCGTCGGGGATCGTGAGCGCCTACAACCCGACGACGGGGAAGGTGTGCTGGTGGGCCCCGGTGGACGGGTCGCTGTGGAACAACAAGGTGGTTGTCCTCAACGTCCAGACCAAGGGGTTCTCCTTCGCGTCGTGCGATGCGGTGACGGCGGCGGCGGTGGTGACGGGCCCGGACGGGACGAACCTGACGCTGACCGGGGACGCCTACAACCGTCTGTGGCAGCAGGAGGTGTCCAACAGCGACGGGGCCTATGGCTTTGAGACGGTGCAGGACGTGTCCTCCTACGCGGCCTCTACGGGGGCGCTGACGGTCGCAGGAACGCCTTTCCCGACCTCAAGCGGGGGTCTGTCGGGTGTGCCCGTTTACGTCGTTGCTGCGGCCACGGGTGCGGTCCAGCGGCGGACCATCGTGTCGAACACGTCCTCGGTCCTGACGCCGGACAGCCCGTTCGACACGGCGCCCACGGCGGGGGATCAGATGGTGGTGGGGGGGATTCCCTTCCGCATCCAGACGACAAAGTTCAGCCTTGATGCGCCCGACATCCGAAAGACGCTGTCGTCGGTGACGGTGCAGTTTGAGCCCACGACCGGGGGGCAGTTGTGGTGCGCGGCGGGGATCAACGACGACGACCCGACCGTCCACATCAATCAGGACGGGCTCGCGGACTTCGCGGACCTGACCAGCGATACCGGACGCAAGGTGTACGAGTTGCGCAAGGGGCAGGGGCGGACGATCCAGTTGGAGTTGTTCGCCATCGCCCCGGGGTTTGATCTGGCGGTGATCGGGTACGTCCCGACGGTGCGGGTGCGCCAAGAGGTGCCGCGATGACGTACCGCCCGCCGATCCAGCCGATGTACCCCGGTGGGAACCGGGAGCAGACGCAGTCGTGGGAAGATTTGCTCGGCATCCTCAACCAGCAATATCGCAACGAGTTCCCGATCCTTGTCCCGTGTCGTCCGGCGTACCTGGGCATCTTGGACGTGGCGTCGGTGGACTCGTTGAGCGGCACGCAGCCTGACTACGTCGTGAACCGTGCCAGCAACACGGCGTTGTCGGCCACGGCCTTGTCCACGAACACCCTGCGGGCGGTCCCGTGGATCTGTACGACGGGGTGGCGCATCTCCAAGGTGGCGTTCAACGTGACCGTCGCTGGCGCCGCCGGGTCCGTGGCGAAGGTTGCGCTCTACGGGTGCCGGGACGACTTGAACGGCGACTGGAAGCCGTGGTCCCTGCTGTGGAGCGGGGACGAGTTTGCCACGACCAGCATCGGCGCCAAGACGACGAACACGTCCTTGGAGTTGGAGCCCGGCCGGGTGTATTGGTGGGTTTACTGGTGCGGCACGGCCGCGCCGACCGTCAACACGGTCCCGGTGGCGTCCGTGGGCACCTACGCGGCCTCGGGCGTGGGCACGGGGACGACGATGGTGACGGTGGCGTCCACCTACGCGGCCACGTTCCCCAAGGTGTTCCCGACGACGGGGGCGACGGCGACTTCGGTCCCTCCCGCGATCCTGCTGACGTTCACCCGTCCGTCCACGATTACGGGGACCAAGGCGACGATTGGGTGGACGGCGCCGTATGACGACGCCTTCACGCTGCGGCGGGCGTGGCTGACCAAGGCGGCGGCGCTGCCCAAGAACCAGTCCAACAACCCGTCGGTGGTGGTGAACGCCTACATGGCGCGGGACGGGAAGAAGAACCTTGTGGGGTCCTTCGACTCCCGCAACGGTGGGCTCGGGGCGGCGGTGCCGCGCCGTCTGTCGGATTCGGACGACCTCGCGTTGACCTTGAAGCGCGGGGACGTGCTGATGGTTGAGACTTCACAAATCGGATGGCCCCCGACCGACATCGGGGATGCTACCGTACAGTTCGACATCGGAGTCCTGTGATGCCCTACGACTGGCTCAACGGCGGTTCTTCCACGACCGAGACGGCGACGACTCCGGCGGCTGATCCCTACGTCCGCGAGGGGTACGGGGCGAAGCCGCGCCCCACGTTCGATAGCGCGGGGCCGGGCCTGTTCCGCAAGGAAGGCAAGGAGTGGTGGAAGGACACCATCGGGGACATCCTCGACTTCGGCGGGCAGTACACCGACTGGATCACGCAGACCGAGGAGGCGCGTGGTCAGGCGGCGGAGGACTACCTTCGCGGCGCGGTGGGCGCGTTCGACAAGCCGTCGATGAGCGACCTCGACATCCGTCGGATGATGACGACGGCGGGGGACCGCTCGGCGCAGGGCTTCAAGGCGAACATGAAGAACCTGCGTGGGTACCTCGGCGGGGCCGGGATCACGGGGGGCGGTCTTGCGTCGCAGTTGGGGACGAACTACGAGGCGCAGCGTCAGTTCGCGCTGACGGATGCGGCTCGCACTTCGTACGAGAAGAAAGTGCAGATGGACTCGCTGGACAAGACGGCGAAGTTCCAGGCGCAGTTGGCGCTGGCAAACCAGATGCAGCGTGACCCGTCGGTGGCGGCGATGGACTGGCTCGGTCAGGCGGGCACGGTGGCGCTCGGTCAGTACGGGGTTGAGGCGCAGCAGAACGCGGCGAAGGCTGCGGCGAAGGCGCAGAAGAACGCAGGGATCATGGGGGCCATCGGAGGCGTCCTCGGTGGCCTTGGAGGGGTCCTCTAATGGCTGTCCGCATCGGTCAGGGCCTCAACATCGGCGGGATGATGAGCGGCAACGCTGCCGCTGCGGACCTGCTTGTCGAAGCGGGTCGGGCCAAGGGCGCGGGCCTTGCGGCGCTCGGGCAGGGCATCGGTCAGGGCTTGCAGGCGTTCGGCGCGAACCGTCGTGCGAAGCAGGCCCGTGCGGAGGACATGGCGTTCCGCGAGCAGTCGCGTCAGGATATGCTCGCGGAGCGTGCGGCGGACAACGCCCGTCAGGACGCCGAGTTCGCCATGCGGCAGGACGCATGGAAGGTGGAGGTGCTGACTGCGAACCGGGACAAGGCCGCGCAGGAAGCGGCGTTGCTCGGTCAGATTGCGGCGGACACGGGCGACGAAGCGGCGGCGCAGCGTGCGAAGGCGGCGGAGTCCGAGGCGATGCGCTTCGGTACGGCGCTCGACACGCTGCTGTCCTCGCGCATGAACGTTCAGGGGGCGGCCCCCCGTCGTGGCGGCGGAGAGGCGATGGCTGCGGGCCCGGTTGGGCCGGGCGGTTGGCCCGTCGGGCAGTCCCCGTCCGAGAAAGCGGCGCGAGGGGAACCCACCGGCGACCCGTCCGTCTATTGGAACGCGCAGGACTACGCGGAGTCGGACGCCGGGCAGACTGCCACGGGCGCTCCCTCTGCCGCTCCCATGCCCACGGCGGCCACTCCCGCGATGCCGCAGGTGGACCCGCGCAACCCGTACGTCCTGATGGAGACGGCGAAGGCGAGGATGGACCGTGCGGAGACGATGCTTCGCAACCCGAAGTTGGGCGCGGCGGCTCGCAACGCTTACGAGCGTCTGCGGGTGGAGTCTGCCGCGCAGTACGGGTTCGCACAGAGTCTCTTGAAGGATCAGGAGCAGGCGAAGAAGGCGCAGGCCGAGGCCGAGGCTGATGCTGCGTACGCCGCTCGCCTAACTGCCGATGCGCGGAGCGCTGGCTACAAGGGCGATCCGTTCCAGACCAAGGATGCCGCGCTCAAGTGGCTTGAGGCCAACAAGCAGATCG
>ERZ724505.840-NODE-840-length-18215-cov-10.537004_pt1 | contig 18215 bp, 19 predicted proteins | sample MGYA00376038_ERZ724505 | MGnify/ENA primary metagenome ERZ724505 (study PRJEB28724, sample SAMN07190884) | wastewater metagenome | isolation source: effluent of sewage treatment plant in Hong Hong | place: Hong Kong | collected 2016-03-17 ... | reverse complement strand
TTTAGCGGCTGTTTGAAGAGAGCCTAACGCCCTGGTTAACCGGCGCCGGAAGCCGCAGGCTGGAGGGCACCAACATAAGCCATGAAGATGCCGAAGGCATGGCTTATGTTGGCGTCCGCGTTGAACCCACAGTTAGGCTGGGGCGCGTAGTGGAAGTGGGTGGAGCGACCAGAGCCTGACCGAATTTGTGGATGAACGCGTGGCCATGGCATGGTGCCGAACTTCTGTTTGCTATTCGATTCAGTTTAACCAAAGCGCGACGTCTGCTACACCTACTCGGAACGCCGCCAATTCTTAATTGGGGCGGCTTACTTTGTGCCCCAAGGTTTGGGCAATTTATGAGAGAGCGATGAGCCAAGCAATAGGCCGCTAACGATCAGGCCGGGGATCCACAGAAGCATGCCCCACCAGGATGCCAGAGACAAAATAGGCTGGATGTTCGAGCCCATGAGCATGCAAGGCAGTGGATCCTTGCCGACTGCAGAGCAGCCCAGAGCGCTATTGATCCAAAGACTAGCTTTCCAACCGCCCAGTGTGATTACTAGAGGCAGGCTTGCAAGAACTAGCTTCGTGCTGAAGTGCATGTTGAATTGCCTCTTACCCAATAGATTTGGCGGCTGTTTGAAGAGAGCCTAACGCCCTGGTTAACCGGCGCCGGAAGCCGAAGGCTGGAGGGCACCAACATAGGCCATGAAAATGCCGAAGGCATGGCCTATGTTGGCGTCCGCGTTGAACCACCAGTTAGGCCGGTGAGCGGAGTGGAAGCGGGTTGCAGCACGCAAACCTAGACAAATGTGGGGTTTAGAAATGTGCTGCGACATGACAAATTGATAAGGCGAGAGGGCCGCTGGCTCGGTGTTGTTTAGTGCGTTCCAGAGCATACCGGAAGCTCTCGCGTGTACCAACAAAGTGACCCCGTGCGCGGAGCCAGTTGTGCCAAAACACAAGGGAAAGTTCGCGCGCGCGAATCTTGGTCACGGTGATGGCGCATGGAAACTTTCGGGCACGAAAGCAAAAGCCTAACGCTTAAGTTAACTGGCGCCGGAGCACGAAGTGCGGAGGGTACCAATAGCGGGCATAAAAATGCCGAAGGCATGCCCGCTGTTGGCGTCCACGTTGAACGCCCAGTTAGGCTGGTGCACGAAGTGGAAGCGGGTGGGGCGGCCAGAGCCTGAACAAATGTGGGGTTTGGAGAAGTGCTCAGACATGACGAACTGATAAGGCAGAAGGCGATGAACCGCGCTGTTGGTTAGTGCTTGCCAGAGCATAACTAAATGCCTCGCGCATGACCACATCGCAACCCCGCGCGCGGAGCAAGTTGTGCCTGCATAGATAACGAAGTTCGTGCGCGTGAACCATCGTCCGGGCGGTGGCGTATGGAAATTCGGCCACGAACAAAAAAGCCTAACGCCTAGGTTAACCGGCGCCGGAAGCCGAAGGCTGGAGGGCACCAACATAAGCCATGAAGATGCCGAAGGCATGGCTTATGTTGGCGTCCGCGTTGAACCCCCAGTTAGGCCGGGGCGCGTAGGCACGGTTTGGAACTTGCATTCAATACCACCCTTTACCGCTATGGAATGCGGCCATTGGTTTGCTTCGAGGCTAAGGCTTGATGCTTCCGCGATTGTGAGTGCATCAAGGCAGCGAAAGGGATGCAGATGATGCTGAGGATTGCAAGCAAGGTTAGTCCGGTTTTGAAGGAGCCTGTCTCGCCGATGGCCCCATACAAAAAAGCGGCGAATGGTAGAGATGCAAAGAAGATCGCAACCTTGCGCGAATCGCTAGCCTGTTTATGAAGTCCCTCTGGCCCTCCGGCCTGATGTAGCGTGAAGTCATCATCGCTCAAGCCGCTTCGCTTCTTTTCTGCTTTCCACTTGAGATAGCCATATAGAGAGCCGAAGAGTGCACCGACTTTGGCTACTAATACAAGGCGATCGAGCAGACCGACTTTAGGTAGCAGAAGCGCCCAAGCCAACACAACGATCGTGAGAGCTAGGCCAATCCATTTAACAAATTTGATTGTTCGGTTCACTTTGGGTTTGGCTTGGTTGTCTGCGCCGAGATGAGCCTAACGCCCTGGTTAACCGGCGCCGGAAGCCGCAGGCTGGAGGGCACCAACATAAGCCATAAAAATGCCGAAGGCATGGCTTATGTTGGCGTCCGCGTTGAACCACCAGTTAGGCCGGTGAGCGGAGTGGAAGCGGGTTGCAGCACGCAAACCTAGACAAATGTGGGGTTTAGAAATGTGCTGCGACATGACAAATTGATAAGGCGAGAGGGCCGCTGGCTCGGTGTTGTTTAGTGCGTTCCAGAGCATACCGGAAGCTCTCGCGTGTACCAACAAAGTGACCCCGTGCGCGGAGCCAGTTGTGCCAAAACACAAGGGAAAGTTCGCGCGCGCGAATCTTGGTCACGGTGATGGCGCATGGAAACTTTCGGGCACGAAACCAAAAGCCTAACGCCCTGGTTAACCGGCGCCGTAAGCCGCAGGCTGGAGGGCACCAACATAAGCCATGAAAATGCCGAAGGCATGGCTTATGTTGGCGTCCGCGTTGAACCTACAGTTAGGCTGGGGCGCGAAGTGGAAGGTGGGGGCAGGACGAAAACCTGACCGAAATTGCCGTGATTTGGCTGACTTTGGCATGCCGCCGAACTCCCTGCGTATTCCGGACCAAACCGTCCACACGATCCGATTCAAACCCACCAGTCATTCCGATTCAAACCGGCCACCCATTCCGGCTTGATCAGGTCCACCTATTCCGTTTCAGACAAGGCCAGTCATTCCGGTTTAAACCCGCCACTGTGGGCGGGTTGTTAGGTGAGCGTGAATTACTTCTTGCTCTTGCGGTTCGCCCTCATCGAGGTTGTTCCTTTGATGACGATTCGCTCCGCGCCAGTGACCAGACGGTCAAGAATGGCGTCAGCTACGGTCGGATTGCTGCTGCCAAGATAATCGTGCCAACGGTCCACGGGCAACTGACTGGTCACCAGAGTCGCTCGACTTCCGGTGCGTTGCTCAATAACTTCCAGCAAGTCACTGCGGCCCACCGCGTTGAGCGTGTTAATGCCAAAGTCATCTAGGATCAACAAATCGACTTTGGCCAACCTATCCAGGCGCTTTCGGAAGGTACCGTCTGCATGAGAGATAGCCAACTCTTCGAGCAGCAAGGATATACGCTGGAAGCTTACCGACAGGCCGTGGCGACACGCCTGATTGCCCAGTGCGCAGGCCAGCCAGGTCTTGCCATTGCCTGTGGCTCCGGTGATTATCAAATTCATGCCGCGCTTGATCCAGGTGCACAAACCAAGCGAAGCCATCTCGGAGCGATCAAGGCCCCGATCAGCACGGTACTCGATGTCCTCCATGCAGGCGGCTGACTCGCGCAACTTGGCCGCCTTGAGAAGACGCTGCAAGCGTCGATTGTCTCTGAAGGTCAATTCTTGATCTACCACCAGGCCGAGGCGCTCCTCAAAGCTCAGGTGTGACATTGAAGGGCTGGACAACTGTTCGTCAAAGGCGTGGGCCATGCCGAAGAGCTTGAGTTCATTTAGCTTACGAATGGTGTCGTTGGTCATCATGGTGTGGTTCTTTTCAATATGGGCTCGTGCAAGGCAGATCGGCGATGCACTTGGGCTGTTGTAGGTCAGTGGTAGTAACCAGGTCCACGGATGTTCGGATGCTCAAATGCCGCTTCCTGCACGTTTCCGGCTGGTGGCAAGGCATCCAGGCCATGGTTGAGAATGGATCGGATGTTTTGGAGGGCACGCGCTCCATGGTTGATGGCCACCTTGCAGGCGGCATCCAGACGTGAGCTTCCAACCTCTCGCTCAATCTTCTTGAGTGCTCCCGCGACCCGGTAGCCCTGCTCCTTGTACGAGCACTCTGCCAACCTTGCAGCCAGAAACTCGTGGGTGAACGCACCGCAGGTTGCCGCCCACTGAAGTTCGACGTCTGGTGTCCACGTTGCAAAGTAGCGTTCCGTCGAGGACATGTAGTCAGGATTGATCACGGGTTCGGTTCCTGGCGAGCGAGCCAGACTTCCGACACGTCTACCTCCATGCAAGATTTCGATCACATTGGCCGTCAGGCGTAACTCGATGATCTGTCTGGTGAGTGAGCGAGGCACCATATAAGGTCGCCCATCGACATGGATGAAGCCATCAGGCCCGACACGTACCCGACGAAACTCCACGCACTCAAACGGTTGGTTAGGCAGCGCCTTCATAGCTGGAAGGTCCAGGCTTTCGAAGTTGCTGCGACGGCTTCCGGGAAGCTTTTGGAACGGACGGTTGTTCAGGTCATTCAGCAACTCCCGAATGGCTTCATTCAGCTCGCCCAAACTGGTGAAGCGGCGCTTGCGCAATCTGAACAAGATCCAACGCTCGACCAGCAGCACGCCTCCTTCGGCCTTCGCTTTGTCACCTGGCTTGCGGGGACGCGCAGGGATGATCGCGCTGCTGTAGTGTTCACCCAAGTGCTGGTAGGTGGTGTTGACCTCTGGCTCAGTTCGACTGGCCTTCGTGACCGCCGACTTGAGGTTGTCGCAAACGATGACGTGAGGCACTGCACCAAAGAACTCGAACATGCGCACATGAGCGCTGATCCAGTCAGGCAGTTTTTGCGACCAATGCGCCTCGGCGTAGGTGTAGCTAGAGCCGCCCATGACACCCACAAAAATCTGAGCCTTGCGCGACTGACCCGTCGCAACGTCAAAGATCTCCATGGTCGGGCCCGCATAGTCAACAAATACCCGCTCACCGGCCATATGCGTCTGGCGCAGATATCGCTTGAGCGTCTTTTGCCAGGCCCGGAAGCGGTGGCAGAACTGGCTGAGCCTGAGCGCTTGAGGATTGTCTTGTGCATACTCTTCGTGCAGGACTTTGAGCGTCGCCCCTTTGCCTTTGAGCTGAGAATGGATCGTCGCCCAGTCAGGGTCAGGCTTTCGCATCAACTGCACCGCAGCCGTTGGGAACAGCTTGATCTCTAGCGTAGCGTCATCCATGTCCTCGGGCAGTGGCCAGCGTAAGTTCAAAGCCGAAGCCCTGATTAGGTAGTCACGCACCGATTCCCTGGATATGCGTAGACTGCGGGCGATGGCCCGTTGGCTCAGTTCGGTTTCATGGGCAAGTCTGAGCACTTGCCGTATCTGTCGCATATCGATTCTCCGATTGACCATGAGGTGACCGGCCAACCATGTCAGCCAGTTCTCCGTGATGTGCAAACGAGCGCACCGATCCCTCGCAGGAGACGGTGTGCGTCTGCGATAAACACAAAAAGGGATGGCCGACTGCCCGTCAGACTTGACGGCAGATCTGAGGATCAGCAAAATGCGGGTAGACGCTTCAAAGGTCAACCCCCTTAAACGGCCCATCAGTTACCGCTGTGGGCCGTTTGCCTTTCCGTTAGCCAAATGTGAATGGGCACAGGTTTGAGCCAGTGCGTTGCTGCATCGGGCTTACGTCATGGCGCACCTCCTTGTGACCCCGATTGGGAGTCAGCAGACGGAGTTGGGTTGGCCTTGGGAGGCTCCCGCCGCTGTGCCGAACGACCTCTAGGCTTGAAGGTGTATCGGTCTGGCCATAGCGCGGTGACTTCCTCGCCCAAGGCCCGAGCGATGTAGCTGGCGACCTCGAATGCCGTGATTCGGTTGTGAATCACGTTCCCAACCACGCTCTGAGACACGCCCAGCTCGCAGGCGATGGCCTTTTGGCTCAGGCCCGCCCGCTTGAGGCGATAGTTGATTTCAAGTGCATCCATGGTCAGGCTCAGTGACATGCCTTCAATTAGAGAGTAAATTATCGTTAGCGCATGCTCAAATAACGCTATAGCGACAAATATAACTCTTATGAGAGATTCAAGCCAGCAAGACGAAGCTCAATCGCCATCCAGTGCGGAGGCCAACAGCCAGGAGTGGCAAGGGCTTCCTGGCCGGATTAACCAACTTTTGACGCTGGCAGGTTTGAGTCAAACAGACCTAGCCCGTCAACTAGGGTTGTCGTCGGGCTTTGTCAGCGAGGTTGCTCGCGGCCTCAAACACCCCGGACCGGATTTCTTCATCGGCGTGCGCAAGCTACTGGGCGTATCCATCGACTGGCTGATGACCGGCGAAGGAACCATGACGGGAGGCGCTGGTATTCGACAAGACCTGTTTCAAGCCATTCGGCTTCAGGTGGCTGTAGCCAAAGCAGCCGTTACCGAAGGTGATCCACTGGCCAAGGCGTTGATGATCTTGATTCGCGAGGGTAATTTGAACGCTGCGGGCTCCGACAAGGCATTCAGTGAATTGTTGGACCGCATTGCACCTGCAGATACGGATCTGGATCTGGCTGTCCAGCTCTACAACGGACACCTTTGGACCGGTGATCCCATTACCCAAAGACGCAATCTGCTGGCCGCCGCTGTCGCGCACTTCGAGGCGCGTAAACCCTTGGACAAGCTCGCAGCGATCACGGGCGCACATCCCTATCAATCAAGCCCAGCAGTCCAAGTCAATTTTGGTCACGGAAACCGTATTGCCGGGCGTGACTTCATCGAGAAAAGCGGCTCCCGTCGCACCAAAAAATAAGTCAAACGTAGGACCTCCCCATGTCGCAACAAGCCGACTCCACTCACCCAGACGTCCAGATCAACTTTGGGGCATTTCCCCGTATCTCAGGGCGGGACTACATTGAGATGAAGGCCCCGGACTCTATCAAGATGGTTCTGGCACTGACGCCTTCAGCCCAACTTGATGACATGACGGTGGATCAAGAACACCTGTTCCCATATCGGTTTGGTTTTGACGCAAACCGTTCGATCCGTGCCCAAATCATTGCCCTCAAGCATCAGTACGACCTCACAGATATGGACATCAGGTCATTGCGCCATGCTGGGCAGTTGATCATCAGAGGCGACCAGGCCAAGCTGACGCCCAATCGCCTCATGCCAACACTTGGTTGGATCTACTTCTCGATATTCAGTCTTGTTTTTTCAGTCTCTGCGGTCACCATTGTGACGAGCTCAGCCGTTGAGTGGAAGCAGAACCTTGGATTGGCCATCATTGCCTCGATGTGGCTTGCTGCCGTCGTCTTCGTCAACAAAGTGCACCTTGAGCCTTGGCGTTTACTGAAGCGAGCTGGTTTGCTGGCCTCAGCAAGCAGGCAAGGCGCTTAAGGTGTTTGTAGAAAGGTTTCCACGGCCTAGGGCAGCAGTATCGTCAACTTGAAGATGAATCCGAGACACTGGGTCCAGCACTTTCGGGTTTGGGCTCGTCTTCATCTCGTCCATGCACCAGCCGATACAACAGGGGCAACACAAACAAAGTCAACACAGTCGAGGACAAGATGCCGCCGATCACCACGGTGGCCAGTGGGCGCTGAACTTCGGCACCTGTACCGATGGCTATTGCCATGGGCACGAAGCCCAGGCTGGCCACCAGTGCCGTCATGAGCACCGGACGCAGGCGTGTCAGGGCTCCTTCGCGGATGGCAGGCTCCAAAGCCATGCCTTTCTCTCGCAAGCTGCGGATGAAGGCGATCATCACCAGGCCGTTGAGCACCGCCACGCCCGACAAGGCGATGAAGCCCACGCCCGCAGAGATGGACAGCGGGATGTCACGCAGCCACAGCGCGGCCACACCGCCCGTCAAGGCGAACGGCACGCCCGTGAACACCAGCAGGCCATCCTTGACATCGCCAAACATGGCAAAGAGCAGCACAAACACCAACAGCAGGGCCACAGGCACCACAATGGCCAGACGCTGGGAGGCGGACTGCAGTTGTTCAAACGTGCCGCCCCAGGCGGTCCAGTAGCCAGCAGGCACCTTGACCTTGGCCTCGATCTGGCTGCGGGCCTCATTCACGAAGCTGCCGATGTCACGCCCCCGCACATTGGCAGTGACCACCACCCTACGTTTGCCTTCTTCGCGGCTGATCTGGTTGGGGCCAGGCGTCAAGTCCATCGTGGCCACATCGCCCAGGCGGGCAAAGCCAGCATGCTCGCCCGACGCATTCGCTGGCAGGCGGATGGGCAACTGCCCCAGGGCATCGAGGTCACTGCGCAAGGCCTCAGGTAAGCGCACCAGGATGTCAAAGCGGCGGTCGCCCTCGAACACGGCCCCAGCCTCTCGCCCACCCAACGCCGTGGCCAGCGTGTCCTGGATGTCGCCCACGTTCAGGCCCAGACGCGCAGCCTTTTCGCGGTCAATCTGCACCGACAGCATGGGCAGACCCGTGGTTTGCTCCACCTTGACGTCCTCAGCACCTGGCACTGCTTCCAGCACCTTGGAGATCTGCTCGGCCGTCTCATTGAGGGTGTCCATGTCATCGCCAAACACCTTGACGGCCACATCGCTGCGCACCCCCGAGATCAACTCGTTGAAACGCATCTGGATGGGTTGCGTGAACTCGTAATTGTTGCCGGGGACCTTCATCACCGCCACTTGTATGGCCTTGATCAGATCCTCTTTGGAGCGCTTGGGGTCGGGCCACTGGTCACGCGGCTTGAGCATCACGAAGGTGTCGGCCACGCTGGGCGGCATCGGGTCGGTGGCGATCTCGGCCGTGCCCAGCTTGGCAAACACCGCGTCTACCTCCGGAAAGGACTTGACCGTGCGTTCAAGCTGCGTTTGCATCTCGATGGCCTGGCTCAAGCTGGTGCCGGGGATGCGCAAGGCGTGCAGTGCGATGTCGTGCTCGTCCAGGCTGGGGATGAACTCGCTGCCCATGCGGGTGGCCATCAGCGCCGCCAGAGCTACCGACACGGCCGTGATGGTCAGCACCAAAGGCTGACGCGACAAGGCCTTGTCCAGCAGGGGCTCATACGCCCGCTTGGCCCAGCCCATCAGCCGGTTTTCTTTCTCGCTGACCGAGCCAGTCAGAAAAAGGGCCACGGCGGCTGGCACAAAGGTCATCGACAGCACCATGGCCCCCAGCAATGCCACGACCACCGTGAAAGCCATGGGGTGGAACATCTTGCCCTCGACACCCGTCAGGGCAAAGATGGGCAGGTAGACCACCATGATGATGAGCTGCCCGAACAGCAAGGGGCGACGCGACTCCTGAGCTGCAGCAAACACTTCATGAAAGCGCTCGCTTCGGGTCAACGGGCGGCCATGATGCGCCTGGGCATGGGCCAGACGCCGCACGCAGTTCTCCACGATCACCACCGCCCCGTCGATGATGATGCCGAAATCCAGCGCCCCCAGGCTCATGAGGTTGGCGCTGACCTTCTGGCTGACCATGCCGGAGAAGGTGAACAGCATGGACAGCGGGATCACCATGGCCGTGATCAAGGCCGCACGGAAGTTGCCCAGGAAAGCAAACAGGATCACGATGACCAGCACCGCGCCCTCGAACAGGTTCTTCTTGACGGTGGCAATCGCTTTGTCCACCAGCACGGTGCGGTCGTAGACCGTCTTGGCGATCACGCCCGCAGGCAGCGATTTGTTGACCTGCGTGAGGCGCTCGTCCACCGCACGCGATACATCCCGGCTGTTCTCGCCAATCAGCATGAACACGGTGCCCAGCACCACCTCCTGGCCGTTTTCGGTGGCCGCGCCGGTGCGCAACTCCTTGCCCAGCACCACCTCGGCCACGTCGCGGATGCGCACGCTGACGCCTTGCGCTTGCTTGACGACGATGCTGCCAATGTCGGCCATGCCCTGCACCTGGCCGGGCGCGCGGATCAGGTATTGCTCGCCGCGCCGCTCGATGTAGCCTGCGCCCACGTTGGCGTTGTTGCGCTCCAGGGCTGTGACCAGATCGTCCAGGCTCAGGCCATGGGCCACCAGCTTGGCCGGATCGGGCGCGACCTGGAATTCTTTGGCGTACCCACCGATGGTGTTGATCTCGGTCACGCCCGGCACGTTGCGCAGTTGCGGCTTGATGATCCAGTCTTGGATCTCGCGCAAGTCCATCGGCGTGTAAGGCTGGCCGTCTGGCTTGAGGGCCCCCGGTTTGGTCTCCACTGTCCACATGTAGATTTCGCCCAGGCCCGTGCTGATCGGCCCCATGGAGGGGCTCAGGCCAGCGGGCAACTTGCCGCGCGCCTCCTGGATGCGTTCATTGACCAGTTGACGGGCGAAGTAGATGTCGGTGCCATCCTTGAAGACCACCGTCACCTGAGACAGGCCATAGCGCGACAGCGAGCGGACCTCTTGCAAACCAGGCAGCCCGGCCATCGTGGTCTCGATGGGAAAGGTCACCCGTTGTTCCGCCTCCAGTGGCGAGTAGCCGGAGGCTTCGGTGTTGATCTGGACCTGGACGTTGGTGATGTCCGGCACGGCGTCGATGGGCAGCTTCTGGTAGCTGAACAGCCCCAGGGCCGCGATGGCCAGCGTGGCCAGCAGCACCAACCAGCGCTGCTCCAGCGCAAAGCGCAAGATGCGTTCAAACATGGCGGGGCTCCTTGACGTGCTCAAGCAATGGCGTGTGTTCAATGGTCATGGCTGGCTCCGGCTTTGCCCAACTCGGCTTTGATCACAAAGCTGTTCTTGGCCGCGTACCGCTCGCCTGCACTCAAGCCGCTGAGCACCTCAACCACCTTCCCGTCGCTGCGCCCCAACTCCAGGGGGCGTGCTTCCAGTTGCTGTCCGTATCGGCCAAAGACCACCTGCCAGTCACGCACGCTCTGGATGGCGTCCACTTGCACAGCCACGGGGACTTCGGCTTCGCCCGAGGTGACCTCCACGCGCACCGGCAGACCTGGGCGCCACAGCCCCTTGGGATTGGGCAAGACCACCCGCGCCGTCGCGCTGCGGGTTTGCTCACCCACCAGGGCGCTGACGTAGGTGATGGTGCCGGTGGCCTGCGCCTCAAAGCCTGATGCCTTGACTTGCACCGCCATGCCCGAGCGGATGGTGCCCAGGTCCCTGGTGGCCACGGGTGCCTCTACCCACACCGACGACAAGTCGGAGACCGTGAACACGGCCTCGCTCTCCCCGAGAGACTGGCCCACCGTGATGCGCTTGTCAGTGACGATGCCCTCGATGGGCGAGCGCAGCTCAAAACGTGTCAGGTTGCCGCCGCTCGTGGCCGTGGCGTTCAGGTCGGCCAGCTTTTGGCGGATGCTCTGCTCGGCAATTTCCGCTTCCTGCAAGGCCACACGCGCCTGCTGGTAGTCCTGCTCGGCCGAGATCTTGTCTTGCCAGAGCTTCTTCTCGCGCTCAAAGGTTGAGCGAGCCAAGGCCAGCCGCTTTTGCGCCGCCAATCCCTGCGCGCGCTGATCCGCTAGCGCCGGGCTTGAAAGCACGGCCAGAACCTGCCCCTTGCGGACACGGTCACCGGCACTGACGGGCACGGCCTCGACCAAGCCAGCCAGACGCGGCACCACCTGCACGGTGCGGTCGCCGTTGTAGCGGACCTCGCCCAGCAACGCCACCTGGCTGTTGATGCGCGCCGGGCCTGCCACGGCCAGTGCAACACCGGCTTGTTGCAACTGAGCGTCGCTCATGGTGACGCGGGCCTCTTCCTGCTCATAGCCAAAGCGATGGGTCTGTCCACCTTGCGCGGCCTCGATGCTGACCTTGAAGGAGTGGGGTTCGACCACTTCGGCATCGCCCCGCAGGAAATCGCCCTGCGGCTTGAACTGGATCACCTGGGGCTCACGGCCCAGGCGTTCCAGCGTCAGCTTGACTGCGGTTTGAGTTGGCGGCAGCGGCTTGCCGTCAAGCGTGGTGTAGAGCCTGAACTCGGGGGGCACACCATCCTCGAAGATGGTGACCTCCAGCTCAAAGCCGCCAGCCGTGAACAGGCGGCCGCCATGGGGGCCTTTGGAAGGCTTGGCATCGGCTGCGGCCTCATGGTGCTCCTCATCGTCATGCTCTTTGGCATCGGCGTGTGGTTTGCCAGCCTCGCCACCATGGTGCTCGTCATCCGTGTGGCCGCTGGCCTCCGCGTGTTCAGCATGCCCATGCTCATCAGTGACCTGGGGTTTGTCTTTTTGAAGAATCGTCCAGCCCAGCAGGGAGCCGAGGACCAAGACGACCGCGATGGCCAGCCGAGAGGTGTGTTTCTTGGGGGTGTTCATGGTGTCAGTCTTTCGTGGGGGTGGGCTCGCCCAGCAGTTCCAGCAAGCGGGCATCGGCTTGATGAGCCTGGGCGGCGGCGTTCAGTGCCTGGGCTTCTACGTCGAAGAGGGTTCGCTGCGCGTCGAGCACGTCGAGGAAGCCGAACTTGCCCAGCTCGTAACCTTTGGTGCTGGCGGCGAAGGCCTGCCGCGCGGCAGGCAGCACTTTGTCGCGCAGCGTCTGGGCCTGCGTCAGGGCAGAGGTCAGTTGCGACAGGGCCTGCACGACCTGCGCTTCCAAGCTGGCATGCAAGGCATCGAACTCGGCCCGGGCCTTGTCTTCGCGTCGGCTGGCCTCCAGGATGGCGCCCTGGTTGCGGTCGAACAGCGGCAGCACCAGGCTCACGCCCACGATGGGCTGGTCGCGACCCAATTGCTGGTCGCGTTTGGCGCCCAGCGTCAAAGTCAGATCCGGAATGCGGCGCGCCCGCTCCAGGTCGCTCAGGGCTTGCCTGCGCGCGATTTCCTGTTGCGCTCTGGCGATGGCCGGTGAGGCTTCCAGCCGCTGCGACAGGGGCTCCCACTGCCCAGCGGCAGGCAATCGCCCGATGTCAACTTCGACGCGCTCGAATTTGACGCTCGGATCACCCAATGCCTGACGCAATTGAGACACCGCAGCACGCCACTCGCTTTGGGCAACGGCGTTGGCGGACAGGGCCTGGGCCTCTGCGACCTGTGCCTTGAGCTCTTCAACCGGAGACACCTTGCCAGCCAGCACCCGTTTGGAGGCGGCCTCACGCGCCTGAGAGGCCAAGCGGCCCAACTCGGCCGACAGCCGCACGCGCTCCTGTGCCACAGCCACGCCATAAAACGCCGCCATCACTTGGGATCTGACCTGAGCGCGCCGCGCGGCCACATCCAGCTCAGCTTGGCCTTGGGCCGCCCGCGCCGCATTGACACGCGCCGAGCGCTTGCCACCCAGTTCAATGGGCTGGTTCAACTGGATGGTGGTGGTGCGCGTGGCCTGCCGGGTGTCTTCCACCAAGGTAGACAACTCAGGGTTCTGCCAGGCACCGGCTTGTTGGGTAGCGCCTTCGCTGGCTTCGCGCTCCAGCATCGAGGCGCGCAAATCAGGGTGGTGCGCCAACGCAGTGGTCAGCGCCGCATCCAGGCTCAGGCTTTGCGCCCAAGCTGCTTGAAACATGAGGGGAGCACACAGGGCCACACAAGCCGCGCGCACCGCCCGGGAAACATCAAACCGTCGCATCGAATTCTCCGCAAATCAGCAGGGGATATTCGGCGAGCAGGGTGAGGACTCAGCTGGAGTGCCTCGGCTACGCGGCACATGTCAAAACCAGGTGGTGAACCACCCCATTCGCATGACCACGATCACATCAGGAAGATGTGCAAAGCCCCGTCTCGCCAACTCAGAGCGAGACAAACCAATTAGGGCGTTCGATGCGAGTGGCATCGAAGGACGCGTAGCTCGCCAAATACGAAGCCACCCCTTCAGCCTGCGGCAACAGCCCCGGCAGCGGCACGCCAGCGGACAACAAGGTGACACCCGAGCAGCAATGGTGGTCGTGATCAAGCATCGCAGACGCCTTGCCCGTGTCCTTGCTGTTATCACCATGGTCAGCAGCCGATTCATCAGCGTGATGCTGATGCTCATGGTGGCCAAAGTGATGCGATTGACTCTGACCGGCTTCATGCAGGCAATACGGTTCCATGGCAGCCCAGACGGCTTGGAACGGCAGCAATACCAGCAAAAAAATGGCGATCAATCGACGCATGGCGCTCAGTATATCGGCACGACCGACATGAACCTGACCTCCATCTTGGTCGTGCGGGTGGTTCTTGTGATGGTCAGAAATGGTCATAGCGGATCCGTTTCACCGCATTGCACAACCTGAAGCTACTATAGAGTCAAGGGGTTTCTGGAGTTTTCATGAAAATCGGGGAATTGGCGCAGGTGGCGCAGTGCACGGTCGAGACCATCCGCTACTACGAAAAGGAAGGTCTGATGGCTGCACCGTCTCGTACGTCAGGTAATTTTCGGACGTACGGTTCTGAGCACGTCGAACGTTTGCGCTTCATTCGCAACTGCCGTGCACTGGACATGAGTCAGAACGAAATCCGCACCTTACTGAATCTGGCTGACGGGGCCGAGCAAGGATGCGGTGCGGTAAACGATGTCTTTGATCAGCACATCGCACATGTTGACGAGCGCATCCGAGAACTTACTCATCTCAAACTGGAATTGGCATCTTTGCGCCAGCGATGTCAAAGCGAGCAAGCGGTGCAGTCCTGTGGCATCTTGCAAGGACTGGCGGCGATGGAAACCGAACAAAAGCCAGAACGACACACCCATCTGGGCTGAAAACGCCAAGGAAAGAAGCATGCAAAACAAGGATCACTGGGAAAAGGTTTATTCCACCAAGGCGGCAGACAGCGTGAGCTGGTTTCAGCCGCATGCCGACATGTCCATGCGCTTGATCCGGGCAAGCGGCCTCAGCCGTGATGCCGCCATCATTGACGTTGGCGGCGGAGCCTCGACATTGGCCGACGACCTTCTGGACGACGGCTACGCCAATTTGACCGTGTTGGATCTCTCTGCTGCTGCATTGAGTGAGAGCCGTCGTCGCTTGGGTCAGCGCTGCGACTCAGTGAAATGGGTAGAAGCAGACATCACCCGTGCGACATTCGAGCCCCACAGCATCGACCTCTGGCATGACCGTGCTGTGTTCCACTTCCTGACGACAACAGCAGACCGAGAGGCATACGTCAGACAGGTTTTGCGCGCGCTCAAACCTGGCGGGCACGTCCTCATGGCCACATTTGGCAGCAATGGACCGACAAAATGCAGCGGCCTGCCAGTCATGCGCTACAGCCCAAATGAGTTGCACGCTGAGTTTGGCGAGGCATTCACCATGCTGTCCAATGAGGAGCATGTTCATCACACCCCATCGGGAACCGAACAGCAGTTCATCTATTGCATGTGCCGAAAGCAACCCATATGAGCGCCTTACACCGCGCTGCCTGGCCAGCCTTGGGTGCGGCCATCTTGTTTGGTGCGAGTACACCTTTTGCCAAACAACTGATCGGCGCAGGCTTTGCCAGTTCATCGCCATTCTTGTTGGCTGGTCTGCTTTATTTGGGCAGTGGCCTGGGATTGGCGCTGGTGCGGTTCATTCGCGATAGAGGTTGGAAATCGACGGGTTTGCCAGTTCAGGAATGGCCATGGCTCTTTGGTGCGATTGCTTTCGGGGGGGTACTGGGTCCGCTGTTGTTGATGGTCGGGCTTTCGCACACCACTGCTGCCACTGCTTCACTCCTGCTGAATCTGGAGTCGGTTCTGACCGCAGTGCTGGCATGGATGGTTTTCCGCGAGAGCACGGATCGCCGCATCGTGCTTGGCATGGTACTGATCGTGATGGGCGGTGCCGTGCTGGCGTGGCCAACAGGTGATACCTCGGCTGACTGGATCGGCCCATTGGCTTTGGCTGGGGCCTGTCTGGCTTGGGCCATTGACAACAACCTCACTCGCAAGGTATCAGCATCCGATGCTCTGTTCATTGCGGGCAGCAAGGGCCTAGCGGCTGGTTGCGTCAACACAGGTTTGGGCTTGGCCCTGGGCGCTAACTGGCCTACCGCAGGTTTGTGGTCATCTGCGATGTTGATTGGCTTTCTGGGCTATGGCCTTAGTCTGGTGTTGTTCGTGCTGGCTTTGCGTGCATTGGGGACGGCACGTACAGGCGCGTACTTCTCGACCGCGCCGTTCGTTGGTGCCGCCATTTCAATCGTGGTGTTTGGGGAGCCCACCAATATTTTGTTTTGGGCGGCTACGGCAGTGATGGCCTTGGGCGTGTGGCTGCACCTCACAGAACATCATGTGCATGAGCATGAACACAGACCTCTGAAGCACGAACACAGCCATCGTCATGACTCGCATCATCAGCATACGCATGACTTTGAATGGGATGGCATTGAGCCACACACGCATCCCCACCAGCATGCGAAGTTAACGCATAGCCATGCGCATTTTCCAGACATACACCACCGGCATGCTCATTGATCACGTCTTCTTTTTCGAATGCCGGAGCTGCGCCAACTGATATGCAATCGGGTCGTTAGAGCGTGCTCTCGAACAATGGTCTGGAACTGATCAACTTCATCCTCACATCCGAACGTCGATTTTGAATCTGAATCGGTGGAGCTTTTGATCGGAATACGTACCAAAGTAGAACTTGGTGTGTAACAGGCCCTGTGGGCTTCCGAAGCGGGGCCGAAGGTTCCATCCCAATGTGCACACCTACGCAATTGCGGAAAAGGAACAGGACGTGAATGAAACCATTCTCACGTACTCACACAGCCGCAAAAAGTAGTCAACTCGACATGGCTGGCCTAACTGTCATCGGATTCATTGGACTTGATCCAATCGGAATAAGTGGCCGATTTGAATCGGAATGGCTGTCAGGTTTGAACTGGAACGCTTGGTGCTTTTGATTGGAATACTCACTCCCCTTTGTTTGCACCAGTTTAACCAAAGCATGTGGCTTGGTGAAACGCGCAAATGGGTGAGTTGCCAGGAAAAGAGACTAGGCCAGAACTATTGTTCTCGCACGTTGTGCGTGGCCGAAACGCTGGCTGTTTGCATGCCGTAGGTGCCGCAACGAGTGACCTCGAGCGCGGCACAAGAGAAGAGCCTAACGCCCCGGTTAACCGGCACCGGAAGCCGAAGGCTGGAGGGTACCAATAGCGGGCATAAAAATGCCGAAGGCATGCCCGCTGTTGGTGTCCGCGTTGAACCACCAGTTAGGCTGGTGAACGGAGTGGAAGCGGGTTGAAGCGCCTGAGCCTATGTGAATATGGGGTTTAGAAATGCGCTGCGACATGACGAACCGATAAGGCAGAAGGCGAGTAACCGCGCTGTTGATTAGTGCATGCCAGAGCATAACTAAATGCCTCGCGCATGACCACACCGCAACCCCGTGCGCGGAGCAAGTTGTGCCAACACAGGTAACGAAGTTCGTGCGCGAGAACCATCGTCCTGGCGGTGGCGCATGGAAACTTTCGGGCACGAAACCAAGAGCCTAACGCCCTGGTTAACCGGCGCCGGAAGCCGAAGGCTGGAGGGCACCAACATAAGCCATGAAGATGCCGAAGGCATGGCTTATGTTGGCGTCCGCGTTGAACCTACAGTTAGGCTGAGGCGCGAAGTGGAAGGTGATGGTAGTGAGGCTGCGCATGCATAGGCACGAAATGCTAGGCGAACCCGTAGATGAAGCGAACTGGGCCATGCTGTTCTCGCAACTGGCGCACTTCGTCTTTGAAGTAGTTGAGCTCTTCGCTTATGTCGTATATGCACTCGGCTTCAACTTGAATGTTGTGAGAGAAATCCGATGGAGTTTGATAGGTAACGCTTACAAGTTTTGGCATGTCCTGTTCTTGGCAAAGACCAGTCCATGCTTGCCAAAGGTCAATGTCTTCGGTTTGCTCCCATGTGGCCAGATATGTTTTCATGGAGACACCAATGTGCCTGACTGCCAAGGCTGGTTCTGGCTTCAGGATTTCCGTGTCAAACAACCAGGAGTGCCCCCATTGGCCTATGACAGCACCAGCTTTCGGCCTGTGTCGGTCCGAAGTTGAGCCGAGTAACTCAGAAGCATCAAAGTCAAGCGGTAGACCCCGCTCGGAGCTTATGGGAAAGACCTTGAGAAGAGGCTCGCCCTTATAGAAGTCGCAGCCAAGCCAAGCCCGAACATATCCGCGCTGACCGTCGTACAGCGTTCGAATGCTGTGCCATCTGCTTTCGGCCTGAATTTGAAAAACTCCAAATACGTCTATGCCCATGACTGTGTCTTTTTGATTGCGCCGTCATGCGTCTTCATGCGCTTGTTATGCGAGGCCTAACGCCCTGGTTAACCGGCGCCGGAAGCCGAAGGCTGGAGGGCACCAACATAGGCCATGAGAATGCCGAAGGCATGGCCTATGTTGGCGTCCGCGTTGAACCTACAGTTAGGCTGGGGCGCGAAGTGGAAGGTGGGAGCAGGACGAAAACCTGACCGAAATTGCCTTGACTTGGCTGACTTTGGCATGCCGCCGAACTCCCTTTTGTTTGCACTAGTTTACTTAAAGCGCTTGTACCCAACTATGGATACAAGAATGGATGCTACAAGAGATACTAAAGCGAGAGCGGCTGCGAGTGGCGGCTGACGACAGCGCGCGT
>ERZ724505.839-NODE-839-length-18241-cov-5.041515_pt1 | contig 18241 bp, 18 predicted proteins | sample MGYA00376038_ERZ724505 | MGnify/ENA primary metagenome ERZ724505 (study PRJEB28724, sample SAMN07190884) | wastewater metagenome | isolation source: effluent of sewage treatment plant in Hong Hong | place: Hong Kong | collected 2016-03-17 ... | reverse complement strand
ATAGGCCGACATTTGGGCGTTATACTACTGGCGACCTTTGGATAAAGGCAACATTGCCTACCATTGCAAAAGCCCATTCATCGGTATGTTTTCTGGTTGGAGCAAAGCACGAAAAAGCCATTCGCAGGTTTGCGGAATTTTCACATGATGAAATCGAATATCCAAATTTAGACGAAAATATAACAAAACTAATAACAGCCTTCTATGTCATTAATGACCTACTTTAAACGCGACTACATTTATTTGATGTGGTCTTGGAGAATGTTTTGGGCGGTTAAGATAGGCGTATCAAATGCCCCGAATCTTAGGCGCTCGCAGGTTGAGGCAAGCGTATCGCAGCGCGAAGGACGGCAAATAGGCATAACCTGTTTGGCGCTCCCTTTGCTGTTTGGCGCGTACAAATTTGAATCCGCTATGCACAATATGGCACCCGCTGCAATGCGCGTAAAAGCGTTGAGGGGGACGGACGGCGGTACAGAGTGGTTTTACACCTATTCTCCATTTTCCACCTGCCTAATGCTTTGCCTTTTGTACGCCTATTTCGGCAATGCAAACGCCTATTGGTGCGGCGTGTTCCTACTCCCTTGGTTGCCATTGGATGCGCTATTGGTCTTGGTCTTGGCTTTCCTGCTCAATTGGGCAATTGTGTTGGCAGGGGCATGGGTTGTTTTCAATATTTTTTCACACTTAATTTTTTGAATATGAGCAAAATAAAGTTTCACGAAGCATTGTTTTTCTGCCAAGACGGATGCGATGTTGAGGCGTTCAATGTCGGAACTCTCGAAAAGCAAAAGTTTAGCACCGCGATTGGTAGTACAACCCATATGCCCATCCTAAAGCCGTTCACCCCCGAAAAATTGCAAATGCTTTCATCTTATATGCTTAGGAATAATGGGGATGTTATTTTAACAGATTGTGCAGTTGGCGAAAGATTAACCGACATTTTGGAAGAAATATTGGTTTTTGCGGCAAATGGATACGACGTGTTTAATTGGATCGGCCAAGGTCTTGCAGTCACGCAGGAACAGTACGACAAAATGAAGTCGGATAGGGAAAAGGACATTAGGTCAATTCCGGGAAAAACAACGCATTTTGCCGTAGTGTGCCGAACACAAAGAGATTTTGATCTTTTTGTAAAAGGCCAAGTATTGCCACAATATTCGGAGAGGCTTTTTGTGATAAGCCGAAGAAAAAGGGTAATAAACAGGCCATATAAAGGCGATGTGTCAACCACAGTTTATTGGCTCGCTATGTCTATGGATCATATTGAGGGCAGGGTATTTAACGATGTTATATATTTAGATGGTTGGTTCATGCTTAATGAAGCAGAACAAATAAAAACATATATCAAAAGTCATTTAGTATCTTTCGACCTAAACGATGTATCTCTTTGAAATCCTAATCCAAAACCCGCTTGGATCGGCGCTGTTTGCAGTTGTTGCAATAACCGCTTTGTCCATCCTGACCAAGGGGTTTAAATGGGCTTGGTTCATCTTGCGAAAGGCTGCCATATTCGCCTATTCGCTTTTGCCGCGTCTCAACTTCGCATTCTTTGCAAAGTGGTTTTTTGCGTCGCTGCTCATATACTCGTTCCGCTCCGAAATAGCGGACGGTATCGGCTTCATTGACCAGTACTATTTTAACCCGGTGAAATTCGCCACGTTCGACGCGGACACAAGCAGCGCAACGGAACAGGCGTTTTTGCGCAAACTTCGCCACAATGTGTCACAACGCGAATACGACACGTTAATGAGCGCAACCGCTCGCATGGCGGCGCGTCACGGGTGCGGAACGCTGCAATTTTTGGAAGTGTACGAAAGTGAGTGCGCCTTAAATCCTTTTGCTGTCAACGTTAACGAAAAGGGCGATACCGTCGCGGCTGGGCACATCCAATTCACACGCGCCGGGGTAGATGGTTTGGATGTAGAAGGGCAAAAGGTTGGCATGTGGCGGGTGCGCAAGGCGATAAGGCAAAGGGATATTTCGTTTTTGTGCCGTCTTGGTGAGGCGTATATGTTGAGGGCTTCGCAGGGTCAGCGCCTAAAAAGGTCTTGTGACGTTTACACCGCTGTGTTTTTGCCTTACTTTTTGGGTATGCCCGATCATACCGTGGTCGCATCGGCAAGCGGGGCAAAACCGGAATGGTACTATCAAAATATTGGCTTGGATGGGTATAGTCTGCAAAACGGGCGGGTTGTGTGGTCTGGTGGGTATAGAGACGGGAAAATAACAATATCGGATTTGGCGTTAAGGTTGGCATACAAAAAGGCAAAGGTCGTTCGAGAGTTTGGAGAATAGAGAAATCCCCCGTCGTTTTGGTAGCGACGGGGGATTTTGTTTTATTTTACCCTTCCATTATAGTCAGGTAAAACAATTGGTTTTTATCTAAAAAATCAAGCGCGTTTTTGTTGTAATCGTGCAGCAATCGAGAAAATTCATCTCTCTTAACTGCTCTCAAAAATTCTATGGGTATTCCATTGCAAAAATCATTTTCACTTATCCAGATTTCGGCATCAGTATTGATTTTACCAAGGCGAACATTCGTTAAGGCGTCGTAAAATTCAGACAGATTTGTTTGGCCAAACGATTTATTATTTCCGCAGTTTACCAAAATATTTTTCAAAACTTCGACGAACGCACGATTTTTGCACCCGAACGACAAAAAAACCGTAAATTTGCCCGCTCATTCATAAACGCGCATCTGTGCAGGTTGCCAGTATTGGCACGGTCTGGGCATGAAAAAACCGCCGCACCTAATCAACGGGTACGGCGGTTTGCTTTGTGTGGGCGGGGTTTATTTAAAGTTGGCTTCGATAAATCGCTTGGTTGCCTCAATCCTTGAAAAACACTTGCCAACCCAAATGTGGACACAGTAGCGGTTTTCCGGGTGGGCTTGTGTCACGCCCTCAACCAAATCCCAATCTTTCTTCACCAACGAAACGGGCGTATCAATACTGACCTCTTGCGAAACAGATGACGTGTCAACCAAGAATTTCCCACATTGCATTGTGATCGAGAAACAAACATCCTCGACCCCTGTCACGGCTTCGACCTTTGGGCTGCCTTGTTTTTGGGGCGTTTGTCCGGCGCACCCCGCCGCCATTGCGCACATCAGCGCAACAAAAAGTACTTTCTTCATTTCTTAAAATATTGGGCAAATAGGTTGTGGCCATTCCTTCGCCCGGTTTGGAATGGTTGTTTTTAGTTTCCCACGCGAAAGGGTTGTCGGGATGCGGTGGGGTACATTCCATGACAACATCTTCAATTATCATGGCATTTGGGCGTCAATAAGTCCGCGAATGAATTGCGCTTGATTTGGAAGGGTTTTCAAAAATTTAACTTGGTCGGAGCGCAGGGGAAACGTCTTATTGACGTATCCAACGGTTTCCCGAACGGGTTTGCCCTGTTTCCCACACGCTTTGCAGTAGGAAAGGTGATACCTTACAATGGTATCCCCCTTTTTTGTTTGGGTTTTGGTGAAGTCTTTTAGCGGCTTTGTTTCGCCGCACCGGGTGCATTGTTTAATGTCCATGTTATTTGTTGTTTAAGCACAAAACGAAATTGGAATACATCCAAACGTTTCATCAATTAATTCAATTCTTGTTTGCCAATCTGGCACATGTTGCCATTCTCGACATATTTTCTGAAATTCTTTGGGGCATTGGGCAAGGATTTTTTCAGAATAATTATTGGCAATTGGAATTAATTCAATGGTTGAGGCGTGATTGCCCGTTGCGGCAAAAATAAGATCATCAAAAAGAACCGTTGGAGGCGTTTTTGAGTATAGCCTACGAGTGTAAAAACTCAAAATTGTAGATGCTGCTATTTGCATAATACGAGTAATTAAGAATGAAAAGATGCGCAAAGATATGTCGTAATTAAATACAAAACAATATAACCATAAAAATAAATCCATCAATTTCGACCAATCCGCGTTTTTTGCGCCCGAACGACAAAAAAAACCGTAAATTTGCGGGGCAAAACGGTTGAGGGGCCGGGCATGGGCTTAAACCATGATTGACGTTTCACTAAATTTCGATGATGGCAGGTTGAACGACCTGCTTCAACTTGCGCTAAAGTCGGCGGACGCCTTAGACCGTAAAATTGACGAAATACAGGCAAGTTTAAAAAAGGGCTTTGCGGCGCAAGGGGGCGACAAATTCAGTAATTCGCTAAAAGAGGGCGCAAAATCCGCACAAGACGCGGACGCCGCTTTAAAAAAGTTTGGCGTAACCGCCGGGCTATCCTTTGCCAAATTCAACCTGCTTGCCGGGGTAATTGAGCAGGTGGGCGGTAGCCTAACATCCTTCATAACCGAACCGATAAGGCAGGGCGCTACCCTCGAAAGTTTGGAAGCGAATTTTACGACGCTCTTAAAATCGGGCGAAGCGGCAAAGCAACTCATTGCCGAAATCAACAAATTTGCAGCCGAAACGCCGTTTTCACAATCGGAACTTTTTCAGCAAACGGAAAAACTTTTGGGATTTGGATTTGCAGCCGAAGACGTTACCGACATTTTGCGGCGGCTTGGCGATATTTCGGGGGGCAGTGCCGAAAAGTTGGATGGTTTTGTAACAGCGCTCGCACAGGTGCAAGCAAAGGGCCGTTTACAGGGTGAAGAACTTTTGCAATTTGCGGAACGCGGTTTGGGCACCAACCTAATAGCCGAAGCGCTCGGACAAACGACGGCGCAATTTACAGAACTGGTAAGTCAAGGCAAAATCGGGTACGGTGAACTCGAAAAGGCGATTAAAGTTTTGACCGATGAGGGAGGGCGCTTTAACGGTGTTATGGCGGCGCAATCACAGACGCTAAACGGCTTGTTCTCAACACTTGTGGGAAATTTCGAGCAATTACAGGGCGAAGTTGGCAAACTGCTATTGCCAGCACTCAAAGACGTTGTTATTGCCGCAAACGACATTATAGCGGGCATAGACCCCAAGCAAATAGGGGTTGCCTTTGATGAAGCGGGACAGGCTGCACAGCCTTTTTTGGATGCTCTTGCAAGCGGTTTTGATGAGAATATTTTGCCCGCTTTGCTGCGTTTTCGTGATGCCATCCAAGACGCTTTAGACCGTGCATCTGAATTTTTCAGCGGAATAAACGAGGGCGGGGCCGTTACCGAATTTTTAAAAAGCCTATTGGACGGCATAACAGAGGCGTTTGGCTCTTTGGTTGATACGCTCGCTTTTGCAATTGAGGGCATCGTTGACTTTGCATCGCCAATAGTATCAAACCTCATACCGGCGATCCAAACCGTTTTCCGGGTTGTCGGCGGCGCTATTGAGGCGTTTAGTAATTTGACGGGCGAAGGCGAACGCGCCGGAACCGTCTTTGACACATTGGCCCAGCCGTTTGCCGTTTTAGCGTCCGCACTTTCGACCGTTGTAGAGGTTGTGGGCGAAGTTGTGGCGGGCTTTTTGAATTTAGGGGATAACGCCCGATCCTCAACACCGTGGATAAGGACATTAGGCGAAGTGGTGGAATTTGTGACCATCCCCGTGCGGGCGCTTGCCGGGTTTTTGTTCGATGCCGGGCAAGCATTGGGCGATTTTCTTGGCATAACAGAAACAGCAACCGAAAAAGCGGCGCGTCTCAAAAAAGAAGCGGACGCGGCGGCGGCAGCGGCGGCACAGGCCAACGCAGGGGAGGATTTTGCAGACAGGCAGCGCCAAATTGACAGCCAAAACGCCGCACAAAAAGAGGCCGAACGGTTGCGAAAAAAAGAAGCGGACGCAAGGAAGGCGGCGGCTACCAAAACACAAAAAGAACTCGAAAAAGAGGCCAAAGACCGGGAAAAGTTTTTGAAAGATCAGGCAGATTTGCGCATCGAACTAATTGAAGATGAAACGGCGCGGGCAATTGAAAAGGAAAAACAACGGTTTGAGGCGGAACAAAAAGAGGTAAAGCGGCTATTTGGGAAAACAAAAGAATTTCAAGCACAGCAGGAAGCAGCGGCCCGCATCCATGCCGCCAATATTGCCGAAATCGAAAAAGAAGCAGCGGACAAAGTGATTGCCGAACGGTCAAAGGTTTTGGAGCGTGAAAAAGAATTTGAGCAAGAGCGGCAAAACATACGGGCCGAAGCCCAATTAAACGCCGCCGACAACGCCAAAAACTTGGGGGATTTGCGTTTGGATATTGCCGAAGCCGCACAGGTCGCCTACTTGCAAAAATTGAAGCAAAACGGCGCAAGCGAGCAAACGCTACAAAAAGAACAAGCCCGCTTCGACCTTATAACGCAGTCCTTGAGACTTCAAAATGAGATCGAATTTCAAGAGGCATTGTTAAAGGCAACGGCGGCGGGTGATGAGCAGCGGCGGGCGCAAATAGAATTGCAATTGCAACTACTTCGCCAACAACTTGCCAACGTCACATTTGAGATAAACACGCCGGACGGTGATTTAGGTTTGGGGCCAATTGCCCAGCGGCTTTCTACCTTCAAAGAGAGTTTGGCCAAGTCCCTAAAATTGGACGTTGCCCAATTTGATACCCTGTTTAGCGGGGCCAAAAGTGCGTTTTCTTCATTTTTTGACAGCATCAACGCCATTCGTGAGGTACAAATAGCCCAAAACGAAAGATTGATTGAGAGTTTAGATAAGCAGATCGCAAAGCAGGAGGAAGCGGTGGAAAAGGAAAAGAGGGCCAAAGAATTGGGCGCATCCAATAGTTTAGACATAGAACAAAGGACGCTTGACGAACTGCAAGCCAAAAAAGAAGCAGCCGAAAAAAAGAACCAAGAATTGCAAGCCCGTTCCGCTCGTTTCCAATTGTTGCAGGATACGGCACAACAGGCGTCGGGTATTGCAACGTCCGTTGTTAACATCATCAAAGGAACATCGGCAGTTCCGTTTGTGGGCATAGCCTTGGCAGCCATACAGGTTGCGGCCCTTTTCGCGCTTATCGCAAGCGCACGGGCGCAAGCAAAGGCCGCAACCAAGTTGTACAAGGGGGGCAAAATTCCGCTTGGCAAAGATGATGAGCATGGCACAGGCTACAAAATTGAGGGCACCAATATTGAAGTGGGCGGCGGTGAATTTGTTCTGAGGCGCAAAGTGGTAGATAAGCACGAAACGTTTATCGAGAAACTGAACAGCGGCAAGTACGACCACTTGAATTTAGAACGCGAATTGAACGAGCCGGGAGAATCCAAGCAGCCTGAACCAAAAACGCGAAAGGAACGCACGGAGCGCGTTTTTGTGGACATTCGCAGGATACAGCGGGAAACGATAGCAAAAGCGGCTTATATCGCGCAAAAGACTGTTTTGGAGGCGTTTAAAAGCATAAACGAAACAAACGAAACGGAAAAGCGAAAACAAGCGATTGAAAGATCGGAAAAAGCCATAAACATTGTTTTGTCCGAAATTACAAACAACGTTTGGCAGCGGCGGGCATCCCTCAAAAGCGACGTTTCGGAGGTGCTGGATGTCTCAAAGAGCATTAAGGACATGCAAGAGCGCAAGATCAGCGACGTTAAGCGCATCGCAAAAAGCGCGATAGCAAACGAGGTTTTAGATGTGTTAAAAAGCAGCGCAAGCGAAAAGACGCGCCGCGAATTTGAGATGGTGAAAATGTCGCAAGAGTTTGCAAGGCGCGAAAATGCGCCTCAAATACCCGTTGTTGCATCGGGCGCACTTGCAAGGTTTGCGCCCCCTGAAATAGTTTTTGAGCAGCAAAAGCGGGTAGAGCGCATGTATGAGGCGATAAAGCCCCCTGTTTTCGCCGGGGTTGGGGGCGGTAACGTTGTCAACCAAACAGAGCCGTTTGATTACGCGAAGTTGGCAAGTATGTTGAATGAGCAGTCAAACAGGATCATAAGGCAGGGTTTTTACCCGCTGCAAAGGCTTGGCGACGCCGTTACCGACAAAGACGGTAAATTGGTCGTTCGCAGTACGGACGCGGCGGGAAATTTAAGAACAGATATTTTGGGATAAAAAAATCCCCTGACGTTGTGAATGTCAGGGGATTTGTGTTTTGGGCGGGTTTATTTGTCTTGGGCAATAAGTTTATCGTGTATATCGTACCAATATGCAAGACCTTGTGGCGATTCCGACCAAGAAAATGCGCCGGTCAAAGCATCCGATAAAGACAACTCAATAACTCCAAGTCTACAAATGTACAACCAATTCAAATACTACACAATACCAACACAAAAATAAATCCACCAATTTCGACCAAAGTGCATTTTTTGAACCTGAACGACAAAAAAACCGTAAATTTGCCCCGACTTAAAAAATATGGTATCGCTCTTAAACGACTTTTCTTTTATACTCGACGTTCCCGGCGAAGATGCGCGAACGTTAACGCCAACCAACGACCGTTTGCAGGTCTCATGGGATAAGATCGGGGGCGAATATTCACGGGCGCGGCGAAAGGTTATCAAAACGTCTCTTACCTTCCTTAAGTCGGATTACCAGTTTTTTAAAGATCGCTTCGACGCTCAACCGTTTGAGGAACTCGAACTAAACATTTACCGAAAGTGCGGGGCCGCTTCCAATGTGCCAACGCTTTGGCACTCTTGCCGCATCCTGCTATCAAAAGCCCGGTGGGATCATGCGGTGGGCCGGGTTGATTTTGATTTGCAACCAAACGACCTTTGGAAGTGTTGGGAGCAAAACAAGAATAAAACCGTTAATATTTTAGGGCAAGGCACCGCCGTAACGGTATATTCTATATACGGGGATGTATCATACCGAACACACAACTTCATTGACCCAATACCGGGACATCCAACCGACGCAGAACAGGACGCGGCGGTACCCGGCGGCGCAAACGCTATGCAATGGGTGAAAGTATCATATAAATATTGGAAAGTCGGGGGCATCCCGCGTGTCACGGTAAAATGGGCGCGTGAGGTGTGGGCCGGGGTAGGTGCGCCCCCCGATAATTCGTGGGTGCAAATAACCGACCCGCTTTTAGGTATAATATTTGCCAGAAAACCCGCCGTCAACGGGCCAAACTATCACAATTTGGACAATGGGTTATATGAGTTCACATGGGACATAATAGACTTTGCCACCCAACAGGGCATAGACAACGGGCGCAAGGTCAAAGAGGTTACGCCCCTCATAATTGCCGCTACGGGGTGCGACTTCGACCAAGTAAAAAGCGGTTTTTTTGAGATCAATCAGGAGAATCCACAAGACAACGCGCCCTATTTGCGGGCATACGCAAAATTAAAAAACCTGTTAATTTTTCAACGCTCCGACATCCTAAAGGCTTTTGCGACAGCAAACGCATCGCGGCACGATATTACGATAATAAATTACGTCGAACTGCTTTGCAAAACGTTCAATTGCTTTTACACAATTCAATACGAAGCGACCGAACTGATTTTTAGGATCGAGCATTTTTCGTATTTCGTTGAAAACGACGGGCTGGACGTTTCGGCGTCGCCTTACCTTCGCAGGTACGCCCGCTTTGAAATTGACAGCGTGGAAGACATACCGCCGTATGAGGAATTTCTAATGACAAAGGGCAGGGACGGCACAATTTTTGCCCCTTCAAAGATGGAATATTCTTTGCCCGTCGCATCGTCCGAACCAAAGCCAAACCCCGTTCCAGAATGTACGACCGATTTTGAAGGATTGTTTTTGGCCGATGATGATGATGAAAACGACTTGAAAGGCTCATTTTTGATGGCCGTTTATGAAATTGACAGTTTATTCTACATTGACCGAGAATATAATTCAATAAACGGTTCTTTGTCTTGGTGGGAACTTTTAAGAAAATATTGGAATTACGGGCGTTATATGTCCGGGGCCGTCGTTCGCAGCGGGCCAAATGTTGAGACAATAACGATAAATTCGCCGCGCCGCATCAAAGAAGCCCCCGAAATATCCTTTCCAATTTCGTGCGATGTTGAAGCGGCGTTTAACCCTGACATATTGGTAACAACACCTTTGGGACAAGGCCAAGTTGATACCGCCGTTTACGACACGTTAACCGAAACGCTAACACTAAAATTGATCTACGAATGATAGGCAGGTTAAACCACGGCAGCCCGAACAAACCGGGCATAGGGTTGGGGGTATTTACAAGTTTGGACTATGTGCCGCAACTTCGCCCCGAAATGGCGGAAATGGCGGAACAAGCGGACACATGGATTTGCCCGACCAGCGCGACGCCTACCTTCCAATTTGGTTTTGGCGCGGCTGCGTTAACATCGTTGACAGCGATAGATGAGTTTGGAGATGATTACCCGTTTGGGACTGCTGGAATTACAAGCGTATCCATAAGTGGCAGCCGAAAAATACATTCTTACGACGGAACAAACCCACTCCCAACCGGAAAGTATTATTTTCGTATTGGCTTTTTTGGTGGGGCAACTTGTTATACAGAACGCTTTGAAGTTGTTGATTGTGCCGACGACCTTTTGAAATTGGTTGTTTATGATAGCAAGGACTACAACGGCGGCACATATTACGGCGGTGGGTTTCAAAACGTCCTTTGGTTTCGTAGCGTCTTGACGCGCCCAAAGGTTGAATTTAACAGCGAAACCAAGGCCGATGGATTTGGCGTTCCATTAACCGTCTATGCAAGGACAGAGGATGTCTATGGGTTTGATGCGCTTGCGTGTGATGGGTTGTCTTTGACCCTTTCGCGGCTTGCCAACCACGATACGGCAACAATTACTTATCCCGGTGAAAGTGAGGATATTAGCATACGGGACATAAGAGCAAGCGACACGGGCGAAAAATCCGATTTGCTTGCCGTTGTTGAGGTCTCCTTTAAGATGGAATTTATGGAGACCAACACGCAAAGTTTTACACTTTAAGAGTTTTTTTTGGTAAAATAGGTTGATTTTGCCCCGCTCGCGTTTTTAGGCGCGGCGGGGCTTTTTTGTTTATCTTTTTGGAATATTGGCGGCAAACGTTTCGATACGTTCCGCAATTGTGATTTGCACTTCTACATCATTTGGCATCATCACAGGGAAAGCGCATAGTTTCCCCATTTGTAAAAACAACGGTCAAAACCTCTTTGCCGTTGATGTGCATTGTTCCGTTTTTTGCTGAAATTTGCATGTGTTGAAAGTTGATGGGCTTGCGCCCGGTTAAAAAGGTAAAATGTTGTTATAAATGGTAAAAGGGGTTTTGATTTGCTCAATTGGCCGACTTTCCAAAAACTCAAACTCTAAGGATGTGAGCGTCTGCATGAACGCCTTTGCATCCTCAAAAGACTTGGCGACAACAAAGGCAAAATGACCGTCTGTTTTGTCGCGGAATTTATAGACCTGCATTTAATTTATAGTTAAAATAAGGCATTATTTCGCAAAAATGCCCCTAAAAAATTGTTTTGATAGTTCCTGATCGTCATTGAGTGCTAAAAAAACTTCCATTGATTCGGTCAGGTATCCCAAAAAAATGAAGTCTATTTTTTCAAGTTCTTTAACGATTTGCTTTGCCAAACGAACCGTCATTTTTTTGGATGTATTTACCTGAATGCTGCCAGCGTATTCGCTTTTGACGGTCACGCCAAGACTTTTTAATCTTTCCTTGACCTTTGCTACTTCGCTTTTTGTTAGTGGTCGGTAGAATCTTAGCATTTTTGATGGTTGATTTGGGCATTGCGACCGGTGAAAAGATGGATTGGTTTTTTGGGGCTGATGCGGGGTAATTACGAATTATGTGCGCAAACTTTTTCAGTTTCTTTAACAGTAAACCTTTTGCCGGAATTTACGCAAATAGCGTAAGCAATTCCGCCTACGATTACCTTTTGATAAAGCCCGCCAAATCCTTGTGTATTGTTTTTTCCAAATTTGAAATATTTCAAATTTTGAAGATTTTTAAATTGAATCATTGTTGAAAACGTTTAAGTTGTTAATTGATGACACAAAGATACACCGTCTTTCAATACCACGCAATAGTTTACCAAAATATTTTTCAAAACTTCGACGAACGCACGTTTTTTACACCTGAACGACATAATTATTTTGGTTTCGCCGTAATTTCCCGACAATTGCGCCCACAAATTAAAAAGAACTTTGCGCCACAAAGTAGTTTAAACTTAAAAGCACATGAGGGAAGCAAAAAAGGGGATGGTTTGGTATGTTTCGCCCGATGGCAGGGCCAACACATACCCCGACACACCCGAAAACCATAAACGCCTGACAGAAAAAGGCTACCGTCGCACAACGCCGGAAGATGAGGCAAGGGCCAAGACGCCGCTGCCAATCGAAGCGCCGCTGCCAATAGTCGCGCCCGTTCCCACGCAACCCGTCGCGCCCACGATCGAAATAACCGACGGCCTCGCAGAACTTGGTATCAAGGAATTGCGGGAACTTGCCAAAGCGTTGGGTATTGACCCGTCGCAAAAACGCCCCGACCTTGAAAACGCCATAAAAGCGGCAAAAGCAAATGGTTAGATACACGCATCCCCACAACGGAACAAGCGGCGTAACAACAGATGAAAAAGCCGCCATAATGAGGGAATCCCCCGCATTTGTCGGCTACACTTTCGAGAAAATCGAGCCGCCACCGCCACCGCCACCGATTGAAAAACCGCAAAGCGATACCAACGCGCTTGGTAATCGCAAGGGCCGCAAAAAATCCAAATAACATCACCTTAACGGGCTTTATACGAGTATTTTAGCCCAAAAACATTACGCGATAATGGAATTTAGTATTGATCTGGTTGCCGCGCTCATTGGAATGGGGGCGGACGAACTCAAACGCCAATTTGTCACAAAAGACGAAAACGGCGAAAAGACCTTAGAAGGCGACGCGCTCGCAGAAAAGGTAAAGGAACTCGCAAAACAGCACGAAGCAAACATCTTGGAAGCGGGACGCAGGAACGGCGCACGGGACAGGATGACAGATTTTGAGCAAAGTTTGCGCACAAAGTACGGCGTCAACGTAAAAGCCGAAAGGGAGGCATTGGTTGAGGCGATTTTAGCGGCAAAAACGGCGGAACAGGCGCAAGAATTGGAGCGGCTAAGAAGCGAAGTGAACGCCAAAAAAGCGGCAAAATTAGAAGACTTGCCGATTGAGGAACAAAAGAAGTTTATCGCGCAACACCCGTTTTTTTCCGAGCAAACCGCACAATTAAAAGCCGAAGCCGAACAACGGGCGCAAGAGTTGGAGCAGTTCAAAGCACAGGTACAGCAACGGGAAATAAGCGGAAAATTGCGGGCGCGGGCATTGGAATTTTTGCACAACGAATATCGGGCCGTATTGCCCGATGACGCGGAAATTGCCAAGACAATAACAAGTGCTTGGCTTGAAAGTCTTGAAAAGGCAGCGGTTTGGAAGGTTGAAGGGGACGACATCTTGCCTTTCAACAAAGAGGGCGAAAGGGTTTTAGACAATTACAAACCAGTTGACACGCCGCAATTCTTTGCGATCAACGCGAAAAACTGGTTTAAGCAACACCCGGCAGACCCGAACAAAGGAACACCAAACGGAGGGGGAACGAGCGGCCAAAACGGCATAAACATGCCCGATTGGTGCAAAATGAGCAAAGACGAAATTTTTCAAACGGTGCTGAACGAAAAAGACCCGGTAAAAGCGGCAGCCCTCGAAAAGAGCGCAGCCGAATTTCTATCCTAAACAAAACGGCGGCACCGCAAACATTTTTAAAACATGGCAGTAACTTTAACCGCGTCAAACTCTCTTGCGATTCAAAAGAGGGTGCGCGAGAAATGGAACGAGGAGGGCAGCCAAGCGGGCCGTCAATACTTTGCCGAAAACACGACAGCCAAGGCGCTATTGTCCAATAATAGTTTGGGCATGGAAGAGGTTTGGCAAAATGGCCGCTGTGTTGAGGTAAAACTTTGGATGGTTGACGTATCGGACGGCGCAAATGCCGTTGATAATGTCGGCACGACCCCGCCCACTACCGATTGCGATTTGGTGGCGACCAAAGAAGTCGGTACGCGGGGGTTTACCTACACGCCTAACCTTTATTTGCAGGACGGTTTTACCGTTTCGGACGCCCTTTGCGGCAACGACGCGCAATTTACGGAACTGGTATCCGCCGGGCTTGCGCAGCGCTTGCGCGATCACCGTGCCCAACTTAACACCAATACAATCAACTTTTTGAACGACAACGCAAGCGCCAACTTGGACACGCGATTTGTCGGCAGCGAGTTTACGGTTGACGGGGTTAAAACCCTTATTCCTGAAAACTATTGGCTTCGCGAGGACTTCCTTATGAAGTTGGCTATTATGGCCACAAACAACAAAATGGGCCAAGACTTTTTGATCGTTGACGGCTCAAACTTGCTCCTTAACCAGATGATGGCCCCGTACTATGGCCAAAACGACAACCAGCGCTCTTTTGGGGCGGCATACCGCGACATGCTCAACCGCTATTACAGCGACATGTTGCGCTTAGATACGGTTGTAGGGGAATCCACGACTTTTTTGGTCAATCCCAACATGTTCGGCTTTATGAACATGGCCCAATACGGATTAGCCCCGACCGTCATTGACCCGTCGCGCAACCGTTCCGCGTTCTCCATTCCCGACCCCGAATTGACCTACCGCCGTGTGCGCCGCGATCCAAACACGGGCCGCACGTCCGTTGAAACCGTTCCCGTTATGTACGATGTTTACTACGAATATGCCTGTTCGGGCCGTGACGCCCGTGGCACTATGACTTATGACCACAAATGGGAGGTTGATTTTCGCGGTGCAATGTTCTTGGGGCCGACTTCACAAAGTGGATTCAGCGCCAATACAAACGGTATTTTGAAACTCGTTAGGGAGATCGGTATTTAATCGCGTTCCCTGACCAAAATTTTTTCTAAAAACATGAAATCTTTCATTTTTGCGATAATCGGGGTTTTGTTTGTGGCGGGCGCTTCGTTCTTGGGCGGTGCTCCAAGTCTTGACAACCGAAACCCGGTATTGAAATCGTTTGACGCCGACACGATCACCAACGCCGAAAAGGACACATTGGCGATACCGGGCACATACATCACAAACTACCAGATTAACGTTAGCGCCGTGCGCACGTCCATATCGGGTACCCACAACGTTAAAATTTACCTTGACGAAAGCGGCACCAGCACCGGAAACACCGATTGGCGCGTCATTGACAGTACCAGCGCAACGACCGCGACCGTTGGCGTAATTCGACAATCCACAATGTACGCCCGTCGTTTTCGCCTTCGTGTTTCCGGCACCGGAACGCAGTCGAGCCGCTACAAAATAGACGCCACCATAAAACCGATCTGATGTTAAACCCGATAGACTGCCTAAAGCAAACAATAGGGCTTGCGCCCGACAATTGCCCGTGCAACGGACTTGTGCCCGATGGCGTGAGCGGCCTATCGGGGCTTTATATCACGACGGGGCAAGGTATTCCCGTGCAATTCGCCGGGGCGCTTTCCGATTGCGAAAAGGGAGGCGTTTGGGATATTCTTGCCGAAGCAAGGGCGGCGGGCGCGTCCCGTTTTTGGATTGACTATACCAAGGAATATTCGAGGCACCATAAGCCCGTGTATCAAAAATACGCGGGAACCATTGGGCGCATCGAGAACGCGATGGCTGTACAGTCAAGCCAGCGGCGGGCCGTTGTTCGCATGGAAAGCACCCAACTACCTGCCTACCTTCGCATAAAAGGGGCTTGGATGTACTCAGCCGTCGGAGGTGCCGTTGATTTGGAATTTCACCAAAGCACAGACACGGGCACGGCGATAGCGACAAAGGAACTTACTTTGACGGCAAGCAAATACGCCTATACCGCGTTTGATACGCCCGTTATCTTGAATTTGTACGGGCCGCAATACGTTGACGGGCCGATTTATTACGCTTCGTGGGCTTTGCAGGATGGGGACTATGCCCGCAAAAACACGTTCTTTTGTTGCAACAAAAAGCACGGGGAACACGCCGGGTTTTTGAAATGCGACGGTTGGATGGTTGATGATATTGCGGACATGGAAACAGACAGCGCAAGTTCCAAAGGGCTTATTTCGATGGGCTTGGTTTTAGACGTTGAGATGTCATGCACAATGTCGCCTTTCATGTGCGATTTGACCTTTGACGTTTTTGATGACGGGGCGCAATCTTGGCAAGTGGCCAACGCGGTTAAAGAGGCGGCGGTAATTGCTTTGGCGGATAGTTTTTTAAGCACTCCAAATATCAATTTTTTGACCGTGTACAGCATGGAAGCCATAGACCGTATAAAGGTCGAGGCGGAAAAAAGGTATTTGGACAGGATAAAATATTTGGGCAGAATCACGCCGGGGGGAGCCGAGCGGTGCTATCAATGTGGAAACGGCATGTTAAACGTCGAATCCATCATGGTTTAACCAGCAACGCGATTTTTAAAAATGGCATTAAATATTTTTACCATCACATGCCCGGGCGCATGTGAAGCCGCCGGTACGCTTGGCGTACTTCCCGAAACGATTTGCCAGTTACCCCCCAAACTGTCCGAAATAGACCTTTTGCTGTTTCAGGGCACGGACGCCGGGCCAGCGGACGCAAGCAGCGCATCCGATTGGACGGGCTTGGTGGATAACACCGACAACACGGGCGCAAACTTCAAATACCTAATAGGTTCTGGTCAGATCACCCGACCGGAGGCAACGACACAAACGGTTGCGCGGGGGCAGGTTTTGACCACAAAGCAAACCTTTACCTTAGAGTTTGAGGTGTACGAATTTTCGGAGGCGTCCGTGTACGACTTTATCCGAACGCTGCAATGTGGCGCACTCAAACCTAAATTCATGTACGCAGACCGTGGCGGCTTCCTTTACTTCAAAAAGAAAGCGAGTGCGCCAGATGAGGGCATTGCCCCCACCAGCGTACAGGCTTATTTCGACCGTCCGCGTGGCGACGGCTCTATCGCAAAGGCCGTTATCGAAATCAAATACGAGGCATTGGTTGACCCGGATCGCGCCGTCAACCCGTTGACCCTCTAAAAATACATTGCGACGCTCCCTCGACCGCAACACGGCGGGCGGCTTTATACCCGTCCGCCGTAATTTTTCTAAAACAACACAATGACGCGACAACCATACGGCGGCTTGACAGATGAGGAACTTTGCGACCTATTGATGCAAAGTTACTCCGAGGTTGACACGATGTGGGCAGCCGTTGAAAAAATAAAGCGCATAGCATGTGCGGCCCGTGACCCGGCTGATCGGCGTTCAAATTGCGCGTTTAAACATTGTCGGGGGGTAGTCTCGGACAACAAATGCGAGATACCAGCAGATATTTTTGAGTTACCCGATTGCCCGGCGTCGGTAGAATTGGTCATAAGGAGACAGCGGTACATACCGAACGACACGGACATAACAGGTGATTTTACTTTGAATTGGGCAGATAATACGCTCGAATTGAACCCTACATTGGGACTTAACGGGCAAACATTTTACGCAAGAATATGGGCAGGAACTACATAACAATTTTGTTTATTTTGTTCGCTTCGCAAGTTTTTGCGCAATGCGACGTTTTGGGCGGTCTGCTCGAATTGCAGTTTACCACCAATTACGATGCCCTTTTGCGGGGCGATGGCCAATGTTTGAAGCCTACCACCGTAACGGGTGGTTTGGTGTTGACGGGTGGCGAACTAAAGATCATTGAGGGCGACACCATTGGGCAGGTACTCACATGGGACGGCGGGGGATGGATACCGCAAACCATCATACGCGACACGTTTTTTAACGGTCTTAACAGGTCTGGGCGAAACGTGAAATTGGGCGGTACGCTTGTTCAAAACACCACCATAGACGGGGTAAAGACCTACGACTTTGTTTTGTCAAATATGCGCCGTATCAACTTTGAGGCCGAACGAACGAGCGGGGCGGCTTACACCACCATGCAATTAGGTTCGACCGACATCGATGGCTTTGACCTTTTCCACATAAATACAAGCAGCCCTACCTACTTTGGATATTTACGGGTAAACAGCACTACGGGCAACATTTTGCGCTTGCAAAGTGCGACCAATGTGCAAACAGAGGTAAACCAGTATTGGGACGGGGCATCGCATGTGACCGACATAGGCAGCACGGACGGGGTAGATGGCAAGACGCTGCGCATCACAAAAACTGGAATGTTCGCGTTTTCGCTCGACAAGGTTGATGAGTTTTCAAGTCCGGGGATAATGATGTACGACACATTTACCAATGAAATTAGGTATCAGTCACCGGACATACTTTTGACGGGCGGCAATAAACCGGACAGCACATTTGTACGGACGGGCGGGCAATATTGGGGCAAACAGACGCACAGCGCGGTATATCGAACGGGGAAAACTGGTTTTGGCACAGCGGATACGACAGGGATTG
>ERZ724505.836-NODE-836-length-18289-cov-11.604475_pt1 | contig 18289 bp, 15 predicted proteins | sample MGYA00376038_ERZ724505 | MGnify/ENA primary metagenome ERZ724505 (study PRJEB28724, sample SAMN07190884) | wastewater metagenome | isolation source: effluent of sewage treatment plant in Hong Hong | place: Hong Kong | collected 2016-03-17 ... | reverse complement strand
TTTATACCTGTTCCGCTATGTCAAAAACTGCTCTGGCGCGAGTTGAATCGGAGGGGACGAAAAAGAAAGCAAAGAATGCGAAACGCGCAGTGATCGAAATTCGGGGTGCGCGCGTGAACAATTTGAAGGGGGTGGATGTGGATATTCCGCGGGAGAAGTTTGTGGTGATTACGGGGGTGTCCGGGTCGGGGAAGTCGTCGCTTGCGTTCGATACGATTCATGCGGAGGCGAATCGGCGGTATATGGAATCGGTGTCTTCGTATGCGCGGCACTTCATGGAGTCGCTCGACCGACCGGATGTGGATTTCATTTCCAATTTGAGTCCGTCGATATCGATCGATCAGAAAAGCATTACGCGTTCGCCGCGTTCGACGGTGGGGACACTGACGGAGGCGTATGATTATCTTCGCGTACTGTTTGCGAAGGCGGGTTCGCCGCATTGCCCTTCGTGCGGGAAGCGACTTGATCGGCGGGAAGCGCAGGATATTTTGCGAGAGATCCTTGAATTTCCTGATGGAACGCGGACAATGTTCCTCACCAAGATGGAACAGACGCGCAAGAAAACCGAAAAGGAGGCGCTGCAAATATTGCTCCAGGCGGGCTATGCGCGGGTGCGATTTCACAATCAAATCATGCTTATTTCGGAAGCAGTGCCGCATGCGTCGGATATGCTACTCTCTGAAATGGATGTGGTGATCGATCGCATTACGCTCAATACGAAGCGTCCGGATGTCGAGCGTGTACTCGACTCGATAGAGACGGCGTTCAAGCTGGGGCGGGGGACGCTCTCGGTTGTCGTGAACGGATCGGAAGAGCGGCGCTATAGTCGGGAATATCTTTGTGCGTCGTGTGGTACGGGTATCGCGGAAGTGACGCCGCATACGTTTTCGTTCAACAATCCGGAGGGCGCTTGCGGGACATGCGCCGGTCTCGGGCGGAAGCTCGAGTTGGATCCGGATCTGGTGCTTCCGAATAAAAAGCTCTCACTTCTTGAGGGGGCGATTCGTCCGTGGAGTCGGACGCCGTGCGCGTCGTCGTCGAATGGGTGCGAGGATGAAGATGACGACACGAACGTGCTTGAAGCTGCCGGGCATGGCAATGGGAAGCGCGAGGCGAATGTAGGCAATGGCAGTTTCGAATTGCTTCGGACATTTGCCGATCGACGGCATATTCCGCTTGATGCGCCGGTCTCAAAACTCAAAAAAGCGGATCTTCACGAAGTGCTCTTTGGAGAATCGAATGAGCATCGTCCGAAAAAAGCACTCTTTCTCGGGGTGATTCCAATGTTGGAGAAGAAATATCGCGAAACGAAATCCGAGCATATTCGCGCCGGTATCGAAAAATTCATGTCGTCATCGCCGTGCCCGTCGTGTGCAGGGAAGCGATTGCGGCAGGAGGCGCTCTCGGTTTTGTTTGACGGAAAATCTCTCGATCAGCTGGTTGATATGCCCGTTGATCAATTGGAGGTCTACCTTTCAGATCTCTTGGCGAAAGCGTCGATCGATGCAAAAGATCGTGTGACAGCGCCGCTCTTGCGAGAGGCGACGGAGCGGCTTGCGGCGGTGCGGCAAGTGGGTCTTGGCTACCTGGAATTGTCGCGGAGCGCTGAGACGCTTTCGGGCGGTGAGGCGCAGCGCATCAAGCTGGCAACACAGTTGAAATCGGAATTGTCCGGCATACTTTATATTCTCGATGAGCCGTCGGTTGGTTTGCACAATCGTGATACCGAACGGCTGATTGATACGCTTCGAGCGCTCCAAGGGCAGGACAACTCATTGGTGGTTGTGGAGCATGACCCGGCGATTATGAAGGCGGCTGATTGGGTGGTTGATATGGGGCCGGGCGCCGGGCGCGAAGGCGGGGAAGTCTTGTTCTCGGGGACGCCGGAGGCACTCTGGAAGTCCAAGACGGAGACCGGGGCATATCTCTCCGGGCGTCGCCGCGTGTCGCTGAAGAAGTCTTTTCGAACATCCAAAAAAACACTTTCGGTGATTGGTGCGACGGAGCACAATCTCAAAAATGTCGATCTGCATATTCCGCTCGAAACATTCGTTGCTGTGTCCGGCGTGTCCGGCTCGGGGAAGTCGACACTCATTACGGATATTCTCGGCAGGGCGCTCTTGCGGGAGTTTCACGGTGCGCGCGCGTCGATCGGGAAGCATCGTTCGATTCGCGGCTTGGAATATATTGATAAGGCGATTGTGGTGAATCAGGAGGCGATCGGTCGAACACCGCGTTCGAACGCGGTGACCTACACCGGCGCGTGGACGCCGATTCGCGACCTCTTTGCGGCGACAGCAGAGGCAGAGAAAGCCGGATTTTCGGCGAGTCATTTCAGTTTCAATATGCGCGGCGGGCGGTGCGAAGTGTGTCAAGGAAGCGGTATGCGGAAAATCGAAATGTACCTCTTGCCGGATATGTACGTGCCGTGCGAGACCTGCGGCGGGACGCGATACAATGAACGGACGCTTGCGATTGAATACCGCGGCATGAATGTTTCGGAAGTGCTCGATATGACCGTGTCCGAGGCGCGCGCGTTCTTTTTTGATCAGCCGGCTGTTGAAGAAAAGCTTCGCGCGCTCGATGAAGTGGGGCTTGGCTATCTCGTCTTGGGGCAGAGTGCGACCAATCTCTCGGGCGGCGAGGCGCAGCGCATCAAACTGGCAACCGAGCTTGCGCGCAAATCAACCGGTAAGACGCTCTACATTCTCGATGAGCCAACGATCGGCCTTCACTTCGAAGATATTCGACGATTGCTCTTGATTCTTGATGCGCTTGTCGATAAGGGCAACACGGTGTTGGTTGTCGAACACAACTCCGAAGTGATTCGTCACGCCGATTGGGTGATCGACTTGGGACCCGAGGGCGGCGCCTCGGGTGGCGAAATTGTTTTTGCCGGCACGCCAGTTGATCTCAAGAAATGCAAGCGAAGCCTCACGGGGAAGTATTTGTAAACCTTCCATATACATCATGTCGTCTTTGCATCGCGCCATTCTTGAAACAGTCGCTTACTATGACGCGTTTGACTACCCGCTCACGGAGTTTGAGGTGTGGAAATTGTTGCTCGTGTCCGACGGCGAGGGGCGAGAGATGGAGGTGGTTCCGCTTCGGATGATTCGCGAGACGCTCGAAGGGAGCTATCTTCGGAAGCGCCTCGGGCGCGAACGTGGATTTGTTTTCTTGCGCGGACGGGAGTCGCTCATCGATACGCGCCTCAGGCGGCAAAAGATAGCCGATCGGAATATTCGAGGGGCGCGAATGATTGCGAGTATCCTGCGATTCTTTCCGTTTGTGCGTATGGTGGGGCTGACCGGGAGTCTCTCGATGAAAAATGCCGATCGTGGAAGCGACTGGGACTTCTTTATTGTGCTTCGAAGCGGCTATATCTGGACAGGGCGGGCAGCTGTGACTGCACTTCTCCATCTTTTTGGTCTTCGGCGACACGGCAATCATGTTGCGCGTCGTGCGTGTCTCAATTTTTGGGTAACGACGCGCTCGCTCGAGATTCGTCTCAAGGATTTGTTTTCATCGAGCGAGTACTTCTTTATCATTCCGTTTTTCGGCGAATCTGTTTTCCGAGGGTTTCAGCGTTCAAATGATTGGATTCGCCGTTTCCGTCCGCACTTTCGGGAGTCATCTGTCGCACATCAATCGCTCCTTCCGGATACTCTTCTGGCAAGACTCTCGCGCGCGATTGGTGAGATACTGTTGGTTGGGCTCGGTCTTGAATCGTTGCTCCGCTCTCTGCAAAAACGGAAAATCGCCGCAAACCCCATGACGCGTACCTCCGAAGGCATCATTGAGGCGACGGACGACGCGCTTATCTTCCTTCCGCACCCGCGCGGTCCTCAGATCTTCGAATCCTTCCGTCGCCGCATGAGTGACATCGAAACCGCCGCGTTGTCATAGTGGGTGAGTTGGGAAATGCCTTCTGCTGAAGATTCTTTTGATACCCTGTAATTTTTTTAAAACGTTTCGTATGAATCATGTGCAATACAAAACTGCGATGTTTGCTGGGGGGTGCTTTTGGTGTGTGGAGGCGGATTTTGAGAAATTGACGGGGATTCTCAAGGTGGAGTCGGGGTATGCGGGCGGGACTACGGAGTTTCCGACGTATGAGGATTATGCTGAAGGCGGACATAGAGAGGTGGTCGAAGTGACGTATGATCCGGCGAAGACTTCGTATCGGAGTTTGGTGGAGCATATTATTTTCTACAGCGACCCGACGGATGCCGGCGGTTCGTTTGGTGATCGCGGATCGCAATATGCGCCGGCTATTTATTTTGATACCGAAGAAGAGAAGCGTGTCGCTGAGGATGTGGTGCGCACGGTGGAGGCAAAGAATATCTATGACAAACCGCTTGCTATTCGTATTCTTCCGCGAGTGAAATTTTGGCGAGCGGAAGAATTCCACCAGGGATATGCTGCGAAAAATCCGGCTCGGTATCGCGCGTATCGAGAGGGATCTGGACGCGAGGCGTTTGTTGTGGCGCATCGCGGCGGATTGTCGACAGTGGAAGCACGGGAATCAGATTCCTTTCAAAGGCCGTCGGAGGAAAATCTCCGGGCGAAACTCTCGCCGCTTCAATATGAAGTGACACAGAAAGCGGGGACGGAGAGGCCGTTTGAGAATGAATACTGTAACAACAAAGCCGAGGGACTCTATGTGGATGTCGTGTCCGGCGAGCCACTCTTTCTTTCGACAGACAAATACGATTCGGGGACGGGGTGGCCGTCATTTGTGAAGCCGGTTGATTCGAATGCGATTTCGCTTCATGATGATGCGACACTTTCTGCAGTGCGGACAGAAGTGCGGTCGAAGAAAGGCGATTCGCATTTGGGACATGTCTTTGATGATGGTCCGGCCGATCGGGGTGGCAAACGCTACTGTATGAATTCTGCGGCGCTTCGATTTATTCCGAAAGAAGATCTCAAGAAAGACGGGTATGGCGCATATCTGAAATTCTTCGACGAAACTGTGGTATAATTTCGGCATATCTCTTTGGAGAATTATGCCGAAATATCTTTACACCGCAAAAAATCTCAAAACAGGAGAATCGAAAGGCGGCGAAATGAGCGCAAAAGATGAGAAGGGTGTGGCGACAGCGCTTGCTGCCGAAGATTTCGTGCCGACTTCGATCAAGGTTATCGAAGAGGAGTCGTCGAGCGTGCATGTGAAATTTTTTGATCGCTTCGCCTCGGTATCGCTCAAGGAGAAGATGGTTTTTACGCGGAATCTTGCGGTCATGGTGTCGTCGGGGCTTACGATGTCGCGCGCGCTTCAGAATCTCAGTACGCAAACGAAAAACAAGAAGTTCCAGAGTATCCTCGAATCGATTCATGCCGATATTCAAACGGGAAAGACGCTTTCCGAAGGCATGGGGCGGTTTCCGGCCGTGTTCAATGAGCTCTTCGTAAACATGGTGTATGTGGGCGAGGTGTCGGGGAATCTTGAGATGGTGCTCGAGATTTTGGCGACGCAGCTGGAAAAGGAACACGATATTACGAGCAAGGTGAAAGGCGCATTGATTTATCCAGCAGTGATCTTGGTGGCGATGGTTGGCATCGCTGTTCTTATGTTGACGTATATTTTGCCGAGTATCGTCGGCACGTTCAAAGATATGGACGTGGAGCTGCCGGCGATAACAGTCTTTATTATTGGCATCAGTGATTTTTTGCGCGGGCATTATATTGCGAGTATTGCGCTTGTTGTCGGCGCACTTGTTGTTGGAAAAATTTTCTTGGGAACGGCAATCGGGAAGCGAGCCTTTAGTATCTCTCTGCTCTATATGCCTATTGTGGGAAATATCGTCGTCAAGGTGAACTGCGCGCGATTTGCGCGGATTTACAGCTCGCTGTTGCGAAGCGGTGTTTCGGTGGTTGATGGACTGGGTATCGTTTCTCGCGTGCTCTCGAATGACGCGTACAAAAAATCAATTCTGGAGGCGATCGGTGAAATACAGCGCGGGACGGAATTAAGCGTTGTGATTTTGCGGTATCCAAGAATCTTTCCGATTTTGGTGCCGCAGATGATTGCGGTGGGCGAGGAAACCGGAAAGACGGAGATGGTACTGGAGAAACTCGCCACGTTTTATGAAGACGAAGTGACGCAGATCACCAAGAACATGTCGTCTATTATCGAGCCGATACTGATGCTCCTCATTGGCGGCGGCGTTGGGTTTTTTGCGGTTGCTATGCTTCAGCCGATGTATAGCGTGCTTGAGAATATTAAGTAGCAGGCGCTTGACCTTCTTCTTAGAGCTTGTCTTAAAAGTCCGTATTCTGCTGCAATTTCAAAATTTTGGCTGCAAAACATTCAGATTTCGTCGCGTTACCTTCCAGGTAGCACTCCTCAATCTTTATGTTTCTCGCTCAAAATTTTGAAATTTCGCGACGAAAGAGACTTTTAAAACAAGCTCTTAATGTACTTTTTTGAATCTTAGGACTTACGCGTTGGGTACATTTCGGCGTCAATCCGCCAGCTGGCGGATCTGGTACTTGACGCAGTATATCGCATGCTGCTTACGCCGTTTCTCGTGTTTTCCCTGAATTGTACTCAAACGCGTAAGCCCTAAATCTGCTGGTACATGCAACCTCTCGTGTGATTTTTACATGCAGTCTCTCACTTTCAACAAGAAAACTCGGAAGGGCATGACCATCATCGAGGGATTGGTCATGTTGGCGATCTTCTCGATTATCACCCTTGCTTTCTACGAGGTGTATTCGAATGGCGCTCGACTTGCGCTGGATTCGAAGCGGCGACTGGCGGCGGTTGCGGTTGCCAATGAGCAGTTCGAGAAGTTGCGAAATATTGCGTATACCGATGTCGGATTTGTAGACGAGGCATCGACTGCACTTCGGGGGACGCTTCCGGCGAGTGAACGATCGAAGACGGTAACCTCCGCCGGATCTTCGTTTGTCGTGAAGACTATTGTGCAGAATATTGATGATTCCTTCGACGGGACGGCTGGAGGATCGCCGAATGATGTTGTACCCAATGATTCGAAGAAGGTGACTGTGGAAGTGTCATGGGGGACGGAAAGTTCGCAGTCTATCAGTCTGACAACGCGATTTGTTCCGGATGGTATAGAGACAACCGCTGGCGGCGGTAATCTTGTCGTGAATGTTTCCGATTCGAGTGGAGCGAGCGTGTCTTCGGCGACCGTGACGGTGACAGATCTCGATGGCAGCGATCAGACGCAGTGTATTACTGAGAGCGGAAGCTGTTTGTTTGTGGGTCTCGATGAGAAATTAACACCGCGATACAAGATCTCGCTTTCAAAATCCGGATATGAACCGGTTGAAACGCGTGACGCTACCGCCACGCTTGATCCGATTGACAAACATGTTTCCATTTTGTCGGGTCAGTTGCAAACGGTATCGTTCACGATGGACAAATCGTACTCGATCACTTTTTCTCCAAAAGAAGTGCTTTCCGGCGATACGCTCGATACGGTGAGTTATTCGATTGCCGGCGGGCGACTGTTGGGGACAAACCCGTCGGATGGAAATAGTCCGGTGTATTCGCTTTCCCCGACATCGGTTACGGGAGAGGTTTCGCTTTCGAATGCGCCGCCGGGCGCGTACTTCGTTGATGCTGCATCGATTACACCCCCGACCTATTTCTATTGGAAGCTTGATCCGGCAGCTGTTCTGGATGCATTTTCCGTGTCGGTTGGCACGGATGGAACACCGGATACATTCACATTGGCAGCGATAGATACGACTCGTCCGGGCGCATTCTTTTCGGTAACGGATGGAACGTCTCCGGTTCCGGACGCTTCGGTTCGGTTGTCTGACCCGGTGGATCCGAGCGGGTATGACTATACATCGACAACGGATCAATTTGGCAAAGTGTATTTTCCGCATGACGAGGGAAGCACGCTTCTTTCTCAAGACTATTCTTATGAAGTTACGGCAACCGGGTATCAGGATGAGAGTGGGACGGTGACGGTATCCGGCGGACTGGTTGAGGAGACGGTGACGCTTTCGCCGTTGTAATGCGGAGAAGGAGAGTGATAATTGAGTAGGAACTTCGGTATGGTACGCTCGTTTTCTCGGGGCATGTCTTTGGTGGAGCTTATTGTGGCGATGGGTATTCTGTCCATCGTTATGTTGGGCATGTCGACCTTTCTTGCGAGTATTTGGCGAACGCAGTCGTTTACCATGCGAACCGGACAGGCGTCGTTTGCAGCGTCACGAGGCGTTGAAGGTATGGTGGATTTGATTCGCAATGCGCAGACGGGTGCCGATGGGTCGTTTCCTGTTGCACGGGCAACGGCAACGGAGTTCTCATTTTTCGCCGATGAGAATCATGATGGGAAAATTGAACGGGTGCATTTGTTTTATGATACATCGACCACGCCGAAGATGATCAAATACGGCGTGACCGATCCGACCACGGCGACGCCGCCGACCTATCCGGCGAGCGACGATTCCGTATCGGTTATCGCCTCCTCCGTGGTAAATGATGCTTCCGAACCGGTTTTCTCGTACTATGACCACTCCAATCTTGCACTTTCATCGACTCCGACTCTGTCAAGTGTTCGTATGGTGCATGTTTCCATATTGATTGATCCGAATCCTTCCGCGAGTTCGAATCCTGTTGAAATCTCGTCGTTTGCGTCTCTTCGAAATCTTTGGGGGAAATAACTCTCTAATTATAGCTATGCGATTCTCTTCTCTTCGCGGATCCGGACTCGTGTTTGTGCTGGTTGTGGCAACAATAGCGACGATCATATTCTCTGGTGTCATCTCATATGTGGTGTCGCATTTGCAGTACGGGCTTTTTGTTGCGTCTCGAGAACAATCACTCCAGGTGGCGGAAGCGGGAGCGCATTTCTATCGGTGGTATATCGCGCATGAGCTTGATGGGAAGAACACTGAACAGATCAATGAATTTTGGCAATCGACCAGCCCGGCGCCACTGGGTGTCGACAGTGACTATGAGGGTGATTTCCAGGGATTGGGACGGTACCGCATTACCGTGACGCCGCCTGCGGCAAATTCGACGCTCTTCACGCTCGAATCAACCGGATGGACCTATAAATATCCGAGTCATACGCGCACGATACGCGTTCGGTTCCGTCGCCCGAGTTGGAGCGAGTATATGATTCTTGGAAATGATCCTTTTCGATTAAGCAGTACGACGGAGATTTTCGGTCCAATGCACGGTAACGGCGGCATCCGATTCGATGGCGTGGCGCACAATGTTGTGACGGCCGGCGTGACGTGCTACGACGATCCCGATACGGGGACAGTAAATAGCTGTGAACGTCCGGGAGTGTGGTCGGGGGACTGGTCTGGATCGGATCCATACAACAGCACGCTCGGCAACCCAGTTTTTCTTGGAGGAAAAACGTTTCCGGTTACGACAATTGATTTTAACAGTGTGACGGCTGATCTTTCGTATATGAAAGACGTGGCAAAAAATAGTGGCGCGGCAGCGCATTACTATGGACCGAGCGGACAATACGGATACCTGATTGAATTCAAGCCGACAGGGTATGATATCACCGAGGTGAAGACGATCAATAGTAGTCGAAATACGATTACCAAGCTTGATAATTCTACGAAAATTTCCGAAAATTTCCCGTCAAAGGGGCTGATTTTTGTAGAAGATACGGTGTGGTTTGACGGTAAGGGTGTTTCCGGAGTAAAGGTGGATGCTAAGCGAATGACTATTGCCGCTGCCGATCTTGAATTTGGCACAGATCCCAATGTTTATATTATCGATGGTGCGGTGTATAAAAACGGGAGCGGAGGACAAGAGGCGCTTGGATTTATTGCCGAGGGATCGATAGATTTTCCTTATAATTCCTCAAATAACTTGACGATTAATGGTGCGCTGCTTGCTCAAAAGGGAGCTGTATCTCGGGCAAACTATGGGAATACAAAAAGCAAAATTACTATCTTTGGCGCTATCGCATCGAAAGGGCGGATTGGATTTGGATACACGGATGGAACGGGATATCAGGATCGTGAGCTGCATTTTGATGAGAATCTTTCAATTTCTCCGCCGCCGTATTTCCCAACGGGGAAGCAATACCTGATAGATTTGTGGGAGGAGCTGTGATAAAATGGAAGAAATGCTTGAGATACTCGCATGCTTTGTCTTCGATGAAGTGTGACAGGTGATTTGATTGGCGGAGTGAACGAAGTGTGTGGACTTGTTTGGTTTTTTTGTTTGGATCGGAATCGGAACGTGTTCGTCAAAAACAAATTCAAACGAAATGTCTCTGTGGAATAGAAATATTTTTCGACTGACGCCGCGCCCATTCGGATTGGATTTGAGCGATCTGTCCCTTAAGGCGGTGTTTCTTGACGAAGAGGGAGAACGCGACAAAATCGTGAGCTATGGTGCGGTGAACCTCCCGTTCGAATCGGTGTCGGATGGGAAAATCCTCAAGGAAGAAGCGGTTGTTGCCGGGGTGAAGACGTTGCTCAAGACCTCGGGTCCGGGGAAGATCCACTCTCGCCGAGTTTTCTGTTCGCTCCCTGAGACGAAAGCGTTCTTGCGAATTGTGAGTTTGCCAAAGATGGATGCTGCCGAGGTGGAAGAAGCGATTAAGTGGGAAATCGAGGCGAATATTCCACTCACGCTCGACCAAGTGTACTATGATTACCAGCTTCTCGACAGGAATATCACACGCGAGTCGGGGAAAATGAGTGTTCTGGTTGTGGCAGTGGCTCGGTCAGTTGTTGATCAGTTTGTTGGAGCACTTGAGTCCGCCGGGCTTGAGGTGGTTGGATTTGAGACGGAATCCATTGCGCAGGCACGCATTCTTCTTCCCGAGGAAGAGAGTGATGTGACGACGCTTATTATTGATATTGGTGATCGGCGGACGAGTTTTTTGATCGCGCTTGGAAATATCCCTGTTTTTACTTCGAGTATCCCGTTGTCCTCGCAGATGATCACGGATTCTATTTCCAAGGGAATGAAAGTACCGTTCGAGGAGGCGGAGCGTATCAAAATTGCCGAAGGTATCGGCTCACAGACGAAGGGCGACCCGCTCTTTCATATGGTGGAGCCAGTGCTCTCGAGTCTCACGGCGGAAATGGAACGGTCGGTGGATTTCTATCTCAATACGCTGAAGTATTCATCGGCGGTCGATAAGGTTGTTTTGTGCGGTGGCGGTTCCAATATGCGTGGTATTTTGCCGTATCTTGCACGGAAAATGGGAAAGCCGGTTGAATTTGGAAATCCTTGGGTAAATCTTCACATCGGAAAATCCATCCCGGTTATCAATAAAAAACAGTCAGTACAATATTCCACGGCACTTGGGTTGGCGCTTCGGGGTATACGAAACTATGAAAATCCTGCTTAATCTCCTTCCAACCGAAAAGAAAGTCGAGATGCGAAGGCAGATGCGCTTTCGCATGATTGTCGCGCATGGCTCGGTTTTTATCTTTCTTGGATTCTTCTACTGTTGTGCTTTGCTGGGTATTTCCGCGCTGCTCTCATCTCAGTTGTCGTCGACGCAAGGATTACTGTCGAATGATGGTGCTTCCGCCGTCTCGGGACAGAAAGAAATCGAATCTTACGAGAAATCTTTTCAAGACACCAATAGACAAGTATCCGAGATTTCCCGGCTTCTTACGGGGCATGTTTCTTGGACGAAGTTTTTCCGTGCGATTGACGCAGCGACGCCTCCCGGCGTTCTCTATACAAAAGTACTGGTCGGGAATAATCTTTCGTTCTCGGCAAGCGGTACGGCGCCGAATCGCGAGGCGTTGCTGGATCTTGAACACGCTCTGAATACCTCCGGCTGTCTATCGGATGCGACGGTACCTCTTTCGGACAAGTTGGTAAAAGAGAACATCGACTTTCAGGTGAGTGCGACGGTGAAAAAATCGTGTCTGGTGTCTGCGGGAAGTCAATAATCTGTCGTGCTTTCGATACTTTTTGCGCCCCTATGTCAAGTTTCTGGAAACAATCTCGGGAAATCATTGTCGTCATTGGTATGGCAGGACTTCTTGCCGTGCTCGTGTATTTCGGCATTATCCGAATCATGAAGAATAATCGGGACAAGATGGAATTGATTCAGCAGGCCATAGTCGACAGAAAGATGCTCGAAGAACAGTCGCAGGGTATTGCGAGTATGCGCGATACGTGGGAGCGCATTCAGTCGGCGGGAGGGAAGCTCGATGTCTTTTTGCCGAAAGACCAAATTGTTTCGCTCGTTGAGTCGCTCGAAGCTATTGGGAAGGAATTGCATGTCACGGTCGTATCCGAAGCGTCGCCGACTCCGCTTCTTACTGTTTCTCCGACGAAAAAGAAGGGAGTGAAAGGCAGTTCGTCGGAAGAGAGTGATACGACGGGAGCTGATGCACCGGAGGAGAAGGCTGCGCAAGATGTGCTCGTGTCGCTTTTGCCCGAGGATCGATCGATATTCGTTACCTTCAAGGTGACGGGAACCTATGATCATGTACTGGCATTTTTGCAGAAGCTTGATACGATGCCGACGCTGCTTGATGTGTTGTCTCTGGAAATTTCTCCTGCGCCGACCGAAGACGAATCGAAGTCGATATCGATTGCATCGCCTCGCGTTGTCTCGAATCCTTTTTCTGTGAATACTGTTCCGGCGGTTTCGACCGAACCTTCGGGGAATGCGGATTCTGTTCCGCAAGGTCCTCCGGAAGTGCTCGCATCTTTCTCGACGGTCATATATACCAATCCCTAACTTTTTGCGATTCGCTATGCTTGCCTTTTCTTTCTCAAAAAAATTCTCCCTTTCAAAGTGGCTTGGAATAGCGGGATTGTGGTGGAGGGAATGGAATTCTACGGTGTTTCTCCTGCTCTTTCTTGTTGTTGCGGGCTTCGGGACGCTCGCATGGTATCGGAGTCTCTATGCGTTTCATTGGAGTGTGGAAGAAGAGCAATCCTATCGGCTTTCCAAGAACAAGCAGGTAAAATTTCAGCAGGATCGATTTGCAGCCGTGCTTGGTATGATTGATGCTCGGGCAGCGGAACATGAGAAATCCCCGGAGAGTTTCCGCGATGTATTTTTTGGACCGCAATAGGCTGGTGCAATATCGATGATGGGGAAGGTGTTTCGGAGAAGGAAAGTCGCGGTGAGGAGGCGCGATTTTCCTGTGGGCTGTTGACAGAGAGAATTTTCTGGGGTATAATGGGGTTGTAATCAATGAGAAAACGGGTGAACAACGCCCGTTTTCTCTTTTTTTGAGCAATTTTTCCCGAGTATCCCTATGAAGCGTCTTTTTATTCAACTTATCACCTCAATTGTGCGGAGCGCTTTCCTTGTCGCGGTTCTTCTTGTGCCTGTGTGTCATTCTCTGGCGTCGGAGACCTTCTCTCCGCAAGAGGTTGCTGAGCGCGTCAACCAAGATCGCGTGGCGGCCGGTCTGCCGGCGCTTCGACTTGATCAAACGCTTTCTGTGGCAGCGGAAGCGAAAGCACAAGACATGGCGACCAAAGAATATTTCGCGCATACCGCTCCGGACGGCACGACGCCGTGGTATTTCTTCGAGAAGGCGGGATACTCTTATCGTTATGCCGGGGAGAATCTCGCGATTCATTTTACGGATGTGGAAGATGAAGAATCTGCCTGGATGGCGAGCGAGAAGCATCGGGAGAATATTTTGTCTCCGAAATATGTCGAAACAGGCATTGCTGTTGCTGAGATTCCATGGAAAGGCAAAACAACTCTTCTGACAGTGGAACTCTTCGGGACACGCTTTGGTGAAACGGTCGCCGATACCTCTCCGTGGAAATCGTTGGACGGTGTTTCGCCGACCGTTTCCGGAGTCTCTGCTTCTCGTGAACGAAGTGTCTCTGCCGGCCAGCGTGTGACGAAGCTTTCTTTGGCAGGGCATAATGTGATGCCGGTTGCTCTTTCTCAAGCGGAAGATGCTTCCGTGGTGGCTTCCTTTCCATCCTTGTTCGGGATCTCCATGCGCACGCTTGTTATCGCCACGCTGATTTGTATCGGGTGTCTTGAGGTGATGGCGGCAAGTATAGTGTTTCGACTACTTCTTCGTCGTGATCGTTTGAACGTTTCACACAATGCCACGCCTATGTAAACACCAATATCAATATACAATTCGCCACCATCCTTCGCTTTGTCCGCATCGGACGAGCTCTCCATATCAAAAGAAGGGCGGAGATCTCCGACCCTTTCCCATTTTGGGAGGCATACTCTGAACACATAATCCCGACATACGTGTCGGGATTATGCATTGGTGGACAAATGATTTTCTTTTCCCTACAATAGAGGCACTTTGGCAGATCTGTCGGTTTTCTCTCACATCCCTGTTTGTATGGGCTGTTAGCTCAGTTGGTAGAGCACCGCATTTGCAATGCGGGGGTCAGGAGTTCGAATCTCCTACAGTCCACATATGGAGCGGCTCGCAAGAGCTGTTTTTTCTTGCAAACAGTTAGGTGTTGATTCGTAGTATACTTTGCGGAGAGGGTTTCCTCTGTTAATTTTGTAAATATGTCGGATTTATGTCTATGGGAATTTCAAATGTAGTTGGATCTCTGACGCCGATGCGGAAGATGGTATTGGTTGGTGCCGGCGTGTTGGTTCTTGGGGGAGTGGCTGGGTATGCCATTGGCAAGGTTGCCGGTCGGGCTGATTTCGACGGGAGTCGCAGTGGCATGTTTCGCGATGGCAATGGGAGTGGCTATGACACTGGCAACCGTTGGAATGATGACGGGCGCAATCGCAATGGTGAGCTTAATGGCGCAGGAGGGCAGAATCAAAATCGCGGATCGCAGGGAGGAATGCAACAAAATAGCGGGCAGAGTCAAGGGCAAGGACCGGGTGCTGGCATGATGAATGGTCAGGGAAGTCGCGCACTTGGGAAGAATGAGTGTGTGGCAGATGAATGTCTGGCGGTGGATGGGCTCGAATATCCGGCGGGGACGCTTACGGATGCGGCGAAGCAAGCGATATTCTCGGCGCTTGATGATGAATATAAGGCGCATGCGACCTATGAGGCGGTGATTGCAAAGTTTGGTTCCGTGCGGCCATTCTCGATGATTATCCGTGCCGAGGAGCAACATATCTCCTCGCTCAGAGCGTTGCTTGATAAATACGGTATCGCTGTGCCGGCGGATCCGTGGACCGGAAAGGTGGCTGCGCCGGAGACGCTGACCGCAGCGTGCCAGACCGGTGTTGATGCGGAGATTGCCAATGCAGCGCTCTACCGAGAGAAGCTGCTTCCGGCAGTGACCGAATATCCTGATATTACGAGTGTCTTCACGAACCTTATGAATGCATCACAAGAAAAGCATCTTCCCGCATTTGATAGATGCAACTAAGTGTGCAATCAGTTGTCTGTCTACTCAATAGTAGAGTGCATTCGAACGCCGCCAATCCCGGAATGGCGGCGTTTTGTATTTCGAAGTATGCTTGATGTGGGTTGATGCATTGTCGTTTTGTATTTTGTTTCTTGTATGGTGACGTTTCCGTATACGCTTGTTCGATCAAAACGCAAAAGCGTGTCGATTTCCGTAAGATCGGATGCAACTATTGTTGTACGCGCGCCGCTTCGAGTGTCGGTGAGTTCTATCGATTCATTTATTGAAAGTCATACCGAGTGGATTCGCCGGAGCGTTGAACGAATGCGATCCCGTCTTTCTTTGAGTGAAAACCGGTATGATGACGGGGAGTTGTTTTGGTATCTTGGGGAGCGGTATCCGCTTCGCATATCGGAAGCAGGGAACTTGTCGGTCAGTTTTTCGGACAATGCATTCGTACTTCTCCGTCGGTTTCGGAGTCGAGCGAAAGAGCGGTTTTGCGCGTGGTACAAACGAGAAGCAAAGAAGATTCTTGCGGAGCGAGTGGTATACTTCGCCGAGCGGCACGGACTTTCTTATCATTCCATTCGAATAAACGCCGCGCGGACGCGCTGGGGATCATGCAGTGGAAAAGGGCATCTCAACTTCACATTTCGTTTGGTGATGGCGCCTTTGTTTGTTATTGATTCCGTTGTGGTGCACGAACTCGCACATCTTGTCCATCCAAATCATTCGAAATACTTTTGGCATACGGTTGCTGAAATGTTGCCCGATTTTGAGACCGGTCGGCAGTGGCTCAAAAGGAATGGACATCTTTTGGAATGCTGAGGCACTCTTCCTTGTCTTGTTCGGAATCTTGCGTTTCCTTGGTCTTTTTGATAGGATTCTACGGAGAGTCGGATGATATTCGGCGCGTTGTTGGTTTTTGGGCGTGTAGCTCAGGTGGTTACCTGCCTGCCGGCAGGCAGGGAGCGCCCCCGATGGCATAATCGGGGAGGTTTCGGGTTCGAATCTCGTGCGGTGGAAAAGCTGAAAACAATTCGGGCGTGTAGCTCAGGTGGTTAGAGCGCGACACTGATAATGTCGAGGTCCCAAGTTCGAGTCTTGGCACGCCCACTGATGGAAGAGAGTGCTCTGGTAGTGTGACTGGGGATATCTCACTGTTCGTCCCATCATCCGCTGGGGCGTCCGGTCGGATGACTGGACGAGTCTTGGCACGCCCACCGATTGACGTTTGAAAGAGATTCTTGTACTATCGGAGATACTGTCGCAGTATCATATTACCGCGGGGTGGAGCAGTCTGGCAGCTCGCCTGGCTCACCTGCCTGCCGGTAGGCGGGTAACCAGGAGGTCGCAGGTTCAAATTTATGTATACGGTGTATGCGCTTTATTTTTCAAACGGAACCATATATGTTGGGATGACTGAGAACTTTGAAAGAAGACTCGGTGAACACAAAAGAGGAAAGACTCAATCGACGAAAAATAGGGAAATTGTGAAAGTTTTGGAAATAGAACAGTGTCCTAATAGGATGACGGCGCATAACAGAGAAAAGTATTGGAAATCGGGTTGTGGAAAGGAACAGCTAAAATACCGCGGGGTGGAGCAGTCTGGCAGCTCGCCTGGCTCATAACCAGGAGGTCGCAGGTTCAAATCCTGCCCCCGCAACAGTGAATAAGACTACGGATGTCGCAGGTTCCCTGCCTGCCGGCAGGCAGGAAATCCTGCCCCCGCAACATTGAGGAAAATCAGAAGGAGCTTGTGAAATATCCCCGTCTTCCGATGGGGGTATTTCGTCTGTAAGAGTGAGTAATAGTGTATGTCGGAACGAAAGTCAGGCAATTTACTTGTGCGAGTTTTTTCATCCTATGCGCCTTCGTTTAAGGGGTATTGGTTTTTGACGTTTCTCGTGTTCGCCGCGTATGGATTGGCGACGCTTATTTCACATGCAGTGTTTCCGCTGGTGTATCGGAGCATTATCGATACTGTGTCCACTGCGAATATTCGGAGCGACGTCGCTGAGCGTCTCTTTCAAAATTTTTATTGGCTTGTTGCCTGTATTGCTGTCTATCAGATTCTCTACCGAGTAGGGGATTATGCAATAGTCTTTGTGCAAAGTCGGATTATGAAGCATGTGTCCGATCGGACATTCTTCGCTTTGGAACGACACAGCTACCGTTTCTTTTCGGGGAATTTTGTTGGGAGTTTAATAGCGAAGGCGAAGCGATATGTAAAGTCGTTTGAAGATCTATTTGATCAGATGATTTTTTCGATATGGATGACGCTGGTGAATCTGACTGGAATTTTGGTAACGTTACTCGTCATTTCTCCGATGTTGGGAGTGGGATTCTTTGGATGGACAGCGTTCTATCTTTTGGCAGCTTGGTGGCTTTCGAAAAAGAAGGCGCCGTATGATTTGGCGGTTGCTGAGCAAGACTCTGTGGTTGTTGGAAGGCTTTCGGATGTTGTTTCGAATATGCTCGCTGTCAAGATGTTCTCATCTGGTATTCGCGAACAGTATCGGTTTGAGGAATCGACCGACGTGGAGGAAAAGTTGCGCCGTCGAGCGTGGAATTTTCAAAATCTCACCTTTGTGGTTCAGATGAGTCTTCTGAGTATTTTGGAAATTGGCGGCATGTATGGGGCAATTCGGCTCTGGCTTGAGGGCTCGATTTCGACTGGAACGGTTGTATTGGTGCAAATCTACATCACTTCTATCTCTCAGACACTTTTTGCTGTTGGGCGAGTATTTTCGAAAATGACCGGGAGTCTTGCCTATGCCGACGAAATGATAGAGGTATTCGATGCGGCACCAGACATCTTCGACTCGGAGCATCCGGAAGAGGATCGTATGCGCCGAGGAAGCATTGCATTTGATCGAGTGTCGTTTGGATATGCCGACGGAGAGACGGTGTTTGAAGATTTCTCGCTTGCGATTCGAGACGGTGAGAAGGTGGGCGTCGTTGGACCCTCCGGTGCGGGGAAGTCGACGGTGACGAAGCTGCTTTTGCGATTCGTTGATCCGC
>ERZ724505.835-NODE-835-length-18297-cov-5.902971_pt1 | contig 18297 bp, 13 predicted proteins | sample MGYA00376038_ERZ724505 | MGnify/ENA primary metagenome ERZ724505 (study PRJEB28724, sample SAMN07190884) | wastewater metagenome | isolation source: effluent of sewage treatment plant in Hong Hong | place: Hong Kong | collected 2016-03-17 ... | reverse complement strand
TCGGAACGGCGATCAACTCAAACGGACAACAAGTTCTCCCCATGCTCTCTTTCTCCTTGAGCGGCAACACCGTTGCCTTCAGCAATTTGAACGCAGCGAACAGCTATACCGACACAAAAACCATCACCACAACCACATCAACTAATGCCGCAAACGGATACACGATCAAGGTGTATAACACGGACTTCCTCCGCGCGAGTCCGAGCATTACCATCCCTGACTTTTCCGGCACATGGAGTTCCCCCGCAACATGGAGTGGCGGCCAATACGGCTTCGGCTACACATCCGATGACACGAGCGTCCAAGGTTCGAACCGATTCTCCGGTGGCACCGCTTTCGCCGCTTTCTCACAGTCGCCCCCAGGCGATGTCGTCGCCGACCATACCACCGCTGTCGACGGATCAACCGGTTCCGTTTCGAGCGAACACTTTACGATCACGTACAAAGTTGCCGCCTCCACTTCCCAAGACGCTCTCTACTACCAAACCAGTTCTATTTTTATCGTGACAGCGAATTATTAAAAACCCGAGAAAATCTCCCGGGTTTTGCACATTGAACAAAAGACATCATCAAACTTCAGCCAGAATAGGATTTCTTCCGATCTCTGTAAGATTCAACTGTCTGCTCAGTTTCATCACTTCTCGATGACCTGCTTCTGACAGCCTGTAAAACCTCCTCTGTGGTCGCCCCTCTTCTTCCGGATCAATGTGTTCGAGCCGAAGGTCAAGCCACCCGCCTTCATGCATCCGAAGCAACAAAGGATAGACCGTCCCAGATGGAAGTTTCGTTATCTTCATAACTTGAGAGCCGGAATACCAGTCATCCTGACTTTCAAAAAAGAACCGAAGAATTACAAGGAACTGCGGCGTCACTTCACCCATGTCACACTCCTCTCATTTGTTTTTAAGAACCCTTATAACTTCTACCATAGAGGCAAATATTGAGCAAGATACACTCCCCACACTTCGGTTTCCGCGGCACACAGACGGCACGACCGTGAGTGATGAGGCACTCATTCACGTGCAGATACTCTTCTTTGGGAAAGAGTTTCTCCAAATCCTTGGCGATTTTTTCTTGTTCGGTACGCTTCGTCAGTCCGAGCCGCGGCGCCATGCGCATCACATGCGTATCAACGGCAACACCTGTATATTTCCCAAACGCCTTCGCCATGACAATATGCGCTGTTTTCCGCGCAACACCCGGGAACGTGAGGAGTGAAGCAAAATCATTCGGCACCTCTCCGCCAAATTTCTCAACAAGCAGCAAACCGATAGCGCGAAGATACTTCGCTTTCGACTTGTAGAATCCGGTTTGGTATATATCTTGTTCTAATTCCGCCGGATCAGCGTTCATATAATCCTTCGCTGTTTGATATTTCTTGAACAAGTTCTTTGTCACTCGATTTACCCGTTCATCCGTACACTGCGCCGAAAGCACCGTCCCTACCACCAACTCGAGCGGGTTTGACCATTCAACAAACGGTCCCGGCTTCGGATACGTTTTTTTGAGCCGATTCAGTATTTCGCGCGCTCGATCTTTTGTGTTCGCCATAGGAAATTCTACCGAAAAATCAGGAAGAACCGTTCACTCAAGTGGAAAAGCTTTTCACTGTTCCCAACCAACATAAAAAGCAGAGCCCCATACACCAAAATTGTCATTCCTCGGTGTTCCGAAAACAATTTGAGAGCGCTCCCCAACGCTTTGTTAGGCAAAAACATCGTCCCGTGAAAATTTACAGCCGCATAGACTTCGTCGAGAACCAAGTGAATCAGATATCCAAACGTCATTGCCACGCCCAACAGAAATGCCTTCCAATCATCAAATCCGACGCGACTTGCAAACGAAAACACTACAAGTCCGGCAAGCACGGCGGCAGGAATCGAGTGTGCCATACCTCGGTGTTTGGTAAATCGCTTGAAGAGTGTGCCCACAACTCCCCAAACGAGCACCATCGAAAGAATCGTTCTAATTGCAACACTTCCAAATTCGTGAGGCGTGCGGCTTTGCTCAGACAGAAACACGAACCCGCCAACGATAAGCGAGAGCGATCCGAAGGTGACGTAAAAAGGCACGCCGGAATCACTGTCCATATCGGGAAGAATCGCCCCAACAGCCACAAGAAGCCACACGAGTACAAAAAAGCTCCACGATGAAGGCACTACTGCAAAGCTAGTCAGCAACACCACACTCAACACTCCGCAGGCAATGCCAAACGAAATATGCGTTCGAAAACTTGCCATAACGAATTTGCAATAACAACGCTACGATACCATGCCACAGAGAGCTATCAAAATATCCCAAGTTTCAGTATACTCCCAAGGGATATGCAAACTCGACCGTATTGTTTCGTATAATAAAGAATCGATTACATAGGTTTTTTGTTCATGACAACCAAAGAGAATCCTCAAGAAAGCCAGGCAAGCGAGTTGAACGATCGCGATATCGTCGTCGCCTCGCTTGCCAATCCGGATGCATTTTCGGGTATCGTCGAGCGATACTGGGACCGACTGTTTCGATATGTCCGCCGAATATCATTTTCTTCCGATGAAGACATTGAAGATATTCTGCAAGAAACGTTTATAAAAGTGTACAAAAATCTTAATGCCTTCGATGGCGACCTCACTTTTTCAACATGGATGTATCATATATGTCGAAATACCGTTATCGATTCGATACGCAGAAAATCATCGCGACCGAAAACTATCGGTCTCGACACAGAAGATTTCTCCCATCTTTTCCAGGATCCTGAAAATATAACTCGAACAATCGACACGCAAGACCAGCTTCGAAAAGTTTCCGGCATCATTGAATCACTTCCTCTCATTTATCGAGAAGTACTTATTCTGAAATTCCTCGAGGAAAAAAGCTACGAAGAAATAATGGACATCGTTGAGAAACCGAAAGGAACGGTCGCCTCCCTCATCAACAGAGGGCGAAAACTCCTTAAAGAGAAAGCTAAAGAGCAAGGCATATATATCAGCCCCACCGGTGACGCGCTATAGAACAAGGTGCCATAAAGATTATCCCTCTTACATTTTCATTTCCCGTATGAATCAGCACGCTATTCCAAACATTATCGAGACCATAAAGAAGGAGCGAATCACCCCGACACCGCGATGGATCATCATTGCTAGAAATATTGCTTTCTGGACACTTCTCGGAGGCATGGGCATTATCGGCGCTGTGTTCCTTTCTTTGGGATTGATTGATATTCTCGATATCGGACCGGAAATATTCCGATCTTTCGGTCTTCAGCATCCGCCGTTTTTCCTCTTCTTTTCAACGCCGATTATTTGGATCAGCCTGTTCGGCATCGCTGTTCTTTTTGGCATACTCACATTCCGAAATACCAAGCGCGGCTACCGCTATCGAACCATCTTCGTTGGCAGCCTCATTACACTCGCCATCCTCACAGCGACACTCCTTGCACACTTTGCTCGTATTGATGAGCGCATAGACCAGGCATTTGAAAAGAGAACTCCGGAAATGTTCCGAGGAATCCTCCCGCCCAGAGCATCGCGATGGTCATCTCCGCAAAACGGAGCTATCGCCGGAAAGATAACCGATGTGCAATCAGAGTCGTTTCTCTTGCAAACGCCAAACACCGAAGTATGGACCGTACAAGTGGATAGTAACGCTCGCATCAGTCCACGAGCTCGCATTCGATCGGGCGAGAACGTGCTCGTACTTGGGACACCCGAAAAGGACAACGCCATTCGAGCACTCTTTATCCGACCGCTCAGAGAAGACTTGGACGATATGCCGGGACCGAATGCAAACTCATTGCCGGACGAGTCGTATAAAGGAATGCGTGGCGCACACGACCGATATAATCGTTAATACAATTCTTATGATCTCAGCACGAATACTCGCGGCACTCGTCATTGCGTTTGGCACACTCGCCGCAGGAGGATTCTTCCTCATAGGTAATGCCTCGGCGGAAGGAAACACTTCAAGAACTTCTCTCATCGAACGGATTGCCAGCCGATTTAATCTGAGCACCAGTGACGTACAAAGCGTTTTTGATGAAGACCGAAAGGAGCACCAAGCAGAAATGGAACAGCGATTCGAAGAGAGACTCTCGGAAGCGGTCACAAACGGCACCATAACCGAAGAACAGAAAGCTCTTATTCTCGCAAAGCACGAGGAACTTCAGAAAGAACGCGAAGCGGATTTTGAAGCACGCAAAGATATGACACCCGAAGAACGCCGTGCAGATGCCGAAAAGCATCGAGAAGAAATGAAAGCCTGGGCGGAAGCGAATAACATTCCCGATGAGTTCGTCGGTCCCGGTATGGATGGCGGAATGCGCGGTCACGGAGGCGGCATGGGTCGCAACGAAAAATAAACTCGTCTGCAAGACAAGCCGTTCAGGTCAATACAATGAAAACCCCCGCAACGTTCTTCGGGGGTTTTCGAATTACACAAACACACGATATTACGAAAGCGTCATCACTTGATAGAAACGAGTTCCGTATCAAATATGAGTGTTGCATTTGGCGGAATAACGCCACCCGCTCCGGTTGCGCCATACCCCTTGTCCGCCGGAATCGTAAGCGTCCGTTTCTCACCCACTTTCATACCAAGAAGACCTTCATCCCAACCTTTGATCACCTGCCCCGTGCCAATGGTAAAAGTAAACGGCGTTCCACGATCAACGCTCGAATCAAATTTCGTTCCATCCGTCAGCCGCCCCGTATAGTGCACGGAAATCGTATCTCCTGACTTCACTACTCTGTCACCCGTTCCTTCTTTCGTTGTCTCAATGTTGAGTTCGGAGACCGTATTTGCTGATGGTTGATCCTGTGTCATAGACGTATTCGATACTTGATTATTCTGACTCTTTTGCACCGACTCATTTTCCGGCATCGATCGGGAGAACAATATCCCCACCGCCACTATCGCCACACCCGCCACAACCACAAACACCGTATTCATACGCACACTTCCCAATGATTATGCTTTCAGGACTTCCAGTGTATCAAATTTTCCGAGAGTCTGCCAAATTTTAAGTCTGACCTCACTACAAAGAAAATGTGCAGGCAGAGAGTTAGCGATGAATATCTTCACATACTCCGTCGGCCCAAAGACCTCGCTTATTGATTCGGGCATCCGCTTCCGCTTCACGAAACAAATCACGGTATCGCACATCCGGCGGATAGCTTGATACGCGAGCATAGCCCTCGCGCACCAGATATTCATTGACGAAGATATCGCCCACATACACGTAGCGCAACAGTCGACCGTACTTGTCCGTTTCGGAAATATCTTTCACCAATCGCACGTTTTTTCCTTCCACAAGCGCTTTGTTTTTGTCACTCGCCTCCCTGCCAAAACATCCGACAGGACGACGAGGATCAACTGTTTCCGGCGTATCAATGCCAATGTATCGTACCTTCTGTCCACCTTCAAGCTCTATCGTATCGCCATCCACACCTCTCGCAACATGAAATCCTTCGGAAAGAGATCCCTCTTTGGAAGGATTGAGCACCACGTCAAACAGAGCGACCGCCAAGACCACAAGCACGGTAGCAAGACTTACCATTGTCTTTCGTGTAATGCGCTTCAACATCACATCTGCGTAAAAGTGATCAAAAAATGGCTCGTCGTTTCCGCAAACGGTCGGTTTAATGTTTGCCCGGAATTGTCGTATCGAAGAACGGTCTGGTGGTCTGCTCCAAGTAAGCGCATTGTCCGAAGAAATACCGCTAAACCGGCGGGCGTATCCACATGATCTGAACGATACGAAGCTATTTCGGAAAAGTCATACCGCTCTATGGCGGCTCGAGTTTCTTCATCCTTTTTCTGCGCTTCTTCGGACGAGAGATAGTGCGAAAAATCAATCGACGCCACAACGACAACATCGGTATCTCGCTCAAGCCATTTCGACAGAATCTCCGCGAGAAGATTCTGATCATCCGCCGGCGTCGCAAAACGCAGAGTGATCGGCACTACCTTTGCATCCGGCAAGAAATGCTTCACAAACGGAACGATATTATAGACCCCGTGCTCGCGGCGCATGCCCTCATTGTGGAGAGAGTCCTTGAATGATTCCGCTATTTCCTCGGATTTTTTCGTATCAGTATCCACAGAACCCTCCGGCGTGTCCCATACCATGCTGGCAGTTTGCACAAACGGCTCTCCTGTTTCCGCATGATTGGGAGACAGAATCACCACCGTCTTTGGAGGCGTTTCACGATGAGCCAACAATTGAAACATCTCCGCTATAAACGATTGCGCCGCCAAATGATGCGGAACAATGCCTCCGAAAACTCTCACGGTTTTTGCTATTCGATTTTGTTCACTCTGCTCCGAAACACGATACCGCAGTTCCCAATCATGGAGAGGTACGCGCATATGCTCAACCTCCGGAGGAATATATGCTCCAGGTGCATACGTTTCATTCTTTGGCTCGTCGGAATCTTTTCCCGCATCCGATTTCAATACAACAAGCGCTCTTATACTTGCCATCAAAAGCACTCCCGCAATGACAACAGCAAAAACAACTCGCTTCCGATTCACAGACCTCTCGTACCAGTGTGCGCCAAGCATCTTATTCTTCTTTAGGGTCGATCGTATAATTCGCACTTTCCTTCTTTTTTCGCCGACGGTGCCATAACAAGAATCCGGTGAGCACACCCGCCTCCATGCCAAACACAATAACTCGGGTCAATACGGATGCCAATGAAGTACTTCCACTGTCATTTTTCGCGGCAATTTCTTTTGTCGCAGCATGCAATTTCTCCTCGGTAATCGTCAGTGTACCGGCCGGCGAATATCCGTTGTACTCCGGTGTGTACATAAGCGCCGCAGATGCCGGCGGAATCGAATAGTCTCCGGCGTTGACTGCTCTCGCGGTATAGGTTCCTCGGAAAATCTTCACATCACTCGTCTCAGTAGTCAGTACCACTCCGTTTCGCTTGTACTGATCGATGGAAAAATATGGGAAGGAGAAATCCCTCGAGGTTTGTTCTCCGGCAATCTGTTCGTTTTTGAACGCATCATTTACCGGAATCAGTCCGGATGGAAGAGTATCATCAATCACGAGTCTGTCCACATCATTAAAAGAAGTGCCAGACATATCCACCGTCAGAATAACCTGAACCCTATCTCCAACGGCAATCGGAGCATTCAACTCGCGCAGATTGCGATACTCCCGCTTGACAACAAGTTTGTCGGATGTTCCCGGAAATGCCTTGTCCACGGAAAAAGATTCTTGAGAGAGCGTGCTATATATATCTCCCGCACCCTCCCGAAGTACCTGAATCGACGTCTCCGGTTGCAGGAAATACTGTGAATCAAGATCTATCGTCTTCCGTCCATGGATTCCTTTCATAGAGCCGGAAGCTACTTCTTTCCCGTCAACCACAACCCGATACACGGATTCCGGTGCAATATCAGAAGAACCGACGCGATGGAAATCGGTCAAAGCTCGAATCGTCTGAGCAGTACCAAAGGTATTTCCCCAATAGTTTTCACTGCGATTCGTATTGAGCGATGTAACGGCTCTCGCAATAATCTCGCGATCAACGTGAGAAGCGACCAGCGCTCGAATAGCCATTGCCGTCGAAGCCTGTGAAGATCCGTAATATCCCGTCCAACTTCCCTTCGCCCAAGAAAGCGTCCCGACACTGTCTTGGTGAGCCTTGGCAAGCAATACCTGAGAGCCGTTCTCTCCCGAGAGATCTCCTTGTTGCGCGTTTGTCAGAATCGCCAGCGCCAAAATATCGGGAGGAAGTTTTTCGTACCCGCCGAGCTTCTTTCCCGGATGCGTTTCGGACGAATCAATCGGAAGTCCGAGTACCGACTTGGCAAAAGCAAGCGAAATCATGTCCCCCTCATAATAGCGAATGGTATTCCACCAATCTCCCTGCTCTCGCAGCTCTTTTTCTCCGGAAACAAGTTTTTGCTGTACCGCTTCTGATTTATCTTTTACATATGTTTGCAGTTTTTCCAGCATTGATTCTATCAATCCCGTTTCAATCCCGAAAGATTTGGCCGTCACAAGATACTCGGCAACGTATGCCGTGATAAACGGGTTATCCTTCCCGTCATGCCAGAAACCGAAGGATCCGTCGTCGTTCTGCAATTCATGCAGATGCTTCACGCCTTCTGCGATCATCTTGGAGCTCTCAACATTCTTCAATGCTTCGCCAAATTCGCTCGGATACTGTTTGGCTATCACCAGAGGAACAAAGCGGCTCGTCGTTTGTTCAACGCAGCCGTACGGATACTGAAGCAAATATTTCATCGCCGAAGGCAGCGTTCCGAACAAATCGGATGCAATATCCAGTGAGACGCGGCGTTGGGTTGCATCATCATTTTTTTCCCAGTAGAGAGAGAATGTTTCCGGACCCACCGCATTGTGCACCGTATTCCGCGCAAAGCCATAGGCTACAACCGGCACTGTCAGAATAACTGAGTCTCCGGAAGGAGATTCTGATTCGCCCGATTTCGGTAATGCCTCAACGGTAAATTTCGCTTCTTCGTTTGCCGTCTCAGGCTTCACTGTGAACACAACTTCTTCAACCGCATGTGCGCCGATCGATACCGAACGATTCACGCCATCTTCTATCGAGCCGGCATCAAACAGAGCCGAGACCGAAAGGTCAAGAGACCTGTCGGTCGTGTTGTGTATCAGAGACGACACCTTAACCAAGTCGCCAGTTCGCATTTCGTTGGGCAATACCGTCCGAACAATGACATCTTTTGACACTACAATCTCATGCTTTGCCTGACCGACACGCGTCGAAGCATCCGCGCCAATGGCAGAGAGCACCCACGTTGTTGTATTGTCGGGAACTTTGAACGTTACCTTTGCTTTTCCGTCAGCTCCCAGTCGCAATCGAGGGTTCCAATAGGCGGTATCGACAAATCGACTTCGCGCTCCACCATCCTTCCCACCGATATCATTGTGCGCCAAAATTCCATCCGCAAAAAATGAATGCGCATCTTCCACAGTGAGGTTGTACACGGTCAACATTTCGCGCTTCCATTCAAGCGATCGAACCGGAACGACTCCGCCATCCGGTCCGACCAAAGAGTCTCCGATCACCATATCACCCGCCGCTCTCCATTCGCCATTCACAAACAATCTGTGTTCGGGAGTTACCTCGATATCTCCATTGATCAACAAAAAGCCGTTTTCTTGCATTTCATGCGTCGAGAGAACCGAAGCGGCGGTGAGTGTACTGTCGCGCTCACTTCGTCTGGTGGCCACACGGTCACCCACGCGCACATCGCGAATTGCCCGAGTACTTCCGTCTTCCATGAGCACCTTCGTATCCCCGGAAAAGCAGCCTCCTCGCTCGGCCATACTCACCGAATAGGTCAGCCCCTGAAGCGAATGCGCTGTCTCTGTATTGTCATAGCGAGGAAACCAGAATGACTGGAAAATATCGCCCGAATTCTGGTCCATCAATTCGAAAAGAGCCTTGTCCACAGCCCACAGCGTCACCTCGCCCGAAATCGGCCGCCCCTGATAGTTTTTTGCGGAAACTTCAACGGAAACCGTGTCTCCCGGTTCATAGCGCTCTTTGTCGGTTTGAACATCAATGCGCATCTCCTTTGATTCGGAATTCATTTTTACTTCGACCTGATCAGTCGAGATACTCGTCGAGTCAAAGACCGTCCCGGAAAGATAGATACTCGGTATGTCATTTTCTTCCAATGGAAGGCTGACAACGGTGGAATTGCCCTCAATAAATACCGTTTGATAGCGACGTACATGATCCCGAACAAACGTAAGCCACACCTCGCGATTTGGCATCAAGGAGGAAATGGAAACGTTGATCTTTTCTCCCGGGTGATGTTCCGCGTTGTCCACTTGAAGCGTCAATACCTTCGATTGATTTGATTCATTGCCCCGATAGAAGGCGCCCGACCGATCGGATACCCATATGGAAAGCGTTCGACTGAGTTCGTTTCCGCGGTCATCTGTCGTTTTCAGTACAAAGTCATAATTCCCCGATTCCGGAGGGGTGAAATTAATTATCATCTCACCATCCTGATTTGTACGGAGAGACCTCATGTCAAAATCTCGTTCCTCTTTGTGGTATGGCCAGCGCCACGGGTACTTCTTCTGATCTTCCGTTGCGTTTTCATCCTTGACCCATCTGGTCATATGTGCCTCCACCGTCACCGCCCGATCGGCGACACTCGCCAAGCTTCCCGGATTCCTTCTCAGCACTATCGGAAGCGCTATTGCTTCACCTTGTTTTGAACCGAAGAAATATCCCTTCTGACGAAGAGAAAAGTCTCCCGGCATCACCAAAGCGTTTTTGTTTTCGAAAACGGCATGCTGATCATCACCCTCCACGGAAACTTCAACACTGTATACCTGTGGCACCGTATCGTGCCGCCGGTCAGAACCTCCGTACGAGCTTGTATCGTTTTGGTTGTCATGCGTCGTTGCCACTTCAAGTGTTGCCTTACCATCGGCATCAAGCGTAATGGTGCCCGAGCTTACTTGCCGACCATACCACGACCCAAAACGATACTCATTGTCGAAAGAATCATTCCGCTCCCCGTTGTCATACGGAGAGTCATAATAGTTCGAAGCATATACGACATATTTCAACGTTTCTCCCTCAACCGGCTGACCGGAGAAATACCGTCCCGAAACCGTGGCTCGCAATACGTCTCCCGCAATGAGTTGGTCTTTTTCCATTTCGACATCCAAACCGAATTCCGGTTTGCGGTAGTATTGAACTTCAATCCAGGTCGACCCGTAAATAGTCCGACCGTTCAGATATCCCCGCCTCTCGGTATCCTTTGGAGTCGTAACCGCCTCAACCGAAAGCGAGTAGTCTCCTGTTTCAATCGCTTCCGGCAACCGAAAAGAACCATCCAAAGCTCCTTCACTCGAAAGTCGGACAACCTGATCGAATACGATATTTTTTTCATCCCAATATCCATCTTTGTACAATCTGACTCGCACCGCTCCGTCGGGAATACCATACACCGCGTCATGATCATCGCGCAGTATTGATTTGAACAGAATGGTGTCTCCCGGTTGATAGAGCGGGCGATCCGTAAAGAGAAAACTCCGCGTTACCGTTTGCGTCGGCGCAAAGGATTGCCAGTCATTCACAAACCACCGATCGGAATGATCCGCAAAGTTGAGCGGGGTCACCGTCACCTCGCCGCCCGACCGGGCCACCAAGATATCATCTTTTTCAGTAAAAGCCACTTCCGCCACACCATCCTGCCCAATGGATGCGTCATGGGTCTTTTCATACTTTCCGGACAGTGAATAGACTTCAACACTCCCTTCGCTTACATGGCGACCCGTTCTCGTATCCACCGTCCACGCGATCAACTTTTGATCCGCCTCCTTGACTTGCGTCGCCGTATTGCTCACCACAAAAAACGCATCTCCGACAATATTCCCCTGCCACGCTCGCGCATAGTAAATCCCTGGTTCCTTAAGCGGCAACGTGACGCGAACGCGATCATCCGTGCCATTTACGGAAATTGTCTGCGTCGCCGCCAACCGGTGCAGTTTTTTCTGATCCACCGCAAAAGGCGCCGTACGGAAAGACGCGTCACGCGATTCGGAAGAGGCATCCGTTTTGTCTTTACTCTTATAAGAAAGTGCTTGAAACAAATCCTTCTCTTCCGCTCGGTATATATCCACCTCAACCTGTCCGGATTGCGAAGCATTCACCCACACCGACTGATCCGCCGCCAGTGTCCGAGCAATCACGCCCCCATATAAATCGCCGTCCTGTTCCGTAAACAGCCGCACAACATCAGGCTTTTTTTCATCTTCCTCCGAAGATGAACGCGCTCCGCTCAAACTCACGGTCAGCAACCCGGCAAACACCAACGCCAAAAACACCTTCGCCGAAACTCGAAAGACGCGAGGCATATGAAGTTTCATAAAAATAGAGCATGAATATTTTTCTCCATACTAGCACATCCCGAAACCCTTCGTCGCAACCAAACACCCTCGTATTACCTGGGCGCATTTTTTTGGAAGACACACCTGATAATCCCACAACTCAGCCCCAGTTCATGTCATTAAGCCAGTCTCAATTCCAGCTTCTCCTTAACTCTCTCCCATCTTGGATACTTGGAATTGAGCAACTTATAGAAATTCTTATCGTGATTTTTATGCTTCATATGGCAAAGCTCGTGCGTAATCACATAATCAATGCAGTCCTTCGAGGCGTGAATAAGAAGTGGATTGAGAATAATGCTCCTTCCCCGGGTATAGCTGCCCCAGCGCTTCTGCATTTTCTTTATTTCTAGTCTCGGTTTATAGTCATAATCGAATTTGCCAAATACTTCTTCATACCGTTCTTTGAAGATCTCTCTGGAGCGTTTTCTATACCAGGCGCTTATATACATCCGGCTATGCAGGCCATCATTTACCGATGCGGTTGTTAAAAAGACGAGCTTGCCATTCTGGATTGATACCTTGTCTTCCTGAGCCCTTCTCACAATAAGCTGATACTGCCGGCCCAGGTAAAGAAAACTCTCGCCAGAAACATATTCTTTTTTGTAGACCCTTTTTTGAAATTTCTTAAAGAAATTCAATTGCTTCTGCAGCCAAAACCATTTTCTCTTCAAAAACAGCTCGATTCTTTCCCTTTCAGTCTTGTGCGGACACTTCACAACAAGACTCATATCCGGCATAACCGTGAGACTCAGTGTATCGCGGTTTTCCCGGACAAGCTTGTATTCATACGCGAAGGATCCATAAACGAACGTGTTCATATTATTGAGAAATAGTTTCGTTGTTGTTTTCAGCGAGCTGCATAGTCATATCGATAACAGCCTTCATCTCATCATGAGAAAACTTGATATTCTTCTGATTTCTAACCACGTCGTACAGGTAATCATCAATGACGTTCATCATTTTACGTTTAACATCGGCATTCTTATACCAATCCACAATAGCCTCGCTTTTTATGATGTTGAGAATATCCAAAACTATGACTGTATAGACTTGCTCGTCCTTGGTTTTAGTGCCAAGAGTGTCATGCAGATTGCGATAGAACACATCGGCGCCTTTATTGGTGGTAATTTTTTCAGGTAGAGTCTCGTCCTTTTTATTGATCACGTCGTCCCGGATACGCTTCATCTGCTTCAAAGCCTCAATATCAGCAAGCTTGCCCTCGCGCAGAGAACGCAGGATATCGGATATTTTCTTGGAAAACCTCTCATAGAATTCCGGATCAGTGTCCATTTTCTCAGTAATAGTCTTTTGTGTTTGAGCGGCAATTGCCTCAGCCTTTGATGTGTCGGAGCCAAGGTTGTCAATCGCGTCGTCGAATTGCTTGCGGTCGGTAATATCGACCTGCTTGGTCAAAAGTTCCACTCCGCGCGCATCGACGTATTTGTCGAGAATATTGATCAGTGCTTGCTTATACTCGGCCAGATCAATCCGGTCGGCATACCGAAGACTTGCCGCTTTGCGAAGCTCCACCAATTTTTTGAGCTCTCGTTTATACAAATCGAGATGTTTGAACTCATGCACGAAATCCTGGAGAACAAAGCATTCATTCAGATTTCTAATCAAATCATTCAGTGCCTTGTAGAAAGAATCGCGCTTCGGTCCATCGTTTAGTAGCTGTAAATATGCCTCATCATCGGATGAATTTTTCACTTCCTTGAACAGATCGTTCACCAATCCATAGCTCTGCTCGAGATCTTTGATTTTTTCTGCCACATCGATAAGGGTTCCCTTAACATCAGCTTCATCGTAATTACCAAACAGCTTCATGGCGGTATCAATATTCTTGGCGTTTTCGGAAAAGTCGATGATATATCCGACCGTTTTCGGAAGCTTCTTGTTTTCATGCAAACGATTGACGCGAGCAATGGCCTGAAGCAAATTGTGATCCCGAAGATCCTTGGCAAGATACAGCACCGTGTTTCTCGGCGCATCAAAACCGGTCAAAAGCTTGTCGACCACAATAATAATCTCGATGCCTTCGTCATTGTGCTTGAAACTTTCGATGACATCCCGCTCATATTTAGCAACACTGACGTGATTCTTTTTAACACTTTCAAGATATGCGAGCACCTCTCGTTTATGCGTATTCTCTTCGTCTCCGTCTTCGTGTTCATCGGAAATAACAATAGCAGTTCGGATTTTGCCACTTGACTCGAAATATTTTTGAAAAAGAGTGGCTGAAAACTTTGAAGGCGCAACAATCTGAGCTTTGAGACCAGTCCCTTGAAATTGTTTGGCAAAGTGTTTTTCAATGTCAAACGCAATTTCCCTGATTCTACCAGGATTGTCTTTGATAACTCGCTCATTTATTTTCTTTTGCGCGTTAGCAATATATTTGTTCCCGGAAGCATCAGCAACACGATCTGCCTGGCGCCTTTCCAGTCGGTCAATCTGCTCGCTGTTCTGAGTCATTTCCACATAGCGTCCTTCGTAAATAAGCGGCAAGATTATTTTGTCTTCCAGTGCATCATCAATCGTGTATTTGTCAATATAGCCTCCGAATTTTCTCCAGCTTTCTTTTTCGCTTCTCATGAGAGGCGTACCAGTAAACCCGATGTAGCAGGCATTTGGAATGATACGATTCATTTCCAAGTTGGCCATGCCACTTTGTGTTCGGTGGGCTTCATCTATGAGAACAAATATATTCTTGTCATTATCAACAAAATTCGCATTCTTTTTTCTTCCCGGTTCAAATTTATGAACAGTAGTTGTGATAACGGCAAGATTTCTTTCACGTATTAAATCAACCAATTGTTGCCCAGTGTTTGCCTGAACAACGTCTTTTTTCAAATTGCAGTTTTTGAAAGTGTCCTTGATTTGTCTATCCAAGTCTTTTCTGTCGGTCACAATAATCACGCGTGGATTGCTAATGTGGGGATTTTCAATCAAGGCCTTCACAAACATGACCATCGTCAGTGATTTCCCGGACCCCTGCGTATGCCAAACCAGTCCGCCCTTTCGGCGAGTGATGCCTCTTTCCGTTGTTTCCTCTTCAGAGATGCGCTCAAGCATCTTCTGGATAGCAAAGTATTGCTGGTAACGCGAAAGTTTTTTGACCCCTGCATCGAAGAGGATGTAGTTCTTGGTCAGATCCAAAAGCCTCTTTGGTTCAAACAAGGAAATCACACCGCGATCCTGTTCGGTTGGTAATCTGTCAGTCTTCTGCTTGTGACCGGCCGTAGCACCATTAAGGTCAGCAAGAACAGCCTCGTATGTTTCAGCAGAAATTTTCTTCTGAATAAGCTCCTTAACTCGGGCGTTTATTTCACTTATGGGCGTACCTTTTTCTTTCCATATCGCATAGAACTTGCTCGGCGTCCCGGTCGTTCCGTACCGAAGTTCTTTGCCGTTCGTTCCGACGAGGAGTTGCGTATACGCAAACAGTCGCGGACAGTATTCCGGACCCTGGTTGCGGTTCATTTGGTTGATCGCCTCCGCGGTCGCCACGCTGGATTTTTTGTTTTCAATCACGGCAAACGGAATGCCGTTCACAAAACAGACAATGTCCGGACGAATATCCTGACGCCCCGTAACCGCAAACTCCGCCGTCACATGAAAGTCATTGTTTTCGGGATGTTCAAAATCGATGAAGCGGAAGTTCTTCGACATCGGTCTGCCGGCATGACTGATCTTGATAGTCTTCCCGCCGCTCGTCGGCATGACCATGTTGTAGATTTTCTGAGCCGTATCAATCAGTCCCTCGTATTGGATGTTTTCCAATTCATAGATGGCATCTTGCACATCCTTCTCGCTGAATTTGTAATCCACGCCGCCAACCTCATAGCTGTTAATCTCCATGAGTTTCTTGGTAGCAACTTCGGAAAGGATAAACCTGGAAGCGTCGTTCCCCCGTTGCCTCGATGCCTCAGCGGCAGGGATATACGTGTACCCCATGTTCAAAAGGAGCTCGATGAACGGGAGCTGGGACTGCCTCGCTTCGTCGAAATGGACGAGTTCAAACATATGGAAAAATTACATTAATAAGTAATAATCAAGAGGGACATGTATAATCTCTCCTTCTTTGTCAATGGATAATTCATTGTTCGAAAAAACGATTCCGTAACGCGAATGTATCTTTTTCATGCTATTCGAAATTTGCCTACAGTCCTTTTTGCCCGATCCCGTTTCAATTATCAACTGTCTAGAATTATCAATCTGCAATATGAAATCCGCCCCACCCTGAGAACTGTCATAACGAAAAGCACCGTTCCCTCTGAGAATAAACTCTCGATAAAGGTGTCCGCCCACAGAATCCTCCAGCAATTTTCCACTTCTGGTAAGATAGGTATTTTCCTGACCAGTGATGGCGAAAAATGACATTCTTATCGCCGGCGACATGAATAAATATTTCGCTGGTTTCTTGGCCACCGACATATTGGAGCCATAAGCCGGAACCTTAATGAGCAGCTCGGCTTTTTCCATCGCCTCCAGTAGACCAAGGACCGTCAGGCGATCTATACCTAAAGTCTTTTCCAGAGTATTCAGACTGGTAGTGTCATTCTCCGATAAAACCAGTAATAATCTCTTGGCCTGCATCAATGTCTTTGCATCGAAATTTCCCAGCATCGGAAGGTCTTTCTTAATTACTCCGTCCAATAGCAACGAGATGGAATCATATATGGCGAATTCATTGGGAAGCTGCAAAGTGAACGGCAACGAACCGAAAGTCAGGAATCTGATCACATCTCTCCTGTCCACCCCGCTCCAATATCCATTCACTTGGCTTTTGATAGCAAACAGCTTTTCATATGCCTCTCCGGCATCCGATGAAAAATATACAGCTTCCCGTATTTGACTCTTAAGATTGGATATCGGGAATTTGCCATTCTTGACCATTTCATATTCAGTAAAGCACATGGGAGTCATGCGCTCGAAAATAGCCCTTCCCCTCGCGAGATCGGGGGTGGTTTGCAAAACGACGGCCGACGATCCCGTGCAACAGAAGAACGCTTTCGACGTCTTGTCATGCAAGATCTTCAGTGTCCTCGCCCAATCGGGATCGCTCTGGACTTCGTCCAGAAAAAAAACAACCTTTTCTTCCAGGCTTTCCAGATCGGTTCCCGCTATTTCCTCAAAAGCCGCCATGGTTTCGGCTATTCCGGCATTGAATAAATTCTTTATCTCATCGATTGACAGGAAAATCGTTTTGACGGTTGGTCTTTCCGCGATCATCGCAGTGCACACTTGCGCCATCAAGGTGGTTTTCCCTACACCTCTCAGTCCGGGAATGATAATCAGCTTATTTGCGGAAACTCCCATCAAGAAATCATTGAGGTGCTTCTGCAACTTGATGAACATGAAACGCTTCGGCAATTTCCTGCCTTGCATATCATGCGTGTGGCTATGCAGTTTATCCCTATTGGTTCTTATCTGCTTTTGCAAATACCGGACTAATTCCTGATTCATATATATTGTATTATACTAGCATTAGTATTTACTAATATAGTATATTATACAAGTAGTGTCAATCTCACCGTTTTTGCCTATCATTAGCCTTTTTATCGCCCGTTTTCTTGTCAGATATACCCGCTGTCACGCATTCAGGAACCCTGATTTGTCCGGTAATCAAGTTATTCAAAAGAAATTTCTTTTGCCCCTTTAGCATATTTAGCTTCCTTTCCAGCAGCTCTATATCAAGAGTAGCCGTATCCAATATTTCTATAATTTGTTCTTGTTTGCTAACTGCTGGAAGATTGACTCTAAAATTCAAAAAGGTTGGCAATCTTAACGAATCAACCGTCGCTTTTACAGAATCCGACTTAGTAGCCTTAGCAAAATTTTTCACCAGGTAATAGTAAATAAACTTGCCAAGAATTCCTTTTTTGAAATTACTGATTTTATATACACGCTGATGATAGTCAAAACGACCATTAATGTAATGAAAAATCTTACCTATGTCTCCCTCACCAGGAATAAGTATCGCTTCACCCTCAAAAGAATACGAATTTATGCGCTCAACTATAGGTGAACGCACAAAAAAAGGATACCTACCATTTTTTTCTTTATCTTGGTTATTTTTTTTCCCAGTCCCAATGTCACATAATTCACCAAGTTTTACAGCCCGTCCCCCTGAAGAAAGCAAAGCGTACATCAAACCTTTTTTGATATTTTTTTTAACCTTTATTTTCTCCGCCAATTTTTCAATCACCTGATCCCAAGTTTCAAGAACGGCAACGATGCGTTTTTGTTCGGAAATGGGTGGTATTTTAACTGCAACGGTAGACACTGTATCTTTTTTCAAATTCTGAACTCCTGATCCAGCAGAAATAGAACTAAAATCATTTTGGATCTTCTCTGAAGATAACAAATAGTACAAGAAGTCTTTACCAATT
>ERZ724505.833-NODE-833-length-18310-cov-18.372446_pt1 | contig 18310 bp, 22 predicted proteins | sample MGYA00376038_ERZ724505 | MGnify/ENA primary metagenome ERZ724505 (study PRJEB28724, sample SAMN07190884) | wastewater metagenome | isolation source: effluent of sewage treatment plant in Hong Hong | place: Hong Kong | collected 2016-03-17 ... | reverse complement strand
TGGCGCCTCTCGGGTTCGACAAGTCGCTGCAGCGGCAGCGCAGCACGGCGATCATTGAATCCGGCACGGTGACGACGGTTACCGGCCTGACCAACATCAACGGATTCAACGGCGACATGCTGATTCGTGGCCAGGTCAATGCAGCGTGGGCGCTTAACGTCCGCGCACGGATCACATAAGGAACAGTCATGGCAAACACGTTCAAGAAGGTCATTGACATGCTGACCTGGCGGCAAGTAGCCCCTGCGCCGAACGCACATGCGGCTGCGGTCTGCCTTGCGTCCGACATGCGGTCGGGTTTGTCGCGTAACCCGTTCGTTTATCAGCTTGTCAGCGCAACGGTGTTGAATCGATTCAACACCGTAACGAAGGCGTGGAATTTCATTCAATCCCCCGCCCTTGCTGGAACATTCGGTGTTGGCGCAGCGATGACGTTCATCCCGTCATTCGGCCTTGTTGGGACGATCGCGGCGGGGGCTACTCTGACCAGCGTGGTTCTTTCTACCGCATTGCCCACGGCCCCCGGCCTGAACATGTTGGCGAATCGTGGTGGGTCGGGAGAATACGGATTCAAGATTCGGATTATCGACAATGGCGCAGGCGGGTCCGGGAAGACGGCTGAACGGTACATCACCGGGAATACCGCTAGCACGACCCCGACGATCAACGTGCTGTCATCGTTCGGCTTTACGCCTGTAAATGGATCGAGGTACGAAATCATCGCTGGTCGGGTTGCCATGCTTGGCGCCGGCACCACGGCAGCAAACATCTGGCGCACATACGAGGTCGCCAGCAATACGCTTTCCACTGGCCTATCCACCACCGGCCTTCCGGCCACTATCGCCACCGACTCGTCCATCCTTGTGTTGGACGAGCAATATACGCCCTATGACTGCATGCCGGGTGAGGGCATGGTGCTTGGGGCTTCGGTGTACGATGCCGGGGTAGAATCACGAAAAGCGCTCGTCGCCACGGCAACGGCGGCTGGCACGTTGACTGGGCAAGCGGCCCTTGGCGATGCGGTTGTTGTCGCAAATGAATACCGCAATTTCCAGATTCGCATCGTTGAAGATACCGTCAATGTCACGGCGGTCGGGCAACGCCGGATCATTGCTTCGCACACGGCTGGCGCGAGTCCGGTGTACACGCTCGGAACGAACTGGACTGTAACGCCCTCGGCCAATGCGAAGTACGTCATTGAACTGCCGAATCTCGCCTTGCTGCGTTCCAGTGCGACGACTACGGTCTATACCTACAATTACACCGACGCGACGGTCAACAACGGCACGAACAACATCACCGCCGGTTCGTGGTCGACTACGTATTTCGGCGCTGCTGGCGCAGCTAATGCCCTCGGCGGAATGTGGGCGCCATCTTTCGGGATTCAGCCTGACGCGGCGCGGAACGCGCGTCATTCGCACTGTCATTTCTTCCGTGGCGCGGCCGCGACGGTCGACACACTCGACATTGCCGGTTCGATCACTGGAACATGGACAAGCGCGATCACGATTGACGGGGCTGTTACGTTGACCACCGGCACGAGCGGCGCCTACAGCCCGTTCGACAACGAAGGTCGGATGTTCTACATGAACATCTACACGGCATCTGCCATTAACCAGATTTACCGCTTCGACGTGAAGAACCGCGTATTGTCGCCGTTCACACCTACGGACTTCTTGCAATCCGGCACGGCGGCAGGCGGCAACCGGATGGCGGCGTATTGTGCCGTCGACACGTCGCAGAACTACGACTGCATCTTGGTGCAGTCACACCTATCAACAGTCGCGCAAGAGATGATTCCTCTCGTCTAGGAGCCGCCATGAAGATAGCTGAACTGATTACGCTTGCCGAGAACAAGCTGGCCGACCTCAACCGGGCAGTGGCAACGGCCACGGCGAAGGGCGACGCGGGGGCGCTGGCCGAGCTGTCGTCAGAAGTGTCAGATACCGAAGCCACACTCATGGCGCTTAAAGGGGGCGCCGCGGCGGAATAATCCATGCTGCTGCTGTTCCGCACGCTGCTGGAAAGCGCCAGCCCCGTTGTCGTCGAAACGGCGACGGGCGGCGCGCCGCGCCGGCATCCACGCAACGAGACCGGCTGGGTCGCGCCGTCACCCGATCCGGCGCGCCGCCGCAACAAGCTGGCGCTGCTGCTCACCGCGCTTCCGGTGCTGCGCCGCTGACGCGGACATTTTTTGCCTTAACTCGCCGCGCCGCGCCAGGCATCCTTCGCGCCATCTTTGCGGAGAGCGCGATGCAGACACGATTCCAGCGGACACTCAGGGCAGCCCCAGGCCAGCCGGTCGAGAACGGTGTGATCGATCTCGCCATCTCGTCCGAGGCGCCCTATGAGCGCTGGTTCGGCATCGAGATCCTGAGCCACGACGCCAGCGCCGTGGATCTCTCGCGCCTGGCCGACAACTGCCACCCGCTGCTGCTCAACCACTGCACCGACGACCAGATCGGCGTGCTGCTCGACCCGGTGATCGGCGATGACCGCATGCTCCGCTGCAAGGCGAAATTCAGCCGCAGCGAGGACGCGCAGGAGATCCTGCTCGACGTGCAGGACGGCATCCGCCAGCTGGTCAGCGTCGGCTACTTCATCGACGAGATCCAGGAGGTCGAGCCGCTGCCGGATGCCACCGGCCCCGAGACCAAGTGGAAGCCGGTGCGTACCTATACCGGCGAAGAATTCGAGCGCGCGATGCGCGAACAACACGGCGACAGCTGGCAGCGCAGCGGACCGGAATCCGCGCGCGCCGCCACTGATGCCACCCCCACGTTCCTGGTCACGCGCTGGACGCCGTTCGAGGCCTCCATCGTGCCGATCCCGGCGGACGTGACCGTGGGCGTCGGCCGCTCGGCCGTAACCGAGCCCGATGCCCAGACCGCAGCACCCGCCGCACCCGACCCCACCCCGCAGATCATCCTCGTGGAGAAAAAGACCATGGACAAGACCCCGGACCAGCTCAATGCCGAGCGCATGCTCGCCATCATCAGCCTGGGTGAGCAGTACAAGAAGTACCTGAAGGACGGCGACACCGCCGCCGCCGTGCGCGACGGCATGAGCGTCGAGGCCTTCAAGGACATGATCATGTCCAAGATGCAGTCGCGCCACACCGACACCACCGAGATCCACATCGGCATGACGCCGAAGGAGCAGCGCAAGTACTCCTTCGGCCGCGCCCTGGTGGCGCAGGCGACCGGCGACTGGTCGCAGGCCGGCTTCGAGCGCGAGTGCTCGAACGCGGTGGCCTCGATCCTCGGCCGCGGCGCCGAAGGCTTCTTCGTTCCACCGGAAGTCTTCGCCCGCGACTTCAACATCGGCACCGCCTCGGAAGCCGGCAACCTGAAGCCTACCTACCTGCGCGACGACCTCTACGTCGACGTCCTGCGCAACAAGCTGGTGCTGAACAACCTGGGCGTGATGTTCATGTCCGGCCTGACCGGCGACATCGACATGCCGCGCAAGGCCGTGTCCAGCACCATCGGCACCGCGCTGGAAATCGGCTCCGCTTCGGAAACCAACCCGACCACCGCCAAGACGACGCTGTCGCCGAAGCGCCAGACCGCCTACGTCGAAGTGTCGAAGCAGGCGCTGATCCAGTCCGCGATCAGCCTGGAAAACATGATCCGCGACGACCTGCTCTCGGGCGTGGCCGTGCAGATCGAGAACCAGGCCATCAACGGCACCGGAACCGCGCCTCAGATGACCGGCATCCGCTACACCTCCGGCATCGGCACCGCCGCGGCGATGGGTACCGCCGGGGGCACCGTGACCTGGGCGGCCGTGGTCGGCCTCGAGTCGGCCTGCGCCAACAGCAACGCCGAGCCGGACCGCCTCGCGGGCTACCTGACCAACACCAAGCAGCGCGGCAACCTGAAGCAGGTGCAGAAGGGCACCAACCTGCCATTCATCTGGGATGGCGGCCCGCAGCCGGTCAACGGCTACCGCTGCGCGGTGTCCAACAACGTGCCGAGCAACCTGACGAAGGGCAGCTCGACCACGGTGTGCTCGGCGGCGATCTTCTCCGCCGACTGGAGCATGGGCGTGATCGGCCTGTTCGGCGCGCCGGACGTGACGGTCGATCCCTACACCAAGGCCGACACCGGCCAGGTGAAGATCACCCTCAACCAGTTCGCCGACTTCGGCATCCGCATGCCGGCCGCCTTCGCCAAGATCGAGGACCTGCTCTGATCCGCAAGGCATCCAGGAAACCCGCCCCGGCGCCCGCGCCGGTGGCGGCTTTTCCGCAGGGCCGCGAACAGCCCGCGACCCTGCGGAAAGGCAGCAATCCCGCGCCGGCGGCACCCGGCTACCCGACCTGGTGGTGGTGGAACAACAATGTGGTCAGCTGACGGCCCGCAGGGCAACGAATCCGCCAAGGTGCGCTTCGAGGTGCTGCCGTACTGCGCCCGCGGCGGCCTCGATATCGGCTGCGGCCAGGCCAAGGTGTGGCCCGCCATGATCGGCGTCGATTCGGGCAAGGATACGGCGCTGTTCGGCGTGTACATGCGTCCGGACGTGGTGGTGAAGGATGCCTCGCGCCTGCGCCAGTTTGCCGACGCGTCCATGCCCTGCGTGTTCTCCAGCCACCTGCTGGAGCACATCGAGGACTGGCAGACGGCGCTGCGCGAGTGGTGGCGCCTGGTCGAGGTCGGCGGCCACCTGGTGCTCTACCTGCCGCACGCCGACCTCTATCCGAACATCGGGCAGCCCGGCGCCAACCCGGACCACAAGCACGATTTCAGGAACGACGACATCGTCGACTTTTTCCGTCTGGCCTTTCCCGACTGGACCCTTGTGGTCAACCAGGTGCGCAGCGAGGGCATCGAATACAGCATGCTGTTGGTGCTGAAGAAGGAAGCCCCCGGCCACGGCCAGATCGACCAGGCCGCGGCGCCGAAGCCGTCAAAGACCGCCGGCATCGTGCGCGTCGGCGGCAACGGCGACGCGCTGTGGGCCGCCTCGGTGGCCGCGCACCTGGCCGACGACGGCTACGACGTCACCGTGTACTGCGCCGCCAACGGCGCGGACATCCTGCGCCACGATCCGCACGTGCATCACGTCGTCGAGCTGCCCACCGGCGTGCTGGACGACGCCGAGCTGGTGGCCTACTTCGCGCACGAGGCGGTCAAGTTTGACCGCTTCACCAACCTGATCAACAGCGTCGAGGGTCGCCTGCTGCCGCACCAGTCGGCGGTGGATTTCTACCTGCCGCACGCGGTGCGCCACAAGCTGATGAATGTCAATTACCTCGACCAGGTGCATGCCTGGGCCGAGCTGCCCGATGGCACGCCGTCGCGGCAGAAGTTCTACCCGAGCGCGGACGAGTCCGCCTGGGCGAAGAAGATGCGCGCCGAGCTGCCCGGCCCGGTCGTGGTGATCTCGCCTTCCGGCTCCGGCCCCTTCAAGCGCTGGCCTCATGTCGCCGCTTTTATGGAAAGGATGGCCGAATCCGGCGTCTACACCGTGGTGCTGGGCGAGCTGAAAGGCCTGGAGGATCTCGACATCGTCAGCCGCGACGGCATCGACTACGGGCACGTGGTGGGCCGCGAGTGGCCGCTGCGCGCGGCCCTGGCCTACGCCCTGCAGGCCGACGCCGTGGTCGCCACCGAGAGCGTGTTCGCCAACGCCGTGGCCTATGAGCCGATGCCCAAGGTGGTGATGCTGTCGCACTCGAGCAACGAGAACCTGACCCGCGACTGGATCAACACCGCTGCCCTGGAAGCGCCGGTGGCCTGCCATCCCTGCCACCGCATCCATGATGCAGGCGCGCAGATGTGCGGCAAGGACACCGTCACCGGCGCCAGCGCCTGCATGGCCTATTACGACGCCGACACCGTCGCCGGCCTGGTGCTGCAAAGCCTCGGCCTCGACCTGAAAAAGGCCGCGTGATGGCGTTCAGCGAAGACTTCGCCAGCTACTTTGTCGACTACGGCGTCGATGCCGTGATCGGCGGCGCCACCGTGCGCGGCATCTTCGACAACGACTTCCTGACCACGCTCGGCGTCACGGCCGGGTCGGGTCCCGTGCTCCTCCTGCCGACAGTAAATGTCGGTTCGTCCGCCCTCGGTGACGCGATCACCGTCGGCGGCGCTTCTTACACCCTCGTGGGCATCGAGCCGGACGGCACGGGCCTCACCCTGCTGCGGCTGCAGGAGGCCTGATGGCATACCACCTGCACAAGCAGATCCGCGACGCCATCGTGACCGCCTTGACCGGGCTCACCACCACCGGCTCGCGCGTTTACGCGAATCGGCTGATGCCGCTGCCCGATGCGATGAGCCCGACCCTGCTGGTCACGCTCGACGAAGAGACCGCCACCCCGGCCACGTTCCACACCAATCCCATTTATGAGCGGGAACTGCGGCTGTCGGTGGCGGCCGTCTGCAAGGCCACCAGCGGCCTGGACGACACGCTGGACCAGATAAGCAAAGAGGTCGAGACGGCCCTCGCTGCCGGAATCACCGTCGGCGGGCGCCGCCTCGACTTCACCTACACCGGCATGAGCTTCGACGACGATCAGGCGGACAAGCCCGTCGGCATCAAGCGCATGGCCTTCACCGTTCCCTTTACCGCCGCCGCGAATGCGCCGGACGCACTGAGTTAAGCCGCACCCCGCCCCAACGCCGGGAGGCGCCGGGCGGATTTCAAATCAACAACGCCGTGAGGCGTCTTGAAAGGAGCACATCATGGCCACCACCAAGTGGAGCAACGTCGCCATCGCCATGCAGTCCGCCCTGGGGTCGGCGCTGCCCATTTCCGGCATCACCAAGGCCGCGCCCGGCGTGGTTACCTCGACCTCTCACGGGTTGTCGAACGGTGACTACGTGTATCTGGACATCCAGGGAATGTGGCAACTGCACAGCCGGGTGTTCCGGGTGTGCACCTCGACCACCAACACCTTCAACCTGGAGGACGTCAGCTCCGGCACCGGCATCAGCACCTCGAGCTTCGATACCTTCACCTCCGGCAATGCCTACAAGATCACCTTCGGCACGTCGATCACCACGGCGACGTCGATGCAGGTTTCGGGCGGCAACTTCGCCATGATCGACACCACCACGATCCACGGCAACCAGAAGAGCCAGATCCCGGGCCTGCCCGATCCGCTGTCGGCCACCTTCGACAACTTGTGGGACCCGACCGACGCCGGCCAGTCGGCGATGAAGACGGCTTCGGACACGCAGGCCAAGCGCGCCTTCAAGTTCACCTTCGGCACCGGCGGCAAGATCATGGTCTTCGCTGGCTACGTCGGCTTTGCCGGAGCGCCCGCGGGCAACGCGCAGGACAAGGTCACCACGCAGGCGGTGATCACCTGCGAAGGCACGCCGACCTACTACTCGGCCTAAGCGATGGGCCTGGTCGACAAGATCCGCAAGGCGCGCGAGACGGAGGTCGAGGCCGGTGGCTTCACCTTCGTCATCCGGCGCCCGACGGGGCTGGAGGTGGCCGAGATGTCGGCCGTCTCCCGCGGACGGGCGGTGCTGCCCTACGTGATCGGCTGGAAGGGCGTGCGCGAGATCGATGTGATCCCGGGCGGCGACGCGCATCCGCTGGCGTTCGATGCCGAGGTGTGCGCCGAGTGGCTCGGCGATCGCCTCGACATCCTGGCGCCGCTGGCGACGCAGGTCTTCGAGTCGTATGCCGCGCACCTCAAGGCGATCGAGGAGCAAAAAAAAAGCTGACGTCCTGGCTCGAGGCAGGCCAGCTCCCCGGGACCGGGGGGCCTTGCCCGAGCCCGTGGTCGGTGGAAGCCTGGAACACGCTGGGCGGTCTTGAATGGGCTGGGCTTGAAGTGGTGGCGGAGATGCTGGGCATACGCGACATCGAAGGGCTGGTCGCCGACCTGACGGTGATCCGCGACTTCCAACGACCGGAGCAGTAGCACATGGCCGACAATTCGACAAAGATCGTCATCACCGCCGAGGACAAGACGGCGGCGGCGTTCGCCTCGGCAAAGGCTGGGTTAGAGCGGTTTTCCGCGGTGGCATCTTCGCTCAATGGCGTGCTTGGATTGGCTGCTGGCGGCGGCTTAGTAGCTACGATCAAGTCGACCATCGATCTCGGCGACGAGATGAACGACCTGAGCCAGAAGGTCGGCATCAGCGTACAGAATCTAGCGACGTGGACGCTGGCCGCTCACCAATCCGGAACGAGCATTGACTCGGTAGCCAAGGGTGTCAAGGGCCTATCTCAGTACATGGTGGCCAATGGCGACGCAATGCAGAAGGCCGGGATCACCGCCAAGGATGCGAACGGCGCGCTGATTCAGATCGCCGACATTTTCGCGGCAATGCCCGATGGAGTCGAAAAAACCAACCTGGCCGTGAAGCTGTTCGGAAAGGCCGGCATGGACATGATCCCCATGCTCAATCTTGGTAGTAAAGGGCTGGGTGAAGCATCCGATAAGGCGTCGGAATACGGTAAGCGGCTGGCGGAGTTGGCCCCGAAGGCCGACAAGCTGAACGATCAGCTCGCCGAGCTGGCGCTGCAGTCGAAGGTGGCCGGAATCAACATGGCCTCGATGGTGGCCGGGCCGGTGACGGAATGGCTTGAAGCCAATAATGAAGCCCTGCGCATAGCGGGGAGCACCACCGAAGTGCTTCGCCTTTTTGTGGCCAATTTGGACGCAATGACGTCCGAAAAGCCGGCCGAGGAAATTCGCCGACTGACCAAAGCGCTGGAGGAATTCCGCGAGGCGAGCGACGTCGGAAAGTTCTTGCAATCACCGACGGGATACCTTTTGGGTGGGCGCGAGGCCGACTTAACCAAGCAGATCACGTTCCTGAAATTCCTGCAGCGCCAGCAAGTGATGTCGGATGCCGCGGGGCTGGGCGATTACCGCGATGCGCGAGATCTGAGGCTGGCCAATTCATCGACGATGAGCCGGGCGGAAGCCATGGCAAAGGCGGCGGCCTTGGCAGGTCCTGGGGGTGTTGGTGAAAAGGTCGGACGAGTTGGCACCATCAACGATTACGCCATGCGCGTCAACGAGGCCGTGGCGGGCGCGATCAGCGGCAGCGCGGTGGTCAAGTCGCGCGAGCTGGCCGACCAGATCGACGCCCTCGACAAGCTCTTTTTCGATGCCGGACTCGAGGCCGAGGTCTACACGTCCGCACTGGCCAAGCTGACCGGGCAAACGGACAAGGCCAACCAGAATGCGAGCCGGCTGGCCGAGCTGCTCGGCGCCACGCCGACGGCCAAGCTGGAGGAGGCGCGCAAGGACATGGAGCTGCTGGCCGCGTCGCTCGAGGCCGGCCATATCAGCGAGGAGCAGTTCGTCGAGGCGACGCAGGCGCGCCTGGGCACGCTGGGCCACGCCGTCAAGGAGGTGGACAACTTCGCACGCGACATGGGCCTCACCTTCGCCAGCGCGTTCGAGGAGGCCGTGATCGGCGGCAAGAACCTCAGCGAGGTGATTCAGGGGCTCGGCAAGGACATCGAGCGCATCATCCTGCGCAAGACCGTCACCGAGCCGCTCGGGAATTCAATCTCGGACTGGATCAAGGGGAATGACCTTGGCGGGGGGCTCAAAAGCCTGTTCGGTTTCGCTTCGGGCGGCGCCTTCACCGTCGGCGGCGCCGGCGGCACCGATTCGCAGCTGGTGGCGTTCAAGGCCACGCCCGGCGAGGAAGTCACGGTGCGCACGCCGGGGCAGCAAGCGGCGTCCGGTGGCGGCATCACCATCCAGCAGCACATTTATCCGTCGCCCGGCGTGTCGTCCAGTGACCTGATGCAGGCCATGGTTGCCGCCAAGAATGCCGCCGTGGCCGAGATCCAAAGCGCGCGGCGCCGGGGGGCCGCATGACCGCCATCGCCTGGCCGTCGCTGACGCGCTCGGGGCCGCGCAATCTCGACTGGTCGCTGGTGTCCAACACCGTGAGCTTCCAGTCGCCGCTATCCGGCGCCGTGCAGACGGTGGAATTCCCCGGTGCCCGCTGGAAGGTGAGCTTCCTGCTGGAAAACCTGGTCGAGGCCGACGCCGCCCTGTTCCAGGCGTTCCTTGCGCGCCTGCGCGGCCGCGCCGGGCGATTCACGCTGCACAACTTCGCGCGGCCGGCGCCGCGCGGAACCATCGCAGGTACGGTATTGGTCAAGGGCGCCGGCCAAACCGGAACGACGCTGGCGATCGACGGCTGCGCGGCCGGGGCCACGCTCCTGGCCGGCGACTTTTTCGCCGTCGCCGGCGAGCTGAAGATGGTGGTGGCCGACGCGGTGGCGGATGGCGCCGGCGAGATGTCGGTTACCTTCGAGCCGCCGCTGCGTGCCGCGCCGGCCGATAATGCGCCGCTCACGCTGGACCGCCCGACGGCCACCTTCATGCTGTTCGGCGACGAGGCCAAGTGGACCACGCAGCCCGGGAAGTTCTCCACGTTCCCGATCGACGCCGTGGAGTGCTGGACGTGAGCCGCATTCTGACGCCCGCCGTCGAGGCCGCCTTCGAGGCCGGGCACGTGCGCGCGGTGTTGCTGGTCTCGATGGAATTCGATTCCGGTACCCTGCGTTTGAACAACAGCCCGGTGGCGCTGAGCTGGGATGGTCACGCCTGGCTCGGTGCCGGCACGCTCGGATCGATCGAGCCGGTCAAGGAGGCGGCCGACCTGTCCGCCCAGGGCTTGGCGTTTCGCATGTCCGGCGTGCCGACGGACACCGTGGCAAGCGCTTTGGGAGCGCACTACCAGGGGCGCGCGTGCAGGTTGTGGCTGGCGCCGCTGGATGCCGGCCACCAGGTGCTGGCGGACCCGGTGCTGGTCTTCGCTGGCCGCATGGATACCATGGACATCGAGCTGGGCTCCACGGCCACGATCACGGTGACCGCCGAGTCGCTGCTGGCGGACTGGGACCGGCCGCGCGTGCGGCGCTACAACGCGGAAGACCAGCGCCTGTACTACCCGAACGACAAGGGCTTCGAGTTCGTGCCCTCCCTGGTCGAAAAGCAGATCGTGTGGGGGTCCTGATGAACCTGCCCAGGCTCGTGCGCCGCACCGATTGGCCAGAGCGCCTGCAGGCCGCGATGGAGTCAGCGCGGATCAAGCCCTATGTGCTGGGCGAGCACGATTGCCTGCGCGTGGCGTGCTCGGCCGTCGAGGCCATGACGGGCGTCGATTTCTGGCCGCGCTTTGTCGGCTACCGGACGAAGCGCCAGGCGCTGGCGAAGATCGCCCGCATCGCGCCCAGCCTGGGCGAGGCAGTCAGCGTGGTGCTCGACAAGGCGCCGAGGCCGGTGCGCTCGGCCTGGCGCGGCGACGTCGTGCTGTACCGCGACGAGCGCGGCGAAGACCACCTGGGAATCTGCATGGGCCTGCAGGTCTTCGTCACCGGGCCGGAGGGCATCCTCTCGATCCGCATCGACCACCCTGGCCTGCTGGCCAGCTGGAGGATCTGATGCCCACCGCGGCCGTAGTCGCCATTCTTTCCGATGTGGCAGCGACGTATGTCGCCGACGCGCTGATTTTCGATCTGGTGGCAACCACCACGCTCGACTGGGTGGCCAGTTATACGGTGCTCCAGGCGGGCTCGTCGTTCCTGATCGGCGCCGGCTTGCGCTCGGCCATGTCAGGCGACGGCGAGCAGTCGCCGCAAGCGTTCGCGCAGCAGGCGCATGCGCGTACGCACATCATCCGCTCCGCCGTGGCCAATCGCTCGATTGTGTACGGTGAGGCCGTGGTATCGGGCCCGCTCCTGTTCGCGGCCACGGACCCGAGCAATTCCACCCTGTACATGGCCGTGGCGCTGGCTGGCCACGAATGCGAAAGCGTCGAGGCCATCTATTTCAACGACGAGGAGATCGGCGCGCGGGATGCCGATGGATGGGTGACCGCGGATACCTATGCCGACAAGGCGCGCATCATCGAGCACCTGGGGCAGCCTGGCCAGGCCGCTGCTGCGGTGCTGGTTAGCACCCAGCTTGGGTGGACCGAGGCGCATACGCTCGATGGCATCACCTACCTCGAGATCGTGCTGCGCTGGGATCGCGACATCTTTCCGCGCGGTGTGCCCAACATCAAGGCGCGCATCAAGGGCAAAAAGGTGTACGACCCGCGCACCGGGCTCACGGCTTGGTCGGACAACTGGGCGCTGTGCTGCCGCGACTACCTGACGGCCGACTACGGACTGCGCTGCACCAGCGCCGAGGTGTCGGACGCGTCGTTCATCGCCGCCGCCAACATCGCGGACGAGGCGGTGACGCTCGCGGACGATGCCACCGAGCCGCGCTATACCGCCAACGCGGCCTTCGATCTCGGGATGACGCCGCGCGCCATCATGGAGGCCTTGCTCTCCGGCGGCCATGGGGCGCTGACCTGGCCGGCCGGCGTCTATACCATTCACGCCGGCGTATATGACGCGCCGACGCTGTCGCTCAACGTCGACAATCTGCGCGGCGCGCTGCACGTGCGAGCCAGGCCGCCAAAGCAGGACTTGTACAACGCCGTGCGCGGCACGTTCGTAGACCCGGCGCAGAGCTGGCAGCCGACGGATTTCCCCGCGGTGACCAACGCCACCTACGAGGCGCAGGACGGCGCGCTGCGCCTGTATCGAGACATCGCGCTGCCGGTGACCACCTCGTCCGCCCGCGCGCAACGGCTGGCAAAAATCGCGCTGGAAAAATCGCGCCAGGGTATCACCGTCGAGGCGCCGTGCACGCTGGCGGCCTTCAAGGCGCAGATCTGGGACGTGGTCACGTTGTCAATCGACCACCTTGGCTGGACGGACAAGGAATTCCGCGTCACTGGATGGCGCCTGTCGGAGACGGGCGGCGTGGATCTCGTGCTGCAGGAAGAATCCGCTGCATGCTATGCCTGGTCGGCCGAGGAGACGGTGACCGACCCGGCCCCGGATACGCGCCTGCCGGACCCATTTACCGTCGGCGCGCCGGGCACGCCCAGCGTGGCAGAAGCCCTGTACGAAACGACCGGGAGCGCGGGGTACAAGACGCGGGCGGAGGTGACCTGGGGCGCCTCGGTCTCGGCGACCGTCGTCGGCTACGAGCCGGCCTGGAAGCTGGCAAGCGTTGGCGACTGGACGGCGCTGCCCGTGGTGACCGAGGCAGCGGTCACCTTGTTTGACGTGGCGCCCGAGACGTACGATTTCCGCGTGCGGGCGATTTCGACCTTGGGCGTGCGTTCGCCGTGGTCGGGGACGCGCACGCAGGAAATTCTGGGGCTCACCGCCGCGCCGGCGGACGTGAACGGTTTCACGGTGATCAAATCCGGCGGGTTCGCCCAGGGGCAGTGGACGCTGCATCCGGACCTCGATGTGCGTCAGGGCGGACGCATCGTCGTGCGCCATGCCCCCGTGAGCTCGGGCGCCACGTGGGAAAGCTCGGTCGTCGTCGAGGAATTCAACGGCGACGCGGTCAACGGCCTGCTGCCCTTGATGACCGGAACCTACCTGGTGAAGGCCGTGGATTCCACCGGGCACTACTCGGCCACGGCGACGAGCTTTGTCGCGACCGAGGGCATGGTCTCGGGATTCACGACCGTCGGCACGATTACCTTCGACCCGGCGTTCATCGGAAGCTACAGCAATGTCGGCGTCGTCGCCGCCGCCCTGCGGCTGGTGTCGTCCGAGACATGGGATGCCAGCGAGGATATCGACGCCGGCGACGACGTGGACGGCGGCAGCGTGGCCGCCAGCGGCTATGCCGACTTCACCAGTGTGCTCGACCTGACCACCAGCGCGGTGCGGCGCCTGCAGGCCACGCTGACCGCCACGTGCTACGACGTCGCCGACTACATCGACGGCGACGACGACATCGACAGCGCCGAAGATCTCGACGGCGCGGCCATCAACGACTGCGATGCCACCTTGTACGTGGCCACGACGCCCGACGATCCGGCCGGGTCGCCGACCTGGTCGACGTGGTCGCCTTTCTTTGTCGGCGACTTCGGCGCGCGCGCCTACAAGTTCCGCCTGGCGCTTGCGTCGGGCAACCCCTCCCACACGATCGCCGTATCGGCGCTCGCCGTGTCCGCCAAGATCCCGACTTAGGAGCCCCCATGAGCCAGGCCACCGCAAGCATCGCCAACATGAGCCGCACGCTGTTCCGCGCGGCGGTCAATGCCGCCCTGCAGGCGCTGCAGAGCACCAACTCGGGCGCCACCGCGCCGAGTGAAACCTATCCCTACATGCTGTGGGCCGACACCACGAGCGGCTGGGTGAAGCAGCGCAACGCCGCCGACAGCGCGTGGATCAAGCGCTGGCCGATCGGCACGGGGGCGGCCGCCGACATCGCCAGCGCGACGACGCTGGACCTCACCAGCAACTCGGCCAGCTCCGGCACCATTCGCGTCACCGGAACGACCACCACCACGGCGATCACGCTCGAGGACGGCCAGACGCGCCTGCTGCGCGCCGCGGCGGCCTGGCCGATCACCCACTCGGCCAGCCTGGTGTGCCCGGGAGGCGTCAGCTATACCTGCACCGCCGGCGACATCATCCTGGCGATCGGCGAGGCCTCGAGCGTCGTGCGGCTGGCGATCTGGAAAGCCGACGGCACGCCGGTCGTCTCATCCGGCTCCACGCAGATTCAGCCGATCAGCGCCTCGGTCGGCTCCAATGCCCTGACCATTTCCGCCTCGGCCCTGTCGCTCGACTTCCGCAGTACCACGCTTGGCAGCGGAACGGTCACGCGCGTATCCGGCACGCCGTCCAACCTCGTCATTTCATCCGGCTCCACGCTCGGCACCGTCAACGCTGTGCAATCGCGCATAGCAGTACTGGCGCTCAACAATGCTGGCACCATCGAGCTGGCGGCGGTCAATGTGGCGGGCGGAGTTGACCTCACGGAAACCGGGCTGATCTCGACGACCGCCGAAGGAGGCGCGGGCGCGGCGGATAGCGCCAGCGTCGTCTATTCCACGACGGCACGCACGAGTCTGGCGTATCGCGTGATCGGCTATATCGAGTCGACGCAGGCCACGGCGGGCACCTGGGCCACCGCGCCCAGCACCATTCAGGGCGTGGGCGGCCAGGCCTGGGCCGCAATGGCGAGCCTTGGCTATGGCCAGACCTGGCAGGACGTCAAAACGTCGCCCGGCCGCTCGACCGGAACGACCTACTACAACACGACCGGGAAGCCGATTGTCGTCTCGCTGGTCTGTTCGGCCGTATCAAGCACCTCGGTTACCGTGAACGGCAATGTGCTTGGCTACCTCAACCTAAATGCGTTGCAGCATTTCATCGTTCCGCCCGGTGGGTCGTACGTGATCTCGGCGGCCGGCACGACCGTAACCAACTGGTGGGAACTGCGCTGATGAAAACATACAAAGACCCGTCTGGAAAGCTGCACGCCATCGAGCCGCAGTACGACTACATGCTTCCGGCAGGTAGCCTGCTGATCGCCGAGGAAGAGGCCGCGGCGATCCGTGAGGCCGAACGCGCCGCCGCTGAAGCGGCCCCCGCGCCCGACCCGGCGACCAAGCTGGCGGCATTCCTGGCGGCCAATCCGGACGTGGCGGCGATGGTGGAAGGAGTCGGCCATGCCGGATAAAGACCCGACCAACTACTCGCTGCTCACCTATGCCTGGGTGTTCGCCCTGGCGATGCTCGGCGGCGTAGTGAGCTTCATGCGCAAGGTGCGCGATGGCGTGGCGCGCACATTCAACTTCACCGAGTTCATCGGCGAGATCGTGACCAGCGGCTTCGCCGGGCTGCTCACCTTCTGGCTGTGCGAGGCGGCCGACCTCAACAAGCTGGTGTCTGCCGTGCTGATCGGCATCAGCGGCCACATGGGCAGCCGCGCGATATTCAAGCTCGAGAAGTGGGCCGAAGAAAAGCTCGGAGCGGTAGGCAAATGATCACGCTATCGGACTACTGGATGGGCCGCGACGCGACCCACGGCGTGGAGCTGACCGACAAGGTGGCGGCCAACGCCACCCTGCTGCTCGGCCGGGTGAACCTGCTGCTGGCCTGGGCCTACCGCGACGGCGTGCAGCCGGCCATCGACGCGGAGACCGGGACGCACGTCGCCAGCGGCTGGCGGCCGGCCGCCGTGAATGCCGCCGTGCCGCATGCGGCTTCCAACTCCCGCCACATGACGGGCGAGGCCATCGATCTGCGCGACACGCCCGCCAGGGCGCTCGCGATCTGGTGCCTGGCGAACGAAGACGCGCTCGACGAGATCGGCCTGTGGATGGAGCGGCCGCAGTGGACGCCGACGTGGGTGCACCTGCAGAACGTAGCGCCGGGGTCGAACCGGCGCTATTTCATCCCCAGCACGAGCCGGCCGTTGGTCGCCGCGCTGCCCGGCGAGCTGGAGGCAGTGGCATGAACCCGTGGATCATCATTGGCTTCCTGGTGCTGCTGGCCACCAGCAACGCCGGCAGCTTCTTCTACGGCCAGCACGTCGAGGAAGCCGAGCAGGCGCAGGCCCAGCTCGACACCGAGCGACTCGCCGCCGCCCAGCTCAGGGCCAAGCGCCGGGAGGTCCAGCAGCTGGCGCTCGATCTCGCCACCGCGCGCGCCGCGCGCCGCGGCCGCGACCGCATCATCACCCAGGAGGTCACCCGCTATGTCGACATTACGCCAACTTCCGATCGCTGCACTCTGCCTGGCACTTGGCGGGTGCGTCACGACCTCGCCGCCACCGGCGGAGATACCGTCGCCGCCGGCGGACTTGCTGGTCCCCCCGAGCCCGTTACGGACGCTGCCGCGCTCGATACCGTTGCCGGCAACTACCTCACCTGCCGCGACGCCATCGATCAGGTGAAGGGCTGGCAGGCGTGGTGGGGGAGGGCGGCGCCGTAGGGTAGCGTCACAAGACGCGGCACAAACCGCGTTTAGACTACTGCCGCAAGGCATGGCCCCGCGTTGCCGACCTTGGCGCCGGGGATCTCGCCGGCCTTGGCCCTGGCCTGCAGCGTGTGCGGGTGCAGGCCGAGGAAGGCGGCGGCAGCGGCGAGGTCGATGGTGTTCATGGCAGGCCCAGCGGATCGTGGCCGGTGGTCATGCGAATCTCCAATGATTGACCAGCCCCGCGGCAAACGCGCCGGTCCATAGGACGGCGTTGAGGAACATGCCCCATTGCTTGGCACGGTAGGTCTCCCACAGCCAGAACGGCTGTGCGGCGAGGCCGACGACCCAGCCCCAGACGCCGGCCTGCGGGAAGGCGACGAGCCATATCCCGGCGCCGGAGAGGACGAAGATGGCGGCCTGGGCGATCATGCGTAGCTTGAAACGCGGTCGAGCGGGCTGACGACGCCATGCCCGCCCTTGTTAAGTACGTGGGTGTAGATCATGGTGGTGGCCACGTCGGAGTGGCCGAGCAGTTCCTGCACGGTGCGGATGTCGTGGCCGGCTTCGAGCAGGTGGGTGGCGAAGCTGTGGCGCAAGGTGTGCGGATGCGCGGGTTTGTCGATCCCGGAACGGCGCGCGGCGTCCTTGACATGGCGCTGGATGGTCTTTTCGTGGATGTGATGGCGGCGGACGACGCCGCTGCGCGGGTCGATGCTGTAGTCGGCGGCGGCGAAGATGTATTGCCAGCCCCATTCGCGGCCGGCGTTCGGATACTTGCGTTCCAGGGCGTGCGGCAATTCGACATCCGCCTTGCCGAGCGACAGATCCTTGTCGTGCCAGATTCGGCGCCGTGCGATGTGCGCGCGCAGATCGGCGACGATGCTGGCGGGCAGCATGGTGATGCGGTCCTTGTCTCCCTTGCCGCCGCGGATGGTGATCTGGTTGCGCTCGAAATCGATGTCCTTGATGCGCAAGCGCAGGCCTTCCATGAGCCGCATGCCGGTGCCGTAGAGCAGCCGCACGACGAGCCCCGGCGTGCCGCGCGTGGCGGCGAGCAGGCGCTGCGCCTCGCCCTGGGTGAGCACGACAGGCAACCGGTGCGATGGTCTGGCGCGGGTGATGCCATCGAGCCAGGGCAGATCGATGCCGAGCACCTGTTTGTAGAGGAAGAGGACGGCGTGCATGGCCTGGTTCTGCGTGCCGGCGGCGACATCGCGCACGGTGGCGAGGTGCGACAGGAAGGCTTCGACCTCGGCGGCGCCCATGTCGCGCGGGTGGCGCAGGCTGTGGAAGTGGATGAAACTCTTGATCCAGTGGATGTAGGTTTTCTCGGTCGCGCGAGCGTAGTGCAGGACGCAGATGCGCGCTCGCACCTGGTCGAGTAGACGCGGCGATTTTGCGACCGGCGGCATCGGCATGTCGCGTTTGACCGGCGCGAGTGTCGCGTCGCGGTCGATGACTTCAGTCATGGTGCGGGTCTCCGAGACGGGGTGCCGAGTTATGCGACATAGAATTTGTGTTCACGCGACACCGGGTGTCGTTGAATTTAAGTTGGCAGGCAAAAGCA
>ERZ724505.831-NODE-831-length-18338-cov-5.033911_pt1 | contig 18338 bp, 12 predicted proteins | sample MGYA00376038_ERZ724505 | MGnify/ENA primary metagenome ERZ724505 (study PRJEB28724, sample SAMN07190884) | wastewater metagenome | isolation source: effluent of sewage treatment plant in Hong Hong | place: Hong Kong | collected 2016-03-17 ... | reverse complement strand
GCAAGAACTCCATTGTTCATAGCTTCTTTGACGCCCTCTTCAACTGGCTTGATGTACTCTCTAGGTACAACTCCACCAACAATGGCGTTTTCGAATTCAAACCCGGCACCAGGCTCTTGAGGAGTAAGCTCAAGCCAAACGTGTCCATACTGACCACGACCACCTGACTGTCGAACAAACTTTCCTTCGACCTGAGCGGGTTTTCGAATAGTTTCTCGATATGCAACTTGGGGTCGACCGACGTTGGCTTCAACTTTAAACTCGCGCTTCATGCGATCAACGATGATGTCGAGATGAAGCTCACCCATACCGGCGATCAAGGTTTGACCCGTCTCGTGGTTGGTTGAAACTCGGAAGGTTGGATCTTCTTCGGCTAATCTCTGGAGCGCAATACTCATCTTTTCCTGGTCGGCTTTTGTCTTAGGCTCGATTGCTATCTGGATAACTGGCTCTGGGAAGGTAATTGATTCAAGAATGATTGGCTTTGACTGCTCACTCAATGTGTTACCTGTAGTAGTGCCCTTGAGGCCAACAGCGGCAGCAATTTCACCTGCAAACACCTCTTGAACTTCTTCTCGTGAGTTAGCGTGCATTCGAAGAATTCGCCCGACACGCTCTTTTTCGCCTGTGCTTGAGTTCAGAATATAGGAGCCTGATTTTATCGTTCCTGAATACACTCGGAAGAAGGCAAGCTTACCTACGAATGGGTCGGTTGCAATCTTAAAGGCAAGTGCTGAAAATGGCTCTTCATCGCTAGCTTTTCGCTCGATAGTATCACCAGTCTTTGGATCAGTTCCAGTTACTGCCGGGACATCAAGCGGGCTTGGAAGGTAATCAACAACAGCATCAAGAAGTTTCTCAACTATAACTCCGCGACCATCGCCACCAGAGACAGCATAAAATTCACCTGAAAGAACGCTTTTGCGGATGAGCATTTTTAGCTCATCAATCGAGAGTTCGTTGCCTTCAAGATATTTTTCCATCATGGCATCATCGGCTTCAACCGCTGCTTCAATTAGATGGTTTCGGTATCGCTCAGCCTTTTCCTTCATATCGGCTGGAATTTCAGTTTCAGTTAGAGTCTTATCGGTGTAGTTCTTGTAGGTGTAAGCCTTCATCTCAACAAGGTCGACAATTCCATTGATTTCCTGCTCGAAACCGATCGGAAGGTGAATCGCATACGCACGCTTGCTTAGTCGCTCATGGATGCTTTCGAGGCTCTTGTAGAAGTCCCCACCAGTTTGGTTGATCTTATTGATAAAGCAGATGCGAGGCACGCCGTACTTGTCAGCCTGTCGCCAAACGGTTTCACTCTGTGGCTCCACGCCCATCTTGCCGTCGAAAACGGTTACTGCACCGTCGAGAACTCGCAACGAGCGCTCGACCTCAACTGTAAAGTCGATGTGGCCCGGAGTATCGATAATGTTGATCCGGTGCTCATTCCAGAAACAAGTAGTAGCCGCAGAGGTAATAGTGATACCTCGCTCGCGCTCTTGCTCCATCCAGTCCATTGTTGCCTCACCTTCATGGACTTCACCAATCTTGTGGACGCGTCCGGTTCGATAGAGGATGCCCTCGGTTACAGTAGTTTTACCAGCATCAATGTGGGCGATGATGCCAATATTTCGAGTTCTTTCTAAGCTATAATCTCGTGCCATTTCTTTCCTACTCTTAGTTTAGTATCGCGCAAAGTGAGCGAATGCCTTGTTGGCTTCGGCCATCTTGTGAGTATCCTCTTTCTTCTTGATAGCATCACCCTGATTGTTGTAGGCGTCCATCAATTCTTGAGCAAGGAGTTTATCGAATGATTTACCTGATTTGCTTCTAGCAGCCGTCAAAATCCAGGTCATCGCAAGGTGAAGCTTGCGGTCGCCGCGAACTTCCATCGGAACCTGGTAGGTTGCTCCACCTATACGCTTAGCTCGAACTTGAACTTGCGGGGATACGTTTTTAATTGCCTGCTCAAAAACTTCAACTGGTTCAGTCTTGAGCTTTGTTTGAATCTCTTCCATAGCGCCATACATCAACCCCTCGGCGAGTCGTTTTTTACCACTTCGCATAATCTTGTTAATCATACGAGCAACCATAACGTTGTTGTACTTGATATCAGGAGTGATATCGCGCTTAAATGATTTAGTCTTTTTTCTTGGCATGAGCTTCTTCTCCTTCTCGATACTGCCCTAACCCCGGACCAAAAGCCGGAGGGCTGTCATGCTTTAATTATTCGCTTTTAGCTTTCTTAGTGCCGTACTTACTTCGGCCTTGCTTACGGTTCCCAACACCGGCGGTATCAAGAGCACCGCGTACGATATGGTATCGAACACCAGGAAGGTCCTTTACACGACCTCCACGGATCAATACAACGCTGTGCTCTTGAAGGTTATGGCCTTCACCACCGATGTAGGCGGTAACTTCCATGCCGTTGGTCAACCGGACACGAGCAATCTTCCTTAAAGCCGAGTTTGGCTTCTTAGGAGTAGTAGTCGAGACTTTGGTGCAAACACCACGCTTAAGAGGAGAAGACTGTGAATAAGTCTTGCTCTTGAGCGCATTGAGGTTTTTACCAAGGGCCGGTGTGTTTGACTTTCTTGGCTTATCCTTGCGTGGTTTGCGAATTAATTGGTTGATTGTCGGCATGTATGTTTCCTTAGACCTAACTAGTTAATCAGATTTATTCTTTCTCGTCAATCTGTTGATCTGGGTCGCTGCTAGATAATCCAGCTTGCGCATCGGTCTCTGCACCGACGGCTACCGGCTCTTTAACCTCTTCCACCTCATCATCGTCTTTAAATCCGGTTCCAACTGGGATCAATCGACCGATGATCACGTTCTCCTTCAAGCCGCGGAGCTTATCGAGCTTACCTCGGATTGCTGCTGCAATCAGTACACGACTGGTGTCCTGAAAGCTTGCAGCGCTAAGGAACGAATCTGACGAGATTGAAATCTTAGTGATTGGGAGTAAGAGCTGCTCGTATGTTGCAGGCTTTTTGCCAGCAGCTGATAGCTCTTCATTTTCTTCAACGACGCTTACCTTACTGACGATGTCGCCGGTTACAAACAAGCTGTCGCCTGGGTCCTCAATCTGTACACGTGAGAACATCTGTCGAATGATGATCTCGATGTGCTTATCAGCAATAGCCTGACCCTGTGAAGCGTAGATAGACTGAACTTCGGAAACGATATATCGCTGAACTGCCTCTTCCCCAAGAAGAGTAAGCATGTCTTGAAGGTTGATTGAACCTTCGGTTAAACGCTGACCTCGTACAACAAGGTCGCCATTCTTGACCTCAACTGCCTGATAAGCAGGAACCGTGTGATCTCGATGTGCTCCACCTGCATGGGTGAGCAAAATCTTGGTCTTGGTTACTTCAACAGTACCTTCAGCCTTAGCTTTGAGAGCCTTCTTGCCTTTACCGTCGGCTGCCATGATATCTCCTGGCAGAACCTTATCGCCGGTCTTAACTTCTGGGATCCTCTCACCAAGCTCGTATTCAGTAATCTTCAAGTTGGCAGGGGTTACACGAATAATCGTCTTACCGCCACTTTCTTTGACGCTTACAACGCCATCAGCTTCGGCTAGGATTGCCTGTCCCTTAGGCGAACGGGCTTCAAAGATTTCTTCAACTCGAGGTAGACCTTGAGTAATGTCGGCTCCTGTCGCGGCCACACCCTTGTGGAAGGTACGCATGGTTAGCTGAGTTCCTGGCTCACCGATTGACTGAGCGGCGATAACGCCTACTGGTTCACCCATCTTAACGATCTGGCCACGGGCTAGGTCAACACCGTAACACTTCTGGCAGATACCCCATTGGGTCTTACATTTAAGCACCGATCGAACTGAGACCTCCTCAACCGAGCTCTCAACGATCTCATTGGCGATCTCATCAGTAATTAAATTACGAGCCTTAACGATTGTCTTACCATCAACCTTGATGTCTTTAGCAGCAAAGCGTCCGGCGAGTCGAGCGGCAAAGCCCTCACCCATGGCTGCAGATTCAACTCGGTTGATAAGGTTACCTTCTTTGTCGCCACAGTCGAGTTCGGTAACGATAACGTCTTGCGAAACGTCTACCAAGCGACGGGTTAGGTAGCCTGACTCAGCGGTTCTAAGAGCAGTGTCGGTTAGACCCTTTCTTGCACCGTGGGTTGAGCTGAAGTACTCGAGAGTTGAAAAACCTTCTTTGTAGTTTGAGCGGACTGGCAACTCAATGATTCGGCCGGTTGGGTTGTTTACAAGTCCCAACATACCGGAGATCTGGTTAACCTGGCTCAGGTCACCGCGAGCGCCTGACTCTACGAACAATCCAATGGTTGCCTCATCAAGAGTTGATTCTAGCTCAGATCGAATTTCATCGTTGGTCTTCTGCCACGCTTCAATAGTTCTTCGGTAGCGCTCATCCTCTGTAATCAAGCCCATCTCATACTGCTGGCTGATCTCAACGACCTGGTTTTCACCTTGGTCAATGAGCTCCTGCTTGTTACCTGGAACGATGAAGTCATCGATACCGATTGAGATACCACTGTTTGTAGCGTGCTTGAACCCAAGGTCTTTGATGTCATCAACAACCTTAGCAGTTGCCTCAGGGCCAGACTTAACGAAGATTTCTGCTACAAGAGCTTGCAGCTTCTTCTTGGTCATAGTTTCGTTTCGGAACTCAATCTCATCTGGCATCAAATTGTTGAACAGGATTCGACCGACGGTTGTTTCTAGTCGTTCACCTTCAATAGGAACAGTAATCTTAGACTGAAGGTTAATTACTCCCGTATCTAGGGCGTAAATTGCCTCATTCTTGTCAGTGAAGTTCTTAACTGGCTTCTCGTCTTTAAACTTATCGTAAGTTAGGTAGTAGCAACCAAGAACCATATCCTGGCTTGGATTAACTACCGCGGCGCCATCAGCTGGCTTCAATAGGTTGTGGGATGCAAGCATGATCTCACGAGCCTCTTTTTGGGCAGCATCGCTTAATGGAACGTGGACAGCCATCTGGTCACCATCGAAGTCTGCGTTGAAGGCAGAACATACGAGCGGATGTAGCTGAATTGCCTTACCTTCGATCAAAACCGGCTTAAACGCCTGGATTCCGAGTCGGTGAAGGGTTGGCGCACGGTTAAGAAGAACATGCTTTTCCTTAATGATCTCTTCGAGTGCGTCCCAAACTTCTGTTCGAGCTCGCTCAATCATTCGGCCAGCGCTCTTAACGTTATGAGCGTGACCCTCTTCGATAAGCTTGGACATAACGAATGGCTTGAACAGCTCAAGAGCCATCATCTTAGGAAGACCACATTCGTAGATCTTTAGAGTTGGACCGGCAACAATAACTGATCGTCCAGAGTAGTCAACGCGCTTTCCAAGGAGGTTCTGGCGGAAACGGCCCTGCTTACCCTTGAGCATGTCGCTGAGGCTCTTAAGCTTGCGGCGAGTTCCCGTGCTGGAGACTGCGCGCTCACGTCGGGCATTGTTATCGATTAAGGCGTCGACTGCCTCCTGGAGCATTCGCTTTTCGTTTCGGCGAATAACTTCTGGCGCATCGAGCTCAATAAGTCGCTTCAAGCGGTTATTTCGGTTGATAACGCGCCGATAAAGGTCATTGAGGTCAGAGGCGGCGAATCGACCACCCGCGAGCTGAACCATTGGTCGTAGATCTGGTGGAATTACAGGGAGCTCGGTCATAACCATCCACTCGGGACGAATTCCGGCATTTCTTAGACCTTCAAGCATCTTAAGTCTCTTTAGGGTCTTCTTTTTCTTCTGCCCAACCGACTCTTCGGCTTCCTTTGTAAGCTCTTCAACAAGCTTATCTACATCAATCTCGGTAAGGAGGTTACGAATGGCTTCTGCGCCAATATCAGCCTTAAATACATCACCGTACTTAAGGTTCAGGTCACGATACTTGGACTCCGTTAAAAGAGTAAGTCGGGCAAGACCTTCTAGTTCGCTCTTTGCGCTCTCGTAACTAGCCTCAAGGTCGTTGAGTTCACGTGTCTGAGCTGCTGCAACTTCTTTAACGTCGGCGTCTTTCTCGCCAGCCTTCTTTTCGTGATCTTTAACAATGTCGTTCATTCGGCCCTTATAGTCTGCTTCCAAATCAGCTATTGCCGCTTTTCGGCGGTCGTCATCAACTTCTGTAACAACGTAGTTGGCAAAGTATGCAACTCGCTCAAGATCGCGAATGCTCATATTGAGGACCAATCCAATTGAACTTGGAGTACCTCGCAAGAACCAGATGTGAGTTACAGGTACGGCAAGGCTGATGTGGCCCATTCGCTCTCGTCGAACAATACTTCGCGTAACGCGTACACCACACTTATCACAAACAACATCCTTGTATCTGATTCGCTTGTACTTACCGCAATAGCACTCCCAGTCCTTAGTTGGTCCAAAGATTCTTTCGCAGAACAAACCGTCTTTTTCTGGCTTCTGAGTTCGATAGTTGATGGTTTCTGGCTTAGTAATCTCGCCGTGTGACCAATCAAGAATTTGCTTTGGGCTCGCCAGACTTAGGCGAACTGCGTTAAATTCTGTTCCTGTATGTTCCAAAGTCTTCTCCATTTTACGCCTCCTGCTCCGCGGCTACTGTTTCTTCAGCAGCCTCTGCTTCTGCCTGGAGCTGGTCCTCTTGACCGCCGGCCAGATCAACTAGCGGCATATCAGCTACGGCGTCTTCGCCTTGAATTAATTTGTCATCACCAAGCTCATTTGCCTCTTCGTGAGTCTCATGAGCAAGTACGCTTTCGGCATCAACTTCCTGTTCTTCAGCTCCTTCTGTAAGGAGATCAACCCCTAAACCTAAACTCTGTAGTTCCTTGACCAAAACATTGAAGCTCTCAGGGATACGTGGTCCTCGGATTTCCTCAGCCTTAATGATCGCCTCATAGGCTTTTGATCGTCCAACAACATCGTCCGACTTAATTGTCAGTATTTCCTGAAGTGTATTCGCGGCACCGTATGCTTCGAGCGCCCAAACTTCCATTTCTCCGAATCGCTGTCCACCACGCTGGGCTTTACCACCGAGTGGCTGTTGAGTGACCATGGCGTATGGACCAGTTGATCGAGCATGAAGCTTATCGTCAACCATGTGGTCGAGCTTCAACATGTACTTGTAACCAACGGTTGTTCGTTCCTGGAATGCCTCACCGGTCTTACCGTCAAACAACTGCATCTTTCCGTCTTCGGCATAGCCAGCTTTCTTGAGCTCATCTTTAACCTGATTAATTGAAACACCGTTGAACACTGGTGTAGCAACCTTGTAACCAAGGGCTTGAGCGGCCAGACCCATATGGGTCTCAAATACCTGACCGATGTTCATACGAGCGCTAACTCCAAGTGGGTTGAGGATGATATCAACTGGTGTACCGTCTTCCATGTAAGGCATATCCTCAACTGGAACGATTCGAGCTACAACACCCTTGTTACCGTGTCGTCCGGCCATCTTGTCACCGGCGCTAATCTTGCGCATTTGAGCAACCGATACGTGGTACTGCTCAATAACTCCTGCAGAAAGCTCATCGCCATTCTCTCGGCTAAAGATCTTTACGCCAACAACTTTTCCGCGCTCACCGTTTGGCATTCGCAGACTGGTGTCTTTTACATCACGAGCCTTCTCTCCAAAGATTGCTCGAAGAAGCCGCTCCTCACTGGAAAGCTCCTGCTCGCCCTTTGGAGTGATCTTTCCAACAAGAATGTCTCCCGCAGATACCTCTGCGCCGATTCGAACAATTCCTGCCTCATCAAGATCCTTTAGGCTATCCTCACTTACGTTAGGAATATCGCGAGTTACAATTTCTGGTCCTAGCTTGGTATCTCGAACATCAAATGTGTGGGTTTCGATATGAATTGAGCTGTAGCGATCATCATGTACCAGTCGTTGACTGATGATGATGGCATCCTCAAAGTTGTAACCTCCCCAGCTCATGAAAGCTACGAGAACATTCTGACCCAATGCCAATTCTCCGTCCTCGGTCGACATACCATCAGCAAGAAGATCACCCTTCTTTACCTTGTCGCCGCTTGAAACCACAACCTTTTGGTTGACGCTGGTTCCTTCGTTACTTCGTGCAAACTTTGTTAACTCGTAGCGCTTTTCGCCAAGCTTTGCATATTTAACAACGATTTCGGAAGCAGTTGCGCTAACAACCTCACCGTTATCCTCAGCCGCAATAATTTGCGCTGAGTCTCGAGCAACAACCTGCTCCATACCGGTTCCAACAACTGGAGCCTGCGGCTTGACCAGGGCAACTGCTTGTTTCTGCATGTTTGCACCCATCAATGCGCGCTTTGGATCGTCGTGCTCAATGAATGGGATCAACGCAGTTGATACGGATACGATTTGTCGAGTTGAAACGTCCATGTACTGGACTTGGTTTGCGTCTGATTCGACAGTTTCACCAGCTTTTCGAACAGGAACACGAGAATTTGTAAAGTAGCCGTTGTCATCAATCTTGGTTGCTGCTTCGGTAATTACAGCTTCTGCTTCATCGGCTGCATCCATATATACAACTTCGCTTGTAACTCGGGCTTTAACAGGGATTGTCTCAACATCAAGCTTGCTGAGCTTCTTGGCATCAGCTTCGCTTATCTTGTCGCCAGGCTTAACGATAGCGGCGCCCTTGGCGTCTTTGATGGTTGAGCGCGCAATATGACCCGCTGCATCAGCAGGCTTTACCATGTTCACAACTTTTCGATAAGGAGTCTCTAGGAAACCATACTCGTTTACTCGAGTATAGCTAGCCATGTTAGAAACCAGTCCTACGTTTGGACCTTCTGGGGTCTCAATTGGGCAAAGTCGGCCGTAGTGGCTTCTGTGAACGTCGCGAACTTCAAAACCGGCTCGCTCTCGGCTTAAACCACCCGAACCCATAGCAGTCACACGTCGCTTATGAGCAATTTCTGCAAGCGGGTTGACTTGGTTCATGAACTGGCTGAGCTGCGAGCTAGCGAAGAATTCCTTAACGCTAGCAACAATAGGACGAACATTAATCAACTGACCAGGAGTAACAGTTTCTCGATCGTAGACCGACATTCTGTCTTTAACGTTGCGCTCCATTCGAAGCAGTCCAACACGGAATTTACCCTGAATAAGCTCGCCCACGCTGCGAAGGCGTCGGTTTGCGAGGTTATCGATATCATCTGGACGTGCATTTGGGTCGTTATTGAGGCGAACAATCTCTTTGATAATCTCAACGAGATCCTCGCGTCGGAAGATTCGATTCTCAACAGTGTTTGCGACATCAAGCTTAAGTCGCTTGTTGATCTTAAATCGACCAACTTTGCTGAAATCGTAGCGCTTAGGGTCAAAGAACATTCCCTCAATAAGGGTCTTTGAATTCTCAACTGTAGCGAGGTCGCCTGGGCGGATGCGTCGGTAAACCTCCATCAGAGCTTCACTCATATTGCTGGTGGCATCTTTATCAAGTGTTTCCTTGATGAATTTGATGTCGCCAGTATCTACATCCTTGAATAGATTTTCGATCTCTTTATTCTCGGTATAGCCGAAAGCACGAAGCAAAGTTGTCACAGGGATCTTTCGCTTACGATCAATCTTTACGCTAATTACGCCATTAGCAGCGGTATCAAACTCAAGCCATGCGCCTCGATCAGGAATAACCTTGGCACCGTAGAGCAAATCACCACCGGCATTTTCGGCGGTAAAGAATACTCCTGGAGATCGAACAAGCTGACTGACAACAACACGCTCAACACCATTAATAATGAAGGTGCCTCGCTGAGTCATCCATGGGTAATCTCCCAAGAAGATTTCCTGGCTTTTTACTTCGCCAGTTTCTTTGTTAACCAACTCAACCGTTGCTTTCAACGGAATCTCGTAGGTCGCATTTTTGATCTTAGCGGTTTTCTCGTCGAGCTTTGGCTCTTCAAAATGGAACTCTTTAAAATAGAGCGCCAAAGACTTACCGGTAAAGTCCTCGATTGGGCTTACGGCGGCGAAAAGCTCGGTTAGACCTTCGGTGGTAAACCACTCGAATGACTTAATTTGGTTTTCGATGAGGTTTGGAAGCTGAAGAACTTCCTCGTTTTTGTTAAAGAATCGACGCTGGGTCGTATGAGCCAAAACCGTCTCCTTCTTGATTATTAAGTTTATATAGCGCTTTTCCCCAGTGCTGTCTGGAGTAATAATCAAGAGGTTTATCTAAATCCTTAAGGTGTGGATTGATGAGTTTTGCCTTCTAGAACTTTCGCACTTGCACCAGCTATCCAAGTACGGGAGCCCTACACGCAAAAACAAAGTAGGCCCACTCCTACTTTTGATTTAAGCTTCCTCTTAGAGCCTATTTTGCAGGATAATGACAGATGTGTCAACAGGTTTTATATGTTAGACGTTGTTACGGGAAATTACGCCGTCAATTATGCCGTAATCTTTGGCCTCTTTTGCGGTCATATAGTAGTCTCTGTCGGTGTCCTTAATAATCTGATCATAGGGTTTTCCTGTCGCATCGGCGAGCTCTTCGCTTAATCTTTTGCGCATATCCATTACTTCTCTAGCAGTAACTTCAATATCAGATGGCATACCCTGAAAGCCCGCGGAGCCCTGATGTATCATTATTTTTGTATTGGGCAGTGCAAATCTTTTACCGTTAGCGCCTGCTGCAAGCATTACAGCGCCCATGCTGGCGGCCATCCCAATCGCGATCGTCGATACGTCAGGCTTAATGTAATTCATAGTATCAATCATTGCCATTCCAGCATAAACCGACCCGCCGGGAGAGTTGATGTACATCTTAATATCTTTTTTGGGGTCTTCGTTCTCTAAATGGAGAAGCTGAGCGATAACGAGATTCGCAACAGTATCGTCAATTCCCGTCCCGACAAATATAATTCGGTCCTTAAGTAAACGAGAATAAATATCGTAGGCCCGCTCGCCCATATGGGTTTTTTCGAGAACGGTTGGAACAAGTATTTGATTACGCTGGTTAGTCATAGTCACCCCTTTGTAAGTCACGTTTTGAACAAAATCAGTATTTGTATTTTATCGAATTAGCAGTCTACATGCAAGAGTGCTAATTTACTTCTTTAGAGTAGCGTATTCTATCAGTTTATTGATGGTTTTTGTCGAAAGAAGATGGTTATACAGATCTTCTCGAATATGTGGGCTTGAAAGCTCTTCTTGCATCGCTGGATCAGTGTATTGCTGCCTCAATGCCTCTAATTCAGAGTCAAGCTCGTCGGCGGTGACGGTCAGCTTTTCCTCCTTAGCTACCTCACTAAGTACCAACGCGAGTTTCACACGCTTCTCGGCTTCGGGTCGAAGCTCTTTTTCCAAATCTTCCTGGCTTTTCTTTTGAATCTCAAGATATTGATCCATGTTTAGGCCACTTTGAGCAAGGCGCTGCGAAAGATCTGCTTTTAAGCGCTCAATCTGCTGAGCTACCAATCGTTCGGGAACGGTTGTCTTCATCTTCGAAACGATCTCATCAAGTAGCTCGGTCTCGAGCTCGCGTTTGGTGTTCTCTTCGGCTTCAACGGTCAACTGATCCTTAATGTCAGCTCGGAGGTCCTTGTATGTCTTAAATGGCCCAACCTCTGAAGCAAACTTGTCGTCTGTCTCTGGAAGCTCAAGAGAAGTGACCTCGTGAATTTTAACTGTAAAATCGACTGGCTTACCAGCAAGCGATTTTTCGTGATAATCATTTGGGAAAGTAACTGTGAAAGTTTTTTCATCACCAACATTCAGACCAACCATTTGCTCTTCGAAACCGGGGATAAACTGTCCCGAACCAAGCTTAAGTGTGAAGTTTTTGCTTGAAGCACCCTCAACTGACTCGCCATCCTGGCGACCATCAAAGTCGAACTTTACCTCGTCCTCCATTTGGGCAGGTCGGAGTGCCGGAACTCGCTTTGCGACTCGGCGGCGTAGATCTTCGACCATCCGATTGATCTGCTCGTCGGTAACCCTAACTTCCTTTTTAGTCTTTTTGATCTTTTTGTAATCTGGGAGTTTAACTGGGGGGACAATCTCTGTGACTGCCTCGAATTCGAGAGTTGAGTATGGTACCCATTTTTTGATATCAATTTTTGGCTGACCAATTACCTGAAGTTGCTCTTGAGTAACCGCATCCGAGTAAGCGTGACTGATGGTGTGTTCAATCGTTTCTGTCTGGATTGTTGTGTCACCTATTTCTCGCACAACAATGTTGTCGGGGGCTTTACCTGGGCGAAACCCAGCAACCTTTACTCGCGGACGATAATGAGCAATAGCGTGCTCATATGAGTGCTTGATCTCAGCCTCGCTGGCAGTGATAAGCAGAGTTACTTCTGTGTCAGTTTTTTTAGTGATTTCAGCTTTCATAACTGGAGTAGTGTAGCACGAAAAAATAGATACGCCCACCCGGTTTTACCCGGATGGGCGTAAAAGCCGCTATGCGGCAGCATGTTCCTTGTCGGCACGGACGAAGCGGACCTTGCCATCCAGAGGGACAAACCAGCCTCCGCGACCCCAAAGGGGCCGGAACCAGAAGGGCCCATGGCAGTTAGTGGACCTATACAAAGCCCGATAGAAGACGCCGACCCTGTTTGGGTTGATTTTTGGGAGTTCGCCCTGGCAGTACGCCAAGCCGAGAACCTCGTAGCGCCCTGCCTTTGGTCCTGAATGCGTTACAAAGCCTGGGCGAATTTCTGCCTTCTGCCTTTCCGACAGCTCTAGCCTTCTATCCAGATCACCCGAGACTGAAGCGACCTTCCAGACCTTCGATTCCCAAGTTGGGTCCTCGGAATGCTGGACTCTAGCCTTAACCAAATCACTTCCTTGTGGCGGCTCATCTCGGCTGATGACGAAAACTGTCCTTCTCACAACATGAATATCGCTCAAAAGAACTTCCCCCTCACGGCTTGAGCGTGGTTACGGAACTCAAGCATTATGACAAAGCGTATGTCGAATTAGAAGTGGAAAACTCAAAAATAATTGCTTGGTGGGCGAGAGAGGACTTGAACCTCCACGGGGTTTCCCCCACTAGCTCCTAAGGCTAGCGTGTCTACCATTTCACCACTCGCCCGAGTGATAACCACGTTATTGTAACTTATGTTTGCTTTCTGTAAAACGCCAACTTTTGATCGCCGTAGTCTCTGGTATCAACAAGATCCAGTGAATCCATACTTGCAGGATTTTGCTGACGAGAGTATTCAATTACCATCAATCCATCTGGATTTAAAAGATCAGCAGCCCCTTGAGCTAGCTCTCCATCAAATATTGCGTATGGGGGCATAAAGAAAATAAGATCAAAAGTTTCTTTAGGGCTACGCGCCAACCACGATTCAACTGTGTTGGGCACGAGCTGGTACTGAAAATCGACTCCTAAACCGTCGATCGTCTTTTTGATGTTGATATTAGCCCTCTTACCAGATTCGATGGCAATAACCCTTTTTGCTCCTCTGCTTATTGCTTCAAAACCAAGAGCGCCACTGCCGGCATATGCATCAAGTACATTAAAGTCATTTATTGGCCCAAGAATATCAAAAAGCGCTCCTCTGACTTTTTCTGTCATCGGGCGGGTCGATCTTACGCCAGGAGCGAATATTTTTCTACCACGAAAATTTCCAGAAATTATTCTCATTAGGCTACTACTTCCTTTGCCACAACATCTTTGACCAGCTCTTCCCCGCTCTCCAAATATGCAAGCAACCAAATTATCCCAACGTCTTGAACAATCTTCGGAGCAAGCTTTCCCTTGGTCTTTCGTGCAATTTCTGGAGTCCACCCGTAGCGATAAAACTTTTCGTAAAGATTCATTTCGGCAATCTCAAGTGCTTCTTTTTTGAAAAATCCAATTGGGCCGTCCTGCCTTGCATCAGCCATCTTTGAGCAATCGAGCTTAACGCGGATCTTCTGCCCCAAGATCACTGTCGCAACACCCATCTCAAAGTTGAAGTGAGTTGTAAGAAGACCCTTCCCGCCTACAACCTTCCAAGCTTTGCGAACAATATCAATATGCGTCAGCCCCTTTCGCTCAACGACATAACGACCTCTCTCGTTCTTCTTAAACCCATGTTCTTGAAGATGCTTATCGAGTGGGAAGTGATGAGCCGGCGTTAATCCATCCACCACAAAGTGCGACAGCCAGGCTGCCTCAAAAGCAGAACCAATCATGTCCCGATCTTTGAGTTTTTTCACCAATAGATTGTAGTGTGTATTTATAAGATCCGGGATAGGACCATCATCGTCGTATGGGTCATAAAGATGGCTTGGCTCGTTTTCACCAGGAGACTTCGTCTTGAGCCCATCTGGGCCATTAATTCCCTCAAAATGGTTTATTTGAGTAATGCTAGGAAAGCTTCCATTTGCCAAGAATGACTCAATCATCTTATAGGAAACTTTATTGAAACGCTGATGTACACCAACGGCCGAAACCGATCGTTTAGATGTAATAAAACCTGAATACATTTTGCTCCACCTAGTCGAGCGAAGTGACCGTTTTTAATCTGTTGATGCGCTCGACAACTTGAGGATATTGTAGCATGTTCTGTCCATCACTCACAAAGGTAGAAGCAGCCTCACGAACCTGCGAAACAAGCCTAGAATCGCCAAGATCTGCCATCTCGAGCTCCAGCAAACCATGCTGCCTTTTACCGTAGATTTGCCCCGGCCCTCGCAGCTCTAGATCAATCTGTGCCAGTCTAAACCCGTCTTGGGTCCTCTCTAAAGCCTGTAATCGCTCCATTACTCCCGGTGCATTTGAATCGCTGGTGATCATGCAATACGAATGATGCTCACCTCGGCCAACCCTTCCTCTAAGCTGGTGGAGAGCTGCAAGTCCAAAACGCTCAGCACCTTCAATCAGAATTACGCTGGCGTTAGGTATATCGATGCCCACCTCAATCACCGATGTGGCAACTAAAATATCAATCTCGCCCCGGACAAACTGTTGCATCGTATCATCGCGCTCTGCCGGCTTGAGCTTCCCATGAACTACGCTGATTTTGCGATGACGAAACGGTCCTTTACGCAACCGCTCCACCTCAGCAGTTACGCTCTTCGCACCCAAGGTATCTGAGTCTTCAATCAGTGGGCAGACTACAAATACCTGCCGTCCATCCGTTATCTGCTTGTCGATAAAGCCGTAGGCCACATCCCTATCTGTTGGCTTAACGACCTTTGTGGCAATTGGCTGACGATTCGGCGGTAACTCATCAATGATAGATAGATCCAAGTCGCCATAGACGGTTAAGGCTAGTGATCGCGGTATTGGAGTCGCAGTCATACTTAATAGATGAGGCAGGCGGCTGGCTTTCTGCTTGAGCTTTTGGCGCTGCTCAACTCCAAAACGGTGCTGCTCATCGATAACCACCAGCCCCAAATTATTGAATTCAACAGCTTCCGTTAACAATGCATGAGTACCGAGAACAACCTGGGCTGAACCGTCCCTAATCTTTTTTAGCGCTTCATTTTTTTCGGCTGCGGGCTGGCGACCTAGCAATAAAGCAGATTGAATACCAATATTCCCGAGAATATTTTGAATACTCTTAGAATGCTGACGTGCCAGTATATCCGTCGGAACCATTATCGCTGCTTGATAACCACTTCGAACTGCCATGACCGCTGCCAAAAGAGCCACAACCGTCTTTCCGCTTCCAACATCACCTTCAAGTAATCTATTCATCGGCCTTTCTGAGCTCATGTCCTGCAAGATCTGCCATGCCGCCTGGCGTTGGGCATTTGTTAAATCAAAGTGCAGAGATTTTACAAAGTCTTGAGCCACATCAACTTTGAAATCAATCTTTGGAGCCTCTTCACTCTTGATCTCTTTTTTAATGACTAGGCTCGCCGAGATAATAAAGAACAACTCTTCAAAAGCCATTCGATGCCGCGCTCTCTTTAAAGCTGCCTCGCTGCTAGGTGCGTGGAGCTCTATAACCGCCTTGGTGCGATCCATAAGCTTGTATTTTGTTTTAACTTCTTCCGGTAGATTTTCTTCAAGCTTAATAAGCCCCAGCAGGGGCATTATGAAATTTCTAAGCTGTTTTGAGGTCAAACCTTCTGTCTCGGGGTATATAGGAACAATTCGCCCAGTATGCTTCGAAACACCGGAATCGGATTCGATTGCCGGTGCCTGAAGTGCAAGGTCATTGTTTTTAAACTCAAGCTTGCCCGAAATCATTACGCTTGATCCAACGGGATGTTGTTTTACAAGAAATGGCTGATTGAACCAAACCGCCTTAACTGTACCCGTTCCATCAGAGATTACAGCTTCCGTTATTGAGAGCCGACGGGTACGGGCCCTCCGCGAGGCTATATTCACAATCTCCCCACGAAACGTTACCATCCCCGGTTTCATCATCCGTATCGGAATGATATTTGAGAAATCGTCATAGCGGCGTGGAAAATGATGTAATAAATCGCCGACAGTCCTAATCCCGAGCTTCTCAAGCTTTACAGACGCCGCCTTACCAACGCCTTTCAGCGTCTCGACTCTTACGTCTAAATTCATTTACTTAACCTTGAGTTTCAGGAAGCGGCGCTTGCCGACCTGCAGGATAGCTCCGCTTCGAACCTTAATTTCCCCAAACTCAACCTTTTCTCCTCCGAGACGAACTCCTCCTTGCTCAATTAGTCTTCTGGCCTCTGAGCGACTTTCTGCTAACTTGACGCCAACTAGAAGATCAATTGGGTCCCACTCCTTTTTGGTAAGCTCAACCTCCTCGATGTCTGAAGGCAGCTTTCCTTCCCTGAACTGACGATTAAATGCTTCCTCAGCTTCAACAGCCGCTTTTTCGCCATGATAGATAGATACGATCTCTCTTGCCAAAGAAGCCTTTGTGTCTCTGGGGTTGTCGCCTTCCGCAAGGCTCTTCTCAACAGCTTCAATCGCTTCCAAAGGAACATCGGTACAAATCTTGTAATATGCCGAAATCAGGTCGTCATGAATCCGCATCAGCTGGCCAAACATATCATTAGCGGTGTCGGTTATATATATCGCATTACCCCAACTGGTTGACATCTTTCTACCATCGGGGCCAGTAAGCAAATCAAATGTAATCACATGTTGAGGGGCCTGACCGAAGTATTTCTGCATGACTCGTCCAGCCATTAGATTGAATAGCTGATCGGTACCACCTATTTCAACATCCGCCTTGACTGCAACAGAGTCATAACCCTGTAGTATCGGGTACAAAAACTCGTGTAGCCCAATTGGCTTACCTTCTTTAAAGCGGAGGGCATAGTTCTCCCGCTCTATCATCTGGGCGACTGTAAATTGTTGAGCCAACTCGATCAGCTTGCTCAGGTCTAGCTTACTCAACCACTCCGAGTTGTAGTGAAATTCGACCTTATCGATATCGAGAATCTTGCCGATCTGCTTTTTGTAGTCGGCCATATTCTTTTTTATCTGCTCATCAGATAACGGCTGTCTCTCACTGGTTTTATCGGACGCATCACCAATCTTGGCGGTGAAGTCGCCAACAATCAGCACAATTTGATGACCCATGTCTTGAAGATTCTTGAGCCGATGAATAGTTGATGCGCGTCCTAGGTGAAGCTCGGGGCCGGTTGGATCAATACCAAACTTAATACGGAGTTTCTCGCTAGTAAGTTTTTCGGCGAGCTCTTCCTTTACAATAATGTCTTTTGCTCGGTCGAGAATAAGCTCTTTCATGGCTTTCATCATAACATAAGAAATGATTGAGCTCCTCAGCGTGCGCCGAGGAGCTCGAAGTTTAGTGAATCATCGCCGGAGCAATGGGTGGCCGATCTAGGAGGAACCAGGGTTCCTCTGTCTTCTCGAAGTTGATACGACCTTCTGATTCGTAGAGAGCCTTCTGCCAAGATTCAACAGGAAGCCACTTAATACGACAATGCTCAGACTTTGCGACCTGCTTGCTGTTGTACTCAGCGTAGCAGACTGGTACTTCCGCTCTCGAGTCTGCGTCTATCCTTGTCATCAGAATGACACAGCTGCCTCGGGAGCATTCGCGACCCCTAGCCACGGAATACACACGAAGTGTAAATCCATGTCTAGTCCAATGGCCGCAAAGCCTAAGACCGACTACCGAGAGACGATAATGCGTGACCGGGATGGTTGCCAACTTAACTCTCCCTTGTTGAAGGTGCAAAACTTAGGGCAATTCTAAAGCATCATCTATAAATATCAAACATAAGTTCAATGATTTGGAACAAATTAGCCAAAGCATTATAATATCTTAGAAAGGATTTGTATTAAATTCTATGGTTAAACGTCGCGTCATTCGCGGGGGAAATAGAGATATAAAAGCCAGGGCGGGACAGTTCTTCGGGTCTTTTACGTCTCCTAATCGATTTAAGAGATATTGGTTTAACCCAGCCGGTGCTCGTCGCTTCGGAAAAATTTCCGCAGCCGGGTTAGCTGGTCTATTTTTG
>ERZ724505.830-NODE-830-length-18343-cov-10.579232_pt1 | contig 18343 bp, 18 predicted proteins | sample MGYA00376038_ERZ724505 | MGnify/ENA primary metagenome ERZ724505 (study PRJEB28724, sample SAMN07190884) | wastewater metagenome | isolation source: effluent of sewage treatment plant in Hong Hong | place: Hong Kong | collected 2016-03-17 ... | reverse complement strand
TGGCTAAACGGCGACAAAAACCAAGCCGTGCCCCAGGTGGTAATCGACGAAGCCGAAAAGGGCATGGCTGGTTTGCAGGCGCAGGGCGCGCGATACGCAGCCATCACCAGCCAGATCAAGCCAGCATCGGACCGTTTCTATGAGTTGCGCTCGTCCGGCGGCATCGGCAAAACCTATACCAACACGGCGCGGCGTAGCTTCCGAGGGTACACCTGATGCTGTCATTTGACATGCAGATGGATGGCCTTATGCGAACGCTGGAGGAGTGCCAACGGCGCAATCTTGACATGGGGCCACCCCTCAAGCAATTTGGGCGCGAGAAGCGGAAAGCCATTGTTGCACTGATCGCATCAGGGCGCGGGTTTCCTCCGCTTGCGCCCAGCACGCTGGCCAAGTACGAACAAAAGGCGGCGCAAGATAGCCGATTCACACTCACGGGCGGAGTGCGCAAAAGCTATCAGCAGCGGCTAGAACGCGAAAAAGTACGAATGGAAGGTCTGCGCAAGTGGGGAAAAGCGATGTACGGCGATCATCCACCGGAGCGTCTGCGTGCCAAGCTACAGCGCTTTGATGACCGCATGCGCAAGGTGCAGGAAACCAGCGAAAAGCGCAGACAGCACATGCTTTTTGATGCCTCGCAGGTGGCGGCGCGGGATCGTTTTGCTGGTCAGCAGCTTGTCGAAGTTCGAGTAATGCGCGAGGGCAAGCGCAAGCTGGCACGCATCAGCGGCCCTGGATACGGATCAAGCGCACAGGTCAAGCTGCCGACACACTTGAACAAGGCGGGCGCGGTGTACCAGATTCCAGCCAGTGCCTTGCGCCAATCGAGTGCCAATCGTTTTGAGGTGGCATCGTCGGCGATTCTGCGTACACAGAAACCCGAGAAGCCAGCAACATCCAGCCAGGGCGGACGCGAGCACAAGATGCTCGGCAAGGTGCCAGGCTCGATTTACTATCGCGTGCTGAAACAGGGTTCAGCGTTTGCCTTGATCTACGGTTCGCAATGGAGCAAGGACGGCGTACACAACAAGGGCGACGGCCATGTTCCCAAGCGCGAGCACATCACGCTTGACAGCGAGGACATTGCACGGCTGACGCAGATCCTGGTGGACTACGGGATCGAACCACTGAAGGGGGCGCAATGACCACGCCTGCTTTCGGTTCGGCCATGTACTTTTCGCCGATCGATGTCGACGAGCGGATCGGGCGCGCGCTTGTGCGGACCATTTTTCTCAAGTACGGCGCGCTGGATGCTGGAACCTATGCCGATGCGGTGGCGCTGCGAGCAGCAACGTCGCGCACGCTATCGGACGTTGAGACAATCGCTACAAGCCTTGCGCATGTGCAGAGCATCGGGCGAACGTATGCATGGTCAGTGACAGATGCGCGACCCGATGATGGTGTGACGGTGATTCAGCCAGGCGATAGGCCAACGTCAGCCGGTCGCTGGGTGGCGGCACCGTTTCGTGACTTTAGAGGTCCGTATTTTTGGCACGGGCTGGAATGCGTCGGCCTTGTGGATCGAGCCGTGCAAGTCGAGGCTAGGCCCAATCAGCCGAGCTTGATCACGCTATGCCGGGGAAAAACTCCCAGCGTGTTTGTCTGCTTTACAGGCAAATCAAAGCGCGAGCCGCTTGATCAGGAACCGGGCGCGATCCAAATGGACACGCTCAACTTTCAGATCAAGGCCATCTCGAAGAACTGGCGCGGCAGTCCGTCGGCGCGGTTTGGGTCTGAAATCCCCGAAGAGGAGCAACTCGACCCCGGCGCGTCAAACGTCATCGGGCGCATCGAGTGGCTTTTGCGCGGCTCTCAGGGGCTTTACGGCACGGTGCCGGGCGGTGGATATGCCGGGGCGCTGGGACTATCCACAAGTCCATGGACAGACTTCTGCCGCATCACGATCGGCAGCCACGAAACCGCCCAGAGCTTTGGCAACGATTTGCGGCTGATGGATGTGCTCAATGTGTCGGTGACGCTGGCTACCGAGCGACCGAATGAAATTGAGGATTTGACCGGGCTGCAAGCAATCGCGATGCAGCTACAGCAACCACAAGACGACGGGAGCGCGGTGGACATTGGGTCGCCGTCGATTCTGTTTGCGAGGGCAACATGATGGATATTCAAGACGGGCAGCGCGTCAAGGTGAGCAAGAATCCAGCTTGCTCGGCGCCGGTATATCGACAAGGGGCGGGACGCTTGGACGGCCCCGAGGCCCGCGCGATCCATGAGATCGGCGAGGAACCGGTCGATGTGAACTGGTCTGGCTACTACCACCAACTGCGCGCAGAAGGCGTGATCATCGTCGAGGAGTCTGGCAATGACGCTCGCGGCTAACTCAGATGTCCCATTCAACGCTGGCCCTGGTCAGTATCTGCAAATCCGTGCACGCGGAAACAATCCCGGATCTCCAGACAGGGCGCGCACCGGAAGATTTCGCATCAACATCGTGGCGCCGGTCACATCGGATGGTCTGCTGTATTTGACTCCCGATGCACCGCGCCTGATGGGTGGCCTGGAAGATGTCGTGACCCAGTGCGGCAAGCGCTCGGTTGCGAGACAAATGGCCGAGTACGCCTACACCGCGATTCCAGGTGGCGTGGATGTCTACGTCACGCCAATCGTCATGAGCGGCGGCAGCGCTGCAGCGTTCAATGTCTATTGCTCAGGCGTGGGCTCGGGAACGGTCGCGGTCGGATCTGGCCAAGCGACGCTGCGGTTTGATGATTACTCGGTTCCTGTCGACATTGCCAACGGAGACACGCCAGCACAGATCGCGGCCAAACTGAAGGCGGCATACGATGCCTACATCGCACCGACCAACGGCAGCGGCAAGGGCGTGCCGTTTACGTCTGGTGCAGTGGTAGGCAATGCGCTGCCGCTGACCGCGAGCACTGCCGGTCTGGTTTGCAACGATCACCCGGTCACTGTGCAGTGGCCAGCAGAAGTGACGGGCGTGGCGTTCTCGCCTGGGTTCTTGACGTTTGCCGGTGGCCCGATTGCCGCCGGACCTGGCATCGTGACGCTTCGTTGTCATGCAAAATCCGCAGTGATCAGCGGCATCACGGGGCCAACGAATATCAACGTGGCCACGCAGGTTGTCGCGGGAGCCAACGCGCAGACAGACTTTCCCCTGCGTCTGGTCCAGCGTCCAGCACCGGACGATGACAAGGTCGACCTGTTCTACAAAAACGGTCGGCCTGCGCATGACATTCAAGTCACTGCGACGGGAATTGGACCAATCACAGTCGCGTATACTGGAGAGACGGCAGGATCCGGTGTGCCATCGCTGTCGAATGCTCTCAACGCAGCCGTGAGCGCGGAGGCCAAGCAGGAGTGGGTGACGTGCTTTAGTGACTCGACTTCGCTCGGGGCGCTTGTGCAGCACATTCGCACCTATGCCAACGGATACAATCAGCGAGAGCAGTTTCTTTGGTGGGGATCGACGCTTGGGATCGTGGACGCGGGCGCGATTGTGTCCGGTGTTTCGCCAAGCATCATCTACGAGGATAACGCACAGGGCAGCCCCGGTCGCAACACGCAGATCATATGCCCGAACACGGCACAACCGGCCTATGCGCTTGCAGCGATGCTGGCGTGCGCCCGAGCTGCCGAGCAGCGCATGACACGCAATTGGGATGGTTTCCAGCTGGTTAGCAACCTGCCAGGCATTCCGCTGACGTATCCAGATGTTGCGGATCAGCTCAACGACAGCGCCGCCAACCAAGCGCGCACGACGTACTTTATGACGCCGCTCATCGTGCGAAACGGGAACTTCCAGGTGCAACAGTTTACCACCACCTACGGCGGCACGCTGCCGTTTTGGTCGGGTGGTTACTACGCGCGCGGCATGGCGTACATTCGCCAAGAGTTCCTGGCGGCGCTCGCGGTGTTTGGCGGCAAGGAATTTGTGCGTTTCTCGGCGCCGCTCTCGCCGGACGTGTTCGATACGCAGTCGGTCGCGACCGCGCTCTATTCGGCAGCCAAGATCATGGAACAAGGCAACTTCTACGACGGAGCCGACAAGTTCAAGGCGCTGTTTGCCGCCGAAGTGGACCCGATCAACGCCGAGTGGGTCCGCGTGTACGCACCGGGCAGCCCGCCCATCAACAACCATGTAATCGCCGGTCAGATTGGCCCGGTTTCGGTCTAAGGAGCGCGCACCATGGCGATTCAAACGAAAGTCATTCTCCGTTTCAATGGGGTTAAGGTCGATGCGCTGGGGACCAATTGGAACGTGGTTAAGTCCGTTCCGGGTGGCGTTGCATTTGGCCAGGACGGCCCAATCGACAACTACAGCGGCGTAGGAATCACATACACGCTGTCTGGTGTTACGATGCGCATCCGCCCCACGGGTATTGCTGCGCAAGGATTCAACCCGGCGCAACGCATGCAAGCGGGCGAGGAGTTCGAGGCGACCTACGACGAGGGCGACCCTGTCAACGGAGGAACCACCCTTACATTGCAAGGATGTCTCTGCCGCGAAGTCACGTTTTCAGTCAACAACGAAACCGGCGACATCATGATGCAGATCGGGCGCATCACGGCAACCCGTCGAGTTCCGTACTGATTCAGATCGCCGCGCCGGTTGAGGGCGGGGATTTGGCTCCCTCGCTTCACCACCAATCGGCGCGGCGTGCTACCATGAGCCAAACCAACAAGAGGGAGCCAAACCCATGAGTACGACGCCACGAATCACTCTGCTCGGAGCCGAAACCGGCAAGATCAAGGCAATCAGTGAGCCGCTTGCGGTGTATCGAGTGACAGACCTTGAGGGCGAACAGATCGCCGCTCGGTTTGTGCTTGTGCCGCCACGCATGGAGCGGATCTGTGCTTCAGTCGCGGCGTGGTACATCGGGCAGACACTCGGAGTGCGGGGCACGCAAAACGACATCGAAGAGGAAAAGCAACTCCTGATGTTGTCGTATGCCCTGCGGCGCGACGATGGCCATTACAAAAGCCAGGTGTTCCCGTTCCCTTCTGTGCTTTCAGCTGATGGGCTGACATTCAAGCCAGACAACGAACTGCTCGTACTCGTTCGCGATGCCGACGTGCGCTTGTACTGCGCGCAGGCTGACGTGCTGTGGGTCGACTACTTGAATTTTAAGGCGACACAGTTCCCCGATGTCGCCACCAAGGAAGCGCTCGGGCAGCTATTGGAGGACGCTCAAAAAAAGTCGCTGAGTGCCCTGCTGTTAGAGCACGGGTATTGGAAAGTGACTCGGCTTGCGCGTGGTTTGGTGCGAGCAATCGAAGCCTCACTCAGTGGCACTACTGGCGCTGGCTAGCACTGCTGGCGGCGGCGCTTGAGATTGAAATCGAGCATGCCTATGCGCTCGTAAGACGACGCGGGCAGATGAAATGGGGTCTAAGGGATGAGTGACAACGAAGCAAAAATCATCATCACAGCAGACCCGGCGCAGTTTCAGAAGTTCCTTGTCGATACGATCCGTGGGCTGCGCGAAGTCGAGCGCGAGGGCAAGAAGTCTGTAAAGGAGCTTGACACCGCGTGGGCATCTTTTCAGCGTAACTCCGCCGAAGCAGCGAAGGCAATCTTGCGCGAGGTAGCTGGCCCTGTCATGGACCCGATGAAACAGGCCTATGCGCGGGCGCTGGGCGATGCTCGGCAGTGGCGGCAGGAATCGACTCGGATTATGGGTGAAACCGGGTCGGACTGGAAACAGATCGGCGGCGAGATCGATGCCGTTTCACTGCGCACGCGCCGGATGCCAGAGGACACGGCGCGCTATCTTGACACCGTGCGGCAGCTTACGGGATCGTGGAAATACGCCAAAGACACCGCCGAGGATTACAGCGACGTGGCGCGCATGCTCGGCAAGCAGACAGCAGCAGAAATGGCCCCGCTTGCTGCGACGATGACCAATATCTTTCACGTCGATAAGGTCAAACCGTTTTTTGAGCAAGCAATCGCAGGTGCTAAGGCACTCGGACAGTCTGGCGAGATGTCGATGCGCCAGTTCGAGCGCCTAGCTCCAATGATGACCGGCATGGTCCCGCGCCAGGGTGGCAAAGGCGCGGAGTTTGCCAAGTCGGCGGCGGCGATGCTTCCGGCGATGCAAAAGCTTGGGCTATCGCCTGAAGAGTCCGAGATGGCGATGCAGCAAATCATTGGCAGCTACTCTGGTGACAACCTCATCAACCTTGAGCGGCAGATGAAGGGCGCTGGTGTTCTCGCGCGCGGCGAGCACCTGAAAGACAAGTACGGGCGCTTGACGCGGACGATTCCCGAGTTGATGCAACTCGAGTCGCAGCTGATCAAGCGGCATGCTCGCGGATTGGGCGGCGGCGCAGAACTTGAAAAGAAGATCGCCAAGCAGAGCGTTGCGCCCCTGATGGCCGGGCTGCTTATCGACAACGATCAGTTTCAGCGCTACATAGGGGAAGCGGCAGGCGCTGCTCCGGCTGGCGAGATTGAAGCGCGCAAGCAGGCGCTTGAAAAGACGCCGGAGCTACAGCGGCAACTCAATGATCGCATTTTGGCGCTGGGCATGCGCAAAGATGTCGGAGAGAAACAACTTTCGCTACAGGATCTAGGAGCGGGGGCGCTTGGGCCAATGACACCGGGCGGGTCTGGCGATTGGCGTGATGCTGTATTTGGGGCAGGAAAACGATACGGGGCGTATGCGTCCATGATACCGGGTGCGGGCAAGTTTGGAGCGGCTGCCTCGCTTACGTTCGGCGTAGCGGAATCAAGTCTGCAAGCGACCCGCGAGGCACAGGCTAAGGGGACAACGGTTTTTGGCGTAGGCAAGGGACTTAGTGCCGACGCCATCGGCGGAGGCGAGCCGGGGACACGGACGCATCAGATGTCGCTCGGGGAACTGTTCCGTGATTTATTCTCTAAAGACAAGCAGCGCGAACAAGCCGCCGCCACCGCCGACGCACTTGGACAGAAAGTGCTAAAAGTCCAACTTGTCAGCGATGCCGCGCCCATGCCAATGTCGGGCGGAGGCGAACAAGGATGATCCCCGGAAGTCAAGCGATATCATGGGGAGGGCTGTACTTTGGCAAGTGGGTCGTCGATGCTCGCGACCGCTTCGGCCCCGATTTCTACGCGCACCGGCTACCGCACCGCAACGGGGCCAAGCAGGAACAGACCGGCAACGTGCCGAGAGCCACGACCTACACCCTTGTCTTTGCTGGGCGCTTTTGGGCGGACGATGCCAAGCAGGTGCTCGGTGCGTTTCTGGGTACTCCGCGTAATGACTTCGTGCATCACCTGTGGGGCAAGATGCGCGCGGTGATCAAGCCGATGGATGCGCAGTGGGACCCGATCAACAAAGGGACGCACTATCAGGTCAGTGTGACGATCGAAGAGGACACGCTGACAAACAATGCCACCTTTGACCGTACACCTGGTACGGTGGGCGATGACATCAGCACCGCGACTGAAGCGACAGATGTATCGGCTGCGTCATACGTGTCGGACATCTTTGCAAAGTACACGGTCGGGATTCCGGCACTGCAGCTGCGAGCACAGACTGTAGCCGCTCAAGCGCTGATGAGCACATTCACCGATTCGACTCGCAGCTATGCCGAGGCGGCGCTACTGCAATTTCAGGCAGGGCAGACCGAGATCACGCTTGATGCGTCACTCGGACGACTACCGGAACTGTGTGATCAGGCCTTGACCGCATGGCGAGCGCTGCCACCTGTCAGCCCCTACGCTCAAGTGGCCATGCAAAACGCCGAGATTAGCCTTCATCAGGCCAGCAACCTAGCCCAGGCCATCCGCGAAAACCTACCCCCGCCGATACGCTGGACAGTGTCGCAACAGATCAACCTGATGGCGCTTGTGGGCAAGCTCTACCCGACCCGCAAGGCGTCCGACAAATGGGCGCTGCATGACACGATCGCAACACAAAACCGCCTTGTGAATCCGCAAGCGCTGCGGGCAGGGCAGGTGCTGGTGATTCCCGCGCCATGACGTTCGACCCATTCAATGCGCCACGCTCGGGAGCGAGCAGCCTAGATCTGTTTGGCGGCACCGTTGCGCGCCGTCCAAGCAACTTGCCAGGCGGTGATGCGTTTGCGCCGAACAATGCAGCGCGCGGGCAAAGTCTGGCTAATGGGAATATCACGCCGACGATTGAGGTCGAGATCGCTGGCGACCAGGCTGGGCGTCGGATCGATATCAAAAATTTCACGCTGCGGGACGACATCCAAAGTCTGTATGACCCATTCAGCTTCACGATGGTGAATCCCAAGGGCGAGCTAAACTACATACTCGACGCCGTTGACACAAAGCATCACGTCCCAATTCGCATCTACCACCGTGATCCGTTCGTCAACGGCGGTGAGCCGCGTTTGTGGTTGCGGGGCGTGATTCTCAACGCTCGCGCCAAAAGCGGCATGGGTGGCAGCACCATCACGCTTTCTGGCTATGATCTGGGATGGCTTCTGACCTCCTGCGCACCATTCGGGCGTGACATGAACTTGCAAGGCCTGTCGTGGCCACGGATGTGCCAAAAGCTGATTGACCCGTCGTGGCTTGTGCCAGGCGCTGGTATCGGCAAGCTTTCTGGCTCCAATGGCTTCGGGCTGCGATCGATCATCGGAATCAGCACCTCGCGACAAGTCAGACAGGGGCGCATCAATGCCGAAACGGAAGCGGTGCGCAAAGAGCAAGCGCTAGCAGCACGAGCAGCAAACCGCACCGAGATCACAATCGCCAACAATCTCAACACGCGCGCCGTTATGCCAAAGATCATGGTGCAGCCAGGCGAGACAGTTGCAGACATATTGATTCGCTATGCTAAATTAGAGCAGCGTTTTGTCAATGTGACACCAGATGGAGATTTGTGCTTTTTCTTTCCTGATTACACGACGCCTCCGCAATATGCATATAACTACAATTGGGATGATGCGCTGGCTGAGCGAAACAATGTAGAAGATGCCGCGCGCGATGTTGATGGTGGGCAGGTCAGCAACCTGCTAGAATGCGTATCAAGCAAACTATACGCAATGGCTATCGCCGAAACCGACAACCCAATGGAAGGGCTAGAAACGGGATTCGCAAAGCATTATAATCTATCGTCGGATTACTTTTTGCGACGGCTCACGTTTGCAGATAACGAGCGATATGATGCGGCACGCGCCAAAGTGCGCGCCGAGTGGCGTTACAAGCAGGGGATTTATGCCTCGGAAACGGTGACGCTGACGGCCCAAGGGCACAGTCAAAACGGGCTGGCGTTTGCATCGAATGGGCGCGCGAACGTGCGCAGTGATAAGCTCGGCGTGAATCGAGTCATGTATCAAAGCGCCGTCGAATATCACCAATCAGAACAAGGGCAGGCCATCAATTCGACGACGACAATTACGCTGAAGAAAGACAAGCTCTGGAGTCCGTGATGATCGAGCAACTCCGCGCAGATATTGCTAACTATGTTGCAGCCGCGACTCGGCAGACGTTGCAGCATGTGCGTGACGACTTGATCCCCGGCTATCTGTCTCGGCTTAGCATCCTGACGAGCTGCGCGGCGGTATCGACTGCGGACAGTGGCGATACGTGCATGGTGGATCAGGTGCGGTCGTGGAAGTCGGCGGAAGGCGGGCAGGGCTCGACAAGCATGGGGCGTGTTGAACTTGCTGGACATCTGACTATCCCTCGCGACAATCAGCGTGCTCTGACGTTGGGTGATCCTCGCAATGCGTCATGGTTTCCGCTGGCGATGAAAAACTACCGCCCGACCGGCGGAAAGCCTGGAGACACTGCGCTCTACAGCCAATCGGACGCCAAGCAGGCCGTGATCTGGGCGCGGCAGACCGGGCAATTGACCGCCGAGAGCGCGGGCGGGGCAAAGCTGGATATGTCCGCAACAGCTGCCGATGTTCAGGTTACGGCGGACCTCTACGCAAATCACATAGCGGGCAAAGACACGTTGCCGACGTTTGCACCGGGCCCAGCCCTGGGTGGCGGCGCTGGGGTAGTCCTTGGCAGCGATATCGCCATGACTCTGACGATGGTCAGTCTTGGCGGACCGGCTGGCTTGCTGGGCACTGTTCAATTTGGCGCGCTGTGGCAAACGCAACCGAAGCTAAGCGGACCTATGCCAACAAGTCAGACGATGGCCACGCCGCCGCCTGTGGGGCTGGCAGGCGCGGTTTATGCTGTCATAACGCCCGTACAGATCCAGTTTTTTGCGACATCGGCAGTGCCGCCGGGTATCTACTCTTGCACCTTCATCGTGGTAGGGTGACGCAATGGCGCTTGCAAATCCACGGATGGAGCTGAACACACTGACGGCCCGGCAAAGGATTGTGCTCGTCAATGGTAATCCCGTCGAAGATACATCGCCAGCGTACCAAATCCTTTCAATGCTGTCGGAAGATCCGGGATGGTCGATGGAAGAAACGCCGCGTGAGGGGTCGCTACTGGCTGAGTTTGCCGAAACAGGACAGAACACAGCAACGCAGTTTGTTGCGGCTGTTGAGCGTCGATGTGATCCGCTTCTCAATGAGCAAGTGCTAACGTCCGCGACCTGCACAAGCGTCCGTCAGGAACTCACCCGCGACGGGTCAAAAATCAGCTTTGCGCTCCAATACAAGACGCCCGGCGACAGCGCAGAGCAAGCGCTGACTCTGGCAATAGGGAACTAGCATGCCGTCAGCTTCACAACTCATCAGCAGCGCACAAAACCTATTGGCTCAGGCGCTGGCGTTTGCCGGCAACCGCGCGCCGTCATGGGCGACAGGCGATCGTGACTTTCTCGGAAAAGTGGCCCGGATGTTTGTGGCCATGCTCAACTCGAATCAGGCGACGCTGCGACAGCTAGACGCGGACTGGCCCCCATCGAGCCAATCAAGCGCCGAGTCTTTGCAGCGAAATGCAACGACGTTTGGTCTGCCGAACGGCGCGGGCGGCTACGGGTTTTTGGTCCCAAAGCCCGCGGTGGGCGGTTTGGGAATTGTGCAAGGCGCATCAGGAACACCGATTCCCTTGCCGCAGACGTTTATCGGTCCCGACCGGGTGACAATCTTTCAAATCCGACCGGCGACCGGCCCCTATGTGGTATCTGGCCTGCCGCCGGATACGGGGCAAGTCAATGTCATCATTGACGCCGTCACGGCTGGCACCGCTGGCAATCTCAGCGCCGGGCAGATCCTGACGTTTCAAAGTCCACCGGCTGGCATCCAGCCCGAGGTGGTCTTGATCAATCCGCTGGCCAATGGCACAGATCAGGAGTCACCCGACGACGCTCGCAAACGCCTAACCACGCGCCTGCAAACCCCACCAAAGGGCGGAGCACCGCAGGACTACAGCGAGTGGGGTAATAGCGTCACGGACGCAAACGGCATCGCCTATGCCAATCTGCGCTATTACGGCTACAGCGGCGGGGATGCCAACGTGGGCGGCGGTGGCGGATACGACGGGCTTGCGGGCATCATGGGTGTGCAGACGCTCAAGGGGTCGGGCTTGGGGCGCATGCCAAGCGCGACGCTTTTGACAGACACCACGCGATATATTCGAGGGACCACAACGGCGGAGGGTCGATCGCCTATCTGCGCTTCGGTGCGGACACTGGCCCCGTTTATGGACCCAAACATCACCGGGCTCGTGATCAAACTGCGCGTCGTTCCTGGCAAAGTAATCTATGCGTTCGATTGGGCACGCGGCTCGACGGTGTATCGTGTCGATCTAAACGGCTGGAATGGAACCAACCAGCTGCGGCTTACGGGTTTGGCACCGGATGAACTGAAACTAAAAATTGACAACGGCACCAAACCGCGCATCTACGTAGATACTCGGGATGCGGTCGGGCTGCCGACTGGCCCTGTGATCCCTGCGCAAGCGCGGTGCGTGGCGTGGTCCGATTTTGCTGGTAAGACCACCTTGACTCTAGAAACACCACTACCGCCGGGCTGGGTCGGTCCGCTTGCTGCAAACACAGATGAACTTTTCAGCGGGCAAGAGCTTATCTGCTCAGGATCCGGTGTATCGGGCGCGGTGCTCACCTACACCGACAACCTTGGCCCATCGAAGGTGTCCGGGCTGCAAGATCCCAACGATGCATGGGACGATACATGCGCGGTGTCTGGCGGTATCGACGCGGCGGCAAAGAACGCACTTGGGCCCGATGGGCTGTCTCCGCTGATAGAGCGCTGCCTTCCAGGGTCGGTGCAAATCGGCGTAGGCGTAGGCGCGCTGGCTGCGGTCGATGTGCGAGCGCCAGATAATAGCACCTATGGCCCCGGCTTGCTGTATGCTCTGCGCATCTTGACAACGGACTAGAGGGATCATGCCAAGCAACCCACGCCAGTTCCAGACGATGTACCTGCGAGCCGGAATACCGGCGGACACGTACATCAAGCGGCCGCCCGGTGTGATCTATCCGTTTTGGGATCAGGTCAACGAAGGGGGCGTGGGTGATCTGGCGCGGTACATGGGGCCAATCCCGGCGCAGCAACCTGGGGACGTCCGCGTGGGCAAGCTCACATGGTCAGCGGTGCCAGCTGGCGCAACGCAATATCTGGCGGTGGCACAATTTCTGAGCGACCCCATTGAAGCCGTATCGATTCCGGCGTCACGGTGGCGGATTAGCTGGGCGATTCAACTGGCGAATGCGTCGGCCACGTTCAAATGGTGTGGACTCGTTGCGATCTATGTCGTCAATGGGCGCACGGGGCAACGTCGGGCGTCGATTATCACGAATGATGTCAGCACCGGGCTGCTCATCAACAACGATGAGCGGACAGCGGACTACTACACGACCGGGCTTGCCTGCGAAGTGCTGACGGGCGACTACCTAGAGTGCGAGCTTGCTGCCTTCGTTGAAAACTCGGGCGGCACTTCGGTTATCCCTGACCTATCGGCATACTTTGATGGAACGACACCAATCAGGACTTTTGGAACGGCGACGACTGACCCGATGGCGGTGGTGATTGCGCCCGTGCCACTTGTGCGCGTGCTGCCGTATCCGTCGGAACAGCCCGACGCGACAGTTACAGAAGAGCAAGCGCGCGAGCTGGCCGTTGCGAACTTTCCGCCCGGCATCCTGCATGAGTTCGGATCTCCGGGACTTGGGCAAAACAAGTCACCCGACGCCGAGTTTATGGATTGGATGGGGACGCTGTGGAAGCGGATGGCGTTCGATTTTCTAGACATCTGGGCGCGGGAGATGGACCCGGCGCGGGCGCTGCTCAAGCTTGACGACTGGCGCGATCTATACGAGATCATCAGCAACCCGGTAAGGCGCTCCGACCTGGCAGCGCTCGTTATTGCCCGGCTGCGCGAGATCGGGCAATCGTCGTCGCTGTTTGGAGTGGCGGCAAGCGTCGGGACTGTGCTTGGGTATGAGAACCCGACGCAGCTAGAGTTGCTGGAATACTCGGCAAGCGTAGCCCGTTCGGCGCTGAACTACATTTTCCCGATACTTACTCCTGTTGCGATTCCCGCAGCGGCTAACTTTGCGGGCGGTGTGTCGTTTATGACTCCGTACCCATACGATGCTGGCCCGGTGTGGTCCTCGGGTGCGTGGATGTCGCTGGTGTTCTCCGCTGACGTTGGATCTTTTATCAACGTGCGGCTGACTGCGCCAGATGGCTACCAAAAGACATGGATGCCAATCACACAGACGCATGATGTGAGCTTTGCCGTCCTGTTTGCTGCTGAGATGTCTGGCCATCCGGTGCGCGGAAACTGGACCGTCGAGATTTATCGATCCGGCGGCCCAGTTGTGAACCTGATTGGGATGTCGCTCTATGCGCCTGGCTGTCCGCGCAGCGAAGGAATGAGCCCAGCCGTTTTGCCGGTCATCGGTCCGCCGTGGCCTGTGGTGGTTCCGAATGCCGAAACACGATGCGGACTCGGGCGAGCGCGCATGTGGTGGGGCGTGTATGTTGACCCGGCGCTTGTCGGGGTCAAGACAGCAGCGGACTTTCGCGAAGCTCAAGCCGCGATCAGCCGGCTGCGCCACGCCTATCATGGCGCAGACCTCATCTTGACAAAGACACCTGTTCCCGGTACGCCTCAAGTCATACCGGGCGCCTTCATCCCCGGCTAGGAGCCAAATTTGCGACGTGTCCTGCTACTCTCTGCGCTCGGATTGATTGGTTGCTCGGCGGCAAAGGCGGATCCAAGCCCTGACCTGGCTGCGCGTCCTCGCATTGAGTTGCGCACCGTTAAGCAAAATTTCGGCACGATCATTGGCGCCTACGTTCGCGACAACGAAATCGGCGAGCCGGTGGCTCCTGCACAGGCCGAGGACGGCAAGCAACGATGGCTGCCGATCGAACAGTGGGCGCCATCCGCCACGCCTGTCCCGCGCTCTGTGCATAGCAGCGACTTGGGTCTTTGGCTTGATCCAGGGTGCTCGGTTGGGTTTGCGGTGACTCCGCAGACGACGCGGCCCAAATTCATTTGGCAAAGCACACCGGGAGGATTTGCGGTGTGGCAGCTTGTGGCGTGGCGATACGTGCCCGATGTCAGCAAAGAGCCGATGTGGACAGGGCCAGGGCCAATCAAGTGCGTGCCGTTGTCCGAAGCACAGAAGGCGGAGCGGCTGAAGAATCGCGGCGCATGGGGTTTCTACGAGCGCTGGCTCCCGAGCCGGTTTGTGGAATACACAGCGACAGAGACGGCGGCAGAGCAATCGGTGGCGCCATCCTTTCCACTGATCACTGCGCCGACGCTTGGACAATGCGCCCCCTGTGAAGTCGGCAACCCGGACCACTGCGGCGGGGATCCCGCGCGCTGTTACAAGGTCGCCAACACACCAGGCTCTACAGGGTGCTGCCTATGAAACAGCCGAGTCAATATCCAAATGTGCCCGTCAACAACTACGTGGATGCGGTCGGGCCGAGCGTCAAAGCAGAGTTCCTGAATCCAACCCAGGAAGGGCTGGCCGACCTGATTGGGATGATGTTTGGGCGCTCTGCAACGTGCGTTGCCGACGAGTTCACCGAACTGACGTATCCGGCGGGCATTCGTGGCAAGCTTTCTGTGTGGGCAGCGGTCAATGCTCAAAGTGGCTGGCGCGTTCCGACGGCACCAGGTCAACATGGGCTACTTGGCGTCACTGCGGTTGTTGCCGGTCCCATGTCCTGCATTTTACAGGAAGCGAGCTGGGGCATCGGCACGTTGGACTTCACTGTGAGCCTTCGGGATTGCATTGACGATCTGGCAAGTCTGGATGTCGTTGCAATGCCCGGTTGGCGCGGTGGCTTGTATGACGACACCGGCGGACCAATCAAGGGCGCTGTGTTTATTGCTGGCAATGACAAAGCCAACTGGCAAACGTCGATCGGCGGTGTGCTAACTGATACCGGCGTTCCGATTGTAGATGGTCGGTACTACGATTTGCAGATTAGCCGGATCGCGCAGACGGCATATGCATATATCGACGGGGCTTTGGTCGTCACGCAAGCGTATCCTGACAACTTGCTAGCTGCGCGGCGATACCTTGAAATCGCATCGCCAAACATGCCGATCAACAAAGGGTTTGCGGCGGACTACATCCGTCTGGCCGTGATGAGGTAGACCATGCTGCACAACGTGATCCTCTGCTACCGCTCCGCAACGGCACCGCTGCCAACGGGCGCTGCGACTTTGACGGGCACCTATCCTGCCGACATCGCCCCAACCGAGTCGCTGTTCTACGATGCAGGCGCATCGACACGCTTCCCGTTTGCCGTGCGTGCTTTCAAAGGCGCAGGCGGACAAGATGTGGTGGTCAAGTTTCAGGGTGCCGCGCTGTCTGTGGATGGTGCGACGTTTGCCAGTCGAACGTTGGGCGGCGGGCAAGGTCTGCTTCAAGTTTGGGGGCTGACGGGACCGCTTTACACTGTGCAGATGCAGCAGCAGACCGGAAACAACACGCCGATTTCCCATGTGCTCACTGGCAGCGTCGGGCTGAATCTGGCGCTTACAATCCTTCTGCCGACCAAGGAAAACGGTCAGCCAGCCGGGACGATCAAGGCGGTGGCGGACTACATCGCGGCAACGGTGGCGCTCAACGTTCATTTTTCAGCGGTGGCAAGCGGATCAACTGACGCCACCCTGGGGGCGACGCTTGATCGTCGCATGGCTGGGCGCGTGCAGTGGGGCGATATCGAGAGCGACCGGGCTGGGATGGTAGCGATTGAGCACACATTTTCGGCGACCGCTGGTTCATTCCTGGATGGCGTGCTTGTGCCTGCATGCAAAAACTTGATTGCCGTTCGAGCGCTTGCCAAGTCGGCGGGCGCTCCGGCTGCTGGTGATGGCGTGCAAGTGATTGCCGCCACGGATGGACTCTAGGCCATGCCTGCCAATCTTACGATCTACGTCGGAACGATCAACAGCACCGGGGTTCGCGTGCCGCTGGTCAATGCCAAGGTCTATCTGCGGCCAAACCGGACAGATATCACCTACTTGAACGGCACAACCTATCTGCCATGGGAGGTCAACCAAACCAGTGATCCAGGATATCGCGATTGCTGGGTGGCTGTGACCAATGGCACTGGGTTTGCGACATTCCAGAACGTGCCGTACACCGACACCGAGATGCACCGCCCGAAGCATCCAACCACGGGCGATTTCATTGGGCCGGAAATCGAGTGGCAGCTGATCAACCCGAACGGGCCGAGCACAAGCGGTAGCGCGAGCACGGTGATCTATACGGGGAAATTGCTGTCTACGATGGTGCTGCCGTCTCCGGTCAATGTTCCAGACGATGTGATGTCGCTCTCGGTCGATGCGTGGCGTGTACTTCACTCGGCGTACATGGCCAACCCGATTGGCGGAGGCGTGCAAATTGGAAAGCTGACGTTCGGCGTGGGAGTGACGCAGCAGAGCATCACTTTTGCACCATCGTACCTTGCGCCGCCCCAGGTGATGGTGGGTGGGTCATACGACAAAGATGGCAATTTCTCGGCACCTGGAATCGCGCAGGATTCCTTGGGGACAACGCTGGTGACAACCTCGTCGGCAACCATTCAGATCGCGGGCGGGCTGACATCCTCAGTGGATGTGCCCTACTTTGCATATGGGACGGTGGCGTGATGCGCATCATACTTGCAGCACTGCTTTTGCTGGTGTCATCGGTGGCATCAGCTCAGAATTTGGCAGCAAACCGCTTGCAGCTGCTGCCCGCAGCGCCGAGCGCGTGCCCAGTTGGGCGCGTGTGTGTTATCGGCACGTCGACAACGTCTCCATATCGGGTTGGGTTTCAAGATGCCAGCGGCAACCTTGTGACCATGGGCGATGCCTGGAGGCTGCGACAATGCTCGGGGGCGTGTGTCGGGGCAATGAACGGAGATCTCTGGTACGACACCAGCACCGGGATTGCCTACATCAAACAGGGCGGCTCCACGCTGCCCATTGGCGTCGGATCGTCTCCGGTCATCAATGGCACCATCACGGGCACCTATGCATTCGGTGGCATGCCTAGCTTGGCCGTCAGCCTCAATGCCAATGGATTCAAGATCACAAATCTGGCGACGCCTACGTCTGCCAGTGATGCCGCCACTAAGAACTACGTGGATGGCGCTATCAACACGGCAACATCAAGCCTCGTACCGCAAACGCGGACGATTTATACGATAGTCCCTCTTGGTGGCGGTGGCGATCTGTCGGCAAACAGAACGATATCGCTCAATTACACCGGGGATTTTACAATCGCTGGCGGGTCATTGGCTCTCGCGTCGACTGTGTCCCGTGCAGCTTCGTTACATTGGCAGCTCAACAGCGGCAGCAGCATAAGTGCAAATGGATATTGGGGGCCAAGTGGGGACACGTCGGCTACGGCGACCCTGGTAGCTCCCATGCTTGCACCATGCAACGGAACGATCAGCGCTCTGTATGTGCAGGGCAACGCGAACGCGACCGGGCTTGCAAATATCACAGTGTATCGCAGCGCTGGCGGGGCCACCATTTCATATGCAGCAACGGCAATCACCTGCGCCATGGCAGCAGCAACCAAGGTTTGCAGTGATCTGGTGCATAGCTACGCGGTGACAGCTGGCGATCTGCTGCTGATTCGCATCACCACAAGTAGTTGGAACCCATCCGGCGGAAGCGCAAGCCTCCGTTTGGCATGCTCATAGGAGCCGACGATGCCAACAATTGAACAGGGACAAACGACCGACGGAACGCCTCTCACGCTGCATTCTGTGACACTGGGCGCAGAGGCGGGGATGGTGCAAAAATACATTCATTGGTCGGCCTATACGTCGAAAGATCTATGCGCAGCCGGTGAGGCATTGCTGGTCTGGTCGAAAGACGCCAGCGGTGCACCGGTGGTTAAGTTGTCATCGAGCACCGCCAATATCACCGGGTATGCGGCGCCCTTGGGTGTGTCAGCTGCGGTGTCTGGCAATGATTGCCAGGTACAAGTAACCGGGA
>ERZ724505.828-NODE-828-length-18369-cov-6.441848_pt1 | contig 18369 bp, 18 predicted proteins | sample MGYA00376038_ERZ724505 | MGnify/ENA primary metagenome ERZ724505 (study PRJEB28724, sample SAMN07190884) | wastewater metagenome | isolation source: effluent of sewage treatment plant in Hong Hong | place: Hong Kong | collected 2016-03-17 ... | reverse complement strand
CAGATAAGACTTATTATCGATATGGTCCTGTCACTGCTACAGATAAAACTAACAAATATATAACTTTACCTGAAAATATAATTGGTGCTATTCGTATTTTCCCTATAGGTCAGGCTCTATCTACAAACAATCTATTCAATATTCGTTATCAGATTGCTCTAAACGATCTATATGATCTGACATCTACAACCCTAGTTCCATTTTATATGTCAATGCAACATATTCAATTTCTAGAACAAATGCTTGTTGGCGAACAACCTATCAGATATACTCGCCACACCAATAAGCTTTATATCGATATGGATTGGGGCAGAATCAATGAAGGCGAATATATTGTTGTTGAGGCGTATCACGTGATTGACCCGGAAACATACACTGATGTATGGGGCGATAGATGGCTGCAAAATTATGCAACAGCTCTTATTAAGCAGCAATGGGGATCAAATCTGATTAAGTTTGCTGAGTTATCTCTTCCAGGTGGAAATAAATTCAATGGTGAGAAAATTTACAACGATGCTACAAAGCAAATAGAAGATATGGAACACGAGATGGTGAACACTTTCAGTCTTCCTGTATCAGATTTTATCGGATGATTTATATACTTTTTCTAGAAATAAACCTGTAGAAACCTTACAGGAGAAAAACTATGGAAAAATATGGATTCGTCTGCATGTGGTCTAATCCTGAACACAAAGAAAAAGTTGGGAAAAAAATATCTGAGGCTCATAAAGGCAAGAAATTTAGAGCAGGTCACAAGAATTCAGCCGAACATAATAAAGCAATTGCCGATTCGAATATTCAAAGAATGCACGAAAGAGCTTTTGCACTCAAAGATCAAATTTTAGAAACCATGCACTTGACTGCTGTTGATGCATCTAAAATTATTGGAATAGGCCGTGGAACTTTGAGTAGATATAGATCTATCATAAATAATTTATAAAGTAAACTCTAAAGAATTAACACATAATGGCTCTAAATTCTTATTTTCAAAATTATGATTATCTTCCAGAACAGAATCTTCTTTCAGATCTGGTTGCAGAGTCGATTCAAATTTATGGTGTGAATATTGTATATTTGCCTAGAACAACTCCTAATATCGACCGTCTTTTCCTAGAAGATCCTACTTCAAAATTCGTACAGTCTGCTTCTATAGAAATGTACATCAAAAATTATGAAGGCTGGGGCGGAAATGCTGATATCATGTCTAAATTTGGAATTAGCATGGGAGATCAGTTGGTTCTTCATGTTTCTAGAGCAAGATTTGCTGAAGCTATTGGAACGCCGTTTTCAATCTCTAGACCTAGAGAAGGCGATCTTATTTTCTTCTCTATTCCAAATGCCATGTTTGAGATAAAATTTGTCGAACATGAAGCAACGTTCTACCAAACTGGATCACTTCAATATTATGAAATCAGATGTGAGCGCTTTAATTATTCTTCTGAAGAGATTACAACCGGTGTTACATCAATCGATTCTGTTGAAGACAATTATAGCTTCAATGTAGATGGAAATTATCTTCTAAATGAAGATGGCTCTACCTTAATTGCTGAAGATGCTACGAATATTGCTTTAGAAGAAGCATATGAAGCACCTGATGATATAGATGGCACCGCAAGAAATAAATATTTCGAAACTGCTGGAAACTCTATAGAATTCAATATAGAGAAACCATTCAAAAAGTAAGGTGAAGTATGCTTGGTTATAATTTCTATTTCGGGCTTGTAAGAAAATACGTGACTCTATTTGGAGCTGTATTTGATGATATCTCTATTTCTCGAGAAGGCAATAAGACTATCAAGATTCCAGTCGAGTATGGTCCTAAAGAAAGATATCTGACACGTCAAGAACAAAATCCAGATTTGCAACGACCTATATCTCAAGTTTGGCCAAGAATGGCATTTGAGATTGATAGTCTTGAATACGATTCAACTCGAAAACTTGATCCAAACGGATTCTGTACAACTGGTTCTTCATCATCAGGAACTCTCAAGGTTCAGAATAATCCAGCTCCATGGAATATCAATTTTAGACTCAGTTTAATCTCTAGAAACACCGAAGATGCTCTTAAAGTTCTAGAACAGATTCTACCGTTCTTTTCACCAACATTAAATGTAACAGCTGATCTCATTCCTGAGATGAATTATGATCCAGTCACTCTTCCTATAACTCTCCTAAACGTGAATATGAATGAGCTATATGAAGGATCTTTCGATGATAGAGAATACATCACTGTTGAATTGATATTTGAATTAAGAGGATATATGTATGGGCCTATCAGCACATCTAAAGTCATTAAGGAAGTATATATTGATCTGTATACTCCTAACACAAACACCGCGTTCCAAGGAGTGGGGACACCTGCTAACTCCGAAATCGTATATGTACGACCTGGTCTCACCGCAAACGGAACACCTACCGCAAATGCTGCAGCAAGCGTCCCGCTAAATCAAATATCAGCCAATTCTGATTATGGTTTCATAGTGAGTATAACAAATGGATAAGAAAAAAGACACCATATCTGAATTACTAAACATATCTCCGATTATAAAAGAAGGAAGTGTTGTAGTATATGAAGAACCAATAGAAACAGAAACTCAAACAGATCAAGATCTAGAATATGCCAGATCTATCATGTATGAGAATATAAAAAACACTCAAGACGCTTTAGAAGAAATGCTTGAGATAGCAAAGCAAAGTCAGCATCCAAAGGCTTTTGATTCCTTAGATAAGTTGTTAAACACATCTAGAGGTGTTGCTAAAGATCTTGTGGAATTTCATAAAGACAAGAAGTCTATTAAGCAGGAAATTCAATCAACTGAAAATAACACCACAAATAACAATTTGTTTGTTGGATCTACAGCAGAATTGCTAAAAATGATTAAAGATAAGAATGCATAATGGCTACAATAGAATATCGTGGTAACAGAAACCTTAAATCAGCTGGGGTTGCAGTTGAATATACTCCAGAAATGGCAATGGAATTTGCCAAATGCGCAGAAGATCCTGTATATTTCATTAAGAATTATGTGAAGATCGTACATGTAGATAAAGGTTTAGTTAAGTTTGCCCTATGGGATTTCCAAGAGGAACTCATTCATAAGATTTTAGATAACAGATTTGTTATCGCTAGGATGGGACGTCAAATTGGAAAAACCACTACGGTCGCGGCCGTCCTTCTACATTATGTTCTTTTTAATGAAAATTTCTCTATTGCTATTCTTGCTAACAAAGAAAGACAGGCCAGAGAAATCCTAGGTCGTATTCAAATGATGTTTGAATATCTTCCTAAGTGGTTGCAGCAAGGTGTTGTTGAGTGGAACAAAGGAAACATTGAGCTTGAAAACGGTTCTAAGATTCTTGCTTCATCAACATCTTCATCTGCAATTCGTGGTACGTCTCAAAACTGTGTTGTTGGATCAACAATAATCACCATATGCGACGATTATGAAAGAATTTATATTACATCGATAGATAAAGCAGATTCATCCAAGTATATAAATAATCCAGATTACAACCTCTGGGAAAGTTCTATGTATTATACGGTTTATAAAATAACAAATACTCTAAACAAAAAAGAATATATTGGATATCATCAAACAAATGATTTGAATGATGGATATATGGGTTCAGGCAAGCTTATAAAAAGAGCGATTGAGAAATATGGTATCTCTGTTTTTGAGAAAGAAATATTAGAAGTATTTTCCAATAGAGAAGACGCTGAAGCATATGAAGCACTTCTAGTCAATGAAGCATATACCCTTAGAGATGACACATATAATATTGCTCTAGGTGGAAATGTTAGAATTATGGTCGGCCAAAATAATCCAATGTTTGGTAAATCTCTACCTCCCGAAACAATTTCTATGATTGCAGAAAAAAATCGCGGCAGAAATTTAAAAGAAGATGATGACATTGTCATTTCAGATATTAGATACAATTCATGGTCAGATGCCATGGGCAAACTTCGATGCACACATGGTGATCTAATGAAAATGATGTTGCTTCCTGGAAATGGTTATATCGATCCTGAGCGGCAAAAATTATTTGAATATCATTGTTCTGAAATAGAAAATAGAAAAATACAGAGCAGATATGCACAAAGTGTACTAGCAAAATCACGGTTTTATGGTGTCGCAAAAACTGAAGAACATAAAAATAATATATCTAAAGCGTTAAAGGGAAAACCCAAATCTGAAGAACATATCGCAAAAATTAACAAAAATCCAGATAAAATCAGAAAAACTGCCGAGGCTCATCTTGGAATGAAGAGGTCTGAAGAGTCAAAAATTAGAATGTCAGAAGCAGCTAAAGGAAGGATTCCTAAAAATAAAGGAAAAATTCATATCTATAATGCTCACACTCTAGAAAAAAAACTCATCTCTAAAGATGATGCTATTCCAACTGGATGGATTAGAGGAGTGACACCAAAACATGCCTAAAGTTTTAACTCAAAGCGGTTTCAAATCCTATTATGGAATTAGAGCCGTTGAAAATAATGATGACAAATATAAATTAACTTTAAATGGATGTACACTCATTTGTACGCCAGATCATAGGTTAATGTTAGAAGATTCTTCTTTTATTTTTGCTAGAGAGTTAAAGACGGGGGATACTTTAGCAAATGATGTTGTTGTAGAAAACATAGAAACTATATCTTCGCACGAATATGTTTATGATTTGTTGAATGTTCAGGATACAGAATCGTATATTACTGAAAATGCCATTTCACACAATTGTTTGTATCTAGACGAATTTGCATTCGTTCCCAATAACTTACAAGAAGATTTTTTCAATTCTGTTTATCCAACTATTTCTTCAGGTAAAACGACAAAAGTAATTATTACATCTACTCCAAATGGCATGAATATGTTTTATAAGATTTGGAAAGATGCTGAAGATGGTAAAAATTCATATGCAACACATTATGTTCAGTGGAATGATGTTCCTGGCAGAGATGATGAATGGCGGGCTGAGACAATACGCAACACGAGCGAAAGACAATTCCAGCAAGAGTATTGTTGTGATTTCTTAGGCAGTTCGAATACGTTGATAGATGCAAGGAAAATCGGTCAATTAACATATAGTTCTCCTCTACACGAAGCAAATGGTGTAGAGATATTCCATCACCCAGAACCAAATCGGTCATACTTAATGACAGTCGACACCTCGCGAGGCGCCGGAATCGATTATTCAGCTTTCATTGTATTTGATATCACAGAAATTCCGTATAAGATGGTTGCTAAGTTTAGATCAGACGAGATTCCAGTTCTTGTTTATCCTAACGTGATCCATCAGGTTGGAACCTATTATAACGACTCTCTAGTCTTAGTTGAAATAAACGACATTGGCCAACAAGTAGCTGATATTCTTCATTTTGATCTAGAATATGAAGGTGTTATCTTCACACAAACTAAAGGAAAAGCAGGCCAAAAAATTGGTCAAGGCTTTGGCAAAACTAAACCGCAACTAGGTGTAAGAACAACAACTTCAGTGAAGAGAATTGGTTGTTCAAATTTTAAAAATCTGGTGGAATCAGATAAGCTTATTTTATGTGATGTCGATCTTATTTTTGAATTGTCTAGATTCATTGCTGTAAAAAATTCATATGAAGCTGAAGAAGGCTATCATGATGATTTGGTAATGTGTTGTGTTCTCTTTGCATGGATGGTTAACCAACCATATTTTAAAGAATTAACAGACACTGATGTAAGATATCGTTTATCACAAGATCAATCTGAGCTTATTGATGCTCATTTATCACCATTTATTATTGATGATGGAAATGACTTTGAAGAAGAGTCTAATGATTTCTATAGCTTAAACTGGTAATATATTTCCCTCTAATCTTCTTTTTTATAAATACAATAGAACTATGTTCATGATTTCTTATATGAAGGAGAAAGAAAAATGCCAAATTTAGTATCACCAGGCGTTGCAACATCTGAAATCGATTTAACAACAGTTGTTCCAAACGTTTCAACTACAACTGGTGCTTTCGCCGGAATTTTCACATGGGGCCCTGTTGGAGTTCGAACTCTAGTTGATAGCGACGTTACTCTTGTTAACACTTTCGGCAAACCAACAGACAATAACTTCGAAACATTTTTCACTGCAGCAAATTTCCTATCTTATGGAAACAGCCTATATGTGACTCGTGTTATTGATGGCGCCAACAACGCATATGCAAACACTGGTGCTGTTACCGGATTTGCCGTTAAAAATGATGATGATTTCGCAAACACCACATTACAATCAAACGTTACATATCTGGCCCGTTATCCTGGAGCCGGTGGAAACAGCTTGAAAATTTCAGTTTGTGATTCAGCTGCTGCATATGAGCAAACAGTTAACACATCCCTATTGCAAGGTACGTATACCAACGTTACATCTATTACACTTCAATCAAACTCCGGTTCTAACGTAGCAACATTATCTCTTGTTGCAAACACCCTAGGTTTAGCTAACACAGCAACCCAAAACGTTGTTTCTTGGTTGTCTGTTGGTGATTTGATTGATGTCGGTAACTCAACAGTAGGATTCCAGACTGTTAAAATTACAGGCGTTACACCTTCTAACACAGAAGTTGCAAACTCTGGATCATATACATCAACAGCAACAGTTCGTTTCAATTCACCTGTTGTTCTTCCTGCAAACGTCCTTCAAACAGCAATTCCATCACGTTGGGAATATTATTCTCAGGTGGATAAAGCTCCAGGTTCTTCAAACTGGATGGCTAAAAACAATCTAACAGCAAATGATGAACTTCATGTTGTTGTGGTCGACCAAGGTGGTGTATTCACAGGTGCACCTGGAACTGTTCTAGAAGTCTTTAAAGGTCTATCAAGAGCTACAGATGCTAAGACAGATCAAGGTTCAAGTAATTATTACAAAACAGTTCTTAACACTGCATCAAAATATATCTATGCTGGTGCAGACCGCACTGGCGCCGCTTCAGCAAACTCTGGTTCATTAACATCTGCAACAACAGTATTCCCATATTCATTCACATTTAACGGTGGTGGAGATGGTAACGGTGAATCAAACTGTTCTCTAACTTCTCTAACAAGCGGCTATGATCTTTATAAAAACGTTCAAGATATTGACATTTCTCTAGTCTTGACTGGTAAAGCTCGCGGTGTGACTGCAGAAACAACAGCTCCATCTAGCTCAGTTGTTAACTATTCATCTCTTGCTAACTATATCATTAGCAACATCGGTGAATATAGAAAAGATTGCGTTGTATTCGTATCTCCTGCTAAACCTGATGCTACAAACATCGATCCTGTAACAAGCATGCTAGCATTCAGATCTAACTTAGCAATTGCTTCATCATATGCTGTTCTAGATTCTGGTTACAAATATCAATATGATAAGTATAATGATAAGCTTCGTTGGGTACCTCTAAACGGTGATATTGCAGGAACTTGTGCATATACAGATTCTGCCCGCGATCCTTGGTTCTCTCCAGCTGGAGCTCAGCGCGGTCAAATCAAGAATGTTGTAAAGCTAGCTCTAAATCCAGGACAAGCTCAACGCGATCTTCTTTATAAGAATGATATCAACCCTGTTGTAACATTCCCAAGCCAAGGAACAATCCTATATGGAGATAAAACTCTTCTTGGTAGATCTTCAGCTTTTGATCGTATCAACGTGCGTAGATTGTTTATCGTTCTAGAAAAAGCAATCTCTAATGCGGCAAAATCAATGCTATTTGAGTTCAATGACGACTTTACTCGTGCTCAATTTGTTAACATGATTGAACCATATTTGAGAGATGTTCAAGGACGTCGTGGTATCACAGATTTCTATATTGTTTGTGACTCTACAAACAACACACAACAAGTTATCGATACAAATCAGTTCGTTGGCGATATCTACATCAAACCAAATCGCTCAATTAACTACATCAGTCTTAACTTTGTTGCAGTTCGTTCTGGTGTTGAGTTCTCTGAAATCGTTAACTTAGTCTAACATGAACACTTTTAAAGGAGAAATTTGATGCCTAATAAGAATTTTAGCTTAACTGCATTTAAAGCAAATCTACCATTTGGGGGAGCGAGAAATACGCTCTTCCAAGTTCAAATTACTGCACCACCTCAAATTGGAATTGGTTTAGATCTACAAAAGGTGCCATTTTTAACTCGATCTGCATCATTGCCAGCATCTAACTTGGGTTTGATTGGTGTTCCCTATATGGGACGAACCCTTAAACTAGCTGGTGATAGAACGTTTGATCCATGGTCTGTTGTTGTTATCAACGATGAAGACTTCAAGATTAAAAATGCTCTAGAAGCTTGGTCAAATGCTATTAACAATATGCGTGGAAATATTCGTCTAGGAAGTGCAGCCAATTTATCATATAAAGCTAACGCTACTGTGACACAATATTCAAAAACTGGAGATGTTTTAAGAGTATACAAGTTTGAAGGGTTGTTCCCTCGTGCTGTATCAGAAATTTCTCTAGGATGGGGTGACGTTGATTCTATCGAAGAATTTGGTGTAACATTTGAATATGACAACTGGGTAGTTGACGCCGCAGGTGTTACAGGAACTCCTGGAAACCAAGGATAAATAATTTTATCGCTTTGTTATTAGGAGTTTTTTATGGCTGAATCAAAATCAGGTTTTCAACTTTTCGGATTCGAAATAAAGAGAAAATCCCCAGATGAAATTGAAATGAGTACAACTCCATCGTTTGCTCCTGTTGAGTCAGACGATGGAGCTCTTGTTGTATCTGCAGGTGGATCTTATGGCACATATCTAGATTTAGAAGGATCTGCAAAAACAGAAGCAGATCTCGTGTCTAAATACAGAGAAATGTCTATTCAACCTGAATGTGAATCTGCAATCAATGAAATTGTAGATGAAGTAATTGTTAAAGATGAAAATAAAGAAATTGTAGATATCAATCTAGATAATCTAGAAATTTCTGATTCTATTAAAGATCTCATTATAGATGAGTGGAATAACGTTACCAATCTACTAGATTTCAACAATTATGGATATGAAATTTTTAGACGCTGGTATATTGATGGTAGAATATTCTATCATGTTATTATCGACGATTCTAATCCTAGAAAGGGTATCGTAGAACTTCGTTATATTGATCCAAGAAAAATGAGAAAAGTTAGAAACATGAAACGCGAGCGTCGTGGTAACGTGTTTGTGAATGTTACTACAGATGAATTTTTCATGTACACTGAGCGTTCATTCAAAGGAAATTCTCCTACAGGAATGGACAATCAAGGATTAAAGATTACAAAGGATTCCATAATTCATATCACATCTGGATTGATGGATAAAGACAATAAACTTGTTTTGAGTTATTTGCATAAAGCAATTAAACCTCTAAATCAACTCAGAATGTTAGAAGATTCTACAGTAATCTATAGAATTTCTAGAGCACCAGAAAGAAGAATTTTCTACATCGATGTAGGAAATCTTCCTAAAATGAAAGCTGAGCAATATATTAAAGATATGATGAATAAGCATAAGAATCGACTTGTTTATGACGCTGTCACAGGCGATGTAAAAGATGATCGCAAATTTATGTGTTTTGCTTTAGATACAAAAATTCCTCTTCTGGATGGAAGAACGCTAACTTTAGAAAATTTGATTTCTGAATACGAGCAGGGTAAAGAAAACTGGGTATATTCATGTGATCCTGAAACAGGGAAGTTTTCTCCAGGGCCAGTTTCATGGGCGGGAATTACTAAGAAAAATAGTTCTGTTGTTAAGGTAACTCTAGACAATGGAAAATCAGTAATCTGTACTCCTGATCATAAATTCCCTGTTTGGAACAAGGGAATGGTTGAAGCTCAATATTTAACCGTAGGTGAATCGCTAATTCCAGGATATCGCCGTTCAAAGGAGATTACTCCAGGCGGTGCTCTATATGAGCAATTATATCAAAATGAAACTGGAACATGGGAATATACACATAGATTGGTTTCAGCATGGAAAAATGAAAATAATTTCAAAGAAGAGATGTTGTATTCATCAAAATATATTGATGATAAAAAAACTATTATTCATCATTTAGATTTTAATCGAAATAATAATTCACCTAGAAATCTAGTGTACATGAATCATAAAGATCACATTGAATATCATCATGATATCCAATCTATTGTATACACGCTGGATGTTATTAATGCTGTTAAAGAAGCTGCTACAAATCTATATTCGGTAGATCTAGCTCTAAAATATATTAATAAATTAGATCTGTCTGCTTGGATAAATTCAAATTCTGATAGAAATCCTAAAAATAGACTCGTGTGTTCTTCTACTACATTTACAGCAAAAGATCTCAACAGAGTGAGTAAAAATTTAGGCTTTGCTGGATATGCAGAGCTTAGAAAATCTTGCGACACTCGCATTAGAACAAATTCAGGTAAAATTAGAGTGGGCTCAACTAAAGGATCAGATGAACATTATGCTGCCATATCTAATGCTAGAACTGGAAGAGTTTCATTTGCAAAAACCTGGAATATTTTAAAGCCAGATGGATCATATGAAATAGTAGAAAATCTTAGCGCATTCTGCAGAGAGCGTGATCTAAATAGATCAAATATTAAAGGTAAATACGGATCAAAAGGATATTCAGCTGAAATTTTGGTAAATCATAAAGTTGTTTCAGTAGAATTTCTAGAAGAAACTATGGATGTTGGATGTATTACAATTGATAAGAATGAAACTTATCATAGCAATCATACATATCTCCTAGATATTGGTGTTTATACCAAGAATACTATGATGGAAGATTATTGGTTAGCTCGTAGAGATGGAAATAAGGGAACAGAAATTTCAACCCTTCCTTCAGGACAAAATCTGGGTGAAATGGCAGACGTACAATATTTCCAAAAGAAGCTGTACAAATCTCTTTCTGTTCCAATGTCCAGAATTGATCCTGAAACAACCGGGTTTAACATGGGTCGTTCTACAGAAATCACACAGGATGAACTCAAGTTTCAGAAATTTATCAATAGGCTTCGCTTAAGATTTTCTCAAATGTTTTTACAAATTTTGGAAAAGCAACTGATTCTTAAGGGAATTATCACGTCTTCTGATTGGGCCCAATTCAAGAATAAAATTCATTTCAACTTTCATACTGATAACTATTTCTCTGAGTTAAAGGATGCTGAAATTCTAAGAGAAAGACTATCAACTCTTGCTCAAATTGAGCCCTATATTGGAATTTTCTATTCTAGAGAATGGATTAAAAAGAATGTGCTTAAGCAATCTGATGAAGACATTGCTCAAATGAATTTGGAAATTTCACAGGAACCCCCTCCACCTAGCATGATGCAAGATCCAAATGGGGATCCTGGACAAGAGGCTACAAGCGGTTCTGCAGAAGATCAATCACAACCAAATCCAGAGGCTGAAAGCTCAGGAAGCTCTTCTACTGTTCCTCTGCAAGGTGAAATTGTACAAGGAAAGAATGGACCTTTTACTAGAAAGTCTCCAGAAAGACTTCCTGATAATTTCTACCAATAAATATAATAAAAAGGAGATTCTTTGATGCCCTATACTACAGATAATATCGTAGATTTTATTATGGATCGTAACCCAACCGAATTGCAAAAGGCTGTAGATGAAATCATGGCATCTAAAGTCAATGATGCTTTAGAAGTGCGTAAACACCATTTAGGAAATGCTTTTTCTAAGGAATTCAATAATGCCGAATAATATTCATGAAGTAGAAGATCCAACAAAGCTTTATTATGAGCCTAAACCAGAAGGCGAAAAACGCTTTTGGAAGCAGCATATCATCAAAAAGCACACCGACAGAAATGGTAACGGTGATGATGTGTTTAATGCTACAAATGTCAAAAAGGCAGAACAACATGTCGGTAAGGAAGTTCCTGGTGGAAAGCCGGCTTCAAATGCTGCCACGGCTGCCGCTGCAAAAGCCAAGAAATTTACAGGTCTTAAAGAGGATTCTCAGGCTGCATCTTCTGATAATCCGGGCTTTGGTGGTCACGCTCCTGGTCCAGGTGATTCTCCTGTAACCAATCAAAGTCCTGAGTCAAATTCATCAAATCCAACTAAAAATCCAATTAAAGAAATTTTGGAATCTATTGCTATGCAGGCTGCACAGATCCATGATGAATTGGATGATGATCAAGATCTAGGAACAGATGCTCTATCAACGCTGCAAAATCTTAAAGATGCATTGGATCAAATTGCTGAATCAGTTCAAAGCGATAATATGCAACAAGGTCAATCTGCACCTGGAGGCCCTGATCAACAAGATACGGCTGTTCCTCCTATGAAACCAGTGAAAGAAGCTAAAGCAGATTTTTATTATCAAGAATGGCCTAACCAAAAGCCAAAAAAAGCTTTCAATCTTTCTAAATATTTAGAAAACTCTGAAAAAAGAGCAAAAAGAGCTGCTAACTCTGATCAAGCAAAAAAAACTGCTAAATCTGATCAAGCAAAAAAAACCACATCAGAAAATTTTTCACCAGCTGAATTTGCAAAATCTTTAAATGATATTCGTAGACTCAAAGAAACAGCAGAAGTTAAGTTTAGAAACGGCGAAACTAAAATGGTGACTGTTAAAGAGGCATTAAAATATCTAACAATTAGAGATAGCTATAGATCAGCTTCTAGTCTTACAGAATTCCATGATTCAATTTCTGAATCTCCAGAAAATTTTATGGATGTTATTTCTGAATCTAAAATGACTCCCATGTCTCTAGTTCATAAAACATTAGGAAGAAACAAATGAAACTTATTTGTGAAATTGTAGATACAATCTCTGTTCTTAAAGAAGCAAGAGAAGATGGGAAAAAAGACTATTTCATTGAAGGTATTTTCTTGCAAGGTGATATCAAAAATAGAAATGGAAGAATGTATCCATCTCAAACTCTTCAAAAAGAGGTGGCACGATATACTAAAGAATGCATTGAAAAGAATAGAGCTTATGGTGAACTCAATCATCCTCAGGGCCCATCTATCAATTTAGATAGAGTGTCTCACATGATTAAAGAGCTTAAGCAAGATAATGCAAATTGGATTGGTAAAGCTAAAATTATGACAGAGACACCAATGGGTAAGATTGTAAAAAATCTTATTGATGAGGGTGCAAATTTGGGTGTATCATCAAGAGGTTTAGGTACGCTTAAGCAAGGCTCTCAAGGAATCATGGAAGTTCAAGATGATTTTAGATTAGCAACTCCAGCTGATATTGTGGCAGATCCATCTGCTCCAGATGCTTATGTTAGAGGCATCATGGAAAATGTAGATTGGGTTTATGACGAAACCTTTGGATGGAAAGCCATGGAGATCAATGAACAAACTAAAAAGGAATTCAATAAACTTTCTATGGAAGAAATTAGCAATAGAAAAGTTGCTGTATTTGAATCCTGGCTTAACAGTATTCGTGTAAACTAATAAAAATATAAATATTTCAAATATTATTCTAAAGGAGTCTTAAATGCCTAAAGGTCAAGAAAACCTAAATGAATTCAAAGGTTCATCTGGTACAGCTAAAACCGTAGATCCAGTTTCAACTGGAGATTCTAGCCGAGGTGCTGATAAATCTGGTGGTGAATCAACATATAATTTTTCAACTAAGGCCGAAGTCTTAAGTGCTATTATGCAAAAGTTTGCAGGAATGGGTAAAGACGAAATGGTAGATATCTACCATGGTATAGGTGGACCTTCAGCTTCACCTAGAGGTGCTGATAAATCTGGTGGTGAATCAGGCGCCGTCGATACAGCACCTACCACAGTTAAGCCTATCAATCCAGATGCAGTCACTGTAACTCCAACAATGAATTCACGTTCAGGATCAAAAGGTGAATTTGATCAAATTAAAACATCTCCAACTACAGTTAAGCCTATTGTATCAAAGGAAGATGTTGATGTTATTTTTGCTGGAGATGAGTTGACCGAAGAATCAAAGGATAAGGCTCTTATCGTATTTGAATCTGTATTAACAACACATGTTATTGCTGAAACAGCACGACTTGAAGAAGAATTTGAAACCAAGCTAAATGAAGCAGTTGAAGAAATTCGTCAAGACGTTGTTTCAACTGTAGACAAATATCTTTCTTTCGCGGTTTCAGAGTGGGTTGAATCTAATCAACTAGCAATCGATAATGGTCTAAAAGTAGAAATGGCCGAAGAATGCATTAAAAGTCTTAAGAGCGTATTTGAAAGCAATTATATTGAAATTCCAGCAGACAAAATCGATGTTGTTGCTGAAATGAGTGAAGAAAATGATCTTCTGAAGGCACAATTAGCTGAAGCTTCAGATGAATTAGTATCACTTCGTTCAACTGTATTAGAAGCAGAAACCAAAGCAGCTTTCGCTGAAATTTCTGAAGGCCTAGCCCAAACACAAATTGAAAAGCTAGAAACCTTAGCTGAAGGTGTGTCATTCACAACTTCAGAGGATTTCAAGAAAAAGCTATCTGTTATTAAGGAAGCATACTTCGGAGTTTCTACTCCAACATCTTCCGGAGAACTTCTATCTGAAGAATTCGATGGAGAAGAGTCTAAGTCTCCTCTAACAGGACCTATGGCTGCTTATGTGAATACTGCCAAAAGACTAGTCAAAAATTAAGTTTTTATAAATAATATTGACCCAATAAAGAAAGGGAGATAATAAATGTATCTTAACGAAGAAATTCAAAACAAGTGGAAGCCTTTACTAGAACATGAAGATATGCCAGCCATTAAGGATGCACATCGTCGTTCAGTAACCGCGATTGTTCTAGAAAACACTGAAAAGGCCTTGGCTGAACAAGCTAGAGCAGGCGAAATGGTTTCTCTTCTAGAAACATCTGGTTCAGCTCCCACATCTGCAGTAGCAGGTATGCAAGCATACGATCCTGTACTAATTTCATTGGTACGTCGTGCATTGCCTAACCTAATTGCATACGATATCTGCGGCGTTCAACCAATGACAGGACCATCTGGTCTAATCTTTGCACTACGTCCACAATATGATAACCAGTCAGGTGCTAACGCTTTCTACTTTGAGCCTAACACTGGACAATCAACTATCCGTGGTGGTAACACACAAATCATCGGCGATGCCAACACAACTTGGGGTGGTATCTATGGTGTTAACACTTCTACCATCGTTTCAGGTAACTCACAGCTTTATAACTATGCTGGTGGTATGACTACAGCTCAAGCTGAAGCTCTAGGTTCAACAGGAAACGCTGATTTTGCTCAAATGGCCTTCTCTATCGATAAGGTTCTAGTTGGTGCCAGATCACGTGCGTTGAAGGCTGAATATTCAATCGAACTAGCACAAGATTTGAAGGCAATTCATGGACTAGATGCTGAAACTGAACTTTCAACTATTCTATCAGCTGAAATGCTTTCAGACATCAACCGTGAAGTAGTTCGTGCGATTAACGTAACAGCTCAAACAGGTTGCGCTGCTACAACAACACCAGGTACATTCGACCTAGACGTTGACTCAAACGGTCGTTGGTTGGGTGAAAAGTTCAAGGGTCTAGTATTCCAACTTGAACGTGAAGCTAATCTAATTGCTAAGAATACCCGTAGAGGTAAGGGTAATATGCTAATCTGTTCTGCAGATGTTGCATCCGCTCTTAATATGGCTGGTGTTCTAGATTATACACCTGCTCTAAACAGCAATACACTACAAGTAGACGACACCGGAAACACTTTTGCTGGTGTTCTAAACGGACGCATCAAGGTTTATATTGACCCTTATGCTGCTGGTGATTATATGACAATGGGTTATAAGGGTTCAAGCGCCTTTGACGCAGGTCTCTTCTATTGTCCATATGTTCCTCTACAAATGGTTCGTGCTGTTGGTCCTGATTCATTCCAACCAAAAATTGGATTCAAGACTCGTTACGGCATGGTTGCAAACCCATTCTCAAGAGGTGCAACTGGTTCAGACGGTTCATTGGTACAAAACTCCAACGTCTACTACCGCAGAAGCCTTGTTGCAAGTATTTTATGATCTGTAGTATCTAATATACTATAACTTCTCTATAAATAAGAGTAGGAAATTTCCTACTCTTATTTTTTGCGAGGTTGAAATGAATTTAAAATATATTCCATACACATATTATATCAAATGGACTAAAACTGGAAAATGGTATTATGGAGTAGAATATGGTTCTACAACAAAAATATCAAATCCAACTAATTTATGGACAACATATTTCACATCATCAAAAGCAGTTTCTGAATATAGAAAAATACACGGTGAACCTGATATTATAGTCATCAGTAAAATATTTGAAAATGCAGATGATGCTATTCTGCATGAAGCTAAATTCTTAAAACGGGTTAATGCTGTATCAAACACAAATTCTTTAAATGGTCATAATTCTGATGGACTTTCATATAAAGCTAAAATTGTATCAGAAGAAACCAGACAAAAAATATCGAATATTCATAAAGGTGTTTCCAAATCTCCTGAAACTAGATCTAAGCAGTCTATTTCTAGAAAAAAATATTTCGAATCAGAAGAAGGTTTGGAATGGAAAAAAACTTTATCTGAAAAAATGTCTGTTGATAATCCTTCTAAAAAAGGTAAAATTCCTTGGAATAAAGGAATTCCTATGTCAGAAGAAACAAAAAGTAAAGTGTCTATTTCAGCTAAAGATGCTTGGTCTAATCCAGAACTAAAGGAAAAACAATCGATTAAAACAAAAAAGATGTGGGAAGACGGTGTGTTCGATAATAGACCTAAACCATCTGAAGAATCGATTCAAAAAAGAATAGAAACTAATAAAAAGAATGGGTTTAAACAATCCGAACATCAAAAAAAGAGAGTTTCTGAAACGTTTAAAGGAAAAGCTAAACCAGATGAAATGAAAAATAAACTTAAAGCAACTTTAGCTGATAAAAAAATAAATGATAGAAAAATATGTGAACACTGTGGATTTGAGGGATATGGAAGTACATTCACCAGATATCACGGCGATAGATGCAAACATAGAGTTCAATAAATAGATTATAATAAAATTCTAGAACAAACTAAAAAGGGGAAGATTAATCTTCCCCTTCTTTTTATTCTTCTTCAATATATCTTTCTAATTCATTGCTTGTCGGTACCATCCAATCCATAATTTGACCTGTATCTAGATCGATAGTTAGTCGAATATAATCTCCAAACTCACCTGGAATAAATGAAGGCACATATCCTTCTCGCTGCAAAATAAGATCTTTATCAGCATTTAGAAGAGAATATACCCCCTCATCCCTGACCTTAAGGTCGATTGTAGCATACTTAATATCGACCTTAGATGGTGTTTTAACCAGACATTTTACCATTACATATATGCTCCTTCTAGAAGATCGAGAGCAGCATTACGCCTCTCATAAACACTCATACGATATTCTCCAAGAAGCTTGAGCTCATGATCTGTGAATCGATGATAATAGCCTAGACGATTGTATAGACCTACTTTACCAGGCTGAGATTCTCGAATAGTGTGTGTTGAAAAATGTGGGAATAGGGAATTTCTAAATCCTTCTGCTTCTGATACAGTGCAAAAAGGAAATTCTCGCAGCTTTACATTATCTTTAGGTTTCATAATTTATTCCTTTGGTACCCATGTAGTTACAGTGATAGTTTTTTCTTTTCGTTCAACTTCATAAACTTCAGCCACATCATAAAAATAGTCACTGAAATATGATCCTGAACGAGATTGGTCAATGGCAAAAAATTTTCCATTTTTCGAAACAATAGTCGTATTGTAGGAATATTTGCCTTCGTCTACCCATTGTCCATCATCAATTTCTTCCCAATCATCAGGAAGATCATCGATTCCAAAATAATGCTCTCCGTTTTCTTGAGCGTATTTCTGTAGTTCTTCTAATTCTGTCATATATACTCCTTAACCTGGATTGGAACCATTGCCCCAGGGGTCTTTGGGAGGCTTATAACCACATGCATCTTGCCTCTTTTGAATTAGAGCTTTTGCATCTTCCAAAGAAATAGGGCCGAAATCCGTATGTTCAACACAAACACATAGATATCGAGGATCGGGAATTCGATTTAGCATAACTTCATTAGCATGAAGATGTCCATGAATGTTAGCACCAAAGCGTCCAATAGACTCTGAGTGAATTGGAATATGGGTTAGAATTAGCCCAGATAAAACACGAGAGCCATAGATAGCGTCAAAACCAACATCGCGATATAGTTGATCATCAAAAATATCATGATTGCCTCTAACCAGGCGCTTAAGGCCATTCATGCGATGAACAAGATGAAGATACTTCTTGTTGATTACGACATCGCCTAGAAAATATACCTTGTCATTTGGTTTAACGACAGCATTGTGCTTAGCAATCATATCTTCATTCATTTCTTCCACAGAAGAATATGGCCGAAGGGGGCTACCATCAGCCCGC
>ERZ724505.826-NODE-826-length-18383-cov-15.264677_pt1 | contig 18383 bp, 16 predicted proteins | sample MGYA00376038_ERZ724505 | MGnify/ENA primary metagenome ERZ724505 (study PRJEB28724, sample SAMN07190884) | wastewater metagenome | isolation source: effluent of sewage treatment plant in Hong Hong | place: Hong Kong | collected 2016-03-17 ... | reverse complement strand
TCTGGATTTGAATAACAGTATTGGTTGTGTCCTTCGCAATATTTGCTACCCCTTCATACCAATCATTCGTCAGCTTGTCAATCATCTGCATCTGAGTGATGTCACTATTGAATACCGTTTTATCTATTTCTTGTGCTCTTGCGTCAAGTTTATCCTGAAGCTGAAGCAAATTCACATTGTGTGCATCATAAGCGGCGGTAATGTTTCCATGATAATTTTGCTCAATATCAATAAGCTTATTTGCCCACGCTTCGCTATTAGATATTTTCGATGTTGTCAAATCAGCAACGATATTCTCCGCCTTCTTGAAGGCATTAATCATCTTCGCCGTATGCATAGAAGACCTCCATCCACCCGAGATTCCATTGCTCAAGAGAAGTGACTGCCTATCCTCTTCATTTTTAATGTTCTGGTCACGGATAGCCTTTTCGTACTCTATCTGGTCTCGTTGCTTTTGCTGCGTGGCAAGTCTTTGCTGTTGGTCATACGTTCTCTGAGCAGACTCTAGCTGGCTTTGCTGAATCTTGTCGTACATTGCAGTCCAAGCGCTGCTCATTGCATCCATTGAAGACTTCTGAGACTTCGCATACTCATCAGTTCTTTTCTGAATTGCGCTCATCAAATTCTCTCCTCGGAGTCCTTTTGCAGAAAGTGCTGCATATTGCCCTTTGTAGAACTCAAACAGTGGAGCCATTGTCGTTCCAGCATACTGCTTCTCGAGAGCGTCGAGTCCCGCGAGGAAAGAGTCTGGATTAGGTGGTGGAGCATCTTCATTAGATGTCGTTCCATCGTCCGTTGTCGCTTGTACTCCAGTCATTGTTCCAGCACCGGATGTTCCTGGGTTCGTTCCATTTGCCCCTTGATTGTTTCTACTTGCAGCATATTCCGCATCGGCTGCGGCTTTCTTTTCCGCAGCTACTTTAGCAGCTTCTCGAGCAGCAACAGTTGCCGCAGAATCAATGACAGTAATGAATCCTCCTTTCCCGTCAGGTATTTCCTTTGTAATTTGAATGTTGTTAATTCTAGCGTCCTCAGCAGCTTTCAAAGATGCGTTGCTGGCTGCGGCTGGATTATTATGAAGAGACATGCTTCCCTGCGAGCCAGGAATAGCAATTCCATTCGAGTCGTAGTTCATGCCCTGTCCGCTATTCGTCATCGTGCTCTCAATTCCAGGTAGCTGGTCATTGATTTGCTGCATCACCTGTGCATCACTCCATTCTTGGTGCTGAGACTTAATCCTCTTAATAGCATTGTCCTGAATAGCTCCGTTCCCTGCAAGACTTGTCTGTCCTGACTGCGTGTCAAGAGCTGTGGCAAATCCACCTGCCGAGTTATTGTATGTGTTCGTTGTAGTGCCGAGATGCTGTCTTGCATCTGCTGAATTAGCCCCGTTCGTAGTAAGGCCTGCGGCTACCCTGTAGGCTGCCTGAGTCAGAAGAGTGCTCTGTCGATTGTATTCTTCCGTCGTCATTCCTCCTGCCTGGCTCTTCGCAAGGAGGTCAGCCCTCTGCTGCTGAATAGTATCCCACTGAGCCTGAAGATGCTCCGTGTTTACGTTAGCAGCTTGAACCTGAGCATTCGCGTCAGCAGTTCTGTTGTTGTAAACAGTGTTCGTTGTGCTGGCACCAGCAGCGGTGCGCTGCTTGTTGATGTCGCTTAGAAGAAGGCCAAGTAGTCGATTTTCTCTTTCAAACATATTTTAGGAGGCTGTAGATGCTCTGCGAGTAAGTCTGTATGACTTTAGAATCATGTTGTTTCCACCATTGCTTGTTCTGAATGCTCCGCAAATCTGAAACAAGAGAGAACCGTTTGTCGCAACAGAAGTAGAGTAATAGTTTGCAAGTCCTGTGTGAGTGTTTCCTGTGAGCACGCTGTCATATGTACCCGCGCCTTTCACGGCTACGGAAGCACCTGCGGCTGCCGTTCCAGTAAGACGACCCTTCAAGATGATTGTCCCGCTTGCTGCGGGAACAATGTCTCCGTAGGTGATAACCTTTGTTGAGCCAAGCTTTGCAGAAAGTTCAATGCTACCTGCTGCGAGAGACAGTGAGATAGCGGCTTCGAACTCATACTCCACTCCGTTGATAAGGTCGTTTGCCGGAATGGTGGCAGAACCACTGATAACCGGGTCGAAGTTAAAGTCTGCGGTTGAGGAAGCTCCAAGAGTAGATGAATCACCGTATGCAATAGCCACACACTTCTCTGACTCCGGAACGGTTCCAGATGTCCATGTTGAGCCATTTGATTTCAAAACGTTCCCAGATGTCGATGGTGCGACTTCGGTCATCGGGCTAGACCCAGCTCCGACGTAAAGGCTTCCGGATGTTGGATTCACAACTCCAGTTCCACCAATGGAGACATCCACTGCTGGGGTAGCGTTCAGGGCAACGACATTACCCTCTGCTGCGCCTGAGCTTGTTTTCTTTACTAGGGACGGGTTGATGAACAGACGTGCGCCTGTTCCACCAATAGGGGTCCCCGCACTCACCTCCGATAGGATGGCCTCCTCCGCCTTTCCTGCCACTGTTGTTGAAGCATCCGCTACGGTGCTTCCCACTGCGTTCGTTACCCATGCACCTCCCTCCCTCCACTGAGTCTGGCCGAGTGATGTGTTATAAATCTGTGCTCCATTTGTCCATGAAGCAACTGCGTCTCTCTGTGCCGTTGTCAGTCCTTGATTTACGAATCCTTCCGTCGATGTTGAAGAAAACGCAATCTTTCCAGAAGTTCCGAATGTCCACGTTGCAGTAATGGTGCCTGCCCTGTCCAGGTTAGCTTTCTTATTCAGAAGGTCATGGAAAGTAACGAAACGAACAATCGCCCCTTTACTAAATGCAACTCCAGTTCCTCCAGACGTAACATCAGAAGATGTAGAAGTGATACCACGGACAACTCCAGAAAGCGTTGCAACCTTGGTGGTGGCGTTAACAGATGTTCCCGTGTAGTAAATCCACTCACGCTTCAGCGTTGAATCTGATTGTTCAGAAACTTCAATGACACCTGCTGTGTTAGCCCACCCAGTAAGTGTTCCATTGATGTTCATTGCTGCAATGGTAATACCTGTTGTTTGGGTAGAATTAATCTTAGTCGCTAGGACTGAGCTATCTCCCGAATATACGTCATAACTTGGCATACTAATAATTGGTACGAGGTTCAGAATCAGATTCTTCCCATTCAACGTCATATCCATCTATGCTCCAGATTGCTCCAGATTCATCCGAGGAAATTGCGAAGGAGTAATCCTTTCCTCTACGCCCAAGCAAGAACTTGTAGGTATAAGGGAAAAGGTTATTTGCGTCTCCAGAAAGTCCGATTTCGTCTCCTCCAATAACCGCCTCTCCGAGAGGTGTTGCGGCTGCACTCAAGTCCATGCATGACTCTGGGATGAGCCTCGCCGCACCAAAGTTCTTTCCATCTATCTTTGTTAGAACATAGACAGATGAGCCAACATTTTTCTTCCCGCTAACTCGTCCTCTTTTGAAAAGCTTTAGGTTCTTAGTCCCTCCGTCAATTCTTCCAGTGTGGTATCTATGCGCGGTGTTATCTCCCTCGGAATCAATAGACTTTCCAATCTTCCAAACGATGTCATTTCCAATGTCTCCGAAGTAGGTGTTCTTCCTGTGAACGAGGTAGCAACTTGCGTCCTCATCTGCAAACTTAGAAAACTTGTCTAGCTGCTTGTGATACTTAATAACCTTAGCAACTCCGTTGACAATGTACTTAAGTCGTAGCTCTTTCGTTGCTGGGTTATAGACAAGACGGGCATTCGTCTGGTCTTCGTCTGCTTGCTGGAGAAGTGGTAAAATCTCTCTGTCGAAGTTCTCATCGGGGATAAGTATCTGTCCGTTCGGGTCGTATCCGATTCTAATGAGACGCTTTCCCGTGAAAAAGAGAACAACGTCCTCCATCTCCACAACACAATAAGGGTTAGGACATCCGTAGACTCCTGTGAAGAGACGAGAAACGTCGAACACCTGGTTTCCGGACGTGTCAAAGACAGTCTGGATAAAGTGCACCTTGTCCTTTAGAAATACATATAGTCTCGTCTCTGTAGACTGAAGCGCAGTGATAGCTCCACCGTCTCCAATGATATAGTTATTACCATCTGAAAAGTCGTGCAAGTTATTAATATTTCCTACTGTGTCAACCGTCTTTCCATATCGTAGAACGCCAGGTTCGTCTGTGATTCCGCCTACGAACATCGTATCTCTAAAGATGGCGATTGTCGTTCCCTTTTGTCCACTGCTCACTGTGTTATGTTGCGTAACGTAGGCTCCGGCGGAATGTCCCAGGTTGTTCGTCACTCCGGTTAGATTGTCAGTAGAGACACCCGTATAATCAATCTCATCTCCCTCGCAATATACCTTGTCTGCTCCGTTCGTGAATTTATACCCCTCCGCATAGTTCATTACGATAGGTGTAGCTGCCGCAGAGAAAGTTGTTCTTACCTGTCCTATCGCAACGCGTCCAAGAGGCTCAACTCCATTGCAGTAGTAAATCATCCCACGATAAGATTTCATAAATACCGGATTCCCAGCAGTGAGAGAGAGTGCCGTATCTACATTGTATACACTGGCACTGCTCTGTGGAGCAGCTGTAAAATCTGCATACTTTATTTTTCCATTAACGGCTGAGAAAACTAGGTTTGGATAGTTTTCCACCTTGTGCAAACCGTCAATTTTACTTCCATTTTCGCCCCAGTCCATGCCAACATCATCATACCCAAGAGATGTTATTGCTTCACCATTAATTCCATATTCCATATTTCTAGCCTCAATATTCTGCTCTGGCTTAATGTTGAATACGCCAGTTCCTACGTCAGTTCCGCCGGCGCAATGCCTTGCCGTCAATTTCTTTGGTTTTGTCATTAGAATCCTGGTATGAATGCCATCCCGAGGGAGCCATCCATTTTTACGAAGTGTGCTCGAGCTTGTTTCTTCACCTGCATTGCTTTCTGCAAGAAAGATGCCTCCCTATTTTCATCCTCAAGAACTGAGAATCCGTGTGCTACAAGTTTGTAAATAATGTAATTGTCCCACATCTCCATAATATCCATTGTGTCTGAGCTTGTGAGTGTATCTGATGGTTTCTTATAGTAATGATTTATTACTGTCTGAGAAGCAGTTACGCCTACAGGAAGAACAAAATAATCACCATAAAGAGAATAGTGCTGTGTTGGTACATTAATATCGTCACCCCTTCTTTGGTATCCATATTCAGCAGTATCAACAAAGAATGCTCTTGTCCTCCAGTAATCAGATGGAACAGCGTAGGCAAGCTGAACAACTGCCCCAGAGTCATAGTTTCTCGTTGTAGCTGCAACCGTGAGCGTAAGTGAGCTTCTAGTAAATGTCATAGGCACTCCATCAATAATGGCAAGACCGCTAGCTGGCCATCCAGCAGAATCTGTAATCGTAAATGTCGTAGCTCCAGATGTATGGTCCGCGCTCAGGGTTGTATCTGCAACCGTAGTAAATGTAGATGTTTTTTCCTGTGTGCGCATCTTAACAGAGTCAATAAACTCTTTATTGAATCTGTTAGCGAACTTATTGAAGTTTGTTCTTGAGAGACCAGGGAAGGTATTACTATCCCCATCTACAGCCAAGATATCGTACGCCTCATCAATGACATCCCCGAAGGTGTTAAATACATAGGTTGCCATTGTGATTTATTGTTAGTTTCCCTCGGTAAATTTAACGTCTATATTCTCATCTGTTTCGATTACTCCGCTTTGCTGGGCATCCGCAATCATATCTGACTTTCCAAGGCTGTTTCCGTCCTTCTCTGACTCGTCCTTTAGAGAGCTAAGGTCATCATCAGCTTCTAGGCGAGTATTGTTCGCTCGAACGGTAGCCCTCACAACATCGACAGGTGCTGCCTTGTCCGCTTCAGCTGGAACGTACTTTAGTCCAAGCTTCGCCATTTCCAGCATCTTCTGCTCCTCTCTCATCTCGTGCTTAGCCTTTCCGTCCTGCTCAAGGGCGTTCGCATTCATAAGGGCTACTTCCATCTGCTCTTCGTCAACCTTCAACCCAAACTCCTCAAGTGACTTCTGTAGTCCTGCCATTCCGCCGCACTTGCGAAGCTCGACTTCTGACATCTTATTGTTGATAAGCCTCTTTGCCCTGTCCATTGCTACGCGCTTACGCCATGCGCGAATAGATGGGTGATTATATGTGCCAGTCTTTCGAAACTGAGGAAGATGATGATTCCCTGGTGTTTTCTGTAGGGTCTCATTTCCTCCGAAGAAGATAGATGCTGGTAGAGAGATGGGTTCGCGTCCCATCTCTTGCAGTTGCATGAACCGCTCCATTGTTAGTCTAGCCATAGTTTAATTGGGGTAAAAAGTTGGTTAAAGACTTATCACAGCCCCAATAAAGGGGCTGAGTAAATCTTCACGTTTAGGAATCAACCGCAGGAAGAATGTATCCAGAGGCTCCAGCTACTCCAGATGCGTAGTTGTTGAATGTTCCAAGACCGCTTGAGGCGGTGATAAGAAGTTCACCGGCTGTGTCAGCGTGCTGAGCGAAGTTATTGGCTACAATCCCAGAGTTTGTTGAACCGTCTGTAGAGAATAAAATGGCACCTGTCGCTGTGTCCGTGTTAAGACGGAAAACGCGGTTACCAGTCATCTGGAGGTTTGTTACAACCTTGCCAGTGGCAACGGTCATAAGTGCCGCTACGTTGTTATTAACGCCTAGCTGCACGAAGTTGTCAGCAATGACAATATCTGCATTACTGCCGTCAACTTTTACAAGCGACAGAGTTGCAAGGTCAGGCTCAATCCACTTACAGTTTCTGATGGTTAGACCAGAAGCGTCGTTGGTTGTTGCATTTGTATCTACGATGTTCAAGAAGTTCATGTTCGTCGCTGTCGCCTTAAAGTAACAGTTTTCAAGCGTGAAGTTGTTGGCAGTCGTAATCGTGAAGACGGATACGATGTCAGCAAAGTTAGCAGTGAAAATAATGTTCTTAAATGCAAAGTTTGCAACCGTCACTGGGATGGTTGTTGTTGTTGCAGTGTCCAGAGTAATCGTTGGGCGGCGTGAGCCGAATCCCTGTCCGATAATCTGTACGCCGGCAATGTCTGCATTAAGGGCGGTTGCGCTCGAGATGGTCTCTGCGTGCCCCTCCATTACTACTATGATGTCCCCAGCGGAAACACCAGACTTATTCAATGCATTTTCAATCGTATTAAAAGGACGTAGAGAAGAACCATCGCCACTGGAGTTACCAGTAGCAGAGTCCACGAAGATTACATCCCCATACGCTACAGGGAGTTGTCCCTTAAGTGTAGAGGGCGTGAAGTTATATGGATTTTTAGGCATTATATTTAGAAAGAAGTTATTAAGTGTCGGGGGGGTATTTCTACCCCCCTAGTCGTTTAGACAGCTGCGGAACCGACAATCCAGTGAGAGTCAAGGTGACCGATGTCATAACGCATTTTCCCCTTGAACTGAACACAGTTGTTGTCTGGGTTTACCGTAGGCATTTCTTCTGTAGGCATTGTGCGAACAGATGAAATGAATTGCTCGTCGCCCTTGGCAATACTTTCGTCAATTAGGAACCAGTAACGAGACTTGGAAGTGTTTTTGGCTCCACCCGCTGTAGAGTCAAGGTAAGGAACCACAACGTGACGCATCTGCCCATAGTATGGGTTAGAGTCGTTCAGGTCTGTTCCTACTTGCTTCTGCATACCAGTAAGCTTTGCAGCCATGTGCTTTGTAGCGGCGTGGTTAGCAGTTACGAGAGTTGTGAACTCAGGGTTCACTTGCTGTCCGTTCTGGTCAACCATTGCAGAGCCGAGGTCTTCAGCATCTTCAAGCGCAGACTCAGAGAGACGAGCAACAAGCTTGTTGTCGTAAGTGTCTCCGTTGTTCAGTGTATGTGTGTCGGCACAGAGTGCTGCGCCGTCTCCACCTGTCACTGCTACAGTTCGTCCATCACGGTCAACGTATGACGTGTCGAAGGCGAATGTAAAGCGATGAGAAAGGTCGAGAGCGTATCCCCTCCAGAGCTTCGTGCCCGTCTTGCGAAGCAGGGAGTAAATCTTAGGATACTTGTTAAATTCGATGAGGTCTTCAGTGATTTTTCGGCGTACCGTACGCTTTACTTGAGTCAGCGTGATGTGGTCACCCTCTGTGTCTGTTACAAGTCTGTAATCCTCGTTGTCAGTAGTGACACCTGAGAATCCTGACTCTGCAAACCCAGCGTGTTCCTCCATGTACTCTTCAGCTTTCTTTTCGTAGAAAAGAGAGCGGACTGCGACAGTCTTAGGAAGAGACATTTCAGCACCGTTGTGCCACTGAATCAACCCAATCTGAATCAGCGAGTTAAGCTGACCTAAGTTGTATGGGTTAAGAAGCATTGTTGGCATAATTTGTTTTTAAGAAATTGATATTGATATAAAACTGTTAAGCAGAAGGCTCAGCAGTGTAAGCAGGGAAGTAACCTACAACAACTCCGTTATTAGCAGTTCCGTCAAGAACCTTAGTAATTCGGAAGTCTTTGTTCGTGTCAGTGAGTGTCAGTGTTAGACCGCCAGCGACAACGTCGGCATAGTCCCAAACTTCTGTAGCGATTGCAGGAGTTCCAGAAGAAACCCGAGCTTTCCAAAGCTGTGTAGCTTCGTGCTGAATCATCCAGACGTTCCTCGTCTTCGTGGATGCATAGTCGGAATCAGATGATGTAATTGGCTTGTCACAGTAAACAGCCGACATAAAGTCGTCTGTTACTCCAACGTCCAAAGAACCAGTTGTTCCGGCATTTTCAGCAGACAGTACCATTCCAGGAACAGCGGCTAGAGACGCAACGATTTGCGCTGGCTGCTCAATGAATGTACCGTCATATGGGTGGAACCCAGAAAGTGTTGGCATAAGAATTTGGTTTTAGAAATTGATATATATGTGTTTGTACTACCGCTTAGTGAGCGAATGACCCAAACTGTTGAGCAATAAGCTCATCAATATTTGGTGGCAGTACATCAAGAGACTTCTCTGTGAGGTTAGCTGCCGCAAGCATTTTCTTCATTTCTGGAGAAATTACTTTCATTTTCTCAGTCTGTACTGCTCCCCTTGGCGAGGTTGCAATACCCTGTTCACGCTGTAGAATCGCTAGTGCCACGTTATCAGCACTATTTTGTTCAGGGGCCTTTCCGGCAATCGCCCGTGCTACCGCAAGCTTCTGAGTTTCGTTGTACTTACTCATTGCTGGGTCGCTATAGACCTGCCTGAATGCTTCCTCAACTTCTCCGGTTAGGTCGGAGTGTTCCCCTTTCAAGCGAAGGATTTTTTCGTCAAGCAATTGTTTTTCCATGTCCTTCTTCCACTTAGCTTCCTGAAGTTGCTTTTGTGCATCTTCTGGATTCTTAGCGTTAGAGACTTGCCTTTTCTCGAGCAGTTCATCTACATCAGTAGTTCCGTAGTCATACTCCTTGAGAAGTCTCTGCGCAAGGTCTTTGTCCGTCTCGGCAATGCTGAATATTGCATCTGCATTAGCTTCGACAGCGAGCTTGGCAAAGTCATACTTCTCCTGAGCTGCCTTCGTCACAAACTTTGCGAAATGACGCTCATCCTTCTCCGTTGGCTGTCTAGCTTCAACCTTTGTTTCCTCAGTACCTTTCTGGCCTCTCTCCTCTTCAGGATGAGTTACCGTCTGGCCTTGAGTTGTAGCTTGCCCGACTGCCTTTTTTGACTGGCTCAATGCAACGACCTTTGAAGGGTCTACGCCAATTCCATTGAATGCGCCAATGTCGTACTGTGGCTTAATGTCTGGTTGTCCGTTTCCTGCGGGACTAGCAGTCTGAGAGTGCCCTTGCGGGTTCCCTGAAGTCTGAGGCGACTGATTTATATTCTCCATAAATTGATAAGGGGTAAATTATGTCGAGCCGAAGGCTCTCAGCGGTCTCCATGTGTTCTCGCATCTTTTCAGAGTTCTTCGTAGGGAGACCTGTGACAGCCTTCGGTATAACGTGGTGGTGTAAAAGAGCTTTTTATCTACTATCTATATATAACATTATTATAGTTATATGTCAATGATATTTCTTATTTCCACCGCTTTCCTTCATCCTCTTTGCAAAAGCAACCATCTCTTTATACTCAAACTCAATCTCATTATCTTCGTCCTCGAAGCTCTTAAGCTCTCCGCCTTGAGTCAAAATCTTATCCCCGCCCAAGTTCTTCTTCCATGATACTGGGCGATTATATCCTCTAAACATCCTGTGTCCTGAGTGGCATAACCAGAATATTCTGAATGCCTTCTTATTATCTACAGATGTTGTACTCTTCCTTATTTCAAGCCAAGTATCTCCAGTAACCTTGTGAGTGCACCCGCACTTCTTACAAACATACCGAGTACGAGGCTTGAATAGAACGAAGTTCTTGAATGCTGACTGCTTCATTGTGCTTCATCGTTTAGATTATACCTTTCTCTTCCAAAAGGCTTAGGCCTCTTTTTACTTCTATCTTTCAGTAGAATTTCGTCCGCTGCATCAAGGTATTTCATTTCATTCCAGAAATTTTGCATGTCTTGAGTCACCTTAACAAGAGACTCGATAACAGATGCCTCTGCACTGGCTTCGTCTTTCTTTCCCTCTATAAGAAGTGCCTTCATTCTGTGGGCGGATGCGTTCACCCTCCAGTCCAAATACTTTTCAAACACACGAAACTCTGGCCGCTGAACAAGTGAAACGAGCATTTTCTTGTCATCCTTTGTAATTGAATATTGCTTTGTGTAGAACTGAATATCTACTCCAGTATAATCATTGCTCGGCTGAGCTGCCGACTTTGTTGCAAGTGGTTCTTTTTTCTTTCTCGTAAAAAGTATGTTAAATAGCTTGCTGAACCAAGCCTTGAGATTGTTGAGCATTTACAGGAAGTGGGGCACCCTTCTGTGGGTTGGATTGAAAGTTTGTCTTCTGGCCAAGTTTTCCGGCCTGATTGTACGGAGAGGCAATTTCTTGGATTGCTTTCTGAGCTGTCTTTCCGTCTTTTGACGCAAGGCTAACAATAGCCTTCTTCTCAACGAGTTCGTACACCTCTGCAATCTGCTTCTCAAGATAATCCATCTCCCAAATTGGCTCCTTCTGCATCTGAGCCTGTTGCATATTTACAGCAAGGGCGTGGTTAGACAGCTCAAGAAGGGTTAGCTTCTTTGCTTCCTTAGAGCTTCCCATTGCTGAGGGTCTTACAGCATGAATATCTAGTCTAGCTACGGTTCTGATGTATTCCGGACGAGCAAGGATGTAGCTGTTTCCAGAACTTCCCTCATTAAGAAGTGTGAACACTCCCTTGTCTTCGTTTGCTTGCTCCTTGATTTGCATTCCCTCGATAGGGATTTTGCGCATTTCCCAAACTCCCTTCACTACTCCCTTGTCTTTGATGAGACGAGGCATGATAGTTCCTTCCCAGTTCATCTTTTCCTTAGACAGTAGCTCTAGGTCGTCTGCTGGTAGTAGTCTCCTAATTTTCGGAACTGGGTAATATTGCATGATGTCCTGAATCAACAGCGTTCCGACACGAACAATGAAGTTCGCCTCGTTCTCTCGCAGAGATAGGTTCACACGAGCAAGTTGCGTCTCTTTCTTAAGGGCTTCGATACCAACTCTGTCTGACTGGTTGGCTGAGAACATCTGCTGATAGTTGACACCTGTTACCCACACGAGAAGTGACTCTATTTTATCCTTTAGTGCATAGGCCTCCCTTGGGACAGTTCCAAGTTGCATAAGCTCAACCGAGCCCTCAGCTGCCTCAAGGACAACTCCTGGATACGGAGCAACAGAACGTGGGTCAACCGTTCCGTCTTCGTCCATACGGAGAATCGGGAAGGCGAGTTTGGTAGCCCTAACCTCTGCCTGCATAACTGCGTTGTACACAGCTTCAAGGGATTCGATAAGCTTAGGAATACCCTTACTGTAGAACGAGTGAGGACGGCGGTGCATGTGCAAACATGCAAACGGCAAGTCCTTGTGGTCATCAACGAGTGGGCAGTAACGGATAAGGACTCCATTGCAAATAACAACGTACTCATCTGTACGCCTGTTCCAATACTCAATCATGCGCACTTTCTTCGACATATCCGGAGCTCCTTGCTCGGGAGCAACAATTTCCATCTTGTCATTTACCCAGTATTCTGAACCAGGCTTCACGAATTCTACATTTTTGAATCTACTATCATGGCGTACCATGTCCCTAAACGCCAACCATGAAAGGTCGGTAATCAGAGCACAGTCATCCGCCCCTCTGCCAGATGTGTCATCTAGCTCCCTTGCAGAGTCATCAATAAGAAATCGTCTTGGGTTATCAATAACCTCAAAACGAATATCATCCCATGGATAGTCTACAACATTGTCATATCCAACCATAATTCCGCCATCCTTCTTCACAGGCTTGCGTTGCTTAATGATTCTCGTTTCTCTGCTATACGAGATTCGAACTGGGCACAATCCGTAAACGCGGCGGAGCCGCAATGCTTCCTGCTTAACCTTTTCCCAGTTAGCACGTTGCAATGCGTACTTCTTCGCCGCATTTAGGATGGGAAGTTTTTGTTTGTCTTCGCCCTCCTGCGTATCAATTGCAAAATCAGGGAACGCGTCGATTTCCTCGGCGGTTGCTGCCTCGATAATTGTATGACTCCACGGAACCTTGAAGGATTCGCGTAGGCGGAGAGGGTCAGGTTGAATCCACGCTTCGTAGATTTTCTTCGCATCATCCCATTCAGTCCAAAAGGGCTGTTGAGCGGGGAGCATCTCATGCTCAAAGCGATACAAAACACGAGAAACAACCTCTCCTTCTTCGTCGGTCGGCTTCCAGTTTTCTGTTCCTTTAAGAGCATCCTTAAGAAGTGGAACGTCGTTCTTAGGTGTGTATGTTATTACATCGGGCATCTTAAATTTGAATATACCATAAAAGCATTATTTTAGCAACTATCCTCCCCAGCCAGACGTTAGCTGCGAGTGTCTATCTCTTGTAATTTCATTATCATTTCTTAGCTCCATATCTCTTTCCACCCTTCTATAGTCTGATAGGCCCTTCCTAGGAGGCCTTCCCCCACCTCGTAGAGTAATAATTGCGTATACGAATGCGTCAACCATGTCATCGTGCTTTCCCCTTGGGAAGCCAAAAAGCTCGTTCTCAAAATCTGTAAGGAACGTTCCATTCACTGGGAATATAACTCTTCCAGACTGCACATACCCAGAAGCTGCATTCGCTCTCTGAACCTTGCTTTTACCAACAAGGCTTTCTTTCTCAAGTGGCATCACAGGCAGGTATGAATCCTTCTTTAGTGACTGAAGAACGGAGACTCCAGAAACTTTGTGCTCAATATAAATTCTCGAGATTGGGAAGACTGAATTCCAATGGTCATACTGATTGTGCATTGCTTGCTTTAGGTCGGGGAATCCAAGCCGAGCTCGGAATACGTCAGCAATAAAAATACCGTCGCGTGTGACATACGCCGTGACACAGGCTGAGTAGTCGGACTCCTCTTTCTCGGTCATAGCTGTGTCCCACACTTGAATGCCCTTCGAGATATTATCGCGGTGGGGGAAAGGGCTATACCGGAACCATTCTTTCTTGAATATCTCACCACTGCCGCTCGTTGGCTTCTGTTGGAAAAGGGAAATCCAATCTCGCGGAGTGACTGTTGTCTTAATATCCTCAACGTCTTTTGCTGGGTAGCGCTCTGGCCACAGTATATCTCCTGGCCTACGCCCTAGAACATCTACGTCATCCTCTGCAATGAAGGGAAGATTGAGAACTTCCCACTTCCCTGGCTCCCGCTCCAACAAACGCCCTACTAGGTCATCCTCGTGCCAACGGGTCATCATTATAATCACAGCGCCCCCTGGACGCTGAAGACGTGTGTACGCAGTAGACGTATACCAATCAAAAATCTTCTCTCGGATTATTTCTGAGTTTGCTTCTTCGTGGTCTTTAATAGGGTCATCAATAATCAGCAAATCAGCCCCCATACCAGTAATAGAACCTCCGACACCGGCCGCAACAAATTCACCTAAGCTGTCTTTGATAGCCCAGCTCTGCACCCTTCGCTTCTCTTCGTCTACGAATACGGGTTTCTCCGTGAGCGTCCGCGCGAAGATGTTTTGGTACTCCTTGCTTTCAACGAGGTCTCTGCATTTCTTTGAGAACTTTTCAGCAAGTTCTGCTGCGTAACTACAAAGAATGACACGCTTATCAGGATTACGGCCAAGGAACCAAGCAGGGAAACGAATGGAGACGTTCTCGGATTTTCCGTGGCGTGGTGGCATCGTAATAATAAGTCTTCCAATTCCTGCTGTACCCTTACTGCGAATGAATTGTTCGACTTGCTCAAGCTTCCCCTGGAGGACGAGTTGATGTTTTGCGTTCTCATAACTTTCTAATGTATAGCGAACAAAGCTCTTAAGATGTCGTCTTGCCATCTCACGCCTAATATTTTCGCCCTTGAGGTCATCTGGGGTATACGGCGGTTGCATAAATACTTATTTGATTTCCTTTTTTTGTCCAAGGACATGTATGAGATAATCCATTGTTGTATCTACCTTCTCTTGCATCACGAGAATATCTGCATGAATCAATCTCTCTTGCCAGAGAGGAAGCTTCATTCCATGCCCAAGCTCTTCACCTGCTAGCCACGTAGACTCTGTTTCCTGCCCCTCTCCGTAGAAGGCCTTGAAAACATTTCTTCGGTCAACTTCCATGACCTCTTTCATGTGGTCACCAGTACCTTTGAAGTTGGAACTAAGGCTACCTGGACTATTCACGCCATTGTTGATGGAGTCGAGGACTACAACACCCGCCATCGGCGGGATGTATCCCTTTGTCTGTACAAACTTAAATAGTTCGTATGGTGAGGGGTTCATATTTACTGGGGTTAAATACTTATTTTATTCTCTTCCACTTTTTCTCCTGCAATATATGTTTGCTTTGAAGACTGCGGTGCGCACGTTCCTGTTCCTACGTTTGTGTAAGTAAAGACCAGTCGATATGGTGCGCAGTTTTCACTCATGTATCCAAGAAACTTTCCGCAGAAATGACAGTACCTTGCACGACTACAGAGACAACCGTTGTTGTATGGGTTATTGGAAAAAGCTAATGAGCAGCAACCAGTGCTGGGTATTTGTGTCGTGGTAGTTTGATTGCAACAATCCATAGTTGAATTATTATACACTACACTTGAATAAAACGCAAATTTATTTTCTTTGTTAATTAATAATTATTAATAATATATTATATAATATATATTAAAGAGCGCGAAGCTGCGCAACGCTATTGCTACGCCAGCGACGGCGGGCGACACCAAGGAGCCCCGCCTAGCGCCCTGTCGGACGCTCCGCGCTCTATTATACACATTTTTTCTTAAAAAGTCAATATGAATTATCCCAACCGCCCAGACATTAGGAGGAATGGCTGGTCTTATCATTCAAGATTTCCAGCATTGTTCTGCCTTACTGGAGTTGCGGCAGATGACTCGAGTGTTTCTGTTCTCCGCACCGCGAGCCACACGCCGAGAGCCTTGCCATTAGGACACGGGAATTTATTCCATGTATGGCTAGATTCGTCGCATCTTTGGTTCTTTGACAACGCCATAGGTAGCCACTATATTACCGCAGCGAATACAAATAAATTGATTTTTATATCAATTGAGAGTATAATATCCTCCATGCAAGAAGTTGAATTAGAAAAATTGTTCAGCCTCGTGGAGGAAGGAAGTCAACCCACACCAGTCCGGAAGGGTGTCATGGAGAGACTTCGCCACGCAGATAGTCAGCAGCGTGAAAAAAACATTCACAGGATTCAGAAGCTCGAGCGCTCTGTTCGCAGAGAGCTTGAACTTAACGCGAAGGGGCGTGAGTAGTTTGACAAATATATTCTGGAGTATATTGAGAAATGTGACGTTCGCTGTGCGAAGTGTCACACAAGAAATGCCTTCATACAACTTAAATTGTGAAAGGATAAATGACTAGAACATGTAGTTTCTGTGGCAAGCGACAAGAATGCGACATGGCAGGTCATTGTTCTCCGTGTGCTACCAGATGGCTTAAGAGAAAAGAGGAACTCAGGAGGGAGGGCTTCTATCGCAACATGGACAAACTAAAACAGCCTAGATACTTTAACTTCCTGAGAGAAGATAAGTAATTTTATCATTATACTTTATGTCCAATGACAATCATCATCGGAGGAAGACAAAACATCCTCAATCAAATGCCAAAAGAACTGCGAGAGAAGTTCCCTCGTCTGAACAAGACTTTAACATCCGAGGAGTGTCAGGAGATGGTAAATCAATCTCTGGATATTTTGCAGGACGAAGAAATGAAAGGGAGTCACAATCTCTTCTGCGACGTATTGCGTATCATTTTAGCGTTGCAATTGAGCGTAGCAGAGACGAGATTCAAATGAAAGCAATCGTCACATGGCTAAAGTTTTTGGGAATTATAAAATATTTTTTTGGGAAGGTAGATTAGCAAGAGGGGGGTAGGGACTCCGAAATCGTGAGGCGGGGGGTACCAAAAAAATAAACAGACATCCGACTTGCGCGGAATTAGAGGTGTGGTGCTGTATACCCTCCCCCCTTCAATAACGCACAACATATATTGTGTGTTATTAATTCATCATGTTATACAAGGCCTGTCTACACTATGCTATCATCATGCGTAGATTCTTTAGGTATGTCAATAACACTATGCGTAGATTTCTCTATTCGGTCAAGCTCTGCAGCTAGCTCTTCGTCGCTTGCTTGACGTAGGTCAAGAATGCCAACATTAACATCTATTGTATGTTTCGTGTCGTTCACTCCCTTAATGTCTGTTAGTAGTCTAGCTGCGGCCACTTTGTCACTATGTTTTAGCGGCGTTTCAGCCTCTCGGCTCATTATATCCAAGCAAAATTCCTCAATTTTAGCAATTGCGGCTTGCTTCGAGAGCAATTTGCTATCAATCGGCGCCCTTACTCCTTCATTCCTTGCTACTACATGAATATTCTTCTCATTCGTTCCGGCCCTTTTGGCTGCCTCTGTCATTGTTCTGCTGTCAAGTAGAGTTGTGGCTACTCGGCGCTGCTTCTTAGCTAGCGGCTTGTCCAGTATTCTCTTGTATTGCCTTCTTTTTTCTGGAGTTTTTGCGCATTCATTGTTAGTGTCCATATGTTCATACTATAACACATTCCAATATCTTAGGCTATATAAATGCCATTGACACTGATTTATTGCTTCCTATATGATGCTTTCAGTCACTTATCAATTAGCTCCTTCAAATCATCGCGGCGCGGGGTTTGTACGCCCTTCTCACTCTCCCTCCAATAAGAGGGGAATGGAGACGCTACTATCCACCAAAAGAGCAGTCGCTCTATAATGTGAATAGCTAGGGCGCAATGGCAATGCGCCCCGTGGTGTTCACTCACCTTTTTATTCTCTACCACCCCCCACTTTTATGGCTACTTCTATCCCATCCCTAGAAAAATGGATAAATCACACGTTCGAGTCATCTTCTGGCCTTACTCAAGAATGGAAAAATGCAGCATCCTCCATGCGCTCTTTCTTCAAAAGGACCGCAGAAGAAAATGGATTTAGTCTCGTTAGTTTCAATCGCAGCCACTTCTACGCATCCGGATTTATGAAGCACCGCAAGAGCGGAAAATTTGTCTACTTTTGCACGAGTGACGTACGTTTCTTTCGATGGCATGAATCAGTCCTGCTACGTACTGCCAAGAACGAGAAGGACTATACAGGCGGACGCAATAACATGGTGAGCATTTATGAAATCCCGTCCTGCCTGAATAGTTTACTCTTGCAAGCTTAGCGGAGTCGGAGTGTACACACTCCCCTCTCGGCGCAATTATACCTTTTATTCTTTCCCACTCCTTTCCATGCACACTTTAGATGAAATGTACCAGAAGAACGACGAAAAACAGAAAACATACTTACAACAGGCAGCACTATGTGACAAAGTACTGCAAACTATTGCAGCGTGTAGGCATTACAAGAATATCGACAAGAAGCTAGCGAACAAGTTTATGGAGATGCACGAGAATTGCTACTTGAGACTAGATGATATTGCACACTCTTGGTCAATGTCTATCACGGCCACGGACCGCGCTCTAGGGTATGACAATTCAGTCGATTGTTATTTCTCATCTGAGCCCAAGGAAGGCCAGCCACAACGCGCATTCACGTGGGAAGGCTTGCAGCTAGCTTTCCAAGAGCAACACGAGAATTACCTACGCTATGCCGACGAGCTAGAGAAAGAAAAAAAGCATTATGAGTCCTTTATCGCTAGGGAAGAAAAGATAAAGGCGCTACAGGATGAAGCCAACGCGCTCAATCTCTCTGGAATGTGTACCGATTTTTTCCCACGCTCTTTCTGTTATAGGTGTCGCTATAACTAGAGC
>ERZ724505.825-NODE-825-length-18393-cov-7.229087_pt1 | contig 18393 bp, 18 predicted proteins | sample MGYA00376038_ERZ724505 | MGnify/ENA primary metagenome ERZ724505 (study PRJEB28724, sample SAMN07190884) | wastewater metagenome | isolation source: effluent of sewage treatment plant in Hong Hong | place: Hong Kong | collected 2016-03-17 ... | reverse complement strand
CAAACCTTTTCGCGCACCACCAGGTCGCGGTAGGCGTGCCAGCTGGCATGACCCAGCACCGGCATCACCAAAATCAATCCAAACATCAGGGTTCCCAGGCCTAGCAGGGTCAGCACCATGACCACCCCAGCCCACAGGCCCGTGGCCACGGGGTTGGCCAACACGGCGCGCCAACTGGTGAGCACGGCGCGCTGCACGCCGACCCGGCGATCCATCAGCAAGGGAATGGCAATCACGCTGGAAGCAAAAACGGGGGCGGCCATCACGGCGCCCACCAGCAACCAGATTTCAAACAGGCCAGGCTGAGGCGACAACACCACGCGCTGCAGGAAGTCTGTCGGGGTGGTGACCGGAGGATGCACACCCAGACTGATCAATGCCGCAGAGGTGATCACCCACCCCGTACCCAGCGCGGTAAGCAGAATACCGAACTGAACGAGACGGCGATCCAGCGAGGCCCACACGGCCCACACGGTAGAAAAATCAGCCCGCTCGCCACGCACCAAAGCACGGCTGACGGCATACAGACCGGTTGACAAAACAGGCCCGACCAACAGAAAACCCGAGAAGGCCCCAGCCAATACCCAGAAGCGGTCCCAGGCCAACCACAGCACAAAGCCCCCGAACAAGGCGGTGACGATGCCATGAGCCAACCCCACTTGAGGCACTTCCATGAAGTCGGCCCACCCCCTCACCAACCAGATCCAGGCGCGCAAGGGATGGACCTTGCGTACCCGCAGTGGTGTCTTGGGCAAGGGGTTGTGATCACTCATATCGCAGGGCCTCCGCGGGTTGAACACGACTGGCGCGCCAGCTGGGATACAGGGTGGCCAGCAACGCCAGAATCAAAGAAATGATGGTGATGGGCAGGATATCCGACCATTGCGGATCGCTGGGCATCTTGCTGATGAGATAGATGCTGCCGGGCAGAAAGCTGACACCCAGCAGGCGTTCGATGGCCGGCACGATCACATCGATGTTGAATGCCACCAACAGGCCCAGCCCCAAGCCACTCAAGGTGCCCAGCACGCCCGACATGGCCCCCTGCACCATGAAAATACCCATGATGGAACGCGGTGTGGCCCCCAGTGTGCGCAAGATGGCAATGTCAGCCCGCTTGTCAGTCACGGTCATGACCAGGGTGGACACCAGATTGAACGCGGCCACGGCCACAATCAGGGTCAGGATGATGAACATCATGCGTTTTTCAACCTGAACCGCTTCGAACCAGTTGCGGTTGGTGTGCGTCCAGTCGCGCACCAGCATCTGCGGCATGGCCTGAGACAGTTCATCACCTACCGCACGGGCGCGCTGCGCGTCTTTCAGTTTCAACTGCACACCGGACACGCCGCCCGTGCGAAACAGGCGGGCCGCGTCGTCGGCATGCATCAGGGCCAGGCCCGAGTCGTATTCGTAGTGGCCCGCCTCGAACAGGCCCACCACGGTGACCTGCTTCAAGCGTGGCACCACCCCGGCTGGGGTGACCTGACCGCTGGGCGCCACCAGGGTGATGGTATCGCCCTCGCGCACGCCCAGGCTGCGGGCCAGTTCGCTGCCCAACACCACGCCCCAGCCACCGGGCTGCAGGCGGCCAAATACCGAAGCCATGCGAGCGGCCAAAGGCGTGACCTGCGCCTCTTCCGACGGCACAATGCCGCGCACCATCACGCCGCGCATGTCTTCTCCACGAGCAATGAGAGCTTGCGCTGGCACAAAAGGAGCTGCACCCACCACATCGGGGTGCTTGCGCGCCTGCGCGGCCACGGCATGCCAGTCGGCAATGGGGCCACCCAGCGCGTCGTACAGCTCAACGTGGGCCACGACCGACAACATGCGGTCACGCACTTCCTTCTGGAAGCCGTTCATGACCGACAGCACGATGATGAGGGCCGCGACCCCAAGCGCAATGCCGATCACCGACACGCCGGAAATGAAAGAAATGAAGCCGTTGCGTCGATCACTGCGGCCGGCGCGGGTGTAACGCCACCCGACACGCCATTCATAAGGTAGGTTCATGGTGACAGGAGTGTACTCATTCGATAATGCCAACATGAGTGCCCCCACCGTCACCCACTGGGTTTTACCCTTTGCCTCCAGTCTGTCTGAGCCGTGCCAGCATGTGCTGTCGCGCCTGGGCCAAGACCCGGCCCTGCCCAATTTGCAGCAATTGCTGCAACGCCTGCAGCCCCTAGGCCGCCTGGAGGGCGACGAGTTCGACCTGGCCCTGCCCCACGAAAAATGGCTGGCCCGCCAGATGGGCTGGAACCCCGACCAAGCCCCCTGGGCACTGTGGTGGGCCCGGCAAGACGGCGTGGCTCTGGACACGAACCAGCCTTGGGGCCTGATGAGCCCCTGCCACTGGCTGATGGGCCGCGACCACCTGACCTTGCTGGACCCGCAAGCCTTGGCCCTGACCGCCACCGAGTCTCGGGAACTGCTGGATGCCATTCGCCCCTTATTCGAAAGTGAAGGCTGGCAACTGGTATGGGGCGCGCCCACCCGCTGGTATGTGTCGCACGAGTCGCTGCGCGACCTGCCCACGGCATCGCTGGACCGTGTCATTGGCCGCAACCCTGACGTGTGGCTGAACGACCACCCGCAAGCCCGTTTGTTGCGTCGCCTGCAAAGCGAAGTGCAAATGTTGCTGTATCAGCACCCCTCGCACGACGCCCGCCAGGAACGTGGCGCCCTGACGGTGAATTCCTTCTGGTTGAGCGGCTGCGGCCAACTGCCCGCCGGCGAAAACTGGTCCACTGGCCAGCATGACGTTCAACTCATCACCACCCTGCGTCAGCCCCTGCTGGCCGACGACATGATGGCCTGGCTGCAAGCCTGGAAGAAACTCGACGCCTCCGTGTTGCAAGAAGCCCTGGCCCACCTGGATGGCGGGGAGCCGATTTTGCTGACCCTGTGTGGCGAACGCCATGCCCAGACCTGGGGGCTGTCGTCATCCCAGTCAGGCTTGCTGGGTGGATTGAAACAAACCTTGCGGCGCTGGCTGCCCTCCCGTCGTCCTGATCTGCCTGCCCTGCTCAAAGACCTATGAATCTCATTCACCGCGATGTCCCGCCCCGTGCCGCATGGGCCCTGGAGCAAGCTGGCATTCATCCCCTGTTGGCCAGGCTGTTTGCCGCACGAGGCGTGCGCCAGGCTGAAGAGCTGGACGACACCCCCGCCAAGCTGCTGCCCCCTTCGGACCTCAAAGGCGCCGCGCAAGCCGCCGTGCTGCTGGCCGATGCCATTGAGCAGGGCAAACGCATCTGCATCGTGGCCGACTACGACTGTGACGGCGCCACGGCCTGCGCCGTGGGCCTGCGCGGTTTGCGCATGCTGGGGGCCAAGGCCGATCAGGTGGACTATGTGGTGCCTGACCGAGCCGTGCATGGCTATGGGCTGACGCCCCCCATCGTGGACCTGGTCAAGGCCAAGCGGGCCGATGTGCTGGTGACCGTGGACAACGGCATGGCCAGCCACGAGGCGGTTCACAAAGCCCACGAGCTGGGGCTGAAAGTGGTCATCACCGACCACCACTTGCCGGTGGTCACCGACCAAGGCACGGTGAGCCTGCCCGACGCCGATGTGATCGTGAACCCCAACCAGCCCGACTGCCCTTTTGCCAGCAAGGCGCTGGTGGGCGTGGGGGTGATGTTCTATGTGCTGCTGGCCCTGCGCGCCGAGTTGCGCCAGCGTGGCGCCTTCGATGCCGCCCAGCAGCCCCGCATCGACGCCCTGCTCGACCTGGTCGCCCTGGGCACGATTGCCGATGTGGGCAAACTCGACGTCAACAACCGACGGCTGGTCAGCCTGGGCCTCAAGCGCATTCGCAGCGGACGCATGCAAGCGGGTATTGCCGCCTTGTTTCAGGCCGCCGGGCGTGACCCCGCCAAAGCCAGCAGCCAGGACTTTGGCTTTGCGCTGGGCCCTCGCGTCAACGCTGCGGGGCGCTTGGCCGAAATGGGCCTGGGCATTGAGTGCCTGAGCTGTGACGAGCCGAACCGCGCACTGGAACTGGCGCAGCAGCTCGACGCGATCAATCGCGAACGCCGCGAACTGGAAAGTGGCATGCGTGACCAGGCCGAACAGTTGCTCGAATCGCTCATGCCAGAGGGCGAGCCACCGCACGCCATTGCCATTTTCGACCCCGAGTTCCACGAAGGCGTGGTGGGCATTGTGGCCTCACGCCTGAAAGACCGACTGCACCGCCCGACCTTCGTGTTCGCCCTGGGGCAAGACGGCATGCTCAAAGGCTCAGGCCGCTCGATTGCTGGATTTCATCTGCGTGATGCGCTCGATTTGGTCAGCAAACGGCACCCCGGGCTGCTGAAGAAATTTGGAGGCCACGCCATGGCCGCCGGCTGCACCATTGCCGAAGACGATTTCGACACTTTCGAGCAGGCCTTGCAGCGGGTGGCGCGTGAAGGGCTGGACGCTAGCCTTCTGGCCCGGCAAATCAGCACCGACGGCCCCCTGGAGCCTCAGTGGTTCAGCGCCGAGACGGTGGCAGCCCTCGACAGCGCCGTGTGGGGCCCGGGTTTCGAGCCACCCGTGTTCAGCGATGAAGTCGATGTGATCGGCCAGCGCCTGGTGGGCGAACGCCACCTGAAATTGAGCCTGCGTGTTCAGGGCCAGGTGCGCGATGGAATCTGGTTCGGGCGTACCGAGCCCCTCCCAGCCAAAACACAATTGGCATTTCGCGTCAGCCTGGACGAATTCCAGGGACGTCAACGGGTGCAACTGATGGTCGAAGGGATGGCGGAAGGCTGAGCCAACAGCCAACAAATACCGTCAGATCCGATAGGCATTGGCCACGCGGCCCGAGCCCGGTGCCTCGTAAGTGGGCGAGGCCTCACGCGGCAGCAAGATGTCTAGCGTGCGCTCAATGGCCGTGCCGGCGCGATGCACCAAGGCCTGCTGAGCGGTGATGCGCGACTGCGCCAGCACCAGACGCTGCTTCAATTCCGGACTGATGGGGCTCTTGCCCTCATGAACAGCATGGCGGAACGCGGCCAGGGAATCGGCCAGACTGCGCTGCAACTGCTGTCCCACTTTTTCGATCACGACGGGATCGCCTGCCACCAAAGCGGCATCCAGGTCGCTCAGGCGCTGTTCAATGTCTGTCACATGGGCAGACAAATCCAGCGCTTGAGCAACGGTGTCGGAGCGAGCGGCGTCAGTCATCGGTGTACTACCTGTGCACTAAGGCACAAATCAGTTGGAACTGCGCTTCAGAAGTTCCTGCGCATTGGCGATCAACTTGTCAGCAATGACTTCGGCATCCACCTGGTAGGTGCCGTCGTCAATGGATTGCTTGACCTTGTCCACCTTGTCGGCGTCAAAATCAGGATCCATGCCGGAAATCAGGCTGGAAGCCATGGGCGACAGAGAAACCTTGGCGCTCTGCGAGACGCCGCCATCTAGGGACTTCGTCTTGCCGGGGGCGGTGGTGGAGGCCCCCTCAGCGCGCTGGCTCGCCGAGCCACCGAGTGCCTTATCGATAGGGTTGCCGATCTTCATGATGTACTCCTTTGTCTCGGTCTTTTCCGAGTGGTCACATCCGCGATATCGACGCGGCCTGTTCTGACTTTAATGCCAAACACCGAAACCCCCTTGTACAGGGGGGTGCAATCGGCAAGAAGTGTTTCATAAGACCAACTCCACCTGCCGATCGCCCACGGGCTGGGCACACACAACGCGGCCATTATCGGTGCGAACACGCGCGCACCGCCCCTCGTCGCCTGGGGTCAAGGCCGTTCCTTCAGATGAAATCTGGAAACCAGAGCCCTTGACCACCACACGAACCGGGTCGCCGGCGGCAAACCAGCGACGCAATTTGATGTCTTCCTGACGAATGCTTTGACCGGGCTCGACGTTGCGCGCCACGGCGCGGCCCACGATGTCGGTCAGATTCACGATGGCTGGTGATGGGCTGGCAGCCAGATCGACCTCGGCCACACGCAAATCAGCGGCATTGACCAGAGCCCCCGGGCGCAGCGGCACCACAGCGACCAAAGCCTGACCATACACCTTCACGGTCACAGGCCAAAACACATTCCAGCGGGTGGCGCCCTGCTCGCAACGCAAACCAACACGGCTGCGCCCCCAAAGCGGAGCACCGGTGGGCACATACGCGCGCACTTTTTCACAGGGGGCCAGCTTCAGGCGCGGGTCCAACTGCCCCAATTCGACCTGAACGCGGCGGGGCTTGTCTTCTTCCAGAGCTTGCGCAGTGCTCGTTCCGGCGTTGGACTGCGTTTTCACAAATTCTTCGATCGTGGCTTGCAAGGTGTCGCCCTGCGCAAAGGCGGGCATGGCGGCGAACATAGCCAACGAGGCCACGGCGGTCACCCACGCCCACAGCCAGGCCCGGAGCAATGCCACCGAGCGCACTGAAGCGCGAGATGTCTGGGAGGGGGTAAGAGTCGGTTTCATGGTGGTTTGACTCTACGGATCTGCCCAAGCCATGAGGGAGCGAAATGAGGCAAGAAAGCCCGCTTATTCGCGCTCATGTTTTTCCGTCAGACGATCAACATGTCCAGCAAGCTGCGTGGAGATACGCCATGTTGAACAGATTGACCGATACCTTGAATTTCCAGGCCGAAGCCCTGTCGCTTCGGTCGGAGCGCCAGCGCCTGATCGCCAGCAACATCGCCAACGCGGATACGCCCGGCTATGTGAGCAAGGACTTTGATTTCTCGACCGCACTGCGCCAGGCCACCGGCCAACGTTCGGCCGGTGAGTCTTCTATCGGCACACCTCGCCTGCAACTTCAGGGCGCCAACCCCGGCCATCTGGGTTTGAACGGAGCCCCCGCCGGCAGCCGCGCTGAACCCGAACTGGGCTACGCCGCCGCATCTCAAACGAATCTGGACAGCAACACGGTCGACCTGGATCGCGAACGAGCCAACTTCGCCGACAACACCGTGCGCTACGAAGCCACGCTGCGCTTCATCAACTCGCAGGTCCGTACGCTCAACACGGCCATCACCGGTCAGTAAGACGGTTAGCTAAGGAGATCATCATGTCGATGTTCAAGATCTTCAACGTGTCAGGCAGCGCGGTCAGCGCGCAGTCTCAGCGCCTGAATGTGGTCGCATCCAACCTGGCCAATGCCGACACCGTGGCTGGTCCCGACAAGTCGCCTTACAAGGCCCGCCAGGTGGTGTTCAGCACCACCCCCATGGGCGAAGTGGGCACCGCGGGCGTGACGGTCTCTCAGATCACCGAAGACAACACCCCCGGTCGCCGCGTGCTCGACCCCAAACACCCGCAAGCCGACGCCGATGGCTACGTGACCTACAGCAACGTCAATTCCGTGGAAGAGATGGTCAACATGATCTCTGCCTCGCGGTCCTACCAGAACAACATCGAGGTCATGAACACGACCAAGAGCCTGCTGATGAAGACCCTGCAAATGGGTCAAGGCAGCTGATCCACCCCTACCTAGAGGCTGAACCATGACCACCACCACTGCGACCTCCGGCACCTCCGGGTTGGATGCCTATCTGGCCAACCAGAAGACCTCGACTGCTCAGAACACGACCGACGCCACCGCCGATCGCTTCCTGAAACTGCTCGTGACCCAAATGCAGAATCAGGACCCGCTCAACCCCATGGACAACGCCCAGGTGACGAGCCAGATGGCCCAGATCAACACGGTCACGGGAATCGACAAGCTCAACAACACCGTCAAGGACATTGGCACCAACTTTGGCCAACTGCAACTGCTGCAGGCCGCCAACATCGTCGGCCGCAGCGTGCTGGTGGATGGCAACGAGTTGAACCTCGACACCAATGGCAAGACCGGTGGCGCCTATGAGCTCGATGCCAACGCGCGCAACGTGAACATCGAAGTGCTGTCGTCAGCCGGCGTGGTGGTGGACACCATCAGCCAAGGCGCCACCACCTCAGGTCGACATGATTTCACCTGGACCCCTCCCGAGGGCGTCAGCAAGGACCAGTCTTTCACATTCCGTGTCAAGGCGACCAATGGCACCACCAAGGTGGGCGCCAACACCTTGATGCTGGATCAGGTGGATGCCGTCAGCAATGCCAGCACAGGCGGCGTCAACCTGGAACTTCGCAACAGCGGCACAGTGGCTTACAGCAAGGTCAAGGCCGTGGGCTGATCAGCTCAATCTCTGCATTACTCAAACATTGAAAGGATCACACCATGGGCTTCCAACAAGGTCTTTCCGGTCTGAACGTCTCCTCCCGCAACCTGGAGGTGATTGGCAACAACGTGGCCAACGCGAGCACCTACGGTGCCAAAGCCTCGCGTGCTGAGTTCGCCGACATGTACGCTGCCGCATTGACCGGCGCGGGCACCAGCAACGTCGGTATTGGTGCCACCGTGGCCTCTGTCTCGCAGCAGTTCACGCAGGGCAACATCACCACCACGGATAGCCCGATGGATCTGGCCATCAACGGCAACGGCTTTTTCCAGGTGACCGACGGGGCCAAGCCCGTGATGTACAGCCGCAATGGCCAATTCAAGGTCAACCGCGACGGCTTCATCATCAACAACCAGGGCCACAAGCTGCTCGGCTACCAGGCTGACAACCAAGGCACCATCATCTCTGGCGCAGCCAGCCCACTGCAGTTGCCCACCTCGGGCATTGCCCCACGCGCCACCGATGAGATCAATCTGGAAATGAACTTTGACTCTCGTAAGGCCGTACCGTCTCAGACCCCGGTCGATTTCAGCAACCCACGCACCTACAACTTCTCGACCTCGCAAACCGTCTTCGACGCCAAGGGCCAGGCTGTCAGCCTGAACTACTACTTCGTCAAGACCGGAGCCGACAATTGGGACATGTATGCCACGGCCAATGGCACACCGATTCAGGATGACGGTGGCACTCCGGCCCGAGCCATGCGCGTGGCCTCGATGACTTTCCCTGCTGCCGGTGGCACCGCGACCAACACCACGGGTCTGAATAACCCGGGAGATGCCGGCACCATCTCCACGTATGACGGCACCGGTGCGGTCACATCGACTGTCACCAACGGCATGTTCACCCTTCCAACCATTCCATCGGCCACGCTGACGGGTGGCGCCCTCACGGAGCAGATTCCAGGCATCCGGATGGACATGTCGAAGTCAACCGAATACGGCTCGACCTTCAGCGTGACCAACCTGGGCCAGACGGGCTACGCCCCTGGCCAGTTGTCGAGCATCTCGATTGACTCCAGCGGCGTGATCATGGCGCGCTACTCGAACGGCCAGTCCAAACCGGCAGGCCAAGTCGAACTGGCCACCTTCCGCAACCCACAAGGTCTGTCACCCCAAGGTGGCAATGAGTGGTCCAGCACGTTTGCCTCAGGCGACCCGATCACGGGTGTGCCAGGTGCGGGCAACCTGGGCTTGCTGCAGTCTGGCGCGCTGGAGGAGTCGAACGTCGACCTGACCGGTGAACTGGTCAACATGATGGTGGCGCAACGCATGTATCAGGCCAACGCACAGACCATCAAGACCGAAGACCAGGTGTTGCAGACCCTGGTGAACATGCGCTGATGCACTGCGCTGAACAGGCCGGACCAAGGAGTTCCACATGGACCGCATGATTTATCTGGGCATGACCGGTGCCAAGACCAATATGCAACGGCAAGACGTGCTGGCCAACAACCTGGCCAACGCGAGCACCACCGGCTTTCGCGCCGAGTTGCAGGCCGTGCGTGCCGTGCCGGTTCGTGGCGACGGCGCCAGCACCCGTGTGTACGCGCTGGAAACCACCGTGGGCTACGACGACTCGGCCGGCCCGATCAACTTCACCGGTCGCAACCTCGATGTTGCCATGCAAGGCAAATCCTGGATGGCCGTGCAAGGTCTGGACGGCACCGAGGCCTATACCCGCTTTGGCTCGCTGACCGTGAACACCGAAGGCACCTTGATGACCCAGAACGGCTTGACCGTGATGGGCGACGGCGGCCCCATCACCCTGCCAGCCAATACCGAACCCAGCATTGCCCCGGACGGCACCGTCAGCGCCAAACAGGCCAACGGTCGCAGCACCACGGTGGGTCGAATCAAGATGGTGATACCCGAGACCAAGCTGGTTCGTGGAGAAGATGGTCTGTTTCGCGGTGCCGATGGCAATGATCTGCCAGCCAACCCCAATGCACGCCTTCAGGACCGATCCCTGGAAGGCTCGAACGTGAACCCGATTGAAAACATGGTGGCGATGATTTCCGCTGCACGCCAGTTCGAAACCCAGATGAAGTTGCTGCAGACCGCCGAGGCGGACGAGAAAGCCGCAACGCAACTGTTGTCAGGCAGCGGAGCCTGACCCTTAATCCTGTAGTCAAAGGAGCACGGCCATGATGCGTTCACTGTGGATCTCGAAGTCCGGCATGGAAGCCCAGCAAACTCAGCTGGATCACATTTCGAACAACCTCGCCAACAGCGGCACCAACGGCTACAAGCGCTCGCATGCGGTGTTTGAAGACCTGATGTATCAGAACCTGCGCCAAAGTGGCGCCAACAGTTCTGAACAAACGCAGTTGCCTACCGGCTTGCAAGTCGGCCTGGGCGTACGCCCCGTCGCCACCTCGCGCCTGTTCACCCAGGGCAACTTGCAATCGAGCAGCAACAGCATGGACGTGGCCATCAACGGCAATGGCTTCTTCCAGATTCAGATGCCCGACGGCACCACTGGCTACACCCGCGACGGCTCCTTCAAGCTCGATGCCCAGGGCCAGATCGTGACCAACAACGGCTATCTGGTTCAACCCGGCATCACCGTGCCGGCCAACGCCACAAGCCTGACCATCGGCAACGATGGCACGGTCTCGGCGCTGCTGCCCGGCCAAGCCACCCCGCAAAACCTGGGTCAGATCCAGCTGGCCACTTTCATCAATCCGGCCGGCCTCGACCCTCGCGGCCAGAACATTTTCACGGAAACGGCGTCGTCCGGCACACCGCAAACATCTGCCCCCGGCACCAACAGCATGGGCACGCTGTCGCAGGGGTTTGTGGAAACGTCGAACGTGAACGTGGTGGAAGAGCTGGTCTCGATGATTCAGACCCAACGCGCCTACGAGCTGAACTCGAAGGCGATCCAGACCTCGGATCAGATGCTGCAACGCCTGGGACAACTGTGATGAAACACCTCTCGTCTAACCGTCTGATGGCCTGGGCCGCAATGGCTCTGGGCTCGCTGGCCCTGAGTGGCTGCATGGCCACGGCCCCGACGGTAGACGTCGTCGAGCCGACCCAGGCTCGACCCGAGGCTTCGCGCTACGCCCCAACCAACAATGGCGCGATCTTTCAAGCAGCCAGCTACCGTCCACTTTATGAAACCTACCGTGCACGCATGGTGGGCGACATCGTGACGGTGACGATTGATGAAAAGATTTCCGCCAAGCAGGAAACCACGAGCAAGATTGAAAAATCGGGCACGGTGGGCGGCGCGATCACGGCAGTTCCCCTCATCCGTGCCGATCAACTCGGCAAGCTGGATGTGAACGGCAAGTCGGCCAATACCTTTGACGGCAAGGGCAGCACCGAGAGCAGCAACAACTTCTCGGGCATCATCACCTGCACCGTCGTCGAGGTGCTGCCCAACGGGCACCTCATCATCTCGGGCGAGAAGCAGATCGGTGTCGCCAAGAACGTCGACATCCTGAAATTCTCCGGCCAGATCGACCCGGTCACCATTCAGCCCGGCAACACGGTGTCATCCACCCAGATTGCCAACGTCCGCATCGAGCAAAAGGGCCGCGGCGCCCAGTCGGATGCGCAAGGAATAGGCTGGCTAGCACGCTTCTTTTTGAACATTCTCCCGTTCTAAAGTTCGTAAAAATGGGGTCGAACCTTCTAGAAAGTCGGCCCCATGAACACCACCGATCGCATCCTCAAATGGCTCATCGCCATGGCCTTCACGGCCGCTACGGCTGCCATGTGGTGGCCTGTGGAAGCCCACGCGGTTCGACTCAAGGAAATCGCGGCGGTTCAGGGGGTTCGCCCTAACCAATTGATGGGCTACGGCCTGGTCGTGGGCCTGGACGGCACCGGCGACCAAACCACCTCAGCCCCCTTCACCGCCCAAAGTCTCAACGCCATGCTGCAGCAGCTGGGCATCACGGTGCCCGCAGGTGCAGCCATGCAGCTCAAGAACGTGGCCGCCGTGCTGGTCACGGCCACCCTGCCCCCCTTTGCCCAGCCTGGCCAGGCTGTGGACGTGAACGTGTCTTCGCTGGCCAACGCCAAATCTTTGCGCGGCGGCACCCTGATCGCCACCCCCCTGAAGGGCAACGATGGCCAGATTTATGCGATGGCCCAGGGCAATCTGATCGTGGGCGGCGCAGGTGCCTCAGCTGGCGGTGCCAAGGTCCAGATCAACCACCTCAGTGCAGGCCGCATCCCCGCTGGCGCCACAGTGGAGCGCAGTGTGCCCACCCCGTGGCTGCAGAGCTCCGTGGTGCAACTGGACTTGCAGTCTGACGACTTCAACACCGCTCGCGAGGTGGCCGACACCATTAACAAGGCCAAGGGTGGCGGTGTAGCCGAAGCGCTCAACGGCCGTACGATTTCCGTGCGCCTGCCCAGCCAGCCTGGCGAGCGCGTGGCCTTCATGGCCGACCTGGAAAACCTCCCCATCGAGCGCGCCACACCAGCAGCCAAGGTCATCATCAACGCCCGTACCGGTTCCATTGTGGTCAACCAGGCCGTGGCGATTGGCCCCTGTGCCGTAGCGCACGGCAACCTGTCGGTCACCATCAGCTCGACCCCGGTCATCAGCCAACCTAGCCCCTTGTCTCAAGGGCAAACAGTGGTGGGCGAGAAGAACGACATCAAGATCAATCAGGAACCCGGCTCCTTGATCCAGCTGCCAGCGGGCACCAAGCTCACCGACGTGGTCAAGGCCCTCAACACCCTGGGCGCCAACCCGCAGGATCTGCTGGCCATCCTGCAAGCCATGAAGGCGGCGGGCGCGCTGGAAGCTGAGCTGGAGGTGATCTGATGGGTCTCTCGCAAACCGGTAACACCAACCTGAGCATGGACTTGCGGTCGCTGGACCGTTTGAAGTCGGCCTCAGGCGCGGATGCCAAGTCAGGCATCAAGGAAGCGGCCAAGCAGCTCGAAGGCCTGTTCATGCAGGAATTGATGAAGAGCATGCGCGCCTCGACCATGAACAGCGGCATGCTCGACAACGAGGCCACCGAGATGGGCACCAGCATGCTCGACACCCAGTTTGCCAACCAGATGGCAGGCATTCCGGGTGGCCTGGCCGACAAGATTGCCAAGCAACTGGAGCGCCAGATGGGCATCAAGCCCGAGGTGGATACCAGCAGCTTCGATAAGGCCGTGGCCTTGCCCACCTTGCGCACCCCCGAGCCCAGCAGCACCGCCAGCGCCCAAAGCAAGACCGTGGACACTGTGGGTGGCCGCCAGCTATCGAACTCAGAAAACTTTGTGGTCAAGCACCAGGCTGCGGCCAAAGCCGCCGAGGCGGCCACTGGCATTCCAGCATCGAACATTCTGGGCCAGGCAGGTCTGGAATCGGGCTGGGGCAAGCATGAAATCAAGATGCCTGACGGCAGTTCCAGCCACAACCTGTTCGGCATCAAGGCCGGTGCGAACTGGAAGGGCAAAGTGGCAGAAGTGACAACGACCGAGTATTTCAACGGCGTTGCCAAAAAAGTCACGGCGAAATTTCGCGCCTACGACTCTTACGCCGAGGCGTTCACCGACCATGCCCGCCTCTTGAGCCAAAGCCCACGCTACAGTCAAACCGTGGCTTCGGCAGACTCGGTGAAAGACTATGCCCAAGGTCTGCAAAAGGCGGGCTACGCCACCGATCCCGCCTATGCCGACAAGTTGACCAAGGCGATCAACACGACCTTGCGCGTCCAGCGCTCGGTCTCTTGAGTGGCTGATCGGAGTACCCCATGGGATCTAGCATTCTCGCCCTGAGCACCCGAGCCATGCTGGCCAACACGGCCATGCTGCAAACGGTGAGCCACAACATCAGCAACGCCAACACCGAAGGCTATTCGCGCCAACAGGTCGAACTGGCCACGGAAGGCGGGCAATTTTCTGGTGCAGGTTTCTTTGGTCGTGGCGTGCGCATCCAGTCGGTGACCCGCTCCAGCGACCAGTTCCTGACCCGCGAAGCCAACGTGAACCTGGCCGCCGCGTCAGCTGACCAGGCCCGTCTGGACAAGCTCAAGCAAATGGAAAAGGTCTTTCAGACCGGCGAGGCCGGCATCGGTTATGCCGCCAGCCAGATGCTCAACGCCTTTGTGGACGTGGCCAACCAACCGCAAGACCTCTCGGCGCGTCAGGTGGCCCTGGCTCGCGCGCAAGATCTGGTCAGCCGGGCGCAAAGTGCGGCCAATCAGCTCGACTCGCTTCAAAGCGGCGTGTTCGCCGACATGAAGACCACGGTGGCGCAGATCAACGACTACGCCAAGCAAATTGCCGACATCAACCAAAAGATTGCGGTGGTGCAAGGCAATGGCCACAGCCCCAACGACTTGCTCGACACCCGCGACCAACTGGTCAAGGAACTCAACACCAAGGTGCAGGTGTCGACCATCTCGGCCGACGATGGCACCATCAGTGTGTTCATGGGCGGCGGACAACGTCTGGTTCTGGGCAACATTGCGGAAACCCTGAATGTCGAAGTCGACAACTACGACGCGACCATGGGCCGCCTGTCGATCACCACGCCCAGCGGCAATGCCCGCCTAGATGAAGGCGCCGTCACAGGCGGCAGCCTCAAGGGGCTGATGCAAACACAGGACGAAGACATTCCTGCTGCCCGCAACCAACTCGGTCAACTGGTGGCTTCGCTGGCCTGGCGCGTGAACCAGCAGCAGTCTTTGGGTCTGGACCTCAGCGGCACCAACGCCACGCCCGCCGCCGTCTTCGGTGTTGGCAACCCCGCCGTTCTGCCCTCTCGCTTCAACAGCTCGTCGCTGTCGAACCCACCGGTCAGTCTGACTGTGGTCAATGGCCGCGAACTGCAAGCCAGTGACTACCTGATGGAGGAAGACCCCGCTGCACCGGGCACCCTCAAAGTCACCCGCTTGAGCGACAACGCCGTGTTCAGCAACGTGACCGACGGCACCCAGATCGACGGCCTGCAGGTCAACATCAGCGCCGCCATTCCCAGTGGCGACAAGTTCGTGCTGCGCCCCGTGGGTAACGCCGCGTCGAGCATGAAGCGCCTGCTCGACAAGCCCACCGGCCTGGCCGCTGCCTCGCCTGTGACTGGCACCATGCCCACCACCAACAAAGGCACCGCCACAGTCGCCTCGCTGTCGGTTTCCGACCCTCGCACAGTGGACTACGGCAACGTCGAGATCGCCTTCACCAACGACAGCGGCGCCTACACCCTGACCGACATCACCAACGGCGTCTCGGTTTCCGGCACCTGGACGTCGGGCAACCCCATCAGCTACAACGGCTGGAACCTCAATCTGAATGGGGTTCCGAAGAAAGACGACAAGCTGATGGTGAACCCCACCACCAACACCAACAGCAACAACGGCAATGCGCTGGCCATGCTGGCCATTCGCGATGAAAACATCGTGGGCCAGCAACGCATCGTCAACCCGTCAGACCCCACTCAGGTCACCGTCATTCCAGGTGCCAGCATCACAACCGCGTACTCGCAGCTCATCGGCAACATTGGGGTGACCGTGCAAAGCGCCACCACCTCGTCCGACATTTCAACCAAACTGTCCGATGACTCGCAAACGCTGTTGCAGAACAAAACCGGGGTCAACCTCGATGAAGAAGCCGCCAAGATGATTCAGTATCAGCAGAACTATCAGGCCGCGGCCAAGGTGCTGCAGGTGGCGCAATCTGTGTTTTCGACCCTGTTGGGCGTCCTGGGTAACTAAGGAGACTGATCATGCGAGTCAGTACCGCACACACCTACGACAAAGCGATTGAATCGCTGCAAAAACGTCAGACCGAGCTGGCCGATTCCCAGTCTCAACTGACCTCGGGCAAGAAAGTGAACGTGCCCAGCGACGACCCGATTGCCGCCGCACGCGCCGAGCGCGCCCTGGCCACCATTGCCCGCTCGGATGCCAACCAGCGCGCGCTGGAGGCCAGCCGCAACGTGATGCAGATTGCCGAGTCTTCGATGGCCGATGCCGTTGACCTGATTCAGTCGGCACGGGAAAGCATCGTCTCCGCCGGCAATGCCAGCTTCACCGATGCCGAACGCAAGAGCGTGGCCAAGAAGTTGCAAGAAATTCGCACTCAGCTGCTGACCGTGGCCAACCGAGCCGATGGTGGTGGCGGCTTCGTGTTTGGCGGCCAAGGTGCCGACACAGCCCCCTTCATCGATGCCCCTGGCGGGGTTCAGTTCATCGGCCAGGGCGGCGAAACACTGGCCGCAGCTGGTGAACAAATGAACTTGACCGTAGACGGACAGAACGTTTGGTTGAAGGCTAGCTCCGGCAACGGCGTTTTCGTCTCAGACGCCAGCGCCACCAACACCGGCACAGGCTGGATCAACTCCGGCTCGGTCACCAATCCGCAAGCCAATCCTTATCTGACGGGCCTGTCCAACGCCCAGTACGACATCGACTTCCAGGTCAGCGGTGGTGCCACCACCTACACCGTCAATGGTGGACCGGCCACCCCCTACGTCAGCGGCCAGGCCATCGTCTTCGACGGCATGTCGGTCTCGATCAAGGGGGCGCCCGCCAACGGCGACAAGTTCACAGTCAATCCATCGCAAAAGAACCTCAGCGTGTTCGATGCCCTGGATTCGGCCATCCAGGCCCTGGGTGCCAGCAACCTCAACAATGGGCAGATCAGCCAGGCTGTCAACAAAGGCATTGCCAACATGGATGCCGTGCTGAGCACCATGCAGGGCGCCCGATCGGGCGTGGGCGAAACGCTCAACCGCATGGATGGCACCGAAAACCGCATCAGCGCCACCAAGCTGGCTGCGCAAACCGAGCGCTCCAATGCGGAAGACCTCGACATGACTGACGCCATCTCATCATTCCAGGCCAAGCAAAGCGGTTACGACGCGGCCTTGAAGAGTTATTCCATGGTGCAGAAAATGTCTCTGTTCCAGTATCTCAACTCCTAATTCAATCAGGCAGACACAATGGACCACCCCATTCTTGGTCAGGTCGCACTGGCCTATTCGCCGGTCATCGATCGCAATCGCAATGTCACGGCCACGCGCCTGAGTGTGTTTCCTCTGTCGCAAGGCGCCAACCTGCCGCCCCAAGCCCTGTTGGCCGCCATTTCTGAAACTTGGCCAGCCGATGGCCCCCAACTGTGGATGAACATCGTCAGCGAAAACCTGCTGCGCGACATGCTGGCGGCACAGCCTGGCACCCACATCCTGATCGAAGTGCCGGCCTTCATGGCCAGCGACCCCGCCAACGTCGACTCGCTGTGCGCTCTGCAGGCCAACGGCAGCACCCTGCTGCTCAAAGGTCGGCCATTGCAAGAACTGCCCCGCGAAGTACTGCCCTGCTTCAAGCACTCCATCATCGACTTCGATGACGACCGCCGCATCCACCAAGATGGCGTCGAGCCCGCCACCCCACCCAGTGGCGTGACCCGTTCGATCGGCCACGTGCAAGCTGGCGTCACCAATGTCACCGACATGGAAACCGCTTTCCGAAAAGGCGCGGTGGCCGTGCTGGGCTGGCCCATTGACAACATCATTGAAGAATCGACCCGCCCGGCTGACCAACCCGCGCTGCAGGTCATCGTGCACCTGATCGACCAGGTCCACAAAGAAGCCGAAATCGAGGACCTGGAAAACACCCTCAAGCGCGACCCGGCCCTGGCCTACAAGCTGATGCGCTACATCAACTCGCCTGCCTTCGGCTTGTCGGTCGAGATCAACTCCTTCCGTCACGCCATCATGATCCTGGGCTACCAGCGCCTCAAGCGTTGGCTGGCTCTGCTGCTGGCCACCGCATCCAAAGACCCCAACATGCGCCCAGTGATGTTTGCCGCCGTGCGCCGTGGCCTGCTGATGGAAGAGTTGGGCAAGCTCAGTGGCGACGACGAACAGCGCAGTGAATTGTTCATCTGCGGTGTGTTCTCCCTGCTCGACCGCATGTTCCGCCAACCCTTCAGCGAGCTGCTGAAAACCATTCCGGTGCCCGAGCGGGTCTACCAGGCCCTGGTTGACCATTCCGGCCCTTACGAGCCCTATTTCAACCTGGTCAAGGCCGTTGAAGGCAGCACCATGTACGACATCAAGGAAGCGGCCGACAACATGCTGCTGACCTTCCAGGACATCAACGAAGCCGTGCTGCGAGCACTGAAAGCGGCTAGCCAGCTCGAATGAGGCCAAGCGCCGCACCACACGAGGGGCCCCGAACGGCCCCTTTTTTATTTCGTGAAAGGGATCACGGTACCCCGCCCCTCAAACAAAGGGTTAACCCTTACAATAC
>ERZ724505.824-NODE-824-length-18434-cov-110.137439_pt1 | contig 18434 bp, 32 predicted proteins | sample MGYA00376038_ERZ724505 | MGnify/ENA primary metagenome ERZ724505 (study PRJEB28724, sample SAMN07190884) | wastewater metagenome | isolation source: effluent of sewage treatment plant in Hong Hong | place: Hong Kong | collected 2016-03-17 ... | reverse complement strand
CAAATTCTACCGTCAGGAGCGTAGCCGGAACGCTCTCAGCCGGGATGTGGCTGGATAGTGTCGCTATCGTCGTCCGCAGTTGATCCGTGCTGTGCCGCTGCAGCTTCCTCCGCATGTCGTCGCTGTATTTTTCGAGCCGTGGATTCATATTCTAAGGGCTGTGATTGTGATAGAGAGTCCTTTGAGTGCAAAGGGTTAATTCCGTTTAGCGTTGGGCTTGGATGTAGCCCTCCCGTGCCGTTTACCGAGAGGTAGCCGCTTGTGATTCTACCGGTGACAGGTGTTGTTGTGAGGTGATGGGGTGCTGCACCCCCGCCTGAGCCGTTTTTGTTTCCCCACGCCCCTTCCCTATTCTCCCCAGAAATAGGAAACTTCTCTTCTTCTCCCTTTTTCCCATACCCAAACCCAAGATGGGTTGGTTGGAAATCCGGTATGAGTTCTGGATGGGTTCTGGATGGGTTCTGGATGGGTTCTGGATGGGTTGGCAAATTTTCGCCTATGGGTTCTGGATGGGTTGGCAAATTTTCGCCTATGGGTTCGGCATGGGTTCTGGATGGGTTGGAAGAATTTTGAGAGTAGAATTTTTTTCGGGCTGCAATTGTTTTGCAGGAATAGAACGCTGCAACGGCCTTTTTTAGGATTACCAGGCGTTTGGCTTGGTCCGGATTGATGGTATTATTGCCGGCCATAATTTCCAATGCTGAGAGCTCAGCTTCGGATGCTGCCATGTCGGATATCAGGAGATCAATTGACTCTGACCAATACTCAATAAACTGCTTTACCGCTAAATTCTGACCTCCGCAGTTGGACGCAACGGAGACAATCGACTCACAATCTTTCAAAGCGTTCAAAAATGCCGTGGTGTGGTGTTTATTGCCGGAATGGAGCTTACTTTCGCAGGATTCTGTTTCGGCTGTTCCGGGCACGAAAACTACATTATTGTCAAAATATACGAGATTGTGGCGCTTGAGCTCGGGCAACAGGACCTCAACTATCAGATTGCGATCAAATATGCCGGTGATGCTCATCATTTGCTTGACAGTGCATTGGAAGAGTCCGCAGTCAGGCGATTTGTCGAAAGCCAAGCGTAGAGTCATATATAATAAATGACTTAGCGGCAGTATATCCAAATCAGACAGCCGATTGCTTTCCTGAGAGTCGTAGAATTTTTTTGACATGGTTAATCTATAGTTTGTAGAGGTTTATAAGGCACTTTTTCGACTTTTATCCCGGCAGCATTGATATAGCGTATGAAAGGACTTGATTTAGAAATATGATTCACTTTTGGATTGTATGCCCTGTGAATGGCTAATAGTAATCCGGGCGGTATAAAAAATCCTGATAGTAATGTCAGCATAGATTTATCCATGAGAAAGCTCCTTTAATTTACAAGTACTTGCATGACTAGTAAGAGTCACAATCTCAAATCGAACAACATACAGACTACTCTTTCCCCAGAGCGATGCTCCGCGATCGCTGCGAGCAAAGTCAAAATACTCGCGGAAATTCTTGGATCCTGTTTCCTGGAATACTTGCAAAAACTTCTTTGGAGTGAGCTCCGGGTGTTGGTCGTAGAATTCAAAACCTTCACCGGCGTAATCAACTTCCGGCATATCCTGGATATCTTCTAAGTAGGGAGTAGCGGTCAGGCGTACTATTCCTATTTGCTTACCGCCGTAGTTTGGCTGCCGGTCAAAGGCATTGATGTAATTACCAATTGCCATTGTATCAGCGTATTCCGGCGACCAATTGCGCCGGGTAACATTTTTTGCACGGTTGCAAAATGCAGCGGTAGTCCAGCCGAAGGAGATTAGAGCCATGATAAATAGTATAATTTAGTACGTAGTCGGTCTTTTTAATCCCATCCGGTCCAATACATTCTGTACATCATTCCGGGCAGCTTGTACCGCCGCTTTTGCTTTCTCTCTTTTTACTTCCGGTGGTACAGTATCCTTTATATGATCCGGGTGAATATGTGCCTTTTGAGTGAAAAAATCAGAGTTATTTACTATATTTTGCTTGGTTTTACGTTTCTTTGTTGTGGGAATATCACCAACCTGAACGTATTTCTGGTTTATATTGCCGTTCTTTGCCGGCTGTTTGATAAAGGATGCTTTCATAACTTCTTTGTAGATGTTTTGATAAATATTCTCATCATATCATGGAAATCATCGTGGCTCTTTCGGCCAATACGTCTGTAGTCCTTAGAATTTACTTCCAATTTCGCTTGTAAGTGATTCAAACTATTGATAGTTGCCAGAGCTTCCTCTTTTGAAGAAGTAAACTTGTCGCAAATATCATACTTTGCTTTGTCCAGGGCAATCGCCAGTATGCTGGCTTCATCTTTCGTAATATTCATATACTACTCACGGTTTGATAATATGCCGATCATTATAATCAGCAACAAAAGCTACAAATACACAAAGCACAGCGACTGCAGCACGCCAGCCGAAATCCTGGTACCGGAAGCAATACACCAGCATCATCATTGCCAGGGCAAAAAATACCACGGAGATTATTCTATTGAATGTCATAGCATTGGTCCTTGAACTTTGTTGTAAAATGGATTTTCAAATATCTCTTTACGTACAGTAAATTCAGCGGTACCTAACTTTTGTTCGCCTAATCGTTGCCGGCGCACTCGTGTATTGCGTAATGGTAGCAGGATATCATCATCATATAGCGCCATAGTTTCCGCAAGCTGATGAGTTTGATCAGCATGCACTGCATTCTCTACAACTGTAAAGATCTTTGCAAGGGAAGTATTATTCGTGGCAATTGCTTGATCGCGGAGCTTGCCTATTATATCCAGCCATTGTTGGTGTATCATGGTTATTTGATAGAATGTGGATGTAATCGGATATTACGTTTGCGGCGGGAATGGCGTTGTTGGCGTTTTGCAGATCCTTTTCTATAGAAATACATTCCATAAGATCCATTACCAATGTGTGGAATATAGTCTGCCGGTGGAATATTAGGTCTCAAGGAATGAGCCGAAGCCATCAGCATTGACAATAATTTATTAAGACTTGTTGTACCTCGTTCTGTCATCGTTGTACCTGTGAATGTGATTGAACATATTGTTTGGAATCATGGACCATGCAGCGATACATCAGGAAGAACACCCCAATTACGGCAAGTACATTGATCATAATGCTAAAGACTTTTTTCATAACTTTATAAAATTGATTGAATTACCACTACTTTCAATTCTTTCAGGATTGACCGACATACCGGCATAATTTATCAGAGCGCATTCATAGTTTTTTTCAAACTCCTGTAAAAACTTTGTCATCTGCGGGATGATATTGCCGTGCTCCAGGTTAAGTGGCCGATTTGTTTTCACCTTGAAATGATCCCTACTGCTGAGCTCTATTCCCGTGCATCGTATATATAAGTTTTCCATGCACTTGCTGATATTGTTTAAAAGCTCCGGGGATAGATTCCCTATCCCCGGCCATTAGATAATACTCTCCAGTCTCTACTTACCTGGCTCGTTAGGATAGTGAGTTGCTACCCATGCCCTTCTTTTCGGGTTTTTATTTCTCAACTCCAATACCCCAATAGCTCCCTGAGAAGTGATCAGCTTCTACGGCCGTTAAGGGAGCTATCGGGCCAAGTTCGCAACTGTAACCAGTACACGTGGAACAAGGGGCTCTTTGCATTTCAAATATTAGTGTTGCGGGAGTGAGATTCGAACTCACAGCGTGGAGCTTATGAAACTCCCATGTTGCCTTTACACCATCCCGCGATATTATAAAATTGCTTTCTGCCGAGTCTCAAACAGTTTTTTCCGCTTGGCTCTCTCATCAAGAAGTAAATTCTCGTAGATGTCTATTCCTACATACTCCTCCAGCTTCACTGCCCAGCGATATTTAACTAACACATCAGCACTCTGGCTGCACATCATTGATACCCACTGTTGAGTACGCCCTATATACGCTGCAAAATCCTTCTGCGAAGCTCCAAATTCCTCTAGAATTCTTTTCATCTCGCGCCCGGTAATGTTATACCTGTCAATTCCAGCCAGCAATTGCTTAGGTTGAACCCCCGATTTGTTGCTATTTGTATCGCTCACGTGTTTCACTTGTGGATATTAGATGGATATTTGTGAATATTTGTATATATTTGTGTGTATTTGTAATAATTTGAAACTTTATGATGCGTTAGGCGTTGTAATATCAGAGATTTCCATAGTTTCGGCCGGTAAATCATCAGTTTTGCGGGTTATAACGTAGCCCAAATCTCTGAAGGACCGTAAATCGGCAACTGGAAATTTGAATCCTCTACCTGGAACCGCCGCAAAATCACGCTGAATATCAACTGGCCACAGTTGAATAAATGCAGGAGTACATATAACCATCCCGGCAAGATCCGCCGGATAGAATGCCAGCATCAATCTCGACATGAATATCTCAAATGTGTCCACTTGCTCTGGGAGCATGGCCGGATGAAACTTAAATTCAACATATGGGCGTTGCTCGCCAATAAGGGGAATGTTGTCAGGGGCTGTAATTCTTGCTTGAAGCGTTATATTCTCTGGCATTTAATTGTTACTCCGTTTGTGAGTATATGTTTTTAAGCAATGATCATAAAAATCTTCATTCTTTGCTTCCACTTTTTTATCTTCATTCTTTGCTTTCACTTTTTTAACTGATCGATTATCAGGAGAACTGACAGGGGCACAATTATTCAATTGTGCAGTAATCCAAGCAATTACACATGCCGTTGTTGTTTTTTTAACGCCATTATCATTTAAGTAGAGCATTGTTCCACTTGCCATAGCAGCATGGATTGTTGTCTTTGACAAGTTAAATTGAAGCACGATTTCAGGAACAGTCAATAAACATTCATTCGCGGTCATTGCGTTGCCTCCGAGAGTTATAATATACCCGTGCTCCGAGTAGTGCACAGAATATGATCATTGTACTAATGAAGAAGAAAATTAGATTTTCAATCATTGATGTCGTCCATGAGTTTTTTGATAGCTGTATCACTTTCAGCATACATTGTCACTAATTCTTTGAATTCCGGGTGCCTAAGCAGAATGTGATTCAGTAGTTCGCGCTCAGTTGCCGTGATCGTTGAAACAGTCATAGATGCACAATCTGTATTGTGTTCTAATGTTATATGTATCCATTGTGGTCTTCTAAGTTCGGCTTGGATCAAATGCTTTACATACTGCGAGCCAAAGAGACCTATAAGCATTCCGGCAAGAATTGCAATCAGAAATACAAGCTCAATTTTCATTGTTGGTAGTTGATAGTGGTGTAGGAATTTGGCCAGGGCGGATAGAGTTAAGATCAAGGATGTAACGCATCCATTCCCCCAACTCCATCCCTTGATAGTAAGCAGTAAGCTCATACGCTTTCTGCTGATTCATCGAAATACGGAGGGAATAAGGAACTTTTTGTAAAGTCTCACGATCTTTTTTTGAGAATCTATGTTGCCCGGGCTTCGGTTCAAACAGTTTCTCTGATTCTGAGGTAACTTCCTCAGTAGTACTATGAGATTTTGCGTCCATTTTATTCGAATTATTGTAGTACATTTTAATTTCAAATGCAATATAATAGTTCAATATAATACAATCCAAATATATTTGCATCAAATGCAATATTTATTTTGTTGGAAAATATTAATCATTAAAAGCATGAATACAATAGCCGTAAAAATCAAAGAGTTAAGAAAAAGTTTGAATTTAACTCAGAAAGAGTTTTGTGAGCGTGTAGGGATAAGCCAAGGTTATCTCTCAGCCCTTGAAAAAAATCCTGAAAGGAGTATTGGAATTGAAATTGCAAAAAGAATAAATATAGCTTTTGGAGTAAATCTTATTGATGATAATATTGATGAAAATACAACCAAGACAATAATAAATGGCAAAGAAGTAACATTGATTCCGCGGCACGTAGTAGATAATGCTCTACTTCAGCAACAAGTTGAATCCTTGCAGCTTGAAGTGGCACATTTAAAAGGGCAGTTGGAGGTTTATAAGGAATGGGTGAAGCGGAGCATGGGAAACGAAAGAAGTCCAGCTTTGGAGCTTGGGACATTACAAAAAATTAAATAGAAATCACTTTGGGGAGTGCGGAGAGTTTGGTAGATTTGGCGTGCAAATGTATTTTCTTTCACAACAGATAGGTAATATTATGAAATACACACTTTTGGTGCTGGCTGCAGCGTTTTTATTCGGCTGTGGCTCTACTGAAGCAACGGTACCTGTTGCAAAAATCAATGAAAAAGAATTGATTGGTACGGAATGGTATGTCGTTGGAGACTCAATTAGTCGTATTAGTTTTGATTCAACTGTAACGCAAAGTCAAATAGATCGCTGGTGGGCTGATATTATGATACCTAAAGGTCAAGGTATCGCAGTAAAAATGGAGTCTGTATATTATAAAGAAGCCTCGACAAGAAAATATGATATTGGATTCTTCAGCATATATTCAGGAGATTCATTAACTATATTTACACGTTCGCAAGAATACGACTTTCATTATTATGGTACCATAAAACAAATATCACCAACTATATTAGAATTTAATGGAACAGCAAATCACCCTTATGGATGGTTCCCAGACCGTAAAGTAAAAATGGTGTTTGTAAAGAAATAAAATCATATATCTTCGACTACACTCAAAACCCTCATGGAAAGCTACCTATACCATGCCCAAGATCAAAACTAAGAAGGTCGGCAGTCACACCCGGCTGTATAACCGTCCTACTTCATCAAAAATCTACGTTATTCGCTATGGTATCCGTTCTGCTACAGCATTTACGGACACTCCGCAGGGCTGGATCGATGCAGAACGGTATTATTACGAGCAAGATTTGATTGATGAAGGGATCGAAGTGCTACGACCGGCAATGAAAGCCCGGACACTACAGAGTGCATTCACAGTATTTTTAGAAGAGTACGGAGCGTATCGCTCCAAAAAAACCGTAGAGCAATACATCTACGCGATGAAATTTTTCTTCCCGGACGTGACGTTGACCACAGCCAATACCGAAGGCATCCTAAAAGCCATTCACATCGCCAAAAAGTCCGGTAAAGTCAGCGACTCGACGATCAACAGCTACATGCGGTCATTGAGTAAAATTTTCAACTGGTTTGTAAAGAAGAAATTTATCCGTGAAAATCCTATCGATCCTGATGATATTCCCAAGCCGGACCGTGCAGAACCCAAAAACTGGGAAGATACGGAGATCCAAAAGCTATGGGAGCATTTTGAAACATCTGATCCGGAATTCTACTGTTTGATACGATTCTTATACTATAGTAGTATGCGTATCCACCAGGCGTTATCACTCACCTGGTCGAATGTATTATGGGAGCAGGAAGTAATTACGATTAAGCGCAAGGGCAGGAAAGAGCATTATCAATTCCCGATTACTCGTCAAATTGAAGCAGTGTTGAACAAACTCCCGCGTGATCGTGAACATATCTTCCCTTGGGGAGTAAATTCACGTAGCCGGCTGTATAAAAGATTGCAGCATGCTTGCGATGAGCTTGGTATCGATCGCGACGGGAGAGCGTTCCACGTTTTTCGCAAAACGAGGATCACAAAGCTCGCAGAAAAAAATATGTTTCTCACGTCTCAAAGCGCCGATGTGTCGCCAAAAACAATGAATGCGAACTACATCCGGAACAAATCAGCGCGAGAAATGAAGGAGTTTTTAGAGCAGGAATAGCACACTGTGCTACTATTGTGCTGAATAATTCCAAGAAATACACAAAAGCAGATAAAAAAAAGCAGAATTCCTAATGGGAATCCTGCTTTTTTATTTTGCAACTACTTATAAAAGTAGTATTTTTGAATAGAACTGTGCTGAAATGCTGGTGGGCGGTGAGGGACTTGAACCCCCGACATCCTGCTTGTAAGGAATGCCGCCATAAATCGCAAGCCATTGATGTACAATGTATTCCAACTGTGTAGTCACAAAAACTGTGCTGAGATGGTGCTAAACATGGATAAAATAACTCCGGCAACGTACAACTTACGAGTGATAACTGTTGAACTTGTAGATAAATTTATCTCGCAAAACCTCTTCTCTACACAAAAAGATGCACTACTTTTTGTATGTTTTAAAGCACAGATTAAAGGTGTGTCCACCGGCTTCGATGATGTATTCACAATGATTGACATCAAAACATCATTCAACAAAATATACCAGCAATACAGAGATTTCCGCAAAGTTTATAACGAAGAAAATAAACGAACTCTTTCAGACATACTATAAATTTGCCATGAGTAACTCCCCCAAAACTCATCAAATGCCTCCCGAGCTTTTGCTTGACCTTCCATCATTGACTGAAATGCAAGCATTGGTGAATGAAATGGTAAGCAATATCCTTGAATATCTCTTCAATAAGTATATCCTATACCCCTACCGGTATCACCGTGCCATTAAGAATATCAGCCGGATCATAGACTCAGCTCCACTTTATGGTAAATATCGTCTCTACGTATCCATACCACAGTCACAATATCGATGTTACTATCTAATTAAAACAATATGATAGAATTCCTAAATTTCATGTTCCAAAGTTTCTGGCACTTTGCCAGTTGTGCATGCCTTTTGAGTGGTGGTGTGAAATTTCTGTTTTTAGTGTGGAATAGGTTTATGAGACACTTGAATATCCATAAACACGGCTATCCACCGGCACATTGTGATGCTGATGGGGATTTTAAGGAATCGGAGGCGCAACGTGATAGTTAAAACATACCAACTTAGATGTGATGGGTGCGGCATATTTTCCGAAGAAAAAGGACTTTCTATCGAATGGCTTGAAACATGGATGAAAGATCATTGCGAATGGCTAATAAATAAAAAATCACATTTTTGCCCAGAATGCAAACAAGGAGGCGGGAATGAGTGTTCTAACTGACGATTGCGATTTGCGCAACGTACACATGCAAACTTTAATGGGTGGAAATGGTGATTACTATATAACTCTATATGAATATCCAACTGAATCCTGCGAATATTACCACATGATTAGTTACAGAATGGCTATGAGTGGCGGATTTACCCGTAAATATCCTGAAGTAAGAGAGGCGTTTGTGACATTATATAGAGCGATGGAAGCAGCCGGCTTGAATGAATTTTTAAACGGAGTCAACCAATGACAAATGAATTTATGGAATTTACGGTAAAACACCCCGATACCGTATGTTTCTGCGGCGCTTATTTGGCGCTTATTGTTTGGGGTATATTATTTTTATTCAGTATGAGAAAGTATAAAAAATGAGTAAGAATACAGGCACTATATGTATCGAATTTGATACAAACGTAACAATTACAGAAGAGCAGTTCGAAAAGTTTCAAAACAAAATACGGTTCGCAGTAGAAAACGCGTGGGGATCGAATTTATCTGAAATTACTGGAATGTGCGGCTTCCAAAGTGAGGATATGCACTCAATATTATTAGATGATATGTACTGCGATTACAGCGGAGATGAATAATAATTGACATTAACACAAATGGCATATAATCCATTGCAAATAAGTCTTTAAAGAGAATGGAAGCAGAGAGAGAGTTCTAACTAATCCGTAGCAGATTATAGCGGCTACTTTTTCAAACAATTTATTGTAATAAAACAATGCCAGAAGAAATTAAATATTTCGATGCAAATGAAGCACTTAAACATGTAAAAGAAAGAATCAAGGATTCATTAGTATCCCTTATTCCTGATGATCAATGGAATGAAATGGTAAAAAAAGAAGTGGATTCTTATTTTAAAGAAAAAGACGAAGGATATGGTGATAGAGGTCGTTCATCTTCGTTTACTCGTGAAGTTCACACTTGTTTACAAGAAGAAGTAAGAGTAAAGGTAAAAGAATACTTAGTTACCAACTTTAATAAAGTATGGCATAATAATGGCGTACCTATATGCAACGAAAAAGTAGAGGAGATGATTACTAAAAATGCTGGTAAAATTTTGTCTGATATGATTGGTGCAACTATTCAAAACGCTTTGTCAGCGGCAGGATATAATCTGCGCTGAAATGGCTTAGAACGAAACTCAGTATTTTTGTAGATATTTAGAATAAACAATACATATAAGGAAAAGACAAATGATACCTAGTTTCCGTTGGTATGTATATAGCTTACGTTGGTATATAATCGCTATTGCATTGGTATTTACACTTACTGCATGGCTCACCGGATGGTGGTATTTTTTACTGTTAGTATTTGCTTATATTGCGTTAGTGACAGTAGGTTGGTGGATGTATATGTTCTTTATTGAAGACCCTTAGTCCAAATCGAAAATTTACAAATAGGAGTATAAAATGACATCTAAACAATTCTGCCTGACAAGAAGGCCTGATTTATACGTAAAGTGTATTACCGAGAACTGGCCAACTATGTACGCAGGAAAACGGAAAATACCAAGATTTAAAAAAAGTAAGTATCATACATACAAAATATATACAAGCAAACACGAAGAAACAGTTGGGATTGCTTCGACAGAAGTAAGGGCATGGCAAATACTCGCCGGAGTAATCAAGTATAGTGAAGCCATCAACCAAAATCGAAAGATAATAAGAATTCTCCAGGCATCGCAAGATGGAGTTTGGTATTCTACGCACATTGGGCAAGCATATTATGTAGTTCGCCCGAAAAATGAGGAAGATCAAGAATTATATTACCAAATAGAGAATTCTCCAACGTTGTTGATTAGAAAATCTGACTGTAAAGTTGTAACCAATAGACATGAATGATGCTAATCCCCACGGAAAAATAATTTTTAACCAATAAAATAAATTACTTACATACGTTTTCCCCCCAAAGAAGCCGCTCCTGTACCGTTAAGGTATGAAGCGGTTTTTTTTATTTCACGGGAAAAAATGCAAACTCAATCTGGTTTATCTTCATTGTGTTCTCAAACTCGCCTTAGCGATCAGGCGAGCAATCCGTGCGTGGATTCAAATTTTCCGTTCGGTGGATTTATTCTTAATAAAATCATCGGCAAAGAGTACGAAGAAACCTGCCAAACCATCATGGAACGCCTGAACTGGAATATGCCATTTGGTTCAGCTTGTTACCCTGTCATCGTCGGTGGTAATTGTTACCGTTTAAATGAAGTGGGTTGCATTATTAACAATTACACCAATCATGCGATTGCCGGCCATTTTCCTGCTTATAATCCCGCCGATGCTGTAACAGCCCAAACCATTATCAATACCGTTCAAAGAGACACTGACCGACCATTCCATAAAGTAAAGGCCGTTCTCGATCAGCTCTATTATGGAGTTAAAGATGGTACCGTAAAATCGGCGCAGTTACTCGATCCAGTGCGCTATAAAAATAATGCTGTAATTCTTGACATACCAACTAATGTAAGCTCCGGAGTCCGCGACACAAAAGCAATATTTGATAATGCCTTAACATACGCTAAGTACGGATTGTACGGTGCAGTTGGGCTCGGTGTATTATATCTCGGTTTTCAAGCATACGGCGCGTTCAAAACAGTCAAAGGTGCAGCATGAATGGTCCTTTTCTTCAGGTATTATTGGTGTTTTTTGGGTGCATAGTCACATTTGTATTGGGCTTAATTGCCTGGCTTATCAAGAGGGGACTTGATAAATATGACAATCACCGATCAGTTCAACAACAACATGCTAACACGTTGGGAATTCACGATGCTAAACTGATAGAGCACACAGAAAAAATCAAAGAACACGGTGTCACTCTCGAAAAGCACTCAGATACTATCCATAAGCACGGTGAACGAATTTCCACCATTGAAGCACAAATATGAGTAAAGCAAATCCTATCGAAAAATCAGAACCTTTGAAAGCCGGCGATCCTGGCGTGATCCAGACAGTGGGTAAAATTGCCAAGTTCGGACTACGCGACTCAAAAGATCCGCAGATCATTGAAATTGCTGAGTCTAAGCGCGGTGCGACGGATTTTGAAACTATCGAGAAGATCTACAATTGGGTTTGGAAAACGTTCGATTATGAAAAAGATCCTGACGATGAAGAGTACGTGACCGCTCCGATCCATTTGGTCAATTTCAACTATGAATATTGTGACTGTGATGATTTGACTACGCTATTAGTTGCATTGCTTATTGCATTGGATTTTGAAGTAGTTGTAAAAGTTATTTCATGGGATAGATCACGGTGCGAAGGTTCGTTTTGTCCATTTACGCACGTTTATTTATATGTATGGGTACCATCGTTAGACGGTTGGCTACCACTCGATGCAGTCCAAAAAAACAACGGGTTCGGGGTTGAAAAACCACCGCAACCTATTATCAGACAAAAATATTTCAGTATGAATTGATATGTGTAACTGCCCAAAAAAAGCTGCACTTGGAGATATATTTACCGATGCCATTAATTATGGCAAAAAAGCCGCCACAGATGTGGCTAATTCTGTTGTAGATCAATCCGCCGGACCGGTAAAGGAAGCCTGCCGGCAAGGGGCAATCATTGCAATCAAAGATTATTCGATTCCGGTCACGGCCGGGATCGCTGTCGTGCTTCTCACGACCGGCGCTATAGGGTTTTTCCTCGGGAAACATTTCAAGGGTAAAGCATAATGAAACTCACGACATTAGAAGATGACTTCGGGAAATTTACTCCTATTCAGCCACAGAGACGTTGCGGATCGTGTGGAAGCAAAGGCGTAAATATCAATATTACCAATACCGCTAATGGGAATACTGCCAGCGGTAATTCTAATTCTACATCGAGCGCAAATAATGGGTTCACAAACACCCAAACAGCGCCCGAACGCTCATTGGTCACTACTCCATCAGTACAAACAGTACCGGCGCAAAATCCGGCACCGGTAATTATCCAACGTGAAAGCCCAAAAACTGACGACGGCACACGCTCACTGCTTCAAAAGATACTTGCCAAACTAAATACGCCACGTGAACCACAGCGCATGGAAACAGAGCGCAAACCAGAAAAAGTAAAGTACTTAGTGAAAGAACGCGAAGTAAAAGTGCCGGTGGACCGGCCTATACCTTTTGTGAAAGAAAAGCCAATCACTGATGTACGCGACCGACCGGTACCATTTGTCAAAGAGAATGAAATTATCGTAGAAAAAGACCGACCGGTACCATTTGTAAAAGAACGCGAAGTACCACGGTTTTTTGACCGCGTGAAAGAAAAAGTGATGGTAATTCGCGCAAATCAACCCCCTGCTCCTGCATCGTTTAGCTAAAATGAAAACACAATCTGGCTTACATACCCGACAAGGATTTTCCGCTCGCCCGCACAACGGTAACGGAATGCTATACCCTGCGTTGAGTGGGCTGGCGGATAATTCTGTGCTTGCGGATCAGATTGTGTGTGTCGCTCTGAAGTATTTGGATTCGAATTGTGATCCGAACGATCCAAATTTAGCGGCTTGTATTGATGACAAAGCTATGGCTTTGATAAATAAGTATAGTAACCAATCATACCAGCGTGCTACCGGCATAACAAAACCTACAGGCGATGCGCTTTTCAATAGCTACTCTTCAAAAGTAAATTATTGCGCAATATTTGTATGGCAAGTATGGTATGAAGCTACCTTTTGCTTAGGTGGTGTTGAAGGTTTTGAGGATCAATATTTATTCAAATCATCTCGTGTCTATGATACTAATCTAAGTATGCGCATGGGCACGCAAATGAACGGTAAAACTCTTATTGATCGCACTCCTGCCCGTGGCTCAGCATTTACTCGTCGGCGCGATACATTGTCAGGTGGTGTAGGTCATGCGGGCATTGTCGTCGATGTACAGGAAGGTCAATTTTCATGTGTAGAAGCTAATGGCGACAATGGTATCCCATTCGAATATCGTACCTATTCTGACAGTGATATAGATAAATATTCGATGTTTTTTATCCACATCGAAAATACCCCGGTCAAAAATTCTACTCCACGCGAAGATGGATTCTGTTGCGCTCCAGAAGCTCCGGCGAATATAGGACCATGCACCAATGCCGCAAAACCCGTAGGTGACGGCTGGATTCCTACGGATGCAGTAATGTTCCAAGCGATTACAGGAGGCGGAGATCCGACGATCAATGCTCAGCATTATATTAAGCAAGGATTTTCATTCTCGCCGGAATATTGCTGGATGCGCCACGAAAGCCCAAAAAATACAACGACCACTACTGATCCCAATCAACCAGGTTTAAAGACAACAAAGCGCACCGGCGAAGTGATAGTTCAATGTCCGGATGTACAAATCCAGAATTGTGTACAAGCCGTCCGTGTGTCTGCAAGTACATTCAATGCCAAAAGCGTACCGCATTTTTCTGTTCTATATCGGAATCGGTTGATGGGTGCAGATATTACCGGCAGCAAGTGGACATTCCAGACAGTAGGACCGCGTAATGGTGAAGGGCTCGGATCTGCGCTTGCTCTTCCTCCTCCTAAAGCGCTCGATGTAAATGGACTGCCTATACCAAAATATACCAATGTTGATGGCGATGCAATACCGGACTCTGCATATAGTGGTTTTGGTACATTCTCCGACAACAACGGGAATCTCATTGTGATTGTTCCGGAGTGGATGGGTGCTCGATTGAATTCACTCATTGGTAGAGCCAGTGACAATCTTCCCTCAGTACTCGGACCACAGGGCTTCTATCAGATAAATTGTCCGGCATATACAGGTAATGGTGCCGTGCATGCACAGGCCGCCGATGCTAATTTTATTGTCGGTAGTCCGGAAGTCATCGATGGCATGGATCCGCGACGATTGACGGCGACGAGTAATTCCCTCAAAGCGTACCCTTGTACAAAAAATGCAGATCGTAATGGATTGTGCTACCGATGGGTTGATGAAAATCTGTTCTCCGGCGGGACAAAATTCCCAATGGAGACATTAATATTTGACTTCATTGTCACGAATAATGATGCAGCTCAGCCCGGGCTGCTCAATCAAATAGAGCAATTAGGACGCAAACTCGACAAACCGGTCTTGGTTGTACTTAAATCATCGCCACCACCATTTAATTGGATTGAGTTTGCAAAACAAGTGATCACCATTGCAGCATCATTTGCGCCGGTTGTTGGCATTCCACCGCAGATATTTACGCAAGCATTGCAAGCGGTGAACACCGTTGAAAGCATTGCAGCCGGTAGAACAGATGTTCTCTCTAGTGTGGTAAGAATTGCCGGGTTGGTCACATCGCTTTTACCCGAATCTTTGCGCGGAGAGATTAATAATCTCATCAAAGATGTTGCCGGAGAAACAATAGTAAACACTGTCAATGATAGTAAGCAATACCTGGAAAATGCGACTAATTTCTTAACTGATATAAGCAAAGCACCTAATCAAGCCTTTCAAGCGCTTGGATTTGACAAGTCTGCTTCAGAACTAATGCAGAAGAAATTATTCGGTGCATTACTCCCATCGATTCAGAATTTTTCGCCTTCGTGGTATGAATTCGCAAGTGATTATGCTAAAAATTTAAAAGGTGACTTTGACAAGGGCTTCCAGGACGGAGTGAAATTGCTTCACTCAATGGAAACTATCAAATCAACGCAGCAGTTCGGTAGCTATGCGGCATCAGGTGCGGCTGTTACTGATATCACCCGTTATCGCTCAGCGCTCGGGATTCCTGAAATACAGAATCTAATGATCACCGGGATGGCGGGCTCAGTAATGGCAGCTACGCCGGGAATTACAAAAGTCATGGCTGCAATTATGCAGACTCGCGATATCCTGACAAATGGCAGTGAAGCAAAAGGGATCAGCACTGATACAAATATTAGCGAAATCGCGTCAGTACTGAAAGTAGCCAATGGTTTCATGGGTGATGCTACGGATTTTGACCGATTAACACTGCAATCACTTTTGACACGAGCAAGTACCCTCGCTGATAAAGGTGTTACGAAATTTATACTCCCTCCTTCACTCACTAAAGAACAGCAGGAATGCTGGGGAAAAGAGCTCAATCAGTGTATTGGTATAGAGATCATAGGCAATAATATTACCTTCAAAAAAGACACAACACCAACAAAAGACAATCCACCGCCGGTGACAGTACCACCATGTATCCGCACGGTGAACGGATCGTTCATGTATTGCCCACCTGTGACCTGTAAAACAGGGCTTTCGGATGCTTATAACCCAAGTGCAAACTATGAATTACGGTGCACAAAGGTAAATCAACCAGTGCAGGAATTATTCAATAAAGCTACCCAAACGGCTGATAAATATGGGAATGCAGTTTATACGCTGAATGGCGTAAATTTCCTGTATTTCGGACCGAATGAAGGATTGTACAGCCCTTATGCAAGTGTAGCAAAAGATGCAGCCACCGGACAGAATATCGAACTATATGGTTCACCTAACGGCTATTTGTGCGAAATGGTTGAAGTTGCACCGACTCCGACCAAAACGTTACCGACCGCGACCACTCCGACCGCGACCACTCCGACCGCACCGGCTGAACAGCCGTGCTCAGTGCTCTATCCTGCACGTGTCAGCCCCGGTGTGCCTGATCGCTGGTATGCACAGATCGCAGGGCAATGGGTAGAAATCATTGATTGTTGCCCTATGCCAGGCATTGCAGCCGGCAAAGATTGCTGTGACGAAACGCAGACCAAACTCAACCAAATGAAGCTCGATATTGCCAAGATCACCGAACTGATCGGGCGCAATCAAGCCGGCGAGAAGTGCCCGGACTGTGATTTATCCGAAATCAAACGGATGATTGCCAACATTCAATTTCCTACTCAAAAAACGTATGATGATACTCAGATCCGCGAGGAAATGAGAGCAGGATTTGCTGAGATTCGCGCAATGATCGGGCAAATAAAGCAGTACGATGTTTCCAAAGATCTCACTGAAATCAAAGAGTTAATCAAAGCAATTAAAATTGCAGATACGCAAGCAATCAGCGATGAAGTGAAACAGCTCCGCCGGATGATTGAAACTCTCGTCGGTCAAAAAACCGTGACACTTAATCGACCTGACGGTACTTCTCAGCCGACAGATACCGCATACTTTGATAGCAAGTGGAATGAATTGAAGGAATTAATCAACTCTAAAGGCACGGTTTATCAGCGTGATTATTCCGGTGAGCTTGCCCAAATTCAGCGCGATTTGGACTATTTCAAGACAGAATTTGCCAAAACCAAATCAGCAATTACCACGGAAATTTCCACAACCACTTCCCCGGAAGTAAAGCAGGATTTGAGCAAATTACTGACCGAGCAAACTGATTTATTCAGTAAGAAAATTAAAGAGTTAGAAGTAAAACTCACAAAACCGTGCGAGGAATGCACAGAGATCGCAAAGTTACAGAGCCAAATGATGGAAATGAAGAATTTGATCCTTGCCATCAAGCCGGGAACAAATACCACCACCATTAAAGAAGTTCCGTCGCAAAATACCGGTGAAATTGACCGATTAACCAAAGAGATCCAGAACTTACGAGCACGATTTGATGAGATGGACGAAGCATTTACGACTCAAATCAATACCACCACCGGCAAAGTACAGCAGGAGTATAAGGTGCAGCATGATGAGCAAGTAGATCTCTATACCACACTCATAATGCGCTATGAAACAGCATTAAAACAACTGACAAATCAACTGCCTGAACTGAAAACAGCGCCCAAAACTCCAATTTATGTAAATGGTGAGTGTACGAATTGCCCAAAAGTGGTAGAAAGCCATACCAGGACAATCTACGAATATCCTCCGGTGATACAGCCGGAGTATGCGCCATGTGACGAATGCTAATTAATTTAATTTATAAGGATTTATATGAAAACTTGCAATGGACTTTCCGACATATTTGAGGATTTAGGAATAAATACTCAGGGAATAATTGACAGCGCAGCAGAAGCAGTCGGCATTGAAAAAGGCGGCGTGATTGATAAAGCAGTCACGACGGCGGCTGATGTTGGCAAAAAAGCGGGAGTAATCCCGGGCGACACATCCGGTAATGGATACATTGATAATTCAACATTTGATGTGATTGATAAATTTACCGGCGGTGGTACTAATAACGCTGGTAGCGGTACACCTGTAACTACCAATACATCAACACAGCCAACTACCGGACTGGTAACGCGACGCACTACCAATAATTCCGGCATTGCCCAAACCGGAGGCAGTACTCCCTATCAGCCAACAACACTGGCACAACCAACAAATTTGTTGGAAAAGGTCAATCCATGGTGGACCGGCGCTGGAGTTACGCTGGTATCATACTTCATTACCAAACGCCTCGGCCTTAGCGCCGGGATCGGCGGTGCAGCATTGCTTTCACAGCAAGCATACCGTGTGAATAGAATGTAAATTATTTATTTATCAATTATTTATAAATCACAATGACAACCGAAGAACAACAAATAATCGATGCAGCAGCCCAAACAGCGGCGGACACAGCGAGCGACACAGCAGCGGATACAGCGAGCGACACAGCAGCGGATACAGCGAGCGACACAGCAGCGGATACAG
>ERZ724505.821-NODE-821-length-18489-cov-7.362971_pt1 | contig 18489 bp, 26 predicted proteins | sample MGYA00376038_ERZ724505 | MGnify/ENA primary metagenome ERZ724505 (study PRJEB28724, sample SAMN07190884) | wastewater metagenome | isolation source: effluent of sewage treatment plant in Hong Hong | place: Hong Kong | collected 2016-03-17 ... | reverse complement strand
TTTCTTGTTTATTCATTTTTAAGTTGTGCTAAATGTTTTATAGACACCAGAAGACCATCCAGAAATTCCAGTATATGCTTTAAGAAGAGTAAATGAACTTCCGTCATTTGAGCCGTATATAGACAGTCCTTGTGGTGCTCTGCTTATGGTAGCAGCCATGTATGCAAACTCTGCAACAGATTGAGGGGTAACTAGATCAAAAGTAGTAGTAGAGTTTGTCGTATAACCTGATGTAGATGTTACAGAGGTATTGTTATCAACTAATTGTCCAGGTGTTGATCCGAAAGAAAGCCACAGTGCTGCTGAATTTGTTATAGCTGTTGAAGGGCTTGTTAAATCAGACCCTCCAACAGAACCTCTCAACTCTATTTCCCTACAATCAAGGAAACCATCAGCTCCTGATCCCGGAGCTGTCCATTGGATTCTCCAATATCTATAAGAAGAAGTTACGACTTGTTTAGCTGCCCATGCAACCCTACGCATAGTAAACATATTATTCCTTATGCGAGATTGTAGTTCTGACCACCGACAAGCATCATCCAATAAGTTCCTTTAGCAACAAAGGATACAATATCTGTACGACTAAGAGTAGGAGTCATCGTATATGTATTAGAGTTATTAGGCCCCCTTACCGAAGAAGGAAACGCAACAGTCCAAGCAGTTCCTGCACTTTGTGTAAGAATCAATGTAAAAGATAAACCAGGAGCAGGAGTAGGGAATGTAAATGTTACATCATTACCTAATGTCAAATCATATATTGTACCGTTTGCTGCTACAACAGTGTATGTACTAGCTGTTACTGTACCAGATACTACAGTTTCTTTGACACCTTTAACTGTCAACGTATCATCATCAGCAATCAATACTCCAGAATTCTGAATGAGTTTACCAGTTGTAGCATCAAACCTAACAATAGCATTATCTGTTGCAGAAGCTGGTCCAACAACATCCCCTGTTCCAGAAGAAGCTGCCGCAATTGTAAGAGAGTTTGCAACATCATTATACGTAAGAGTGATATTAGAACCTGCAACTAACAGACTTGCTACACGGTCATCAACAGTCTCTGCAAAATCACTAATGGTATTGGCAAGTTGCGTCCCTGTATGATTAGCTCTATTCTTCAGATTTGCATCTGTATCATTAGCAGTAGCTCCTGCTTGAACTCCTGCAAGCTTAACTTGTTCAGCAGCGGTCATCACCCCTGCGTCTGTAGCACTAGCTGCTGAAATTGTTGCATCTGTACCAGAATCACTATTGATTGTTACAGAGGTAGATGTAACAGAGGTTGTTAGATTTGCTCCTCCAGAACCCCCTGCAACCACTAGATCACCAGAACCAAGAATAGAAGAACCATTGATGGTTTTAATATTCGTTCCAGAAACAAGAGTGTCTTGTTTATTAGCCAGTGCAGTATCTAAACCTGTAACTTCAGATGTAACGTGTGTATGAGACGAAGGAGGGAATGTAGTGGGCTTTCCTGTAATGTCATTCCAGCTAGGAACTCCTCCTCCACCTGTTACGTTTTGCAAGTCTTGTAAACGAGCTGGTTCGCTAGGAGAATTAGGAGCAGGAAGATTATAAATACGATTACCGTTCATATCAACATCATTATGAACAGTATTTGATTCTAGAGGAGGATTGTTACGATATAGAACCTTATCGTTCAGCTCTGTAGCAATCTTATCAAAGTTTTCTTCAATAGCAGATAGATTATATCCACCTCTAACATCACTCATTACTATTTTTGGCATTTTTTCTCATTTCTTCAAGTACATTATAGAGATTAAGATATTGTTCATAGTAATAATCTCTTTCAATAATCATTCTGTCTGCTCTGGCAGCTTCCCTTGTAAGAAACTCTCCATCCTCTCTAAAAAGCTCTCTTCCTGTGCAGGAGGTGCTAGGTATGGTATCGAAGGAATTGTCTTTTGGACGGGAAGGTCTACTGTCGAGCAAGCGCTTAAGGTTAGTAACATTATCAGTGAGACGCTTAATCTTTTCATCTTTGTTCCTAATAATTTTGATAGACTCTTCTTTTATACTGTCTTCTGCCTTACTTGCTCTTTCAATATTCTTTAATAGTTCTTTATTGTAAGAGGCTACCATCTCATTCTTAGCTTGTTCTACAGCCCTATTACGATCGTAGTAGTGTAGTCCTAATAGCGCCGTAATAATCGCCAAGATAACTAATATTTTGTTTAGCATTGTCTGCTCCTAGACATGTTCTCATTTCATACAACCGCCTATTATGCAGTCCTTGAACAAACTGTGTTTTGTTTACATAACTCCAAGCAGGAGTGCCAGAAGGAGTGTAAGCAATAGCACGGCAAGCTTCTTCAATCTTACCTTCATTAAATAAGCGAGCAGCTCGTGAATTACAAAACCCAGAAGTACCAACATTATACGCCATAAGAACAAAAGCATTATAGTGACGTTCTTCCATAGGTTTGTTGATACACTGAACAACTCCTTTAGAGTGTTCTACTATCTCTTTACGAAGTAGTGTTTCACACTCTTTATCAGAATATTTTTTACCTCTAACTATATCCTTACCAGTATATCCATAACATACTGTAAGAACTCCAGCTAAATCCTCATAAGAGGTGTTTCGTTTTCCTTCCCATAGAGCAACTCCTGATACAAGAGTTGCTCCTACGAAACCTATTAGATATTTATTTGACGGGTGCATCTTCGTTATGGACTATCTTACGATACATCCATTTCAAGCTAATAAGGGCTTTCGGAATCTTCTCAATGATGAATAGAACCGTCATAACTAACGAAGCAATATATACCCATTCTTGTAAAGGAATTCCTAGAAATGTCAATACAGGAGATGCTGCTACAGCCGTTAGTTTTACAGAATCAGGAACCTGTTCCAGAATTTGCATCGACAATTGTAGCCTCCTTGCAAGTCATTAGTTGAGAGATGAGCATTGCAACTTCACGATAAGGACGCTCATTGAGATATGTAAGGAGAGCCGTAAAAAGCTCTCCTTCAATTAAGAATTGTTTATCGTTCATTAAATAATCTTTCGCATTTTCAAATCAGCCAATAGACAACTCATCATAGCCGCAAGAGGTCTAGTTCCTGTCTCTACCATCTGTGCAGTAGTTCCTCCTACAGCATTCACAATAGATGCAATACCACCTGGTGTACTCAACAACTCCATATCTAAAGAACTAGACGTAGAAGATTGTGCATTAAACCCTGCGAGATTATACTGCCCTGTTAAGAACGAAGTAGATACTCCGATGTATTGAGAAGCTCCATTAAGAAGAATACCACTTGTTGTGAATGTAGCAACAGTTGTTGCTCCAACACTAACCTTCAGATCAGGATTTGTTGCTCCATTAATACCAGAAGCATTAATAATAGCAGAATTGGTTTGAACGCCAATAGTAACTGCTTTATAGGCTCCTGCAATATTAGAAGCATTAGCAAACACCATTGTAGATTCTGTGGCTGTTCCATTAGGAAGAACAGGAATAAGAGTTGCCTTATTCGTTGTACCGCCTTGCAACGCAGTCCATTCTGTAGGTGTTACTCCATCGTTATAAATCTGAATCTTAGAGTTAGGAGTTACGAATGTAAGAGTCTTATTCAGATTTATGTTTGTAGGAGTGAATGTTGCAATAGTGTTTCCACTGATTCTCACTACAATAGGAGAAGGAGATGTTGCACCAAAGTTATTAGTACCAATAACTCCTGTAGTGTTCTCCATACCAATAGAGATGGCATTGTGATTAGCCAGTCCACTAGATTTATTAGCTGCATAGAAATTCGCATTCGTTGCTGTTCCACTAGGGAGAACGAACACATTAGAATCTCTATTAGGCTCTCTAGCTTGGAAGGCTGTTACGTTATCCACGCCTCCGCTCACATCATTCTTAACACGAATACGACGAGCATCTCCAAGGAAAAGCAAGTCACCTTCCAGGTCAGCTCCATACTTAGAAAGCTTTGCAGATAAGTCAGCAGAGGCTTCATAAGCTGGTCCCCAAGTGATTCTCACATTAGTGAAATCTACGCTCCAAGGAACCAAGTCGGAGTTAAACACATGAGCAAACACTACACCTGTCTTCGTAAGGTCAGCCCATCTATTATGGTCTAATACATCTCCTGTATCTACATTAAGCTTCCAAGCTTCTGTAGAAGATTCATAACGATAGAGACGATAACGAATGTAACGACTATTGTCAGATGTCTTAGTGCTCTCAATAATCATTCGATATGGAACACCATCCTCTAATAGCTTGTTACGTCCACTAGGAGTGTCTTTAAACAGATAGTTATCTAACGGCATCAGTCCATTAGCCCATGTCTCTGTCAACGACATAGGAGCATAGTCAGGAGCATTAGTAACTCCAATAAGACTACCAATCAAAGCTCCTTGACCACGTACAGAAGTTGCAATCGTATCAATATCAATACGAGTACCAAACGCCATATGTCCTGTAGGGTTGGCAGCGAAGTAGGAGTTACTTGTGAATACAAAGTCTAATGTACATCTACCAGCTCCTGTATTCCATCCATTAGGATTGGTATTAGCAATCTCTACACGATTATTAGGAGTGGATTCATTAATACTGAAATTAGCAACAGTAATTCCTCCAATAGCTGGGAGACTTCCTCCTCCACTTCCTGCTGCTTCTGCATACACTTCCTCAATAGCAGCTTGAACATTAGTAGCTTCAATCGTACCAAAGGGAAGGAAAGGAATGTCTAGTGCAGAAGGTGTTGTCGTTCCTCCTCCTGGTCCTGAATTGAAATCAATCAGGTCTTGTAGACGTAGTGGTTCAGAATAGGCAATAGGCTTAGGAAGATTGTAAATACGTTTACCATTAGCATCTATATTAGTTACTAATGCGTTATTCTCTCCTACAGGATTGTTTCTATACAAAACCTTATTATTAAGCTCATTCTCTAGCTTATCAAAATTATCATTGATTACAGAAACTTGATCTGTATTCGTAATGTCATTTAAAACAATTTTACTCATTTCTCTCTTTCTTACTATGTCGCAATAATCCTCAATACTTCTTTACGTCCTTCGGACATACTAATTGTATGCGAAGCATACGTATATAAATCTTTCTTGAGAATACTTGAGGAATAGCTTGAGAATCTATTTCTAAAATATTCTTGAGGAAGAAGGGGAAGGGAATGTTAGAATTTTTACTAGATAAATTTAAGGGGCTCAATGTTAGAATTTTTGTAAGATATTTTTGAGGTGTTCAATGTTAGAATTTTTACTAGATAAATTTAAGGTGCAATGCAACAGTACCAAGGTACCCCTACCCCCCTGCATACCCCTAGCTTGCTAGGCACCCCCTTGAGCACACTGCTTGAGAATCTACTTGAGAATAATTCTCATTACACTTGAGAATGAGAATGATAATGGGTTGTATTACCCACCCCACATGATTTTCATTCATCCTGTGCATATCCTGTGCATAACTTATCCACAGCTTATCAACACTACCTGGGCGCAAACCCGCATGAATGCTTGAGGTTGACCCTATACGCCTTCGGCATTCCATCTGTATGTGAGCGACAGCGAACGTATGCGGAGCATCATGTGCAATAGCTCTAGATTAGGTGTTACATAGTGGGTCATACGTACCTATACGTACTAGGGTTTACCCCACATTGGATTTGAGGATTCATCCCTTACATTATCAATAAGCCCCGAGCGATGATCGTTTGATCTGACAGTGTGAGCTTAGGCCAACATGTCCTTAAGAATGTGCGTTCCCATGGTGCTAACGTGGGACAGTCAACTGGCAGGGGTTGACAAGCGATTGTAAAACGTGCTTATAATCGCACCATGCCAGGCATCGTCCTTGTGTGTAAGGCCCTTTAACAATGTAGCGTGTGTGTCTTGTGTTGCTTGTGCGTCTGTAGGGATACGGCATAAGAGGAACAACACATCAACCTTTAGCCCTTGACTGTGGCACAAATAAGGGTTGTTAATTTATGTCATAGCTCAAAAGGGCTAGCTCGTTACGCCGTAGGCTACAAAGCTACTATCGCAGTAGCTATGCCATCAACTGGTGCAGCAATGTACTATCCGGGGAAATCAGCTAGTCTCAGTAGGGATTGACAATGACAACAAACACATGCTACATTTCAGCCATTGCTAGACAATCATCATATTGTCTAGCTGGGCATACAGACTATGCCAGCCCTTTAACAATCAATCAGTGAAGTGCTACAGTGAAAAACTGTACCATTCATTCCTATCCTCTACATGCGAAAACCGCAGGGATATGCACGCCTAGTATGCTAGGGGTGCGTGTCTTGTGCCTGACTATCTTGACGGTCGATGGTTCTAATGGATGGACAATTACAGTCTATTAGCCAAGGGCGCTAAGGTAATGTATCTATGACATATTATCCCTAGTAACTGATTTGATTCGTTCATTAAAAATTTATTGTCTTGCAAACTATCTAGTCCAAAGGGACTAGAGAAAAACATGATAGCTCGCTTCCCTATCCTCAAGGCATGGCATACCATGCGAGGACATAGGCTTGTCTGTAGTGTTCTATCTGTTCACCGGCGGGGATAGTTGACAAGACAATTTATTTAGTGCATAATACAAACCATGCATTAAATAAATTGTCTTAACAAAGGGAAATAAATGTTTTTTGTTGTATTGGAAACAATAATCCATCCTGAAAATAGGATGGCTATTGTTGAACGTGGCGACGTTATCGGCCCTGAGGATATTGCACAAATGAAAGCCCTTGGGATTGATAATTTCAAAGTGATTGTCTGTCTTTCTGAGTTTGCTTTGAATGCCGCAATTGAATCAATGTAAAAGGAAATCAAAATGTATGTAAAAATCTTCAGTAAAATGTTTCCAGAATATTATGAACGTATGGCTTTCATGAGCGAATATGCAATGATCTGGATGCGAACTGATAATTGCAATCTTGAATTGTTGCCAAAGGAATAATCATGTTTAATTGTTAACATGAGCTAAATGTAAGGGACTCTCGCCCTTACGTGTGGCAATGTTGCCCGTAACTATGTCCTACCTGGACGAAGGAGAATATCATGGCATTCGATAAAGTGAAGTTTGAGAAGGAATTTAATGGCCGTATTGGTACGCTTGCAAAGGCTGAAAAGTCTGTGCGTGCTGAGGTAAATTGGCTTTCCCGTGCTGTGTTGGAAGCGTTGCATTCTACAGAGAACGTGGGTTACGTCAATCAATTGCTCCAAGTGTTGACGCCAGTTAATCGCAAGGCGGCTGTCGTTTTCTTCAAACATTTTGGCGGCTTTCATTATGACGATGCTACTGCTATGTTTACCAAGAAAAGCAAGAAGCGTTACGATAACGCCCAAAAACTGGCCCTTGCATTCTTGCAAGATCCGAATAACAATATGTTTAGCTGGGCGCAGCGGCATATTGAAGTGGAGCAAAAGCCTTTCGACGTTGCATCCTTTAAAAAGGGATTCAAGAATTATGTTGCAAAGCATCTGCAACAAGCTAAGGATAATGGCCTTGACCAAAAAGAATTGCTTGGCTTGATGTTCGAAGCCGGTGTGGAGGTTGATGCCGTGCTTGCTGTGATGGAGCAGCAAGGGAAAATCAACGTCAAGGAAGTTGAAGAAGAATAAGCGACAGCTTCACATGCACATTAGGAATAGTGTGCATGTTAGGCGATGTTGCCTATTGGAGAAAAACATGCAAACACACACCATCATTCGCCCTATGGCTAACGCTCTTATCAATGCATTCGTTGCATACGGTAAGAATGACACGCCAATTACCAATGCAATTGATAAGGCGTGGCACGCTGGCCAGCACAGGGCTAAGCGTAATGATTGGAATGCCAATCTATCCTTCAAGACTGCTCAGAAGTTGAAGTCTCAGGGTATCCTGGTGTAACAATATTAAAAATTGTTGTCGATAGGCGAGTTACCCGGACAAAGGAAGCCAATAGGCGCGGGGTACTTGGGAGTGGCGAACCCTTAACGCAATCAGTGAAGCCGTTATTTCATGCTAAATGAAGCCCCTAGATGTAAAAGTCTAGGGGCTTTTCTTCGTCCTAAATATTTTCACATCATGCACTACTACACCGTTATATTTGATTCGTTCTTGCGCAATGCCTGGCATGGTCAAGGGAAATTTCCTGTATCGGAAGCCTTGAAAGCTAGTGCCGATATGAAAGTAAATAGTAAGCGCACCGTCCACAAAGCATGATAGCTCTGGCAAGGTGAAGGTGTACGGCATAGTAAAGTATACATAAGGCTAACGCTCTTATGTGTTTCTTTCTTATGTCTTTCTTACTGCGTCTGTTACTACATACTTCGTCTGTTATACTTACGTATAGACGTATACCCCAAATTTAGGTGTTTTTCGACACTAAAAAGGAAATAAAATGGAATTCAAGATTGGAGATATTATCACTCCTAACGATAAGATTGATGACTATGCTCGGTTAACCACAAAAGGTAAGGGATATATCGTAACTGACGTAAATAATAATAATCGTAACGCACAAAAAGTGCGTATCGTCTTTGATGATGGTGTCGCTGGGTATATCTATTCTTATCGTTTTGATCTTGTAGTTAAGGCAAAAGAAATGGAAAAAGTTATTTGTATTGATATTCGTGACTCTCTTATCCTTGGTATTCGAGGTAAGAATGCAGAATACGTAGTTCAAGAACGAAAGAACAGAAAGGTTAAGGTTCTTGGATATTGGTTTGATGATCGTCGATTCATCAAAGCAGCAGATAAAGTTGCTGAAGAAAAGCCTAAAGTTCCTACCCTTTTGGAAGAATTGAATAGGCAGGTTTGGAATAATGCAGGTACTTGCAGCTACGCCATTGAATTTAAGGGTGGTCACCGTCGTTATCAAGTGCGTGATGCATGTCATGCACGAATCCCTTTTCCTTATTACGAAAAAGAGAAAGAAGAAAAAGAAGCTGTAGCTCTTTGTTTAAACATTGAAGGACACGCTGCTAATATGCGTGTTGACGAGCAAAATAACTATTGGTACTACGTAGATTACATTCTCAATCGCAGTCCTTGGTCTTCTATGTTTATTGGAGACAAGAATCTAGATAACATCAAAAAGGAAGGTGGTGTGTACGTAGACGTTAATCGTGGTATTAACGAAATCATGTCCGCTGCTGTGGCCTTGCGTATGGGAAGTGAATTTAAACATATTCTTGCAAATTTTTATAACCTTTCTCAAGCAGGTTGTAACGAAAACATTGCATGGATTGTATCCAAACACTTCCATAATACAAAATATGGAATTGATGGTGGTGGTCATTCTACTCTCCAATCCTCTTTGAATTTTAAGCAATATGTTCAAACAATGGAGACAGGAATATTCCCTCATCCTGGACCTAAATATTCTACTGCTTATAATCAAGGGTATGTTATTTGCAAGTCTATGGCTGAAGAGGGAGTAGAAAGCATTGATACAGTTTTCAAGAAGTCCTTTGGTGGTTTGAAGTTCTTCACTAAAAAGGTTCTAGAGTGGGGAGAAATTAGTATCCAATACTCTCACCCTAATAATCTCGTCCTTCTTACTAACAAACTGGAAGAATATTACAAAAAGCTGTAACTAACATGCGCCAATAGCCGAATCGGTATAGGCATCAGACTTAAAATCTGACGATGAGAATCATGTGGGTTCGAGTCCCACTTGGCGCACCACCTCTAGAACGCATCAGAAAGGGCTACAAGCCCCTTATTACAAACAGGTAAGGGGTAGGTAGCCTGATGTATAATTAACGCCTTTAAACAAAGAAAGAGCTATCATGAGTATTCAAGACCTTTTCGCATGGCTGTCCTTTATTCGCAGCACACAAGCAGCATATCCTTACGCTCATCGTACCAAGAAGGGTCCTGGTCGTAAGCATCAACAAACTACCACTCTCACGAAGCAACAACGAAAGGCTGCAAATGCATAAGAAAGTATTTATCATTGGTGGTGGTTATGACTACGACCGTCTGTTCACATCTCTTGGTTTTGAAATTGCACAAGGGGTGTTGAACGATCAACTTGAGCCTGTTGATTTGGTTGTGTTCACTGGAGGTGAAGACGTAACTCCCGGTTTGTATGGTGCTAAAGCTCATCCTTACACGTTTAATAGTGTTGAACGGGATATTTTTGAGAAGAATATTTTTGATAACTGTCTTTTTCATAACATCCCTATGGTTGGTATCTGTCGTGGTGGACAGTTCCTGAATGTTATGTCTGGTGGTGCCATGTATCAGCATGTTGATGAACACACTCGTTCCCACTATATCACTGACGTTGAGACAGGTGAAACTGTCTATGTCAGTTCCACTCATCACCAGATGATGAAGCCGTCTGATAAGGCTGAATTGGTGGCCTTCAGTACGCTTAACGGTAAACGTGAATGGTTTGAAGGTGATGTGTATTGTCACGACGTATCCACTAAGGATATTGAAGTTGTGTATTACCAACACACCAAGGCATTGTGTTTTCAGCCTCATCCTGAATTCAGTTCTGTTGAATATGAAGGCATGAAACAATATTTCAAATCTTTGTTGGAGCGCTATTATGTTTAAGCCTGGAGATAAGGTAAAGAGAATAAGTCACAGTCACTTTAGATATGAACGCAGGACGCCTTTGGATGTTATTGTAGGCAACATTTACACTGTTAAGGAATGTATCGGCCATTCTAATATTACACTTGTAGGTTATGGTTCTTTCACTTATAGCCAAGATAATTTTGAACTTGTAAAGGAAGAAGAAATGTCTGAATGCCCTTGCAATGAGAAAACGCCTCATGTTCATGCTGAATTGATTAAGGCATGGGCTGATGGTGCTACTATTCAATATTTTAATAGAAAAACTCAGGATTGGAGAGACATCATCAACAAGGCCCCTGTTTGGGGAGCTAAAGAATCCTATCGCATCAAGCCTGAACCTAATCCTGATGTTGTGAAATACACTTATTTACCTAATCCTCGATGTGTAGGTGAGTATGAACCTACTAATTCTTTCTTCTCCTCAGAGAAAAATATACCCTGCAATCTCAAACTCACATTTGACGGTGAAACAGGTAAACTAAAGAGCGCAGAGGTTATCGCTTAACACGTTTAAGCTCTAGGACGTTAGCTCAGCGGTTAGAGCAGTGAACTCATAATTCATTGGTCAAGGGTTCAAATCCCTTACGTCCTACCAATTTTGTGCCTATAGCTCAATGGATAGAGCAACAGCCTTCTAAGCTGTAGGTTACAGGTTCGAGTCCTGTTAGGCACGCCAATTTATTATTCAAGGAATTTATATGTGTGGTCATGTTGGTGTAGCTGGTCATTTGACTAAGAAAGAAGAAGACATTTTCAAGCAGCTTCTTATTGTTGATTCTCTTCGAGGAACAGACAGCACTGGCGTGGCTGTTATTCCTTCATTCCAGCCTGTAAGGGTTGTTAAGGACATTGGTAATCCTTATGAACTGATGGACCGTAAGAGCTTTGATAAGGCACTGCTTGGTCTTAATCGAGCTATCATAGGTCATAATCGTTATGCAACTGTGGGGGGTGTTGATAAAAATACTGCCCATCCTTTTGAATTTGACACTCTTGTGGGTGCTCATAATGGAACGCTGACGAGTAAATGGAATTTCGATAATCACTCTGATTTCGCTGTGGATAGTCAAGCATTGTTTAATCAAATCAATAAGACTGGTTTGAAAGATGCAATGAGTAAGGCTACGGGTGCATGGTGTATTATCTGGTGGGATAAGGTTAACGAGAGTATCAACTTCCTTCGTAATAAGGAACGTCCATTGTGGATGGTTCGTACTTCCGACGGTAAAACTCTCTTCTGGGCGTCTGAGCTTTGGATGCTTGAAGGTGTTCTTGCACGTAACAATATTGCGTTTGAAGACCCTCATTTCTTGGATCATGATTTGCATATGTCCATTGAAATTAACTCCAAGGGTGAGATGAGTAAGCCTCGTGTCTCTGCTATTACTGGTAAGCCGGAATATCAGTACAAAGGCTACACACACGGTCATCCTTTTGTTCCTGATAATAAAGAAGAAAAAAAAACAGCAGTGGTGTTGCCACTGAACAATCAGAAAAAGGAAGTGGACTACTCCCCAGATGGTCACGTGTCGTTAGAGATTATTGCTCAAGGAAGTGATAAGTTTGGTAGTAGGTATTTCACTTGTGTTGACTGGTCTTGTCCAGAAGCAGAGCTTCGTCTCTACTTCACACGCCTTCCTTTTGCACCTGATGATGCTATTGGTGGGACTGTCGTTGCTGTAGTTAACAAATCCAAGAGTCAAATTGGAGGGACAACTTTCTACAAAGTTGTTGCATCAAGTGTTAATTGGGATGCTCTTGACCATGATGAGCCTGTGAAAGAGGCTTACGATCATCACAATAATGTCATCACTCCTGTCCAATTTAAGGAGAAATATGGTGAATGTGCTTGGTGTTCTGGAGTAGTCAGTCATGATGAAAAACATGTCCTTACTACTGAAGGTCAATCTCTTTGTAAAGACTGCTGTGAAGATACTGAATTGAAGAAGTACTTTACTATTGTTGGTTCTGTTCGTAATAAAGGATAATCTATATTTTACACTTGCTTGTTCTTCAAACAGATTACCAAAGCTTCTTGGAATGCTAATGGTAATCATCAATTTTAACTAACATGTAGAGGTTGTTATGAATTTCCTTATCGGTTGTGATCCTGAAGTATTTGTTAAGAAGCAGGGAACTTTTCTTTCTGCCTTTGGTCTAATCAAGGGAGATAAGAAGAATCCATTCAAGGTTCGTAATGGTGCTGTTCAAGTGGATGGTATGGCTCTTGAATTCAATATTGATCCAGCTCATTCTGAAGATGAATTTTGTATCAATGTTCAAGATGTGTTCAATCAAATGAAATTGATGGTGCCTGATTATGAAGTGGTTGCTACTCCTGTTGCTCATTTCGACATTGCTCATATGGAACAACAGCCGAAGGAAGCTCTTGAACTTGGCTGTGACCCTGACTACAACGCCTGGTCGGGAATGGTTAATGATAAGCCTAATGGTAATCGTCCTATGCGTACAGCTTCTGGTCACATCCATATTGGTTGGACAAACGGTAAGGATCAAGGCGATCCAGAACACCAAGGAATGTGTCAAGCAGCCGCTCGTCAAATGGACTTCTTCCTTGGCCTCCCCAGCTTGATGTATGACAACGACAAGGAACGTCGTGAAATGTATGGTAAGGCTGGTTGTCTCCGTTATAAGCCTTATGGTGTTGAATATCGTACTCTCTCTAATGCATGGCTGAACAGTGAAAAACTTATGCGAACTGTTTATCGTAATGCTATTCAAGGTATGAATCGTCTCGTTAATGGCGATCGTCTTTATGAAAAGTATGGAGATATTCAAGAAATTATCAATAGCAGCGACAAGAAAGAAGCTATGCGTATTGTTCGTGCAGAAAAGATTGAGGTAGCAAATGGCTGAACTTTCTTATGACGATCAAGTACAACTCTACAGAGGTAGTGTTGTTGAGTTTGAAGGTGGTCTGGTGTATGTACGAGGTGTAGATAACAATCAATTTCAAATAATTCGTGCAGGTCAGCATCTCCGAGAGTGGGTAGTCTTTAATATGGATGCGTTCAAAGCACCTAAACGAATTGGCTATGTCAATCATCAGAATGGTGCTTTGTTCGTATCACGTGTACCACGCAGGCTGTATTGTGTAGGTCTTAGGAGAGACAATGTACAGATTACCTGTGATGGTAATCTTATTCCTCCCGGTTATTTAGATGTATTGGTGGAGGGAAAAGGTATAATTGAAGCCTATCAAGGTAAGTATCCTACCTTGTACAAAGCTTTTCAACTTGCAAAAGCAAGCTCTATCTCTGTTGCTTTTGATAAGCAATTTGCTATTGACCACCTCCGTAATATCTATTTCAAAGGATATAAGGTAGGTATTATTCCTAAAGGATATGTACGTAAAGTTAACATCCAATGGGATGCTGGTTATGAGTTTTGTGAATATTCTTTGAGTCCTGATTATGAAAAAACTGTACGAACTTTTGCAAATCAATAAGCACGATGGTCTTTTCGGCGTAGAAGTTGAATGTGAGGGGGAGAATCTAGCTCCTCCTCCAGTTGGTTGGAAACAGGAGGCTGATGGTTCTCTTCGTGGTCACTATCCTGACCGTAGTTGTGAATACGTATTCAATGGACCAGCTTCTTTGGCTGCTTCTCTTCGCCGTATTTATTCTCTCGGAAAGGCTCTTGAAAATTCTAAGCTAGACTTCTCCTTCCGTACAAGCGTACATGTGCATGTGAATGTACAAGAGCTTACGTGGGAACAGTATCTGGCTATGATTTATACGTCTGTTATTATGGAAAATGTCCTCACAAAGTTCTGTGGAGACTCTCGTACTAACAACCGATTCTGTCTTCGTAATGAAGATGCAGAACAATTCCTAGATGTTCTAGATGGATTGTTCAAAGGTGGTGTACGTTACCTGAAGCGTATCAATCAAAACGATGTGCGTTACTCTTTCATCAATATTGCAGCAACTACTAAGTATGGTAGTATTGAATACCGAGGAATGCGCGGCACTGTTGATCGTGAAGTTTTAACTCCTTGGATTAAGGCGTTGAACAACATTCGTCAATTTGCTATTGAAAATAGCACTCCCCGTAAAGTACATGATTTGTTTGTACGCTCTCATCCAGAAGAGTTTGCAAAGAATGTGCTTAAAGATGTATTCGAGCATTTCAACTACCCAGGTCTTCTTGAAGATATGCGACGAGCATTCAGTTTGTCTCTCCAACTTCCTTATTCCTTCAAGGAAGAAGTTAAACAGGAGATTAAGCCAAAAAATCCTCGTGAAAATCTAATTATTCACGATGAACTTTGGGAGAATAGGGAAGCTATTGTTCAAGACTTTATTTTTAGGGATAATCCGTACCGATTTTAACGAAAGAATTTATGAAGCTCTATCCATACAATCAAGGTAGTAAGTCTGCCAAGGCTCTTGCTAAAGCTCTTGGTATTAAGCGTTTAAATAAACACGGTAAACCCATTAAATGTAATACAGTTATTAATTGGGGTTGCTCAGGATTTGAAAGAACTATCCATTACGATAACATATTGAACTCTCCAACTGGAGTCTCATGGGCTATAAACAAGCTTAGAGCGTTTAAAGCACTAGATGGCCATGTTAGTATTCCCGACTTCACAGAGGACGCTGTAGAGGCTTCTAAGTGGCTTGCTGAAGGTGTTACTGTTGTAGCACGTACCAAACTCACTGGCCACAGTGGAGAAGGGATTATTCTTGTAGAGAAAGGGCAAGAGCTTCCTCGTGCTCCTTTGTATGTGAAATACATCCCTAAGACGGATGAATATCGTCTCCACGTATTCCGTGACAAGGTATTCTTTGTTCAGCAGAAGAAGCGTAACAAGGACATTCCTGACGATAAGGTTGATTGGAAAGTACGTAATCATGGTAATGGCTTCATCTACGCTCACAAGGATGTAGATGTAAACAATGTTGCTAAGAGCTGTGCTATCATGGCTATTAAAACTCTCGGTCTTGACTTTGGTGCTGTGGATATTATCTACAACAAGAAGCAAGACAGATTCTATGTTCTTGAAATTAACACTGCTTGTGGTCTTGAAGGAACCACTCTTGATAAGTATGTAGAAGTTTTTAAGGAATTCGTATGAGCGTTGTTCTTAAAAAACTCCCTTACAGGGTATGGGTAAATCAACCAAGCATTCACCAACCTTACCATAAACATCATGGTCGTATAGGGTTGTTGGTTGAAAGAGCGAATGGAGAAGTTACTATATATTTCTTCACTAATAGTTTAAATTCAGATACCATGTCTATGCACATTTCTTTAAACGCAGTTTCAAAATCATTTGTATGAACGATCATAAATGGGCCTGGTGCATTAGCTATTGTCCAGAAGGTGACTCTGAATGGATTCGGCTTTGGTGGTGCAATACACGGAAAAAAGCAAGAGAATTAGTTAAAGAGTTTAAAAAAGACGACAGAAAGTTTGGTTTTAAACATAGATACAAGATTGATAAAGGTATAGATTATGACTTCTAAACTCCGTACCCCGGCAGACAGCGTGACGGCACCAGCGGGTGGGGCAGATTGGCAAGATATTTCCACGGCGCCCAAGGATGGGACGCGGTTCTTGGCTGTCGGACAAAACTATGGGCTTGATAGCGAAGCGCAACACACCTGCATTGCGCAGTGGTTGGCTGGCTGCTGGGTAGAGGTGTCTGACTGGAACGGAGCCAGCAAACTCAAATATCTGACGCATTGGATGCCATTGCCACCACTGCCGTGCAGCGCAGCCCGTGCGCGGCTGGAGGATGCGGCGCGGCTGGATTGGCTGCTGCTGCACATCTCAGGGGCAGAGTTCCGCCGTATCGGCGTTCACTATTCCGGCAATGCCAGCCGCGCTGACGTGGACGCAGCCCGCAAGCAAGGAGTAAACAATGTTAAGTGAAGTAGATATTCGAGATTGGGACAATGCCGATCCACAAAAGGCTTTAGAAAGTCTTGACAATTTGAAATATGCCGTAGGCGCTATTTCCTTTTATGATGATTTTCATCATCTGAAACAATTTATTCAGAACGTGGAACTAATTAAGCGTTCTCAAGTCAAACAGGTTCCAGCTTTGTTTAAGAAAGATGGTGATGAAAGTAAAGACAAGTGAGTTGACAGGCACCGCGCTCGATTGGGCAGTGGCGAAGTGTGAGGGGTGGATCAAAGGTGACATTACTCACCCAAAGTTTTGTCGTTTGTGGCGAGATCAAATCCGCACACCTGCCGCCTACCCATCCACCAACTGGGCACAAGGCGGGCCGATTATCGAGCGGGAGATCACAAAAATCTTCCGCAACGTAGGGGGCACATGGAGCGCAATGCTTTTGAAGGACGTGCCCATTCCTTTCGAGGAACGTGGAACAAGCCTAGCCTTGACCCGCCGTGCGCAGTGGAATGGTGCAGGTCCCACACCCCTGATCGCCGCCATGCGCTGCTATGTAGCTAGTAAGTTAGGAGATATTGTAGAAGTACCGGAGGAATTGTTTGAGTAAATGTGTAGAAAAACTTCCACATAAATGTGGCTCTAGGAATGGCCTTCAAGTTTTCCTAAAGGATAATGGTACGTATGATGGTTTCTGCTTTGCCTGTGGTAAGGCAGAGCCAAATCCTTATCAAGACAAGCCTGAAGGCTATAAGCCACAAGTGGTATTCAAATCTCCTGAAGAAATTCAGGAAGAAATTGAAGAAATCAATACTTACAAAACTTTTACGCTAGAAGATAGAAAGCTCAAGAAGGAATATCTTGAGTATTTTGGCGTTAAGATTGGAGTGTCTGAACAAGACGGTCACACTCCTATTTCCCATTATTATCCTTATCGGAATGAACGAGGGGATTTGATTGGGTATAAGGCACGCATCATCGAAGGAAAGAAGATGTTTGCCATTGGTTCAACCAAAGGAGCTACGTTTTTCGGATGGGACAAAGCCATCCAAGCTGGAGGGAAGAAGCTTTTCATCACCGAAGGTGAATGTGATGCTGTCGCTCTCTTCCAGATTATGAAAGAGCATAACAAAGGAACTCAGTACGCAGATTTAAACCCTGCTGTAGTTTCCCTTTCTAATGGCTCTGGTGGGGCAGAGAAGCAAATTTCCAAAATGCTTCCTGAGATACGAAAGTATTTCAAGGAAATCGTATTGGTGTTTGATATGGATGATCCTGGTCGTGAGGCTGTAGAGAAAGTCCTAAAAATCTGTCCAGATGCCTTAGTAGCAAATCTACCGTCTAAGGATGCCAACCAGTGCCTTATTGATGGACGTAGCAAGGCATGTTACAACGCATGTCAATTCAATGCTCAAAAACCTAAGAACACCAGATTGGTGTCTGGAAACGATTTACACGAGAAGGCTAAGGAACCCCCTGTCTTTGGTGTTTCATGGCCTTGGAAGCACATTACAGAGGCTACTAGGGGTATTCGCTTAGGAGAGACTATCTACATTGGTGCTGGCCAAAAGCAAGGCAAGAGTGAGGTAGTTAATACATTGGCTGCACATTTCATTCGTGAACACGGGTGGAAGGTGTTCCTTATCAAACCAGAGGAATCAAACAATAAAACTTACAAACTAGTTGCTGGTAAACTCGTAGGCAGATTCTTCCACGATCCTACCAAACCATTTGATGAGCAGGCTTACGATGAAGCAGGGAAGGTTTTAAAAGACCATCTGTTTATGCTAAATCTATACCAACACGTTGGATGGGAAACACTTAAGGCTGATATTCGTCAAGCAGCGAGTGAGGGTTGTAGAGCTATCATCATTGATCCAATTACAAACCTAACTAATGGTATGGAGGCAGCAGCCGCTAATGTTAAGCTTCAAGAGATTGCTCAAGAGCTTTCTGCTATGGCGCTTGATCTTAACATTGTTATCTTTATTTTCTGCCATCTTCGTAACCCAGAT
>ERZ724505.820-NODE-820-length-18517-cov-14.896057_pt1 | contig 18517 bp, 14 predicted proteins | sample MGYA00376038_ERZ724505 | MGnify/ENA primary metagenome ERZ724505 (study PRJEB28724, sample SAMN07190884) | wastewater metagenome | isolation source: effluent of sewage treatment plant in Hong Hong | place: Hong Kong | collected 2016-03-17 ... | reverse complement strand
AATATCATAGCCTACAACAAGCGACCAAAACCAGTTAATCCTAACATGGTTAAGGCAAAAGAATATGCTTTGTTGTTGCGTGGCAATAACATGACACTTGAAGCGATATGCCAACAATTAAATTCAGATGGTTTACGAACGCCAAATAATTGTACCTTTACAAAAGGTCAGATAAGCAGGCTGCTTAGGGCATGAACAAACAAGACATAATAGATAGCATAGAAAACTTTAATACAGTTGTTAAGTATTGTTATGAGAACGACATTATGGTTGTTATTCACTTAATTTCATCATCTGATACCATAGAAATAAATCTAAGCCCAGTTAAAGAAATACAAATAGCGGACTTGAAATAGCTAATAAATAAATTTATATATCCAACAAGCCTTAACGTTAATTCGTTAGGGTTTTTTTATTTTTGTAAAACGATATTAATGTTTTACTTTTGGTAAATTTTATAAACAATTGATTGTTATGGAACAAAGCAATTCTTCAGGTTCAATTTCATGGAAAGAGGCAAAAGCGCACGGAAACGGTAATTTGTTTAAAAATCACGAAAAAAAGGGTTCTGTGGAGAGCTGGCGAAATAAAAGAGGAACGGGGGGGGTGCCTGGATTCTTTGCTATGAGTGAAATAAAGCCACTTGAAAAGGAAAACAATAAAATACAATACTGCCAATGTAAAAATGCAGTTGTGAATGCCGAAACATTCCATTGCATTAAATGTAAAAATCGTTTTGACGCAACCGAAAACAAGAAATTAGTATCATTTATAGTAAAAATGTTATGAACAAAGACTACAAGTTTACAGAAAGTGAGTTGGATGAACTAAAAAATCTATCATCTAAAGACAAGATTTTAAAAAAGGCTTATGATTTAATAGACCTTATTAATGCTAACCCAGCATTGGACAGCTTTGCGGCACTAAAAAAAACCCATGAAAAAATCTGTAATGAATTGTTAGAAAAAGATGTAAGACTATTTAACAGCGACACCGATTCATTAAAAGTGTTTGAAAATTACCTGAAATTTCAAGATAAATTGGAATCAACCGTAAACACAATGAACAACTTAAAAAAGATGTTGCTGCCCGAAGAAGAAGCAATTGCTATAAAGAAAGTAAAACACAGCACACAAGGCTACCTTGAAAAAGTACCTATAAACGGAAATAAAAATCAATGGCAGAAGTAGATGATATATTAGCTCAATTAGACACATCAAGACCTATATATGTGCCTAAAAAAAAGCCGTCCATATTCAAAACTACTCTTGAAGAAGAAAAGTGGTTTCAATGGGTTGATGAAAGGTGTACTTATGGTGACCGCAACGAATATGGGCTATTTATACCACCATCGCTATGTTTCTTTGCATACGAAGGAACGGTGGTTGACAGGGTAAATGGTAATAATGAAGAAAAGATAATCCGCGATATTGATTATATACTGAATATAAATATGTACAATTCCATGTTAGAAAACAAGTGGGATTTGTATATAAAAGCGCGGAATTGCGGATTTACAGTACAAAGCGCGGGTAATTTCCCTATTTTCTTTGCTTATAAATATCCTGGAATAAATGTTAACATGACATCTGCCGACCAAAAGCGTATCACTAATATGTACAGAAAGTGTCTGTTACCCATGTGGCAAGGCATGAGTGATTTTATACGCCCCGACCAGATAAATTTAAAGAATAACGACCAAGACGTAGGGCTTACTTTATCAGTAAATACAATAGAAGATGGTAAAAAGAAATCAAAAATAACATCAATAAATCTTCAACCTACGGCATATAGCGAAAAGGCTGCATCTGCTTTTTCAGGTTCGGGTGCAAAGTATAGTTGTATAGATGAGTTATATCTAAACCCAAGAGCCGCAAAGATAACCGAATCCCTTATTGACGTTATGACCAAGAAATCAACAGGAAAGTTGGAAGGGTATTGCTGTGCAGGTGGTACTGTTGAAAATTCCGTTACAGCAGAACAGTTGATGAAATACAAACAATTTTGGATTGAAGCCGACAATAGCCATATATGGAATAAAACCTTTTTGCCTTTTTACTTAGGTTCATTTATGAACATGGGTCATAGCAATAGGAAACTTGCACAAGAAGATTGGGATAAAAAACAAGAAGCATTTTTAAAGGCAGGTAATTTACAGGGCGCAACGGCACACAGGAAAAATCAGCCAAGAAACATAGATGATATATTTGAATTTGCGGCAAGCAGCAAGTGGGAAACCGATGTTGCTGAATTAATAAAAGTGCAACACCACAAAACATTAAACGAAAAGAAAGACGAAAAAAACATATGGACACCTACCGTAATATCAAATATGAATGGTGTTATAGAGGCTGAACCTACATCAAAATCTGATATTGTTATTATGGAACAGCCCAAGCCGAATTGCAAGTATTTTGCTTGTGTTGACGGAACAGGAACAGGCACGGAAACGGGAAATACTGACGGAAGTAATTTTGTTACTACTATTGTAAAAGGGTACGACCCCGATGGCGGGAGCTGGGGTGTAGTTGCCGTTTACAACAAAAGACCAAACAACCTTGAAGAAGCATTTATAAAAACCCTTAATCTTTCGTTACACTACAACAGGTTTGGCGGATTGGAATGTATATCATACGAAGCAAATACATCAGTAGATTATTATAGCAGGTTTATGAGTGAACGAGGCTACCTCCACATGGTTGCAAAGCGTAAAGATTTAAGCGGTAAAGGATATAGCAAAATAGAAAAATACGGGCAGCCGCGTGGAACTGATATGATAGATTATCAGTATAAAGCAGCCAATATGTTTTTAAGGAAATACATAAGCAATATAAAATACATACCTTTATTGGAAGATATGTTAAAAGATTTTAGTGCCAACACGGACTGCCTTGATTCGTGGCTTATGTTGTTTGTTGTGTTACCATTGGATTTTGACAAGCCGATAGAAAAAAAGAAACCCAAGCGAGAAATGGAATGGTATCAGACCGCAGACGGAACAACAGGTTTCAGATTAAAAATAACAGACCCTAATGCACCAAGTATGACACCGCACGGGGCTTACAAAACTACATTTCCACAGGAATTAATAAATTAAGAAATGACAATAACAGGACTTGCCGTACAAGGCGCACCAAGTACAACACAACCTAATCAGTTTCCATTGGAATCTGAAAAGTTTGCCGATAATGGTGCTTGGTTTGCACAGTACATAAGATGGATGGCTTTTAACTTTTATAATTATAACATAAAGGCAGTATTTCCAGCAAGTGCCTATAATTACTATTGGGCAACCGATGTACTTGAAAACTTTAGTTATTACTATGGGGAACAACGGAATATAATATTTGCCTATGCCCAGCAATTACCCAATGGAAATTCTGTTCCTGCACCATTTATAGCAGGACAACAGATACGCAACTTTGTTGATAACCTTATAGGCAATGTACTTACAATGGCAAAGCCTATGGGTGATTATATAAGCTGCAAGAACATGGATTTTGAAGATATACTTGACAAGAAAGTGAAATATGATATTACCCGCATGAAAGTGAAGGGAAAGGATATGATAGATGAACTTGGCGGTTTAGGTATAGAGTTCAATCCAACCGATAAAGAATATGCAGATGTAGAAGAAGTTGATGCAGAAGAAGAATCAGCAATAGACCAATATGAAGATGGTGGTATAAAGATTATACGTAGCATTTATTATGACCAAGACCTTGAAAATCAATTTGTAAATCAGGATGCACTACATCAGATTGTTGGCGGTGTAAGCGGAACTATTATAGAACGCAAGGGTGATAAAGTGTGCCATACCCATGTGCCGTCCTACAACTGTATTTATGATTATCGTTCCAAAGATGCTTTTGGCAAAGACGCATTGATAGGCGGTGCTGTTATATTAATGACACCCGAAGAAATAGCGATGACCTGCCCCGATTTAACTGATGAAGAATTACAGGAATTGCGTTATATGGCAACAAGCAGTGATAGAAATGCTATTATGTTCAGGGCTAATTATAATCAGGGGTGGAGTAATATAAGATGGTGGGGCAATGATGGTCGCATAGCAGTAGTAAGGGGATTTTGGGTTAACAAAAGAGATTTAAGAAATTACAGGGTAACAAGCAGTTCTGGCAAGAAATCGGTAAGATTTTATGACGATGAAAAAACATATCAAACCAACCTGAAAGACACTAACGGAAAAACGATACACAAAAAAGGCAAAGAACTACGTGGAGAAAATTGGACATGGGATGTATGCACAGGCTACCTTATAGGTAACAGATGGGTTAAAAGTTATGGGTATTGTGATTACGTTGTAAAAGACAGCTATGGTTTCCCTATGTTGCCATTCCGCTTTTTTGCACATAATCTTGTTAACGGGTTTACTAAGAGCGTTGTATCGCGACTAAAGCCATTAGAGGCAGAGTATGACAGGATAATGCTGAAGATACGTGAAAAAATGGGGCGCGATTATGGAAGGGTGTTTATTTTCAACGGCAAGAAAATGGGTATAGACGATACGATACAAATTTTAACCGATTGGAAAACAAGTGGAACATACGTAACGGCAGGCGACCAATCGTATATGAGCCAAGACAACGAAAGGTTTGTTGAAGAAGTAAACGGTACTTTGGAAAACATACAACCTTATATACAAATGTTGCAGGTGTTAAGAACCGAAATGCAGCAAACGGTAAGTATAAGTGATTACGCTTTAGGATTACAAACAGATACGGTGGGCAAGGGCGTACAAGCACAATCGGTGGCTAACAGTACGTTGGCTAATTTACCATTGCTTAACGGGCTTAAAAAGTTTTTACAAGACAAATTGCAGTACTCTATTGATTTGGCAAAGCAGTTTATAAAAGAAGGGCAGTATGCTGTTGTTGTAAACAAGAACCAGGTTGATATACTCAACATTACGAAAAACTTATTAAGCAAGAATTTAGGTATTTACTTTGTGGAAAATGATATACTGAATGATGAAAACAAGAAGTTTTTAAGGGATTATATGTTTAATCTTAGCCAAAACGCTCCCGTTATGCAGCAAATGGGTTTAGAGCCTGAAAACGTATTAGATTTAATAACAAGTTATACATACGAATCAGGTAAGCGTGATTTCAAACGTGCTATTGCATTAAATAAAAAGAAATATCAGGAAGCAGAAGCGGCAAGACAACAATCGGAAATGCAAGGTTCGGCAGCATCACAGCAACAAGCTATATTATTACAGGCACAGATACAGCAATTAAAAGAAGACAACGAAAATTTCAGAAACACCCAAAACAATGAAACGAAACTTCTTTTACAGCAAAATCAAAATATAATGGAAGCACTAAATATATTAATGCAAGGGAAGCCCGATAATCCTATATTGAATCAGCAACAATAACGTACATTTAATCGTTTCACGTGAAACTTTAAATAAATTGTATAACGTATTGATAATAATATATATATTTGTAACGTAAATTAAAATTGTAAAAAATGACAACAGCAACAACGCCAGAAGCGGCAGTAAAAACGGTACACGATAGTTTGATGGCAACACTTGAACAAGCCGCACAAGCTAATAAGCAGGCTGAAACACCATCTGAAACAAATGGTCAAAGCGAGCCAAAGGCAACAGATGGTAATAGTGAATCGAAAGAAACGCCAAAGACTACTGAAAAATCGGAGGATAATAATAAAGAAGTAAAGGTTGAAATTCCGAAAGAGAAAACTCCGAAGGCAGAAACAGCAAAAGCTAAAAAGTTTTGGGAAAAAAGCGGCAAGTCAAAGGAAAAAGAAACTACTGCCACCAAAACAGAAGTAATTGATTACGAATCAAAGTATAAAGAACTTGAGGCGCAATTCAGTTCATTGAAATCAGAAAGAGAGAAAGCTGAACTAACTGCCGAAGCTAAACTTGCAAAGAAGATAGCGGAAAGCGGTGGAATAGACAAGTTATTGGGCAGGTTACAGACGGAAAACCCGTCAAATAAAACCTTTGACCAACTATTAAAAGACAGGACGGTAAGAAGCCTTATAAAGCTATATGGCAAAGACCACGTAACCGATGATTTGATAGAAGACCAACTTGAAAAGGTAAAGGATAAAGATGTTGTAACACAGGAAGAAATGGCTGAAGCCGAAAGAAACTTTCAGTTACAGGAGTTTAATAAACAATTAGACGAATTTAAGCCAGAACAATCATTAAAAGCCGAAAGGTTTGCACAAGATTTGGAACAGGCACATAATAATGCAAAAGGTAAAGAGTTTTTAGGATTGCCTATGACCGATTACAGGTACGAGCAAATGCAACAGTTACTCAATAATTACTATGAAGGTAAGCAAGAGTTAACGGGTTCAGATTTGTATGAATACCTGTTCTTTAAGGCGAATCAAGAAGAAATTTTTGAAAACGTATGGTCAATGGACAGGAATGAAAAACTTGAGGCAGAAATTGAAAAACTGCAAGGTAAAGAAAACAAGGTGGGTAACACCCGTATGAATGACATGAGTACTGTATTAAGTAAAAATGAGGAAGAATACAGGGGCTTGGTTGAATTGGTAAGTCAGACAGGCAAAGCGATGGAACAAAAAGTCGCTGAAAAAATCAAACATTAACAATTTAAAAATTTTCAACAATGCCAAATACAAATTATGCACAAACGGGAACGTCCCAGCCCTGGGTCAGTGGTAATTCCCTTATGTCAGCGTTATTTCAATTTAAAAACAGCGATGACAGAATACGCGATTTAGGAATTAACTGGAAGTTATCCTATACATTCGACAACACATTAATGACATATCTTGGTGGTACACCGATGACAACATCGGACCCGACAGGAAAGTTCATTATACCTTACCGTAACCGCGAAGAATTTACGGGAGTATCAGCAGCAGCACCTACTGCGTCAGGTTTAAATCTTATTGTAACACTTAACAACAGCGCAGAAGTGCGTTTCCGTAATGGTGATGTTATATTTGATAACTTATCAAAAGCAGCAGGTCGTATTATATCAGGTGGCGGAACAAACGTATTGACTATTGAGCCTTTAAACGGTTTCACATTCTCTACGTCAACAATGTTTCAGGCAGGTTCAAACATCACTGTATTGTATGATATGAGCGCAATCAATACATCAACAGGAAAAGTGAGCCTTTACACAGGTTTCAACGAGTACTATGACTATTGTTTGTTTATGCGCGACCAAGTACAGTACAACCGTAGCGATAAATTAACTGTTATACAAACTGCGCCTGAAGGTGCAAAGTTCTTCTACAATCAAGCTACTGTTGATACAATGGCAAGATTTAAAAAGAACCGTGCTACTGCATTTATTTATGGAAAGTCGGCATTACAAAATTCAGCTTATCAGGGACAGGTTGCGGGTTATCGCGGTATGCGTGATGCGGCTATTGCAGAGGGTTATCCTATTCAGCAATCAACATCGCTTACAGCAGCACAGTTCGTAGATATGGCTTACTATGTAGCCGACACACAACCTGACCGTTCACAGCGTTTAACTTACATGGGCGCACGTCAGGCATTGGCAAAAGTTCAGTCGTTTTATCCTACACAGATTGTACAAAATCCTGTTGTAACAACAATAGCAGGACGCGATTTGGGTGCATTAGCTTACAGCAACAACATCCAAGCGGTACAATTTGCAGGTATTGAAGCAGACTGGGTTTATTCAGCCGTATTACAGGACAGCGTGTTGTTCCCGCAACAAACTACATCGGGCGACCCTGGAACTATATCACAAAACACGATTTATATGTTTACAACACCGACTATCCCTGCAATCAATCCGCAGCAATCGGCAAGTCAATGTATTACTCGCGTAGTTCCTACATGGTCAGGCGGAGAGTTGGAAGTTAGCACACAGCCTGGTGCATTTTCAAGAGTTATTCAAAATGCAGATGGTTCATGGTTAGCAACAAGCGACACAACAGGTTGGACGGAGTACTACGGAATGACCGAAGGATACCATTTTCAAGGTCAGCAATTTGCAATATTTGAATTAACAGCGTAAGTTTTAACAATTTAAAAAAAGTATTTACTAAGATGAAAAATAACGTAATAGTTTTAGATACATTACAGGCAGCAGGGGCAGACGCGGTAATGTCAAATTCGTACCTTGTATTAACGGGTGCATCAGCACTGCCTCCTATTGAGTACAGAAATATTATTCCAAATTCGTATTCAAAGGTAGCGTACACGGCAGGTTCGGCAGGTACATGGCAAGCAACATTTCCCGCAGGTGCAGCAGGAGATAGCGTGTCTGTAATCCTTACTTGCATCCCTTCTGTTGGTCAGCCTATTGTTGTTGTTGTTAACTATACCGCAAGTGGAACATTAACGGCAGCAAACAATGGAACAGCATTTGGGGCAGCAGCAACAGCCGCAGCCGTAGCAAAAGCAGCAGCATTAGGCGTATCAGTACCGTTCACAGTATCGGGAACAACTACACCTATCTTAACTGCTTCAAGTGCATACTTGCAAATAAGCGGTGTTATTAAGCGTCAGCCAAGTTCGTCATACCTTACAAGTGTTTCAAACACATTAGGAACGGCATCACAAGGCACAGCAGCAGCAGTAACAGCAGCAGGTGGTGTATTAAATACAGGTGGCGTAGCTTTCACAGGTACAACCTATGATAAGTACACATTTGTATATCAGAACCCGACACCATCGTCATCATTGCCAAATGATAGCGGTGCGCCAGCTACACAAATAACTTATTTTGTGAACAGCACGGCAGGTGCTAATTATACGGATTTAACCAACAGGTTAACGTATATCTTCAGTTCTAATAACACTTATGCTTCATTGCCAGCAGAAACGCTTGCGGTAGCTTAATTTTATTAATCAGTACAGGGGTGGGGCAATGTGCCTCATCCCTTTATTTAATGTATAAACAAGTAAAAACAAAAACGTAAAAAAGATGGTACAGAAAGTAATTATTAAACGAGCCACGATGAAAGGCGATGGCGCAGAAGGCAACCCAAGAGGTTACTTTTTAGGTCAATTTAAAATTGACGGTATATTAAAAATATTCACTTCCGATTACAGGGTTCTTACGGCAGACCAATTTGCTAAAGAACGTGAAAGGGGTGTTCAGATTTTATCAAAGCAATTCAGGCAGATAGGTGATAGTTTGGTTATTTCTTACGATGATGATTTTGTTGATGCAATAGACAAGCAGAAAAGAAACTTTTGCCAAGAACTAATAAAATGCCCAGATATGCGGCACTTTGATGAACCTAAAGCAAGCAATAAATATTGGACGGTAGAATACGGCAATGAGGTATCTATAAGAAAAGCTGCTAAATTAGCCGATGTTATAAAAGTTTTAAACATACTAACTACTTTATCTTACAAAGAAAGGATAGATATATGTTTTCATTTTGAACCGCAATTACGCCCAGACAGAGTATTAAATTCGGAGTTATTTACGTTGTTAGGAGATACAAGAACCGACCCCGATACAGGCAGACCATATGGGGTGCTTATAAATTCGGAACAACGTATAAAGGCTGTATTTGATTACTTTAAAAACGGTGCTGAAAGCAAATTCAGAACAACCATATACAAAGCAATAGAATACGGTATTATCCAACAGGAAAATCGAGGTTATTATCTTAACAAAGAGTTTATAGGTGGTGATAAAGAAAGTGTTTATCAGTACTTTAAAAACATGAATGCAGTATTTGACCGGTATATTTTACCCGAAGTTGCGAAACAGGACAGCAAGATAGAGGACGATGACTTAAAGAAAGTTGAAGTTGTGAGTTATGATTTAGCGCACAATCCCGACTACGAAAGCAAGTCGCTTGAAGATTTAAGGGCTATTGCAAAAAACTTAGGGATAAAGCATACCCACGTAGCCTATGATAAGAATAAATTAATTTCAAAGATACGTGCTACCAAGTCCGAACAACATACGTTAACCGAAGTTCCTACATTACCAAAAGAATTATCGGCAGAGGTTTAAAAGCAGTTCATTGTTCATTTTGTTTAGGTTTAATTCACCCCGCTAAATCAGGCGGGGCTTTTTTTGAAGTATTGCGTTAAATAAATTAAGTAATGTATTGTATATTATATTTATATTTGCAAAAACATACTTGCAATGGCAATAACAGGGGCAGACCTTTTAGCATTATGGAACAGGAAAGTCAATGCAGCTTATAGCCAGCAATATAGTTCAACCCAACAATCGGCACTCTTAAACGAGGCACTTATAAAAGTCCTTGAAGATATTTACAGGAATGGGTTATCAAATTATATTACTGACCAAGTTCGTGCATTGGTGTCCACCGAAAATGTAGAAACGACAACCAACAATAGTATAGATTTATTTACGCTTATTCCCGACTTTAATCACCTTATGGCGGTTAAGTGTGTGATAGAGGTTACACCATTTTACACTACATTAACTGATATTATATTAGTTGACGGCACATACACAAGGGTTCAATTATCAAGGGCGAGTGCATTACGTTCAACGGAGCAGTTAAAGATAGCAAGCACACCTATAACGGGAACATTTTATGTAAAGCAATTAACTGATGTTATATATGAATTATACACGGATGAAACGTTGCTTATACCGTTTTACAATGGGTTTCCATATGCCAATGATGGTACGGTAAAAAGAGTTATAGAAACCTATGCCACACCGTACAGCAGCGAAGAAAAGATAGGGTATTTAAGCACCCCAACGATATATTACCCTAAGTATCAGTTGGCTAATAATTTACTAAAGACATATGCGGGCGGTTCAACGATAACAAGCGTTGAAATAGATTATTTATCAACATTACCGTTGGATATTGATGTAACCGATTCAACAAATGATTTGTTAGAGTTTTATCCACAGGAATTATTATATTCTACGCTTGATAAGGCAGCATACTTATTCTCAATAGAAACAAGGGATATAGCATTGGCACAGACAGAGGGCGTGGAGATACAACAAAATAAACAGCAACTTAATCAAGGATGAAAGCAGTTGTATTAATAGAAAGAACGGTAACTTCAATAAAAAGTATTTATAATTCCATGACGGGTATAGATAATCTTTTTGTTGCCAATGTTATTGATAGCGCAAGAGAAACGGTATTGTTTGAACGTAGCATGAAAGGCAACAAAAGCATACCATCACAATTGTTGCAATATGTGGATATTTATTTTGACGCTTCTATACAGGACAGCCAAGATTATACGATATATAAATTGCCGCGATTAAGTCAGGTTAGTGCAGCGATAACAGCCCCCATTAATATTATGAAAACAAAGGGGGTTGCTTATCCTACATACACGAATATACAGCAATACGAATCAATGACGAGAAGGAAAGATATGTGTGATGTAGATAGTATATTGATATTAAACACATCGGCAGGGGATATAATAAGGCTATACGGAGAAAGGCGGAACAGGTTAAGGGCGCAAGGTGTTTTTGCATCGCCTATGGAATTGGAAACATTTAATCCTATACATGATGAATACCCCGCAACAAGCGATATGTATGGGGCTATGGAGTTGCAGATAGCGAATATGTATATGAAATCATTACAGGCACAAGCACCAAAATTTGTTAAAGAAACGGGGGTAAAATAATATGGCAACAATAGCACCACAGGATATTATAGATTCAGCAAAGCGGATGCTTAAACTAACGGCAACGAATGAGTTTGACCCCGACTTTGTTGTTTGGCTTGAAAAAGGTTTCAGAAAGCTGTATAATATAAAAACATACTTACCCTTAGATGCCTACCTTCCATTTGCCAACGGACGGGTTAAATTGCCTAAAGGATTTGAAGAATTTGTAGGGGCGGCAATACAATCCAACACACCCGTTATTTATTATAACAACAAATATTTAAGTTCAACGACAGCACCGACAGAAATCAACGTAACATATTACGATTATTTTAATTCGGTTCAGATACTTAACGGCTATCTTGATTTTGGTAGTTTGCATGGTACAGCAACAGAATGTCATTTGTGGTATAAAGGTATTCCATACGGTGAAGATTGCAACTTAGTAATTGAAGCAGATGCGGAAGAACCACTAAAATATTTTCTTGCCTGGAAATTTAGTGAGGAAAACAACGGTGTTGATTTTGAAAAGAAGATACCTTATTATGCAGGTATGTTTGATAAAGAAGCGGGTATCTTACGGGGGCATATTGCCAAACGTGATAGCAGGCAACGCGGCTATGAAATAGCATCAACAGCCAATGGAGTATTAAACTTTTATCCATATTGAAATTAAATGCCGATAAGTACAGTAACGCCACAAACAGGATTAAACTTAGATAGCGATTATAGTAATATTCGCAATGGGGATTTTGTGGATGCGCTTGACGTTAAGATAAAATCAGACGGTACGAGTAATGGTTATGTTTTACAGAACTTTGACGGCAATGAATACAAGTTTACGATACCCGATTTAACTCCACAAAACAAGAAGTGGATTTTATTAGAAGGCACGGACGACCCGTTGAACGCATATACATTAACGCTGTATGATGCCTATAACAATATTTTAGCAACGGCAACTAATGTAACTTTTGGCGGACTACTAACTGCTTTTGATACGGCACTTGGCATTGCAGGAATTTCATTTGTAAGGGTTAATGGCACTTATTCTGGCAAAACAAATGTTACCTACGAATTTACATCAATCCCTTTTTACAATTACAAACTTATAAACACAGGTAATCAATTTGAGTATATTTATTTAGTAAGCGAAGCCTTTGATGATGCCGAAACCAACCCTGATTATACGGCTATGAAAAGGATTTTAAACACATCACAGGTTGATGGGGGTGTTTATATATTTAGCACAAATATAGGGATTCAAAGCACCACAAGAGGAAGTATAATAGCGGCAGCGAATGTAGTGAGTAGTGGTGGTGTTTCGCCCGTAGTGCGTATAAATACAGCCGTATTGCCTTATGGAGTTGTTAATGGCGACCATTACAGAATATTAATAACAGATAGCAGCCAATCTACCTATAATGGTATTCATATAGCCGAAGTTATTAACAATACAGATATTTTACTTGTGGATGTTCCCTGGGTCGGGGCTATTGTAGGTACACTTGAACAAACACATTATATATCTACCTATGGTGAGATAGGGTACTTGGATAACAGGGTTTTTCAATACACAAAACTATTCGGCACAGCGCAATGGGATTTTACGGTACTAAAACCTGTTGATAGTAGGGCAGAACCACAGGCAGAAGGGCATGATAATATTTATTTCACAAGTTTACAGGAACGGTTCAGGATATTCTCTCTTTTACGCGAACCAAATACTTCTCCATATAAATATGACTTTGCCACTTTTGGGCTAAACCTTGTTACACCTTATCATTTTTTAAGATACGGCTTGTACGACTATGAAACAGTGGCAACGGAAACATTGCTTCAATTGCCAAACATTTCAAAGGTTACATTTACATCACAATCAGCAACAGGGGGTGCAATAAAAGCTGGGAATTGGCGGTACATGGTTTCATTCTTGTCGCAGGAAGGGGCGGCAGAAACAGAATTATCGGACTTAACGAATATCATAAACGTTTATCTTAATAATACTAATGACGATTATTCTTATGTTATAGGTAACACAAGCGACACCATAACAAGCAAGATAAATAATTTTGAAATAACCGATTACCCATTAGGCGTTTATAAATATGTTGTGCTTTATGGAATACACTATGCCGAAGGAGCAACAATTGTTTACAGGATAAAACAGCAATTGATAGACAATGTTGTAGATGTTATTAACATAAGCCATTACGGAACAGAGATATATGAATTAGTTTCATTTAATGAATTAAGGTTTAGTAATATATTTTATAAGGGGCAGAATATTGAAATCATAGACAACAGGCTTACCTTTTCAAACCTTATAAAACAAAACGTACAAGACTTAACGGAATTTACCGATACAATAACATACAATATACAGAAAGAAACATTAAGTGATGTAGGTGAATACAAAAACCCTTTAAACACCAATCAGAAATTAGGGTGTATGGTTAATGAAGGTTATGTATATGCTTTTCAATACGAATTATTTGATGGCACTATAACCGACCAAGTGTACCCTATGAATGAAGTTATTGTCATAAACGGAGATAATACACCTGTTGGCAAAAGGGTAGCTGGCGGTATAACAGATACGTCTATACAGGATTCAGTAACAGGGTTTCCGTTTGTTTTTTATCCGCGATTTATTATTGATTGGGATAATGTTTTAATAGATGGTAAGCCATGCAGAGATGTAATAAAAAGAGTAAAGGTTTGGCGGGCAGAAGTTATCAACCCAAGAGTTGTTGCGTGTGGGTTTGTTATTCCTGCTGTTAAGGATAATGCTCCTGTTGCACCTCCAACATTTCTTTTAGAACCTTCGGGTGGTACAGGTGGATTTCCTTTTGCAAACGATTACTTTGCCTTCCCTGATTTTTGTGGTGAGGTTGGAACGCCCGCAACACCTCCATACCCGTCAAATTATATAGGGGGATTGCCGACAGTAAACAATCAGTTGTTTGCTTTCTATGCCCCCGATTATTATTATACAGGTAATCAGTTTACATTTCAATCAGGTGATACATTTGTTTTAGAAAACGGTATATCGTATTCTGCAACAACATTTGTAAACACGGCAATACCTGCTCCAAGAGATTCGGCATTTAAACAATTTTACGGGTATAATAATAATACGCCACCAATAGTTTTAAATGTGAATGATGCACAGTTTTGTACCACAGGTGGAACGGTGGCAATAAGCACAGGGGTATTTCATAATTTACTATATAGTTCACTTGATACTCCTGCAAACCAATGGAACTGTTGGGAATGCCATGTATTGGATTTAGATATAACAGGCTTGCCCGACCAAGCACCTGCTTATGCGTGTTATGGTTATTATTTACGTTCACGTGCAGACCAATATGGTGATTTTAATTTATTGAGATATACATTTACAGGGGTAGAACAATATTCAGCAGATGTTCCTTTAGCAACGACAGTACCTATTGATGTGAATAATGGTGGCGATACATTTACGCAATTTTCATCATTCAAGCAAAGGGTTAAGATAGAAGACAACGCAAGTAATTGGGGTAATTCAGGCTGTACGTTTTATTCACAGAACAGGGTTAATTCACAAATGCGTGTTCAATCGGGAACACAGGATTTATATTTACTAAACACTACCGATGTATGGTTATGTAGTGTGGAACAAGAAGCTGTATTATATAATGTAGGGTATAGTGTTTATGGTAACGACCCTGTTTATACACTTACAACATTTGACCCTAATTTACCAACTATAACAGATTACGGAACAAGGGCTATATGGTCGGAAGAAAAGCCGGCAGGAAGCATAGTGGATTATTACAGAACGATACCACCGTTAAACTTTTATGATTTTCCGATAGTACATGGACGTATAACAAGCCACTTAGAAGTAAACAGGCAGTTGTTGTTTTTACAACCCTATAAGATAAGTTTAAAATACTTTAATAGTGAAGGTGCATTTACAACAGTTAGTGGCGATAATGTGGTGTTAGGTGAAAATGCTGTAATGTCAAGACGCGAAACAGATTTAACGAGTTTTGGTTCAAGGCAGAAACAAGCAATTGTAAAAGGCAGAAACGAAGCAGGGAAAGATATTCTTTACTGGCCTTGCACCGATTACAAAAAGATTATGCGGTTCGGGGCAGACGGTATAGTTTGTATAAGCGACAGGGCATTAATAAAAACATGGTGTGAATCCTATTTCTTTGATGAATTTAGTTATGCAAATGAAGACCAAAATGTTGCAAGCGGATTAGTTGCAGGAACAAACAGTATCGCAGGGGTTGGCATGAGTGGCGTATGGAATCAAAAAGACAAGGAATATATACTTACATTAAGATGGACTACAAACGGACAATATGTATTAGGTAAAAGCATATCATTTAATGAAATAACGAATAGATTTGTTAGTTTTTACAATGCTTTTCCTACTATATATATACCTGTAAAAGACGTATATTTAACACCTGATAGCAGAGAATATAATTATTTTCCTGCACAATCAAACCGTGCATCCGCTAACACAGGTGATGTATATTTGCATGATGACGATACGGTTGTAAATGCGTTTAAGCCTACTTACTATGATTCGTATATAACTGGTAGCGATGTTTCGGTTATAGTAAATGCAGATGTGATAAACAATAAATTATTTCAGAATTACGAAGTTGATTATGCAGGCGGCGGTGGTTCACTTTCTGCATATGGGGCATTTATAGATATTTCATTTGCAACAAAAACACAAGCATCCGTTGTTGGGAATGGTTATTCAGAATTAGCATTAGATTTATTAAGGGGTCAAATACCACGCGACAATAATGGTCAGGGAGTTCCATTAAACGGGATATGGCTAAAAACGAAATTATATTTTGACGTAGAAGAAATTGCAAAATTATTAAGATACACAGTAAAATATTTATTATCTAACAGATTAACACAGAGATAAGATGTGGGAATTAGCTTTACCAATAGCGCAAACTTTATACGGGGCGTTTCAGACGATACAAGCCAACAAGCGGCTAAAAAGGTTACGTAATGAAAACATAGAATACAAGGCTACGCCCGAAACACAGAATATATTAGGTGTTGCAGCGAGCAATGCACGACATGGGTTTACTGAAGCTGAAAAGGCTGCTGTATTTCAGAATTTTGCGGCACAAGCGGCAAAGAGTTACCGATTAGGCATGGCACGGGCTGGTAATAGTATGAGTAATGCTATTGCGGCAAGTAATGCTATTGCTAATAGCGGTAATTTCAATAATTTTGCAGCACAGGACGCAAATCAGCAAAGACAGAATCAGCAGATATACAATAATTTAGTAGCACAAGACCAAAGACGTGCAGATATGAACACAGAGATGGCTTACAGGAATAATGTTATGGCACAACAGGCATACGGACAAGCAGGCAAGCAAGGTGTTGATAATATCATGTCGGGAATACAGATGGGGAGTATGTTAGGAGGAAATGCAAGTGGTCTTGGAAAGACGGGGGCGAAGGGTGCTATTTTAGGTGGCGTAAATCAATCAAGCGGGTGGTCAAACAATGCTGTACAGAAACCAAGTTTGGAATCTTTTATACAGCAAAATGTTTCACCGTATAATGCGGCTGAGTACCCTGTGGATGCGCCATATAACAATCAGATATTTGCCCCATACAATAGTTTTTGGAATCAATTTTTAAATCCAAATGAATAATGCCAACTTTAGACGTAGGACGTGGAATAGCCTTACAAGGCACATTTGATAAAGCAGACAGGTTGTGGGCTTCGGACTACACCAATAAAGCTAATGCAGTTATAGCCGAAAAGAAAGCGAAAGAACTTGCAAAGGAAAAGGCTATTGATAATATCAATAAGTTTCTTAATACGTCTAATAGCGGATTACACAGGATATACCAAGACGAAGCAAAGAAAAGAACATCAGATTTTTTAGTTAAGTTTTATGATGAAATGCAGGGTGGCGGCAATCCTAATACAGCCGAAATACAACAGGAATATTCTAAGTTGAAATCGGACATTGAAAGGTGGAAAACTGAATCTGAAAACATAAATAAAACGGCAGCAATAAAAGCCGAACATCCGTCTAACTTTTTTGTTGACGAAAAGATTAATGATATAATGAATAACGGCACTTATGATGATTACGTAAAGATAAAAGGTGATGATACCTTTCCTTTGATGTATGGATTAAAGCCTGCCGCAGACCTTAATGAAGTGATAAAGTTTGCAACACCTATGTCGTATCAAGGCGTAAAACCTGAAACGGAAACAAAGATGGTTGATGGGATGTTGGTTACTAATGAGGTTATAAGACCTAATGTTGACAGGTATAAAGAAGGTGCATATTTATCATGGAAACAAGACCCTGTTTTACAAAATCAATTTCCATTGTTTGATGATTTATATGCACAATTACCGCAGCCGCAGCCACAATATAAACTGCAAGGTGTAAGAACGCCACCTAAAGAAAAGGGTAGTAGTGGATTTGGTGGCATTGGAAACAAGTCAGGAACAGTCAATGTAAAGCAATACACAAGAAGTTCCGATGGGGCTATTGTAACCGAACTAAAAGATAACACTTCGGCTAATGACCCTAAATTATTTGAAATACCAGACAAAGAATTAGAGGTAGGAGGGAAAAAAAGGTCAGAAGAAGTTACTACAATAAAAGACCCCAAAATTGTTGTTAAGAATGGTCGTTTATTTGTTGAAGGTAATGAAAAAGATAAGAGTGTTGAAGATGTAACTATACCAGGTAAATATAGGATTATAGAAATACGTCCAACCGACAAGGGTTTATCATTGGTTCAGAAATTATCTAATACATTTGCTAATGTACCTGTATTTGAAATAGGCGATGACGGCAAGTGGAAAGACGTAGGTGTTAATAACAACATTAATTTAAGGAATTA
>ERZ724505.819-NODE-819-length-18540-cov-9.104138_pt1 | contig 18540 bp, 23 predicted proteins | sample MGYA00376038_ERZ724505 | MGnify/ENA primary metagenome ERZ724505 (study PRJEB28724, sample SAMN07190884) | wastewater metagenome | isolation source: effluent of sewage treatment plant in Hong Hong | place: Hong Kong | collected 2016-03-17 ... | reverse complement strand
TCATCGGGAGACCTCCGAGCACCAGCCGCCGCGCATGGCTTCCTCTGCGCACGGAGAACAAAATGCGTCGGGGCCTTCGTCGTCAGTCGCGAACGCGTGGCGAAGCAGGCGGGTTGCCTGGGCCGTGCAGTCCATATCCCCGCTTTCCCCATGGCGACACTCCGGGTCAGTGCAGACGCATCGCCCGATCGCGCGAGTCTCGGGAAGGACAACCGGCCCATAGGAGAGCAACTGCTTTGCTGAGCCCCCGGGCGTGCCCTGCGCGATCTCTTCGTCCATGGCGTGCGTCCACCGCGTGATTTCCAGAACCGGCTCGCCATCCCATTCAAAGCGGCCCTCGTTGTAGTAGGCGAGGCGGGGCTCATCCCCAGAGAGAACCAAATAGATGCCCTCTTCCCGTGGCAGCAGCGCGCGTCGCAGCAGTTGATAGGCATCGAGGGGCTTTCCCTCGGTGAGCATCTTGACGGCGGCCTTTCCGGCGGGCTCTGCGACGTCGTAGGCCCAGACGTCGAACGCGTCCGGGTATTGTTCGGCGAGTTCGGACAATTCGTCCGAGATCGCGAGAACCTTGGCGATCACGCCGACGTGGCCGTCATTGTTCGTCAGGAGGGTCTGGAGCGCGGAATTGGCCCCATGGGCGGTCTGGAGCGCGGAATTGGCCCCGATGGCGAGATAGGCGGCGGTCATTGGGTCTTTCATGGGGTGGTCTTTCCCTTTCTTCGTGGGGCCGGGATTGGCCCGCGTGCGGGCCGGACCCTGTGTGAGCGATCCGGCCCGAGGCGCGGGGCGATCCTAGATCAAGCCGAGCTGACGGAAGGACGAGAACGCCCCCCGCGCGCCGATCACGATGTGATCCTGTACGGTAATGCCAAGCACGTCTCCCGCCCTTGTCAGGCGATAGGTAAGCGCCTTGTCCTCTTCGGACGGGTAAGGATCGCCGGACGGGTGATTGTGGCAGAAGATGACGGAGCGCGGCCCGTAGGGAAGGACGGCGCGAAAGCAGTCCTGGGGCGTCACAGCGACAGCATGGCGGCCCCCGCGCGCGACTTCGACGGCTCCCAGCAGTTTGTGCCGTGAATCGAGGGCGAGCGCTCGAAACGTCTCGTCCGTGAGCGTGTCTAGTTGCGGGCGGATCCAGTCCGCGACCGCTTCCGGCGAGTCGAGTTTGGGTGCTGGCGCGAGTGCTGCGACGCGCCGGGCCAGTTCGAGGGCGGCGAGCGCGCGTGAGCGCTGGAACGGCGTGATGTCTCGGGGCGTTGGCGCGTCGTGCTCGGTGGTTCCGGCGCGCAGAGAGCGAAGCGAGAGGGAGCGAGGGAGGCCGAGGGCCGCGAGGATTTCGGCGTCTGTTCTGGTGTCGACCATGGCTAAACCTCGTAGGCTTCGGCGACGCAGGGCGCGGCGTCGCGGGATTCGGGGCACTGGGGCGGGCGGTCGGGGTCGTAGAGGTTGTCGCATTCCCGGCAGCGGTAGGCATTCCCGGGGGCGGCCTGGCCGTCAGCCATCCTGAAGGCTTCGGGCTCGAAGTTCGTGATGATCCGGCGAGCCCATGCGACGAACGAAGAGAGAGTTTCGCAGTCGCTAAGCGAATCGGTGTTGGCCCACGACTCGGCGAGGGCATCTACGAGGGCCGCGCAGTCGGCGGCGCGAGTCGTCGCGAGGGGTTCGATTCTTGGCCGTCTGGGCATTTTGGGTTGGTCTCCTTTTTGTGGGGCCGGGATTGGCCCGCGTGCGGGCCGGACCCTGTGTGAGCGATCCGGCCCGAGGCGCGGGACGATCAGGCCTGCGCGGCGTAGAGACGGGCGGCGGCGCGGTCGACGTCGATGCGATCTTCGATCCTGAGCCGCTGGCTGTACTCGGTGAGAGCGGAGGCGACGGCGTAGGCCGAGCGGGGCGCGCCGTAGTCGCGACCGCTCACGGACTCGCGGGCGGCGCGGATGGTGGACAGCGGGAGGCGAGTGGCGCGCACGGCGGCGGCTTCTACCTCTTCAGTCGTCTCGCCGAGCATCAGGCGTTCGGACGCGCGCAGGGCTTCAAGTTCCCACGGCGCGCGATCGAGGAGACCGAAAGAGGCCGCGAGTTCGCGATACGAGCGCGAAGAGAGTCCGTCTCCGACGTGGCGGAAGCGGAATTCCTTGACGTCCTTCACGTTCCAGAGGATGTGATTTCCGCAGACGTAGTCCACGATGCCGGACGTTCCGCCGACGGAGGCCGCGCCGCTCTCGGAGTTCCACAGCATGAGGAATCGAAAGCCGGTCGCGCCGCGGGGGAGGTCGATGGGACGGTTTGTGTTGATGAGGAGGAGGAACGTATCGCGGCCGTCGTGGGGCGAGTAGTAGCAGCCCGCGGGGCGGATCGTCTCGCCGGGCTGAATCAGGGTGTGCGGCCCGCAGTCGTCGGGGGTGGCGGTGCGGGTCGGGCCGGTCCAACCTGGAGAGAGACGGGCGGGCGGGGTCACGTAGCGCGACGCGCTGCGGTCGATGGCGCGCTGGACCATGTCCAGCAAGTCGGCGGTCCAAAGACGCCGATAGGTTTCGCCGGTGAAGGCGCGGACTTGCGCGTTGTCGGTGTTCGCGAGCATCGAGAGGGCGCGCTCGTTTCGGTCGCGGCGGGCGAGGCCGACGGACAGACAGTCCGCGGCGAGCTCGGCGGGCAGTGAGCGAAGGTAAGCGGCGGGCGCTCCAGCGAGGCCCGAGACCTGCGCGAACGCGTGATGAGTGAAGCCGAGCGGATCGGCCCCGCTGCGGGTGATGACGGCGATTCCGTCGACGGAGGCATCCGCGGCGATGGTGAGCGCGCGCGGCATGTAGTCGCGTTCCACGGACGCGGCACGCTCGCGGGTGGCGGCCGCGGTCATGTCCTGCAGGCTCCAGTAGCAGTCCTCAGCGGGACGGGTGCGCCACTGGGTGAAGGCTTGGGTCAGGTCGGTCATGGGTTGGGTCCTTTCGAGGCCGGGCCGGTTCCCGAGGGATTCGGGGCAGGGGGCGCGGCACAGGGACGATTGTCGCATATTTTCACCTAATCGCAGCCCGTAATCTTTTCGTGTACTACCGAAAGATTTTCGCGTAGTCCGCCGCGCTTGTCGTCGTCGTGGATATCCTCCATGACACACACGCGCTCTCGCGTTCCGGGTTGCGTGTGGTGGGGTAGCGAAGAAGGTCAGGGTCCAAGGGTTCGGTCTGGAGCGTTCGCCCCTCGGCTCGTCCTTTCCAGGGCCCGGCCCGAAGCGTCACCCTCGGCATTCCATGGCGAAGGGGAGATCGCCCATCAACGGAACCTCGCGAAGTCGGCCTGCGTGAGCAAGAGGGTAGCGCCCTTCCGCTCCCTACGGGCCATTTGGCTCCCGTGCCCGTCAATACAGGGGCGAAGCGAGGTTCAGGTTCCATCGAACGGCGAGGCCGCACGATGGCTCGTCGTGTCCGTTCCCGTCAAGGCAATGAAGGGCGACGCGCGACGATGAAGCCTCGCGGGCTCGCGCGATGAGAGCGCTGCGATTGCCCGCTCCCCCCGCCGACCGCCGCCGCCCGATGACGCCGAAGGCGGCATCGGATCAGGATGAATGCGCCGAAGGCGCTCCTTCTTTCGTGTCGGTTCTTTCTGCTATTCGAGTGTTCAGACTTTCGTGTCTGAATTTTCACTGATGCTCTTGGGCGCTGCGTCAGCGGCGCCATGCCGTGAAAACCGATTTTGCCCATCGGGCCCGGCAACAGGGAGATCTCCTCAAAATTTTCCACCATTGAGGTGAAAATTATTCCAAGCCTCAACTGCAAGTTTTTCATCCGATGAGAGTGGTCCGAAGACGCACGCGCGAATGCAAGCAACCTGGCGGGTTTCCACTTCGGAATCGACACCGAAGGTCTTGGATCTGAGCATGACGAGGCGGGAGCCGCACTGAGGGCAGACGGGCGGTCGGGCACCGAATGGTGAATTCTGGGATTCCTCGAGCCGCGCATCGATCCCGGACAACGGATCTGCTTCTCTTGGTTTCGCTTCCTTGTTTGGGGCTTTCAGGCCCATGCCGAGTTGAATTTTCTCGACGGCTTCGTCGGTCAAGCGGCGCCGGCCCTGGGAGTCTTCGCTGTGCTCGGGCCCGGCCGCTTCGGGCGGCTGTAGTTTGCCGGGAAGGCACGCCTCGAATTCCCTGGGGTTGAGAAGGTACGCCTCGATCTCGGCGATGGGTTTTCCCCGCGGAGCCGTCGTGATCGTCGTCTCGATGCGCGTCTCCTTGTGCATCGAGCGGCGATCGGCGTCGAGCCAGGTCCAGTCGAATTCGTGTTTCGTCGTCATCTCATCCTCCACTTCGCCTGCCACTCATTAGGCGTTTGGTGGGACATACACCAGTCGTCAGCGCCGCGCTTAACCGGGGATGGAGTCAGCCTGCATTCGCCGTCCGATCCGTGCGGAGCCGGAATATCACCGACACGAACAGCCGCCGCGTAAATCCGCTGCGCATCATCGGACCAGTAGAACGCGACGCACGTCCGGCATGTTTCTTTGTCCGGTCTCATCCCTCTACCTCCACCCCGGCTTCGCGGAGGAACACAGACGACGGGTAGATCCATCTCTGGCCGTGGCGCCGAAATCCAGCATCGCGAAGGAGTCGGCGGGCCCTCGCAAGGGCACCACGCCTTCCGCCAGACCCGCGAAGCGGCGATCTCTTAGAAACAAGGCGTCCGTGGATCGCCAGATCTGCCACCCACGAAGACGACACGGGGCTGCCGTGCGCAATGAATCGAAGCAGGCAGATGTCGTAAGCGATCGCGGCTCGCTCCATTTCGTCTCTCAAGACCTTGAAGTCGCTCACGGCTGAAACGAGTGACGCGCAAAGCGGGCCAGATGGAACGCATCCGCCATGTTGTCGTCGAGCTTGTAGGACCGCGCCGTGCGAAGAAGAGAGATCCCAGGACGAACCCTCTGAGCCTCGAGGATGGACTTCGTTCCGGTGTCTTCTCCGTTCGTGCGATCAGGAATCACGCCGGCCCACTTCTGCCACCGCTGAGGATTCGGCCGCACGACCGGGATTTTCATCGATCGGAGAAGCCATTCCCACGCGAGAGATTCCCCGCGGGCGTAGTTCGCCTTGCTGCCGCCCATCGCGACCGGAAGAGGGTGAAGCATCTCGACCGCGGCGCCGGCGATTTCGAGCAGCGGATATTCGCCCCCGGGATCTTCTCTGTGGTGAGATTCGATGCGCGTCAGAATGCTGTCGAGGTTGTAGGTTTTTCCGTCGTCCAGCATCGGGATCGGAACGATTCTCAGGAAGTCGTCGTCGTGTCCCAGAAAGCACATGGCGCCGGTCTTGCCTGGGTCGACTCCGAGGTAGATCTTCACAGGCCCTCCGATGCCTCAATCGACAGCATGACGATCCGGCGAGCCCAGCCGCTGAAGAACGTGTCCGCGTTCTTCAGGTCGCGGGCTCGAGAAAGCCGAGACGCGGCCAGCGTCGCCGTGACACCCTTCAGGTCGTCGTTCCACTCGGCCACGTTGCGCGCGGCCGAGATCGTGGCTTCGCCGACGATGCCGTCGGCCTTCACGCCGAGAAACCGCTGAAGGCGCATCACGGCAACCGGAACACCCTCGTTCACGGCAGCGTCGAAGGTGGTCAGGGCCAGGAATGCGGGAAGCTTGTCGCCCTGGATCACACTCCAGTAGTACTCACGGTAGAACGCGCGCGCGTCTTCGATCGTCCACCGCTTCGCGTCCGCATCGGTGAAGTCGTTCGACGCGTCCTTGTCGAGCCGCGCGCGCATGTACGCGGACAGGCGCTTCGACCCGTCGAGGCGCTTCACCTCGGCGAGAGAGATCCCGTGATTCGTCGGGCCTCCAGGGTCGTTCGGGTTGTCCACGTAGCCACCCTCGATAGCGTCGGACAAAACGAACTTGAGGCACTTCTCGAAGTCGCCGAGAGGGAGGACTCGCCCCTGCGTCTTCGGAGCGTTGGTTTCGGTCATTGGGATGGTCCTTTCAAGAAAAAGCAGCACGGACAGAGAAAAGATCGCGGCGACGCCGGCCGGGAGCCCGAGAACGACGTCGCCGCGTAGGTGCCTCAAGGGCTACTCGGAGGCCCCGTCGCCGCCTTCGTCGTTGTCTTCGGGGAGGCCGAGCTGCTGTCCGGAAACGATCTCGCTCTCCTTCACGATGGAGTCGTCCTGGGCGCGCTTCCAGACGTCCTTGCCCTTGACGGTGTCGCGATAGCACTTCACCTCGCGGGTGTCGACGCCGTCGCGGAAGATCGCGGCTTCCTTCGCGAGAGACGCGCGGGCCGCCGAAACGGCCGAATCGAGCGCTCGCTTCGCGTCGCGCCACGCGGACGCCTGGGTTTCCAGGTCTTCCTCGGCAGAGCGAAGATCCTGCTCGCGCTTCGCGACCGTCTTCGCCTGCTTCTTGAGATCGTCTTCGGTCAGCTTCACCGAGAGGACGAGGGTCTGATACTTGCCAGCCATTGAGTGACTTCCTTCTTTTCGTAAACGCGACGCCCTCCGAACCGGAACGATCGAGGTCCATAGTTCTTGAGGCGCCACCTGTTGAGGGTCTTCCGCGTTACGCCAAGCATCTTGGCGGCAACGTCGATCGAGACCGCGTCAAGGAGCGTTCTGCTCATGTCTGCGATTGTCCCTGAATGTCCCATCATGAGTCAAGCTCAATTTTTCGGAATCTACTTTGGGATTCATGAACGACGACTTTGTCCCCGGAGAGCCCGCACCCGCCGGCGCCGGGACGGATCCTCAAATCGAAGGGGCCGCTCCTGCCGCTCCTGAACCCAGTCAGCCGAACCCCGACCCGTCGCAGCCCGAGCCTTCAGGCTTTGTGTTCGCCGGACGCACCTTCGCCACCCAGGCCGAAGCCGAAGCGTTCGTGATGCACAACTTGAAATCTCAGGCGGGACGGATCCGGGCTTTTGAGCGACGCCTCGCCGAGTCGGCGACCGCGCCGCAGCCCCAGACCCCTCAGCCGGCGCCCCCGGAAAACAACGAGCCTCAGTCTGGTTTCGACCAGACCGTCTATGACGAGCTCGCGGCGAAGTACGGGCGCGACGCGGCCGAGCGATACCGAGTCGACGAAAACCTGAAGCATCAGCGCGCACTCACGGATTACCGGATCGAGCGAGAGCTCGCCCCACTCCGCGAGGCCCGCGAGGCCCAGGAAATCAGAGATCGGACGGCGAATCTGTTCTCCCAGGCAAGGGACGTCAAGGATCCGAGCAGCGGACAGCTGCTGTTTCCTGAGTTCCAGAGCCCGGAGGCCAGCCGCGCGGTGCTGGAAATCTGGAACCGGTTTCATCCTGAGCACGCCCTTACCCCTGCCGGCATCCGTGACGCCGTCATGATCTACAGGGGCAGCGCCTTTACCGCTCAGACGAGAGCCGGGTCCGTTCCTCCATCGCGGCCGGCTCCGTCCGGCGGTGCGATTCCGCCCTCTCCGGGCGGGTCGCCCGCAGGGACGGGCCGTCCGGCACCCGTTCTCGGTCTCCCCCGCAGCCTTCAGACTGATGCGCTGACGGGAGAAAGGTTCTAGTTACATGGCCGGTGAGTTCGTTCCTGCGTCGCTTTACAGCGCGTCTCCCATTTCGGGCCGTCGTGACCCTCAGGGCAACAACGGCACGTTCAACAAGCCTCAGATCGACGGCCACCTCAAGTGGCTCGAGCCTTCTGTGGCGCCCTTCGCGACCCTGCTCGCGAACAAGAAGAATCAGCTCCCCGACGTTGCGGGGCCGATTCACAAGTGGGCCAAGAAGTATCCCTACCCCAATGTCGTCACCCTCGCGTCCGACGCGACGTCCGGTGCTACGACGCTGACGCTCCAGTCCGGCGACGGCGCCAAGCTCGCCGCCGACTATCTGCTCTTCAACATCCGCACGGAAGAGCGTGTTCGCGTGTCCAGCGTTTCGGTCGACACGCCCACCGTCACCCGAAACCTCGGCTCGTCCGGCGGCAACGGGATGACGGCGGGCGACCAGCTGCTCATCCTCGGCCCGTCGCGCGAGGACGGCGCCGGCATCGGTTCGATTCGTTCGACCCTGCCCGTCGAGGACTACAACTATCTCGAGATCACCCGCCTGCCCTTCGGGCTCACGGGCCGCATGCTCAACACCGAGCAGTACTACGGCAACGATCTCGAGAACGAGCAGCGCGACAAGTGGCACGAGTTCGCGAAGATGATCGAGAGGAAGTACTTCTTCGGTGTTCGCGACCTGCGCACCGGAACGCTCGGCAACGGCCAGAACACCATGGGCGGCTGCGCGGACTTCATCCGTCACAACGTCTGGGATTTGAACGGCAACCAGATCACCCAGACGAGCTTCAACGACTTCGCGAACGAGGTCATGAAGTACGGAGCCGGCGGCTACATCGGGGGTTCCGGCACGCCCCAGAAGCTGCTGTTCGGCTCGCGCGCGCTGTTCCAGGTCGTTTGCGACTGGGCCGGCGAGAAGGTGCGCTATGCGCAGAACGACAAGGTTGTCGGCATGGAGATCATGAAGATCCAGACCGCGGTCGGGGTCATCACCATGTTCCCGTCTGCGATCTTCGACACGGTCGACGCCCTTCGCAACCAGGCGTTCGTCATCGACATCAACGAAATCGCGCCCGCCAACTACAAGGGCCGCGCGACTCGTCTCCTCTCCGACCGCCAGGCGAACGATGTCGACGCCCGCGAGTGGGAGCTGTTCAACGACTCCACCCTGCAGTTCCCCATCGAGGAAGCGCACGGCCGGATCCTGAACATCGGCTTCTAAAAGGCCGACTCTGAACATCGGCTTCTAAAAGGCCGACTCCTTGGGGGCCTGCCGAGCAATCGGGGGCCCCCGAGGAAACCTTCAACTCCCAACTTCAAAGGAAACTCACGCATGAACGCTCTTCGCAAACTCACCCTGTTCGCGGCGATCTTCGCCGTCCTCGCCCTGTCCGTTCCCGCCTCGGCTCAGACCCAGTTCGATCTTCTCAACGCGTACCTCAACGGCTCGGCATCCGCCGTCGTCAAGACCGCCGACGACTCCGACGTCGCGTTTCTGATTCGCTACGTTGGCACCTCCGCTTCCGGCACCGTGGACGTGGCCGCGAACGGCGACATCACGCTCAAGGCCGGCGCCGCGGGAAGCGAAGCCGTGGACACGTCGATCGAGTGCGACGCGTCGATCGCGGCCACCGGCTCGAGATCCGGCATCATCGACGTTTCGGATTCGGCCTGCGACACCGTCGGCGAGGTCATGGCGATCATCAACGGGCAGGTCACGTCGACCGGAGCCCACAACTGGATCGCCGTGCCACTCGATTCGCTCACCTCGGACGATCTCAACTGCGGCGGCAGCGGATGTCTCGTGGCCGTCACCGGCGCCTCGGCGTCCACGCTCGATGGCTACGGGGTCAAGGTCGACACCGACGTCGCGCTCACGTCGACTACCGCCCTTGTCCCGCCCGCGTTTCGAAAGATTTCGGCCTACGTGTCGAGCCCTTCCAGGAACGGCGTGACGCTGAACTCGCCCAATCCGTTCAAGGGCCAGAGGACGATGATCGCTGCCGTCAATGCGACTTCGACCTACGCCTCCGGAACGAGCACGTTCACGGTCGTGGCCTCGACGCCTTCTTTTACGCAAACGTCGGCGTTCACGAGTACCAACCGGACGCTGTACTCCCTGGCCGCCGGCGCCACTGCCACGAACAAGGTGTTTTTCACCTTCTCCGACAACGGGCGTGTCCTGGGAGACTTCGGCGAACGCCTTCTCGTGAGAGTCACCAACTCGGCCGCGATGTCGTCGGCGACGCTGGTGGCGAACGGGATCACCTACTCGTCGCCCGTCGCAAAGTAAGACTTCTCTGCGAAAGATGGGGGCCATTCAGGCCCCCACGAAACTGAAAGGAACGGTCACACTATGCCCCGAGGCGATGTCCTGATCGGTGGAATGCGGTCTCCGCAAGCGAAGCCCACCAACGAGCCCAAGCGATTCGAGTACCAGCCGGACACCGGGAAAGAGGTGACGTTCGAGTCGCGTCACCGGAACTACCGGATCCAGTTGAACACCCCTGGCTGGCGCTACGACCAGATGACGGGCCAGAGGGTCAAGGATCCGAACAAGGTCATCGTCTTCAGGCACGGCCTCTACTCGACTTCCGACCCCGACGAGATCCAGGCCATTATCGGATCGTCGTTCTTCGGAGCCCCGAAGAAGTCCAACGTGTGGCGGCGGTCCGAGCGTCAGCGTCTCGAGGCGAGCGCCGCGGTCGAAGATCTGATCGCCCAGGTCAAGGAAACCCCCGAGCTGCTTGTCGACATGGCGGCCCGCCTGCGCGCTATCCCCGGAATGGAGCGGGTGTTCAACCTGGTTCCGAAGGTGGATGGGGATGGCGAGGCGAATCCTGAGTCCAACCAAACCGGAGAACTGTGAGCTATCCCCTCGCCAACTCGGCCCTCATCACGAACCTTGCGGATGATTCTGGAACCGGCCTAGACGGATCGGCTGTCGATGCGGCGTTCCTGGGCGAGCTTGCCCAGAGCATCGACGATGCGGTCTACGACGCCGACAACCCTTCGGTTCTTCCGAAAGACATCACCGGCGAGGTCGTGACGGGCCGTGGCGGCGAGGCGAACCTCAACGCTCGCTTCGTTTCGGCCGAAGATCGACTCGATGCGCTCGAGTCAGCGTCGAACGACTTCGATCCGGCCGGAACCGCGGGCGAAACGATTGCGGATCGCCAGCTTTGCTATCTGAGCGATGGCGCCGGAGGGCGCACGGCGGGCGCGTGGTACAAGGCGGACGCAGACACTGCCGAGTACTCGTCGACCGCAAAAGCGCTCGCCTTCTGTATCGGTGGAGCGGCGGCGGCTGCGGTCGGGTCGTTTCGCCAGGTCGGCCTCGTAACCGGCCTGGGCGGGCTTGTTGCTGGTTCCGTGTACTACGCGAGCGGGACCGCCGGATCGATCACTGCCACGCCTCCGGCGAATGCCGTCATGGTTGGAGTCGCGGCGTCTTCGACTTCCCTGGTGATGAGCCCTCAGCTCGCAAGCCTGGCGAGGATCGAGGCCGCAGAAACCGACATTGCGACCCTCGAAGCACTGACCTCCGGCGCTAACGGGTCGCTGTCGACGATCGCGGCGCGTCTCCTGGTGTCGCTTCAGACGAACGGCTACCTTCAGAACCCCTACCCGAAGGAGCTGGTCCACACCATCGGGACCGGCTCGCATACCGGACGAGCGTCCGGGATGTTCGATCAGATTTCTGCGGCCGTGGCAAATTCCGGCGCCGCGGCAACGACAGTCTGGACGAAAAGCCTCGTCGCGAACACGCTCGACGCAAACGGAAAAACCCTTCGCGTCAGAATGTGGGGAACCTGCGCAGCCAACGGAAACACGAAAACGGTTCGCTTCGTGTTCGGCGGAACGACCGTTGTCTGTTTTTCGTTTTCCGGAACTTCAGACTGGTTCGTTGACGTGGTCGTGCAGCGAAGAACCGCATCGACTCAGTCGATCGGAACGCATCCGAACAGGCTCTCCGGCGATCCGGTGGTGACGACGGCCGCGGAAACCCTCACCGGGGCCGTGACGGTCAGCGTCACATTGCAGGGGGCATCCTCGAGCGATATCACTCTTCAGGGACTGTCGGCGGTGATCGAATGAGCTTTCCCCCGGGCGAAGCCGGATTCTCCGGCCCGATCGAATCGACGAAAAGGGCGATCACTCCCGCGCGACTGGGGGTCATGAGACTCGGCGCGTCTCGCCTGGGCTTCGTTCCTTCCGATGTCGTGGTGGTTTCTGGTCAACCCATGTACGCAAACTTTCGATCAGATAAGCAGCCCGGCGTCTACGCGGCGGAGCCGACGTTCACCGAGGTGCTTCGATGAATCGCGGCGCCCTTCGAGAAGAGCTGAAGGCCGTCCTTCAAGAGCCGGCCGGGGAAGAGTACGACCTGTGGTCGAAACCCCAGCTGAACGCCTATCTCAACATGGGGCTCGCCGAAATGGAGGCGGCGATCCTGGAAGTGGATTCGGCGGCGTTCGTAGCCGAGGATTCGTTCGGGGTCACCGAAGGAATTCAGCTCTACGCGGTTCCGCTAGGTTGCATGTCGATCCTGCGCGTGACCGGCGCAACGGCAAGGCTGCGCCGCAGAGACGAAGGCGAGATTCAGCGAGAAAATCTCGGCGGAACGAGAGCAGACACGTTCTCGAAGTACGGAATTCTCGGGCGCTACATTCGCATTTCCCCGATCCCGGCAACGAGCGCGGCAAACGCTTTGACGATCACCTATGTTCCGACCCTGACGATGGCGGCCGACGAGGACACTCCGGGAATCCATCCGAACCTGGAGCGTGGGATCGTCATGGCGGCCGCGCAGATCGCCCTGCAAGCTACCGGCGACAAGGACATGCTCGGAACGGTGATGATCCAGAAGTCCGAGATTCTGAAGACGATTCCGAAGTACTACCGCCCGGCTCAGGACGGGGTCCGGTGGATTCGCCCCGACTACGACGAAATCGACGGAGACGATCCGGCGGGCTTTGACTTTTCCGTGCGGGGCGATCAGTTGGTGTCTCGCTGATGGAGAAGAAGCTCTTCAGGGTCGAGAACCTTGAAGGCGGGCTGGTTGACGGAGTCCACGCCTCCGACCTTCAGGCGTCAGAGGCGGACAGGCTCGTCAACTTCTATCCGTTCGGCGGAAAACTCGTTCGACGTCGCGGATGTCGAAAGACCGGGCTGCAAGCCGGGGCCCAGATTCTCGGGCTTCACGCCTTCAGCTTCGACTCTCTCGGGTCCGAGGTCTATCGCCTGATCGCCGGCGTTTCTTCCGGCTTCTTGGCCGATGACGGAAGCGAGTCCTTTTACTCGATCGCCGATGACGGAGAGCCGTATGTTGGATCCGGGCTCTGGAGCATCGCGCAGCACGATTCCGAGGCGTGGGCGACGAGGCCCGGAGAGCCGATCAGGAGAGTGACCATGTTCGAGGTTGCGAAAGCGGGGATCGATGCCCCTGAAGACACCATGGCGGGCGCCGAGGGTGTTGCGGGAGAACTGAGTCAGGGCACCTACCGCTATTTCGTCACCTTTGAAACGTCCACCGGAAACATGAGCGTCCCGTCTGCCGACGTAGAAGTGACGCTTGTCGGGACCAGCAAGGTCGAACTGTCCGCCATTCCGGTTTCATCGCAGGCGCGCGTCTCGTCGCGGGTCTTGTGGAGGACCAGCGTGGACGATGCAGGGCAGGCGTATTTCCTCGCGAGAATCGAGGACAACTCGACGACCACCTACACGGACAACACTCCGAACGAAAGCCTCGGAGATCCGTTCGACTACAACCTCATCGACCCCCCAGAGCCCACGAACGGATGGAAGTCGTTGTGCTCGTGGAAGGAGCGCTTGTGGGCGCACGACGGTAGCGCGCTCTACTGCACGAAGCCGGGGCTTTTCGAGACCTGGGAACAGTCGTTCGAGTCGTTCGGCCCGGACATCGTTGGCGTCTTCCCCTGGGACGATCGACTGATTGTCGCGACGCGCACGAAGGTGTTCTACGTTTCCATGACCGGCGTCGATGAGGCCGGCGCCCGATTCGACGTCAACGCACTGACCCTCGACCACGGCTGCACTTCGCACCACTCGATTCAAAGCGCAGAGGGGCGCCTGTTCTGGTTTTCGGGCGAGAACGTGTACATGTCGGACGGGTCGGAGGTTGTTTCGATTTCGAACGTCGCGATACGGAAGGCGATCGACAACGCTCTCGCGTCCGGATTTGCGATTTCGTTCGCAAAAATCGACGCTCACTTCGGCTGGTACATGCTTTCGCTCGCTACCGATTCTGCGTCGAGCAATGGGATCGTCTTGTGTTTCAACTGGCGATCCGGGAAGTGGCACACGTTCTCTTACTTGCAGTCCGGGCTCGGGCTGGTGGCCTCCGCGGACATTCCCGGCGATGACGGCCTGACGCGTTACGCGGCCATGGGTTCCGACGGAATCGTCTACGAACTCGAAGCAGGAGATCGCGATGGGTACTCGAATTCTGAGAGCGGAGACGCAATCGTTGCAACGTTCAGGGGCAAGTCGTTTTCGTCCAGTCCATCCATGATGATCCTGAGAAAGGTCCACGCGCACATCTCAGTGCTGGATCCGGAGACGGCGCCCGAGCCGTCATCAAAGTGCATGGTCACGTTTCGCCTCTACGGAGACGGGCGCGCAGACGCCATGCGTGAAAGAGCAGTCGACATTCTGTCCAACCGGCAGCGGCGAGAGTGGAGCCGCGTGGGGCTTTCTGGGGGTCACGGCGCAGAGTCCGACCTTGTAACTCGTCTCAAGGCCGTGGAAATGCAGGTCGAGCTCGAGTACTCGGGCACACAGGCGATCGAAGTAATCGGCTTCGGCCTCGAGGCCGACACGTTTGCCGTTGCTCCGAGGGCGATCTAAATGGCTCGAACGGTTTCCGGGCTCGGGGCCATCTTCATTGCCAGGGGCGGGATCACCCAGAGGCAGGTCGACTCGATTCGCGACAAGATCGTTGAGCTTGCGCGAGCGTTCAATGAAATCTCGGGCCTCGAATCGAGCGGAACAAAGCTCATGGCGGGTGAGCGCCCAGGATTGCGCGCCGGACTGTTTCAGGGCCTCGGGGCGCACACGTTCGCCGCTGCGAACACCTCCGAAGAGGTGACCCACAACCTCGGGCGCGTTCCGATCGGGCGCCTTGTTCTGGCCCAGGACGCCGCCGGGTCAATCTACGACTCGGACCGCGCGAACTGGAACACGAAGACCGCTTTTCTGAAATCTGACGCTTCGGGTTTGACGGCTACGGTACTTTTTTTCTGAGGGTCTTTTTCCATGCTGAACGTTGAAGCCGCAATGGCCGGTCTCGGGTACGGGTCGGATCCGACTCTCGGATTCAATCCGGCGGAGCTGTCGACCGGGATCGTGCGCACCCAGATTCCGGTGCAGCGGCGCGCGGGCGCCCCGAGCGACGACGACATCGAAGACATGCTCGAGGTCGACGGCGGACTGAACAGCATGGATCTCGAAGAGCTCGAGCCGAACGAGGTCGAAGACCGAAACGGTTTCAGCGCGTTCACGCGATCGCGGTTTGTCGAGAACGCGGCTCCGACCGCCGTTCAGCCGCGAATGGCCGGCGCCATGAGGGGCCTGGGCCTGTGATGGACGACGGAATCGCCGCCGGCTTCCGGGCTCTCGGAAGCGGTCCGGCAGACCAGGGACTTGCCGGAGTCGAGCCCGGCAGGAAGAAGGGGCAGTCTGCCCCGACGGCGAGGCCTCAGGGAGACCGCGGGGGTCGGCCCATGCAGCCGCAGGCCGCCACGCGCGACGCCGGCCCGATTTCCATTCCAGCTCCCGGAAGCGTCGGAGTCGAACTTCTTCGGAAGTTCGGTCGCTACCCTTCCGCGAATCGCCCCGACGGCGCGCATCCCGAGCTTGTGCCCGGCGTCCTTGCCTACAACCCCTTCGAGGGAAGGTGGATCGAGTAGATGGCGAACAACGATAATTGGTGGGAGTACCCGGACCAGCAATTCCCGGACGGAAATTCCGGGTGGACCCCGAACGACCCCTACAACAGACCGCCCGGCGGCGGCGACGCGGGCCAGACGAAGTGTGCCGACGGCTGGCACGTTGAGCCGAGCACGGGGGGTTGCGTCCCCGACAAGGCGGCCTGCCCTGACGGTTGGGCCATGGGCGAGTTCGGGAAGTGCGTCGAGTTGTTTCCTGGAGGCTCCGGGGGGGAGGGCGGCTCTGGGGGTTCTGGCAAGGCCGGAAAGGCCGGAGGCCTGTTCGGAGCCCTGCCCTGGAATCCCGAAACCAAGCCCTATGAGTTCCAGCCGTGGACGCCTCCGAAGCCGACGGCTCTCGACACGAGCCTCACGAAATCGCTCGAGGAATGGCTTGGCTCGTGGGACAAGAGCGTCCCGTTCACCGATCGCGTCATCGCTCAGTCGAAGTCGTCCGCTCTTCGCTCGTCTCTTGGAAAGCAGAACGCGAACCGCGAGGCGATCCTTGCCGACCAGATTCAGCGTGGCGTTTTCAAGTCGTCGGCCACCGGGTCTCGCCTCGATGCGTCCCGGCGCGCGGCGCAGTCTGCGTTCACCCAGGCGAGTCGAGACATCGACACGACGGCTGCGGTTCAGAACGATGCCGCGCTGTATCGCAATCGCATGTCGGCTCTCGACGCGGCGCAAAAGCACGTCGACAACGAGCGGAACTTCCTGCTTCAGTCGCAGATGGACGACTTCACCCGTCAGGCGAAGCTCGCCGACATTCAGCAGGCTTACTACCGGCTCGAACAGGAGCGATGGAGCCTGATGAACGGTTGGAACCTGAGCAAGTACGGAATCGACGTCGGGTCGAATAACGCTATGCTGGCCCTGTTCGCGCAGCTCATGAACGGGACCGCAGCGTAGGAGATCGCCCATGCCCTTCGGAATTGACGACGCTCTTCTCGTTGCCGGCATCGGTTCGATGGTCGGGAAGCTCTTTCAGGGGAAGGGCGCCCAGAAACGAGCCACGAACCGCGCCAACGTCGAAGAGCAGAGCTACAACGACGCCGTTCAGTACTGGCTGCAGCAGCAGGCCCAGACGGAACAGAACCGGCAGAACAGAATCTCTCTGATCTCGTCCTTCGCAAAGTCGAATGGACTAGAAGGATTCATGTCGCCCGAGATGGAGTCCATCCTTCGAAGGGCCGCTCCGGTTCCGACCCCTCCCCCGTTCCGGCGCGGATCCGACAATGCCGGCTCGACGTGGGATCTCATTGGCAGCCTGATCGGTGAGGGCGCCGGACTCGCCGGAAATGCGATGGCGTCGCGCAGCGCGCGGCTCGCCCCGGGGGTTCGTTCTCGGGCGACCATGCCTACGTTTTCGTCGAGCGACTTCATGGGCCCGTGGTCTAGGTTCGGGATCGGGGGAGGCGTCCCCCTCGGATCGTCCGTGCCCTGGTACAACTCGAGTTCCTTCTGGCAGGGCCAGAAGTGAACCCGGTTGCAGCGTTCGACCGGCTCAACCGAGCCGCGCAGGTCGAAGACAGCATGGCCGAGGTGCGCGCCGCGGCGAACGCTGACGCTCAGCGTCTGTTTCAGAACATCGCGGCGATCGCCGCAGAGCAGCGGGCGAGAGACTTCAGCGTCGCACAGGCCAGAGAGTCGCAAGACGCTCAGATGGACCGTGCGATTTTGAATGAGGGCGGCGAGGCCGAGCGGGCCGCCGCGCGAAACGCCATCGAAACGCAGCGCTTCGAGTACCAGAAGGAGCACGATCGCGTCGCCCAGGGCAACACGCTCGTCCAGAGGGCTGTCGGGCTCGGAAACTCCGAAGCCGCCAAGAGCTTTTTGGCGGCGCAGGGACGGGAAGATCTCGCCGACGAAGTGGTGTCGGCGATCGAGGCCAGGCGCGGTGAGTCCGGCTGGAAGTCGGCTGTAGAGGCCGCGAAAGTTGCGGCGACGGCGTCGTCCGCGTCGGCTCTGCGCCAGCACCCCGGGTTCCAGAAGTTCGGCGACGAATCCACCGTGGCCGCCCTCGAGGTGGCCGGAAGGGTGGCGGAGGAGAAGCGCCGTCGGCAGGCCGCGCTCGACAACTCGCTCATCGACAGGCGAAATGCACCCCCGAAGCCTCCGGCGCCGCCCCGCGGGATCTCCGAAGCCGAAGTGCGCCAGAACCAGGCGGCGATTATCAGGTACCAGCGGCAGCTCTCGGAACTGGAAGATGGCGATCCTATGGCTGAAGAGCTGCGATCCGCGATCGAGCGATCGAGGGGCGTGATCCAGCAATATGAGGCGCAGAAGCAGGCTGGGGCCGTCGACCGGCTGCGCAAGGCTCTCGGCCTGGGTGGATCGAAGTGATTCCGTGGCGCGAAATCGCCTCGAAAATTTCGGCCCTTGATCCGGACCTGAAGAGCACCTTCGGGTTTGCCGATTCGGCGCTTCCGGCCGAGAACGTAAGGAAGCTCGTTCAAGCGGTGCCCGAGCTCGCATCAGAAATCGACACCTCCGACCTCGAGGATTCGATTCGCAAGTTTCAGGCGGCCCGGGTGGACGCCGGAGAAGCGGCAGCTCTCGGAAGGGCCGCGGATGACGCATCGTCCGCCCTGAGCGTCATGAAAACGGTCGCCGCTCCGGGCCTGGAGGCCGTCTCGGCGGCGGGTCGCGCCGTGGGCCTGCTCGGACCCGAGGAAACCCCCGGGGACGTCGTCAAGGCCAAGGTCGGCGGCGGACTGCTCGGATCGGCCGCCGCGGGCCCCACAGACGTAATTGCCGACCCCCTGTCGTGGGCCGGCGGAGCCGTCGCGAAGGCGGCCGGAATAGGTCCGCGCGTTCTGGCGGCCATGGGCGCCATGGGGCTCGCCAAGGGGGCCTTCGGGGCCCTGGGCCGGTCCGTGGCGGCCGGCGGGTCCGGGGACTCGTCTGCGGCCCAGGAGGACGCCGTCCGTCTTGCCGCCTCTGTGGCGGCCTCAATGGCGTTCCCGCTCGTAGGGGCGGCGGGCGGGGAGCGGAGGGTTCGCGTCCCAGAAATCGCCGGAGAGGTGGTTCCGCCCCCGGCGACTCCCCCGAAGGTCGCCGTCGAGGTTGCCGCCCCTGCGAC
>ERZ724505.818-NODE-818-length-18557-cov-6.172035_pt1 | contig 18557 bp, 17 predicted proteins | sample MGYA00376038_ERZ724505 | MGnify/ENA primary metagenome ERZ724505 (study PRJEB28724, sample SAMN07190884) | wastewater metagenome | isolation source: effluent of sewage treatment plant in Hong Hong | place: Hong Kong | collected 2016-03-17 ... | reverse complement strand
GTTCCCAATAAAGCCGTTGTCGAAAAAGCCACGCGCGCTTCCAAGGCGCTTAAATGTAAGATCAACGCTACCTGTCATTTCGATCGCAAAAACTATTTTTATCCGGATTTACCGTCCGGCTATCAAATTTCGCAGTACTCCGATCCCCTCGCCTCTAAAGGCGTTGTGCAATTTGGGGACGGCAAGAGGTGCGGCATAACACGCTTACATTTGGAAAATGATGCCGGAAAACTGATGCATAGAAGCAACGGATCGCTCTGCGACTACAATCGTGCCGGCACACCGCTGATGGAAATTGTGACAGAGCCGGAATTGCGAAGTGCGCAAGACGCCGTGGAATTTGCCCAAGAACTGCGCCGGATCATCATCGCTGCCGATTCTACCGAAGCCGATATGTTCAAAGGCATGATGCGTTTCGATGCCAGTATTTCCATGCGACCCAAAGGCGATACCAAACTCTACCCACGCGTCGAAATCAAAAACCTCAACTCGTTTAAGTCTCTGGAACGCGCGCTCACGTATCAGCAGAATCAGCTCATCAAACAATGGGAAGCAGGCACGCCGCCAACTGGCGAAACAACCGTTGGCTGGTTGGATGATGAAGAAAAGACTGTTTTGTTGCGCGACAAAGAATCAGCCGCCGATTATCGCTACTTCCCGGAGCCCGATATTCCACCGTTGGCACTCGACCCAAAGTGGATCGAAGAGATTGCGGGTGCCATGCAAAAATTGCCCTCCGAAATGAAGCAGGAATACATGGGTATGGGTATTAGTGAAGCCGAAGCGGTATTGCTCGTTGATCAGCCGAAATTACGCTCACTGTTCGATGCCATTAATGCCAAGACGAAAGACAGCAAACGTGCGTCGTCGCTGGTACTCACACAGCTCACAGGATTTCTCAAGCAACAGGACAAGACGATCGATCAAGCGCCATCAGTTGCCGCAATGATCGAACTGGCCGAGGCGATTGCATCCGGCACCATCAGCACGAATGCCGGCAAGGAAGTGCTGGAAGCCATGATCGAGTCCGGCAAATCCGCCAACGTGATTATTGAGGAAAAGGGTCTGAAGCAAGTATCGGATACCGGCGCTATTCTCGAACTCGTGAAAAAAGCGATCGCCGCCAACCCGCAGGCAATCCAAGGATTCAAAGGCGGCAAAGCGGCGGCTCTCGGCCCCGTCGTCGGCTGGATTATGAAAGAGAGCAGAGGCAAGGCGAACCCGAAGATGGTCAGTGATATGTTGGTGAAGGAGATTGGATGAGGAAACAGAAGAACCAGAGGATGCAGAGGAACCAGATGAAAGGATCGATGCATAGAGAAAATCCTCTGTCCTAAGTCCTAATCCCTATAACGCCATCCAACGTTGAAAGAAAATTCCCACTGCCATCATAATGAGTGCAAACGAAACGAGAATGAGAATCATGGAACGGAAACGGTGTTTGATGGCATTTTCAGCTGGTTCAAACGGAATGCCGGCTCGCCAGCTATCGGCAATCAGCATAGCCGTTACACCGGCAATGAGAGCTGTAAACGGCTGGAAGAAGACGGCAACTATGATTTCGCATACGGCAAAGACCGCAAGCGCGATGCCAAACGGTGTAAAAGTATCAGCCGATACCAGCTTCTCTTTGCGCGACATTCCAAAAATTAAGCCGGCAAAACTGAAGATCAAAAACAACGCAGGTGCAATGGTAAACTGCGCCACAAACGGCAATTGAACTGCCAGCAGAAGTCGATCAGGAACAACTAAGGAAAGAAGTGTAGCCGCCGTCAGACAATACAGAAGTGGTGTAACCGACTGCGTGAGAAACCGGAACGTGAAGATGAAAGCAAAGCGCAGGAGGAAAATAAAAACCAGCCACATGCCGATATGAGCAAACAGATACAGTGTAAATTCGGACGCTTCATCGAGCGGAGCAGTGCGACTGCACGGGTCGACAAACAATATTCCATCGGTATCTGGCTGCGCGTAGTACAAGCCGTTATCGTCGGCTTTAAACTGATCGGTGACAAGGGCTGGAATACGCACCGTCTGCCTCCCCCACTGCGGGCCTTTCCAACTATAAGAAACGTGCAAATTCGTCAGATTCGTTTTCGCATCGTGACTAATAATTTTACCAACAAACACACTGTCCGCATTCAGAAAATCTGTCTGATAGTCGATAACCGGGCAAATAGCGTTTGCATGAGGAGTAACAAAGACGAAACAGGCTAAGAGGAGCGGAAGCCAGTATCGTTTTATCTGCATAAATACACAGTAGCGCAGATAAAGATGAATACAAAAATTGACAAAAGCCAAAACACAATTACTGTATGCCAATCCGCTGCGCAAGTTGCTGATCCAGGAGGATTAGCCAAGACGAAGCGGAGAGCTCGATCAGGTACGCACACCGATGAGACTAATCACCTTTACTGACCACACTGGAACAGAGCGGTCATTCCGGATCGCCGACGACACGCCAGTCTTGATCAACGACGAGAAGGTCTGGCCACAACCCACAATCAAGTCGACACCGGGAAATCCCGAACGAGAGCCCAACGACGAAGAGCTCGGTGGTGGTAGAGAGAAAGTCTATCCGTGTTGATGAATCGAGCGCCCAACCGGCCTGTCGCCTCTGCGCGACGGGCCGGCTAGCCATGCTTCGACTTCGCTCAGCATGACAATTTTGGTATTCGCAAAAAATCCTCTCATCTTCTCCTCCTCTCCACCCTCTCCTCCTCTAATTCGCTCTCTCAATATACGAAAACAACTCCGTATTCACTTTAATCTTATCTCCTTCCGTAATGAACAACGGCACGTTGATGACAGCCCCGCTTTCCAGTTTGGCCGGCTTGCTGCCGCCTTGTGCAGTGTCGCCACGCAGTCCTGGCTCTGTTTCGATGACTTTGAGCACAACGGTTGCTGGCAACTTGATACCGATGGGCTGCTCATCGTAGAGCAGAGCGTCACACTCCATGCCATCGTGCAAAAATTCGACGATATCCCCGAGCGCTTCGTCAGAAAATTCGAATTGATCATATGTTTCGAGATCCATGAACGTACGCATGCCCTGATTGGCAAACAAATACTGAACGTGACGGTAACCAACCGCAGCCGGTTCAATCTTTTCGGAACCCTGAAAGTTCTTGTTGATAATGGCGCCGGTCTTTAAATTCTTGAGTTTCGTCTGCATGTTCGCCTTCGACTGGCTCTTGCGGCCGAACTGAGAAGTGAGGATAAGAAACGGCTCGCCGTCGATAGTGATGGCACGGCCAGGCTTGAGATCGGTAATTGTGTACATGGCAAAGAGAATGAAAATGGCCTCCAGTGTGCCCTCTTCCCTGTTATCCGGTCAATAGAAGCGCACAATTATTTACTCTTCAGCTCGTCGCTGAACTGCTCGATTTCGACGCGTGCATACTCGGCAAGTCCGCGAGGAAGTTTGCGGTAGAGGCGGCGCAAAATAGTGCCGCGGTTCGGATTTTTGCCGTCTTTCAGATCGCGCAGATCCGCCAGCAGCTGGTTGACGCGGCTGTGATGCAATTCAAAAATAAGTGCGCGACTGATGATCGTATTGACCTGCGCATCGATCTGCTCTTCGGTAACCACCAATTCCTCGCGCTTCTGCGTATCCTCCGGCATGTATTGACGAATATCTTCCTGAACGGCAGTGGTATCAACATTTTTCTGCTGGACACCGGAAAGCAGAGTAGATGTTTTGGCGAGGAGAGACCTGGCCTCTGCCTGCAGGAGCGGATGTGCCCCGTCCGTACCGTCGAGAAGCTGCTTTATGTACGGCTGGAGCTCACTGTATTCGCCCAAGGCCACAGATGCATCTTTGGTTTTTTGCAGATCGGTATTGAGGGCAATAAGCTTATCAACAAGAACGTAGCCGGCAACATCGTTCGGCTTCAGATCAGTATTCGGAATAGCCTTGCTGACATCCAGAACCGCTTCCTTGATAGCGTAGAGCTTGGAATCCGGCGTGTCGGTTGCGATAGATGCACTGGTATCGGCGATCTGCTTGTTGATGAGGAACTGCACGAGGTTTCCGGCACTGCCGGTTGCGAGGCCGATAAGCGTATCACGGTATTCCGACAGAAGCGGCACGGCCTCTGTCTGTGTTGCCGGATCCTTCAGGAGTACCGCCGCTTCATTCAAACGCGTTTCGGCGAGAGCCAATTGCTTTTGAGCTCGTGCTTCGCTGTTGAAAGTCAGAAGTACGTCCATTTGCTCAACTGCACGTTTGACCGGATACAGGTACGATGTCGGAAGAATGCCGGCCAGTTTCTGGCGACGCTCTTCCTGCAGCGCAATGATTTCGGTGCGATGTGCACTGTCGAGTGTGAGGTTCTCTGTTGCCCAGTGTGTCTGGAATGTGCTGACAGGAATAGATTGTTTTACCGTACGGTCATTACCGACGGCAATGACTTCTTCACCCGATGTTAACGCCGTCTCTTTGCCGTTTTGCGTGAACAGCGCAGCGCGATCGTAGACAATAGCTGTCACACGTTTGGTATCCTGCTGGAGAGAGATGCTTGCTTCATTGAGTTCAATAGTTCCATCGACCGTATCAATTGAAATTCCTTTGAAAACCGCCGGAATAAGGCTGAGTGCCCATATCTGACCACGGACGAGTGTTGCGGTTGGACCGGCACTGACTTGAGGGCGATTGGCGAGGTCGTGCAGCTTGAGCGTGGTATCGGATGCCAAACGGACCACCGCATCGTCGTGCAGGTAAATGCTGGCCTTGCTGTCGTGCTCTGTTCTGACCATGACAGGTCCGTGAATGATTTCCGGCCGTGTGACAGGCACCCACACTCCGCCAATGAGCATAGAGACGGCGCCTTCCGGGATGAGCTGCACGACTGTCTCCGCCTCTGTACGCGGAGCCAGCACCGCCAACGGTACAACGAAACGCACGACAAACAGCAGTACGGCAAAAGCGGCCGACCACTTTAAGCCAGTATGGACAAGTGGTGCGGCAAGCGGCTGAATACGGGAGAGAATACGCTGGCGCATGCGCAGGCTTTGTGTGGAGTCCGGCGCAATAGCATGCGAGAGATCTTTGAGACTTTCGGCGATCTGTGGCAAGCCAATACGATTGAACATTTTCATCTTCACTCTCTGCTGCAACGCAGGAGACGGCTCAACAGAACGCGCAACCTGGCGCAGCAAAGATGGCTCTAAGCGCATCATGATGCGGTTTTTGATACGATCGGACTGCGCCTTGGAAGGGCCAGTTTGACGTGCAAGCCGGGAAAGAGGGTCAAAATCAGTCATGAAAAGAGGCTTTTCTGCTCCCTAAAACGAATAAAGAGGCGTTCTGTTACAGGATAACTACGGGAAAAAATCAATTTGTCAAGTTTACTTGTCATGCCGCTGAGTAACATCTCATCGGCAATCATGGGATTAGGACGGAATACGGGACGGCGCTGCCGTTTCCCCAGATGAGGAAAGCGGCTTCAGAATGACCTCAAGTTTTTTGAGAGCCCGATGCTTGAGCACCCGCACAAATCCTTCAGTGAGCTTGAGCGCTTTGGCTACTTCTGCATGCGACAACTCGGAAACATAATGAAGAAGCAGGATTTCGCGATAGTAGCCTGGAAGTTGCGAAAGGGCATTGCGCACGGTTTTTACGGACAACTGACGCTCCATGGTCGCCATCGGGTCGTTCCAGACATCTTCATCGACCAAATCTTCCGACACCTCCTCAAATCCGCGCTGACTTCTGTACGCATCGATCACTGCATGACGCGCAATACGAAACAGCCACGCAGAAAAAGGAACGCCGGTATACGGCTTATAGCTGTGTATTTTTTCCCATGCCTTCACAAAAATATCGGCGGCCAGATCTTCAGCCATGTCTTCCGGAAACCGGAAGACGACGTAGCGGTAGATGGGCGTTAAATACCCGTCATAAATCTTGCCAAAAGCATCGGTATCCCCTTGTTGGGCTTTGATAACCAGATCGGAGAGCTCCTCGGGGGAAAAAGGCTGCACTAACATCAGACGTTCAGTGTAGAAGAAAAGCAAAAGAAACCAAAGGGTCTGCCCTTGAAAAAGAAAACGGCTGAGCTGTGGGATACGTTACAGATTTTCTCGAGCTTTTATTCCCACTCGATCGTTCCCGGTGGCTTATTGGTAAGATCCAAAAATACGGCATCGATACCATCGAGCTCCATGAGCCTACTTGTCATACGCTCCAGAATTGCCTGCGGCAGATCGACGGCATTGGCCGTCATTGCCTCTTCGGAATGCACCGGACGCAGCACAATCGACTGTCCGCCTTCTCTGATGCATACAGGCAACAGTACCACCGGAAACTGCCAAATACTTTCGTAGAGCTCCGCCTTGCGCATTTCTTCGTCCACAATGGCATCCGCTTCTCGCAACAAGTTGGCGCGATCTTTGGTGATGAACGATGGATTGACCGTCAACTGCGTTGGATTTTCCTGCGAAGTACACAGAAGCACCCGGCTGAACTGCGGATTGGAGTTGGGAATACTGGTAGCCATTTCCCAATGCACAGGCTTCGGTGCCTTGCGCTCATCAAATAGCACAATCGCCTGCCGATACGTACGGCCATCGCCCTGTACGCCCACCGATTTGATCGGGAGGATGGCATGAGGGATATCCAGATCAGGAATTTTATTACGTATAGTCGCCCCAGAGTGGATCGTATTACTCACCGAATCATAAAGAGCGTTTGCTATAGCACCGCGCCGGGGCGGCTCAACGGCTGCGGCTGCGCCTTCGGCGCATAAAATTCTAACGCCAAGCCCAGGCCCTGGAAACGGATGACGCCACACGAGCTCATGGGGCAAACCGATCTCTTCACCAAGCTCGCGCACTTCGTCTTTGTAGAGCTCTTTGAGCGGCTCAATCACGCGACCTTCGTCGATCATCTGCTGGATGGCCGGTACGCGGTTATGGTGCGTCTTGATCTTGTCCGCATTTTTGGTGCCACCAGTTTCGATCGTATCTGGATAAATCGTCCCCTGCCCCAGCATCCAATCAGCGCCTTCCAGCTTCATTTTCTTGGCGACATCACGCTGGACATCCAAAAATGTATCGCCGATGATTTTGCGCTTGGCTTCCGGCTCGTACACACCATGCAGCCGCGAGAAGAACAAAGCCGACGCATCTTCAATATGCAAATTGCTGATACTCAACTTCTTCATTGCGCTATCAATCAACGCCACTTCGTTTTTGCGCATCAGCCCTGTATCCACCAGCATACCTTGGACGCGATCTGCACCAAGAACTTTATTGAGCAGCGTGAAGGCGACCGTAGAATCGACGCCACCGGAGACGAGCATAAATACCTTGCGATCACCTACTTCCTGTTTGATCTGCTGCGAAATATGGTGACTATAGCTCTTCATGTTCCAGGGCTCCGGCTGACACAGATCAACAAACCGGCGGAGAATGCTCATTCCTTCCTGCGTATGCGTTACCTCCAAATGAAACTGCACACCATAGACTTTCATGGCATCATTTGCCATCGCGGCAATCGCACAGTTTTCCGTTTCGGCAGTCCTGTGAAAACCATCGGGTAATCCGGATACCTCATCGCCATGCGACATCCAGACAGTCAGTTCGGTTGGCAATCCCTTGAAAAGTACAGTGTCTTTTTCGACAATCTCCAGCTGCATGCGACCGTATTCTTTGGTATGTCCCGATGTCACCTTGCCGCCAAGTGCATGCGCGAGCCATTGATGACCGTAACAAATACCGAGAATGGGTATACCTAAATCGAAAATCGCTTTGTCGGCCTGCGGACTGTTTTTCTCGTACACGCTCTGCGGACCTCCCGACAGAATAATACCCGCGGCATTGGCCATAAGATGCGCAGGCGTATCGGTATCGCGGATTTCAGCCTTATACCCAAACCGGCGAATGCGACTGGCGATGAGGTGGGCATACTGGCCACCGAAATCCAGAACAACGATACTTCCTTTTGCCGAAGAGAGAGAAGAGAAAGACATGTAATGAATAATTGACATTCAATGGGGAGGCAGTAAAAACATAGCATGAGACTCGACGTAAGTCAGCGAAAAAGAGACATTCAATCTGTTTTGAAAGCAACAGCCCCTGGCCGACTTTCAAAACTCGTGCAATTACCCAAACGCTGTGCCACAGCCGCACAATTGGCTGGAATGCGGTTTCAGCTTACCACAAAACTCGACAAGGCTCTCCGCCCGGTTCCTGAATCTCCGCTTGAAATGAAAGTGCTCGCACAGGTTTTTTCAGACGATTTTGTCACAGAAGTAACGGATGACCAAGTTATGAGCTGGTGCAACGAGCATGCCATTACCGTTCCGGACGCATCAGAACTTCACGCCATAGTGCTTTCACTGGCTCGGCGCCATATAGTTGCCCGCAGCCGTCTTGCCGTACTGAAGGTTATTGCAGATCCGCGGTGCGCGAATAGGAAGGAGTGGCAGCTGCAACAAGCAGCCAGACAGAATACGCAACCGCCGCATCCTCCCACGCATGAAGAAGCAGGGCGGCAACCGACAGCCCGAGAAATCCATGGAAAATTGGCGATATAACCGGTGATGACACTGCATTAACGCGCATGCGCACAAGCAGAAAAATCACAAGTGTGATGAACAGAGCCATTCCGAGAAGGCCTGTTTCAACCCCGATCTGCAGGTACCAGTTTTCGGTAAGAAGCGGACAGTTGCAGCTGCGTCCAAGCGGCTGCACTTGCTTGGTACCTACAAAGACACACAGATCCGGCTGATCTTTGGCCCACAACGGATCGTCCTGCGGTCGCAGGAGTACGCACGCCTCACTGGTGGCATTGCTGGCCGGACCGACTGTTCCAATGCCGATCCCCTGCGGATGAGCAATCATCGTTTCCAGTGCATGGAGCGGCAGCAGAAAATGATCGCGCGACGAGCCCATGCGAATACTGACAGCCGGCACAAAGATAATCGCAAGAACAGAGAACAAGCCGATCGAGGCAGCAATGCCGACAATGAACGGAACGAGACGACGACTGGAAACGGATCGCGCCACGCCGACGATAATAATCAGCGCGGCTGCAACCCATGCGGTACGTGAGTAGGTAAAGAAAATGGCAGTACAGATGATAGCCAGCGCGCCGGCGAGAAACCCGCGATGCGCACGATGCGAGAAAAAATAGGCGACGACAATGCTCAGCGGCAGCAGCAGCCAGAGCCCCAGTTGATTCGGCCCGCTCATGGTAGATTGCATCCGCCGAATACCCGTACTTTGAATGTACTGAAACGAGGCGAGCGGATGATCCGGAATATAGAGCGAATGCATGTCACTGTAACCAAGCAATCGGAAAAAAGATTCCGGCAGGACGAGTGTCAGCAGCCCGTAGACTGCGATGATGCAACCGACAATAACAAGCATAACCAGCATCTTGCGCATCCAGACATCATTCCACGGCACACGGCGTGCAAGAAGGAGCAAGACAAGCGGCAGCAGATCGTACTTGAAGCCCAATGCAAGCTGATGCAGTGTTGCCGGCAGATGCATGGCAAAGAGAAGGCTGGCAATCAGACATAAACCAAGAATGCAGAGATCAATGACATCCATGCGCCACTTTTGTTTGGACTGAATAATTTCTATGAATATGATAATCAAAAGAAGACCGAGTATCGCCTCTTTCCAGAGCGCAAGAATAGTCAGCGGTGCGTGATTTGATCCTACAAGAATGCGTGTAATAACAGTCACAAACAATGCATGAAACGGCAGTCCGATGAGCAGAATGGATGCGAGAATCTGGCGAATTCGTTGAAACATAAAGACAGTATACGTTGAATGAAGAATTTCCGCAGCTACGCAGTCGAGACGGCCCGGGCTGTATCAAATTATTCGATACACAGTGATTTTTTGATGTTCTTGCAATTGCCGGGCCGTCTCGACATGCAAATACATCAATCGCCGCGACTAGAAAAGCCGCTCCTGATCAGATATTTCTATTCAATCTACATTCCGAGCCTCTCCTCTTCGCTGCGAAACACATTGCCTTTTTTCAACACATTTTCTACCGCATCGATGCAGGCGACACTGACATTGTTGCCGTACAACTTGGACGCCTTGCGCATGTCTGCATTATTCCATGCGTAGTTGATGATATCGACAATGCGCATGGCATCTGTCGGGGCGGCGATGATATTGCCGCCGTTGATGATCGACTCGCTGCGATCGGAACCAAAACGCAGCGTGACACACGGGACACCCAGCACATTCATTTCTTCCTGCATGGAACCAGAATCTGTCGCACACACAGCGGCTTTGTTCATGGCAGCAATTACGTCTGTATAGAGTGCCCACACCGGCGAATACACGAATGTATCGTAGCTCTTCACCAATCGTTCCATCTCGGCACGCAGGCCGAAACGATCGATAGCTGCTTCGGTTTGAAACAAGGAAATGAGCAGGACTTTCTTCTTGGCTTCAATGAGCATTTTCATCGCATCAAAAATCGCGCGGAAGCGTTTTTCTGAGGAGCAATTTTCACGACGATGAATGCAGAAACGTACAAAGTCACCGTCTTTCAAGGCAGGATAGCGATCAAAAATTGTTGAGCTCTTCGCATGATCAAGTGCCTCAAGCGTTGCATCGGCAACCGAATTCCCGACGACAAAAATACGATCATCGGCGTAGCCTTCGGACTGCAAAAATTCGCGGTCCAGTTCGACAGGTGCTAAGTGCACGCCTGTCGCAGACTCGGCTGAACGCGTACAAAACTGCTCCGGATACGGCTCCTGGGAACCGCGAAGCCAATGAGCGCGATCTTGTAAAAACGCGTGCCACTTTCTGATACTGAATTCTGCATTCTGCATACTGTATTCTCCGGCGACGTAATCTGGTGTTAAGGTGCGGATACCCGCCTCAACGTGCACCGATGCAAACTCCAGCGCGTACCCGGCATTTCCTGCCGCCATCGCAGTCGTCGTGTCGCCATGGACATAGGGAATAACAATCTTGCCGCGCTTTTTAAGCTCTGCCATCACAAAACCGAGGCGCCCGATAATCTGACTCACGATTTCGTACATCACACCGCGCACGTTCAAATTGAAGTCCGGTTCGACGCCGAACTCCTTGAGCATGCCGCCGCTCAAGTTCTCGTCATAGTGCTGGCCTGTATGGCCGAGCAATACGAGATGCCCGCGCTTCTTCAATTCTTTGTAGAGCGGAATCTGCTTGATGATATCCGGCTTGGTCGCAATCATAATGAGATGCACATATTTTTCTTTGTGCGATGCGATCTCCTCAAAAAATGACGCTGATTTGTACGTAATCTCTTGCATGCACCCAGTGTAGCAGAGAGGCGTATATAATTACCAAATGCCAAAAACCAACGACCAACCATTTGGTAATTGGCGAATTGGCAGTTGGGAGTTACTTTTTAGTCGGATCAGCAAAGCTCACGATTCCCGGTACTTCGCGAATCTCTTTCTTGACCATCTTTTTGCCATCGAAGGTATAGACGTAGGGCGTACAGAGACCAATCTCCATGCTGCCGGCCACCTCGATGCTCAAATCTTCCAAGTACTTCATGATTGGACGCAAGCTATTACCATGCGCGGCAATGATGACGTTCTTGCCCTGCTCCACAAATGGCAGAATGTACTGCTTGAAAAACGGCAACGTGCGGCGTTCGCAATCGGCCATGCTTTCGCCGTTTGGTGGACGCGTGTCGTAGCTGCGGCGCCAGAGTTTGACCTGATCCGCACCGTATTTATCGGCTGTCTCAGCTTTGTTGAGACCCTGCAAATCTCCGTAATGACGTTCGTTGAGCGCGCTGTCGTACTCGGTTGGAATGTTGTAACAACCCGCAGACTGCAGCACATTGGCAAGCGTGTTGTTGGCACGCTTAAGACGAGAAGTGAATGCAAGATCGAAGGCAATCCCTTTCAGTGCCGCTCCTGCTTTTGTAGCGTCCGATTCTCCCTGAGGTGTGAGAGCAACGTCTGTCCAACCGGTAAAACGATTATCGAGGTTCCACTGAGACTGTCCGTGACGAATGAGAACGAGAGTATTCATAAAGTGTAAGAAAAAGATGTGGCGAGAGTGTAGCAGAACAAAATAGGTCGTAGAAGCGGTTAGCTGGAAGCAATAAGCGGTTAGCTAAAAGTGTCATAATGAGCGGAGCCGAACTATTATCCGAGGAATTGGCTGCCAATCCCCTAAACCACTCTTCGACTGCGCTCAGAGTGACACGAGTATCCGCTCAGAGTGACACGCGTATCCGTCCTGAGTGACACACTTACCGCTTATCGCTAATCGCTTACCGCTTTCCCGGGCCCTTCAAATACTTGGCAAAAATCCATGATTCTGCTATAATGTTTCGATATGTTCGCACACCCAAACCCACATCATAAGAATTACCGGCTTGCAATGCTCGTTGCCATCGGACTTTCCTGTCTGCTCATAGCAGTTGTTTCGCTCCTGGGACGCGAAATAGTGAACCTGCAGGGGGCGATTGTCGCCCACGCCCGCGTGCCGGAAAGCGACCTCGCGGTCATCGCGGCCTTGCAACGCTATCCTTTCCGGGTATCCGGCGTGCACATGCTCCCCGGCCGCGCCTCAGACGGCAATCGTATCCGCTATTTCATCGACACAAATGAGGGGATAAAAGTGGCGCTGCTGCACCAGTCCACCAATGGAAAATGGATTGCAACCATAGAGGAGGATGTGATGCACGACCTTAATGCTGCATCCAGTTCGGTTGCCTCTAGCGCGCAAACAAAACAGTAAGCGGAAACACAATGACAGCATTCCATATGCGCCGCCATCGTTGTGGCTCATGAAGAAGACGCCAGGCCCACTCAAAGCCTGCTTTCTGCCACGAAACCGGCGCCCGCACCTGTGCACCGGCGATAAAATCCAATGCACCGCCCACTCCCATCGCAACGTTGACGGTTGGCATTTTTGCCAGATTGCGCGCGATCCATCGCTCTTGCTGCGGTGCGCCGTAGGCTACAAAAAGAAGCTGTGCCTGGGTTCTATTGATGTATTCCACAATCGCCTGCTCGTCGCTCACGTTCGGCGAACCGGCAAAGGTGCCGACAATATGCAGGTTGGGATTCATTGCCATCAATTTTTCTTTGGCCGCTTGCGCTACCCCTTCCATCGCACCAAGCAGAAAAATGCGATATCCGTGTTTGAGCGAACACAGATCAATCATGACATCCGTGCCTGTCACGCGTTCTTGCAGAGTCTGCTTTTGATGACGCGCTGCCCAGACTACGCCGGTACCGTCGGGAATGTTAAGGCTCGCGGATTGCAGAATGCGCAGAAAATCCGCATCTTTGCGAGCAGCCAAGATCATCTCCGGATTGGGCGTGGCAACCATATGCTGCATGCCGGAACGAAGGAGTTGTTCGATACGTTCAACAGCGCCGCGGCGCGTGCAGTTATCGACCGGAACACCAAGAATGGAGATGCGTTTCATACGCAAATAGCATACGATGCATGCATGCAGAGAGCAAAGTTTCTAATCATGGCGTCATGCCTCGTCGTGACAGTCGGATGTAATGCCCATGCTCCTACCATCGATGAGCAGGAGCATGCATCGCAGCCGTACGGACAAGCAGTATCAAGCACCTCGTTTTCTTCCAGCAGCAAACCGCTTGCCGCTTCCGACAGCCCGGAAACGTACGACCCTCCGGTACGAATTGAGACTGGTGCAGTGAATGACAGCATGATATTCACAGAAACCGGCGCGGCAGCCAAAATCCGCATGCTCGATGTCGGCACGCTCCTCATTGGCGATGAATCCGCGCCTGTCACACTCACTGCTTTTTTGGATTACGACTGCGATTACTGTCACTTGTTTGCGACTCAAACACTGCCAACTCTTTCGGATTCGTACATTGATACCGGAAAGATGAATGTGATTCTGATGTACATGCCATTTACTGCAGCCGGAACATCTGCGGCTAAAGCTGCCATTTGTTCACTGGAGCAAAATACGTTCTTGGCTTTCCACGCCAAACTGATTGCGGGTTACCCGCTCACTGAAGCGTCCATGACGAAACTGGCCAAGGATTTGAAAATGGATACGGTGAAATGGAATAGATGCCGCGCATCGGAATTTGCCGACGGCATTCTGAAAACACACCAAGCGTTTGCCGCCAGTAAAAATGTGACACGCGTACCATCGTTCATTCTCGGCGCCGATCAATGGGTGGGCATCATCAGCCTGCCGCAGTGGAAAGAGAAGATTGCCAAAGCGCTGGCATCGAAGTAAGGCAGACAAGATCGAACGCAGCGGCCCGTCCGACCGCTTCCGGGCGGGGAAACTTCCCGCTCCTTTGGGATTTTTTTTGATAGTTTAGTATTTTTTGATAATTATTTTTTGCCTCCACTTATACTGTGATATCTTGAATCTTCATTCGTAATACGTAATTCGCAATTCATAATTCGCCCTTCTCATGCCCGAACTTCCAGAAGTAGAAACCACCCTGCGCGCGATTGCACCGATTCTTATGGGTAACCGGATAACCGAGATCGAGATTTTAAGGCCGAATATGACGCTGCATAAACCTGATTCGCTGCAAGCGATTCGCAATCAGGAGATTCTGACCATCGTTCGTCGCGGCAAGTATCTGCTGATTCATTTTGAGAATGAGTACACGATGATTCTGCACTTAAAAATGAGCGGACGATTGGGACTGCGATCAAGGACTGATGAGCCACTGACGTACGAACGCATCCGTTTTCATCTGCCACAAGATCAACTGCTGATTTTCAACGACCCGCGCACGCTCGGCCGCGTGTATGTGATCGCAACAAAAGATATTGAAGCACATGGTCCGCTCGCAAGCATGGGACCCGATGCGCTGACCGTGAGCGAGAGCGAATTCCTGGCACGAGCCCGCAAGAAGAAAGGCATTCTAAAAGCCGTTTTGCTGGATCAGACATTCCTCGCCGGCATCGGGAATATCTACGCCGACGAAGCGTGTTTTGTGGCCAAGATCGATCCACGCCGTCGCATGGAAAGCCTGAGTGAGCCTGACCTCAAGCGATTACACATCGCCATCATTCAAACGCTCGAAAAAGGAGTAGCCAATATGGGCACCAGCTTTTCGGACTTCGCTGATCTGTTTGGCAAACCCGGCCAGAACCAGCGCTCTTTGTTTGTCTACGGCCGCGCCGGAAAGAAATGCGTAACCTGCGGATCGACACTGCAAAAAACAACGATCGGACAGCGCACGACAGTTTGGTGCAGCAAATGTCAGAAGTGAATTATGTATCACGTATTATGAATTACGAATGATACATAATTCATAATACGTAATTCTTGATACATCTAAGAGTCTTTAAATTTTACTCTATGCTAAACTCTATCAATGCTTCTCCCCGACGCCATCTACGAATTTCTCACGCACTGCGAGATCGGCAAGTACCAGAGCAAGAAGACCGTCGAGAACTACCGGCACTACCTCAAGCGTTTTCAGGATTTTGCCGGCGCCAAGACCGATGTCGCGAAGATTGATGCCAATCTGGTGCGCGACTACCGTCTGCATTTACACAGAATGTACATAGAGGGCACGGGAGTGAATCTGGATATCAAAACGCAGCAGTATCACCTGATCGCGCTGCGTGCGTTTCTGAAATACTTGGCGAAGAATGATATAGAAACCCTCGCCGCCGAAAAGATCGAACTGCCGAAAGTGGAGCAGCGCCAGGTGGAAGCACTCGAGCGCGAAGAGCTGGAAGGACTGTTCGGCTCGGTGGATATGACACATAAAAACGGCCCGCGCGACTTAGCCCTCCTGCATATGTTGTATTCCACGGGCCTGCGCGTGAGCGAAATTTCGAATCTGAATCGCGACGATATCAGTGTGACGAAAAGCGAATTTCCCGTGCGGGGCAAAGGCCGCAAAGTGCGGATTGTCTTTCTGTCCTACGACGCGCGTCAGTATCTCAAAACGTATCTGGATAACCGCAACGATAACTTCAAGCCACTGTTTATTTCTAACTCCAATCGTTCAAGCGACGACATTGTCAGCTCCGGCGAAAAACGCAGACTGCAGCCGCAATCGATTGAACGGATCGTCCGCGAATGCACCAAACGTGCAGGCATTCTCAAGAAAGTCACCCCGCATACATTGCGCCATACGTTTGCAACCGAACTGCTGCGAAACGGCGCCGATATTCGTTCTGTGCAGGAACTACTTGGGCACGCCAGTATCACCACCACGCAGATTTACACGCACGTCACAAACGAACGCCTGAAAGAAGTGCATGAGAAGTTTCATCGATAAGTTAGCGCCTCTTTAAGTACGTTCCTGTTTCTCCGCCAGTTGGGCTACGTTTTTTCTTTGCACGAGGTTTAATTATAACTGGTCTTGGATCAATTCTTGGTGCAATTCTCAACACTCTTTCATATAAATCCAATCTAAAATCTATTGCCTCATCTTCTTCAAGCTCTTCAATGGCAAGAGCCGACATAGATTCAAAAATTGCCCGTATTTGAGCCCTCGCCTTATCTGTCAGTTCTTTTGCAGTCAAAGACTCTGCTTTCACGAGCACTTGTTCCAAACGCGTCGCGAGATCTGGGAGTGAGGGAGTTTCTTGAGACATTGTTAATACATTTTCAATTATTTTTAATTTTTGTCAATAATTCCATCTTTTATACCATTATTCGCACTCTCTTAAGCGGCGATGTTTGCCCCAGCAAGATCTCAATATTCGCCGTTTCAACGTCAAAGCTTTTTGATAAAAACCGAATCAGTTCTTTATTGGCTTTTCCATCTTCCGGCACAGCTGCCACATTCATTTTTATCGTGCCGTCGTCCATCATGCTTTTGAATTCGGTCTTGGCCGCATTCGGTCGAACTTTAATGGGGAACACGACTTCTTTATGAGCTAGAAGTTGGTTTTGAAGATTTTCGAGGATAGACATAGTGTTGATTGCAAGACCGCGGGCGCGAACGCCCGCTCTGGAGATGGAGGGAATTATTGGCAATTGGAAATTAGTTTTTGGCAGTTACTGCAAATTCCCCTTTCGCCACTCCTCAATCTTCGCATGATTGCCCGAGACTAAGACATCAGGAACTTTGAGTCCCCGGAAATCTGGTGGCCGCGTGTAGTGCGGGTACTCTTTTTTGCGCCCGAATTCTTTGGAGAAACTGTCCAGATGCGCCGATGCATCGTCACCCAAAACGCCTGGCAAATGCCGTGCAACCGCATCGATGAGCACCATAGCCGGTAATTCGCCGCCGGTAAGGACGTAGTCTCCAATCGACACCTCTTCGTCGATCCAGCCGCCATCAATAATGCGCTGATCGATGCCTTCGTAGTGACCGCAGAGCAGAATGAGCCATTCATGCTTCTTTGCTATTTTTTCCACCATCGGCTGCTTTAATCTTTTGCCACGCGGGGAAAAATAGATGCGATGCGGCTTTTGTAACTTCTTGCCTTTCTGCTCACTGAATCCCGCAGCTGTAATCGCTTCAATACACTCCACAATCGGCTCACACATCATCAACATGCCCGCTCCCCCGCCGTAGGGTTTGTCATCAACCTGACTGTGCCGTGCTTTGGAGAAAGTACGAATATCATGCAGATGGATCTGCAGCCGCCCAGCTGCAGTTGCGCGCTTGAGAATGCTTTCGGTGAGCGGACCTGCAAACATGTCCGGGAAAAGAGTCAGAATATCGATACGCATTGGCGAGAAGTAAGATGTAAGATAGAACGCGAAAGGAACGCATTCCCGCGAAAGAAGTGTAGCAGAGATACCTATTTCCTACGTATTGCATGGCAGCTCAGATCAACATCTTCATTCCAACGTACAATCCTGTTGCCATACAGTTGCAGCAGGCAATCGACAGTATCTTGGCTCAGACATGCGAAGATTGGACACTGCTCGTCCACGATGACTGCTCGCCGCAAGATCCTTTTCCGATTGTCGAACCATATCTGAAAGATGCGCGCATTACGTATCGACGCAGTCCCGTACGCTTAGGAATTGCCGGGAATTGGAACGCTTGTATGGCTCTTGCCACCGCACCGTTTACCCAACTCCTGTTTCAGGACGACGTGTGGCATCCGCAGTATCTGGAAAAAAGCCTGATGGCACTCAAAATGCATCGAAACGTGGTCTTCACTGCTGCCAATCATAAGTACAAAGATGAGCTGGAGAATGTGGCATTTGGCATTTACGACACGCTGTATCACCATAAGCGCGAATGCATGCGTGACGGCGTACATAACAGTCACGAGTTTCTGATGCAATGGATCGAAAACGGACTGCACCCGAACCTGATCGGCGAACCGAGTTTTGTGATGATGCGCACCGAGACAGCCAAAGCCTGCGGACTATATGCGGACAATCTGCCGCAATGTCTGGATTTGGAATACTGGACTCGCTTGTTGCAGAAGGGAGATTTGTATTATCTGGCCGAAGAACTCGGGAGTTTCCGCGTACACAGCAAAGGCGCCAGTGCCCAAAATGATTTGTCGGGAGTCGGCATGTTTGATCGCTTATTGTGCCTTGAAAAATTGATAAAGACACTGCCGGAAACTGCCGACCGCAAGCAGACTAAAAAGGCACTCAAGAAAAATGTCGTGAT